>ERZ1673787.6-NODE-6-length-79491-cov-16.537565_pt1 | contig 79491 bp, 83 predicted proteins | sample MGYA00580129_ERZ1673787 | MGnify/ENA primary metagenome ERZ1673787 (study PRJEB41219, sample SAMN04549613) | soil metagenome | isolation source: soil | place: USA: Texas, Brazoria NWR | collected 2008-10-24 | study: EMG produced TPA metagenomics assembly of... | reverse complement strand
CAGAGAGGGCTGACTCCAAAAGTCCGCTTTTTGGCGGACTTTTGGGTCAGCCCCCTCCTTTCTTCATTATCGCCAATCATAAGCGCAATGACGCTTTTCGTCGAGCCCCATTGATCATTCAAACCGGTCTTCCTCTTCCTCCAAGCGGCGGGCGCAAACGGCGGAGCGACGTGAACAGTACAAAGCCGCCATGAAACAGCCTCCAACCATCAGCAAGGCGAACGGTTTTTTCGCCGCCTCGAGCGCCCCAGGAATCATCGTGCCAAAATAGAAAAACGCCCCGAGCGAGAACAAGACAAGGCTGTACATCTTGAAATCGCCCGCCTTCGCCCGCAGCTCGTCTCGTTGCTGCTCGTTCAAGCCCGATCCCTCCTCTCCCCTTTCACTGTATCATACATGGACGGAAGGGAGGAGCGGCAATTTCAGCCAAGCGCCTGCGCCAAATCGTCGAGCAAATCGTTCACATCCTCAAGCCCGACGGACAGGCGGATGAGTCCGTCTGTAATACCGAGCTGTTCGCGCCGCTCTTTCGGAATCGAGGCGTGCGTCATTTTCCCCGGCAGCGAAATTAAACTTTCGACCGCCCCTAAGCTTTCGGCAAGCGTAAAGTAGCGTACGCGCGACAGCACGTTCTCCGCGCGCTCCAAGCTGCCGACATCAAACGAAATCATGCCGCCGAATCCACGCATTTGTTGTTTGGCCAGCTCATGGTTCGGATGATTTGGAAGGCCTGGATAATAGACGCGGGCAACGGACGTATGCTCGGCCAAAAAGGCGGCAATGGCGCGCGCGTTTCGTTCATGCTCTTCCATCCGCACGCCAAGCGTTTTGATCCCGCGCATAAGCAGCCACGAGTCTTGCGGGCCGAGCACGCCTCCGGTTGAATTTTGCACATAATGGAGCCGTTCGGCAAGCTCCGGCGTGCGGACAACCGCCAACCCGGCGACGACGTCGCTATGGCCGCCTAAATATTTCGTCGCGCTGTGGATGACGATATCGGCGCCAAGCGCAAGCGGTGTTTGAAAGTACGGAGTGGAAAACGTATTATCGACGATCAACAGCAGCCCGCGAGCACGGGCAATGGCGGCGGCGGCTTGCAAGTCAGTGATTTTCAAAAGCGGATTCGTCGGCGTTTCAACGTAAATCGCCTTCGTGTTTGGGCGAATATGCGCTTCAATGTTGGCGACATCGCTCGTGTCGACGAACGTCGCCTCAAGCCCGAACCGGTTCAGCACGTTCGTCATGACGCGGTACGTGCCGCCATAGACGTCGTCGGTCAGCACGATATGGTCGCCGTTTTGAAACAGCATCATGACAGCCGTAATGGCGGCCATGCCGGAAGCAAACGCAAACCCGGCTTCGCCGCCTTCAAGGTCGGCAATGAGCTTTTCGAGCGCCGCGCGCGTCGGATTGCCGGTGCGCGAGTATTCAAACCCTTTATGTTTGCCGACTTCCTCTTGTTTGTACGTGCTCACTTGATAAATTGGGACCGACACCGCCCCAGTGTACGGGTCGCCTGCGATGCCGCCATGGATGAGCATCGTCTTTCGTCTCATCTTATCGCCCACCTTCGTAAATGTTTTTGCTTAAATATCGCTCGCTCCCGTCGGGGAAAATGACAACGATGTTCGTCCCGGGCTTCGCTTGTTCCGCCTCGAGCAAAGCGGCATGAAACGCGGCGCCGGACGAGCTGCCGACAAGCAGCCCTTCCCGCCTTGCCAGCTCGCTGACGCGGCGGAAAGCGTCGTCGTCGGAAATCGTGTAAATAGCGTCAAAATACTCCGGATCCATAAACGGCGGCAAAAACTCCATGCCGATTCCTTCGGTTCGGTGCGGCCCCGGCTCGCCTCCGCCTAAAATGGATCCTTCCGGCTCAACGATGACCGTTTTAATGGCCGGATTTTTTTCTTTTAAAAACGTCGCCGTCCCCATGAACGTGCCGCCCGAACCAGCGCCGGCAACAAAAACGTCGATTTGTCCGCCCAAGTCGTCCCACAACTCCGGCCCGAGCGTTTTGTAATACGTCCTTGGGTTGGCCGGGTTTTCGAACTGCTGGGGGCAATAGGCGCCCGGAATCGTGCGGGCGAGCTCTTCGGCTTTGCGAATCGCCCCCTCCATCCCCTCTTCGGTCGGCGTATGGACAATTTGCGCCCCAAGCGCCTTCATCAGCTGCTGCTTTTCAACGCTGAATTTTTCCGGTACGCAAAAAATGACGTTAACGTTCTTGCCGATCGCCGCCAGCGCCAAGCCGATGCCGGTGTTGCCGGCCGTCGGCTCGATGATCGTGCCCCCTTCTTTTAGTTTTCCCGACGCGAACGCCTCCTCGAGCAGCTCTTGCCCGAGCCGGTCTTTAATGCTTCCGCCTGGGTTGAAATACTCGAGCTTCGCAAACAAACGGACGCCTTCCGGCAACGGAAAGCGTGTAATCTCGATGACCGGCGTATGGCCGATTAATTCATGAATGCTTTTTGCTACCCGCATCGTTGGTCACTCCATTCCTCACGCTCATTTGGCGGCGGGACGGCGGCGTTTTGGCGTTTATTTTCGCTTCTGCATGGCGGACAACACAGCCAACACCAGTTGTGCAGAGTGTTTCGCCGCCGTCTCCAAAAACTGTTCAAACGACACATCCGACTCTTGACCGGCAATATCGGACAGCGCCCGAATCACCACAAACGGCGTCCCAAACTGCACGCACACTTGGGCGATGGCGGCTGCCTCCATTTCGACGGCGCACAGCTCCGGAAACTGGCTGCGCACAAATTTGACGCGTTCCGGATCGTTCATAAACGAATCGCCAGTCGCGATCAAACCGACCGCCGCCTGCAAACCGTCAAGCCGCGCTGCTGCCTGCTTCGCCGCCTCAACAAGCGCCCCATCGGCCCGGTAGCGCGCCGGCAAGCCGGGCACTTGCCCGTAGACGTAGCCAAACGCCGTCACATCAACGTCATGGTGGACGACCTCATCGGAAATGACGAGATCGCCGACGCGCAACGACGGCAAAAATCCGCCGGCCGAGCCGGTGTTGATGACGAAATCAGGGCGGAATCGGTCAAGCAAAAGCGTCGTTCCCATCGCCGCATTCACCTTGCCGATGCCGGACTTGAGCAGCACCACCTCGGCACCGTCAAGGCGGCCGGTGGAAAACTCGCATCCGGCGATCACCGTTTCCTCGCGCCCTTCCATGCGTGCGCGCAAAATGGCCACTTCTTCTTCCATTGCTCCAATGATGGCTGCCTTCATCGTTCTCCCTCTTTCTATGTCGGTTGTTTCACCGCCTCCATCACCCAGACGAACGCGTTTTGCTGCGCAAAGGAGACGGAAAAGCCATGGCTGGCAAACAGCGAAGCCAATACGTCAAGTGTCGTGTAATATTCGCGCTCAAGATCGTCGGCCAAATCGTGGAAGCCGCGCTCCCGTGCGGCTTCGACAGCTTGGCGGAACGCCTTTTTGTCGCGAAACGCCGTATCGGCAAACACTATTTTACCACCAGTTTGGAGCAGTTGGCTATATTTGCCGAGCGCCTCGTCTTTTTCCTCATCCGTCAAATGATGAAACGCATACGTGCTGGCGATCGTGTCGATCGGCTCCGGCGGTGTCGGAAATTGCAAAAAATCGCCGTCCAGAATGACCGCTCGCCCGCTGAGCTTTTCCGCCGCTTTTTTCCTCATCGGCGCCGATGGCTCGATGCCGTATACCGTTTTGCCGCGCTCCAGCAGCTTTTTCGTCAAATTGCCGGTGCCGACGCCAAATTCAAGCACAACACGGCCGGCTTTATCAGCGACAGTGTTTAAAATGCGATCATAACCGGCAAACACATCGCGGTATTGCTCATCTCCCCCTTCGACTGATCGATCGTATGACTCCGCCCATTGCTCGAACAAACCAAGAAATTCCCTGCCCATATGGCCTCACTCCATAAAGTTTATAATTCCTATAAACATAGTATTCTTTAGATGATAACCTGCTCCCACTGTATCATAACTTCTTCCGCCGTTCAATGATCGTGCTCGCTGTCATTTGTATTGTTCCCCATCGCCGCTTCTATTGCGCGGGTGGATGGAAGCGGGAAAATTTGCTACACTGTCGATGAAAGGAGGCAAAGACATGGTGAACATTTCCCTTGATTTGATTGAAGACAAAGTGGAGTTTTTTGAAGCTGACGACTTGCGAACGCTTGAAAAAAAAATCAACGAGCAAATCGAGCATAACAAAGCGCTGCTGCTTTCCGTCCATCATGTGTCGCACCAAATGCATGTCATGGAAAACGGGAAGCGGTTTTACAGTGCCGTCGTCCACTTTAAGGCAAAAAAATGACAGGCGCCCCTTCTAAGCGGGCACCTGTTCCCCTTCAAAAATCGCTACGGTTTTTCCCGCAGCTTTTGCACTTTCGTCGGCTTCCATCCTTCATTCGTCACCCATTCAATATACACTCGGTAATGGGCGGTCTGGTCTCTCGTTGAAATCGTCGCCACCGCTTTGTTCGGCCCATTGTTGCCGATGAACCAAACGATCATATCGTCCGGCGCGATGCCGGTCGCATAGCTGACCGCATCGAGCATTTCCTTCCAGTCCACCGAATCTTTTTTAAACACCGTTTCATGCGGCTCTGATTGCGTCGTGCCGACCGGCTGCCATGCCGGGTTGACGATTTCTTTTTCAATATTCGACCCCGGCGGCCCCGGCGTTGCCGTCACGTCTTGTTCGGCTTCCTCTTCAGCCGGTTCGGACTCGTCCCCGGAAGCAGCTTCCTCCGTTTCAGACGGCGCGGTCGGTTCTCCCGTTTCGATTTCGACCCGCTTCGCCCCATCCGCCCCCGCAGCCGGCTTCGCCTCAGCATCCGCCGCTTTATGGCTCGGCTCGCCGCCGAACAATATGTTCCAACCGACAATGAGAATGAGCAACACCACAACGGCGATTGCTCCATTGAGCCAGCGGTTGATTTTCCGCCGCTTGGCGCGGGTGGCAAAACGTGTTCCGGTTTGTTGCATCGGCCTCCCCCTCCTTTATGTGGCCGCAACGAATTCATTATATCGATTCGTCACTCCTGGTCGTTTTTGTTTCGGTCATACGCATAAAGCGCCTCAACCGCCGCGGCAAACACATCATTCGTGGCCGCCTGTCCGCTCGGGCAGTCGAGCTCGACGACGGCGAGGGCGTATTTCGGGCGGTCAGCTGGGAAATAGCCGGCAAACCATTTATTGATTAATTCGCTGCCGCCCTTCGTTTTTCCTGTCTCCGCCGTCCCGGATTTGCCGGCCACTTCGTACGGAAGCGAGCGAAAGCGGCGGCCGGTGCCGTCTTCATTGATGACGACGCCGCGCAGCAGCTGCTGGAGCTGCCTTGCCGTTTGCGGCGCAAGCGGCTCCTTGTCCGTCGCCGGCTCGGGTGAAAACGAAAACAACGTCGTCCCGTTTTTATACAGCACTTTGTCCACGACCCGCACCTTCAAGGCCTCGCCGCCGCGGGCGATCGTCGCCATCATGTTGGCGACGCCAAGCGGGGAGACGCGCACATCTTTTTGCCCAATGGCCGTTTGCGCCACGGCAAGCGGCACCCGCTTATCGCGCTTGTCGTGCCAAATCGTTCCTTTCTGCTCTTCTGGAAATTGACGGAAATGTTCCTCATGGTACACGGCTCCTTCCCAGCCGGCTGTCGGATACAACCCGAGCTTTTCCGCATACGTTTCCAATGCATCCGGGTCATGGCGAACGAGCTGTTTGCCGAGCGCGGCAAACGCGTTGTTGCAGCTGACGGCAAAGCTGTCGGCCAAGTTGAGCATGCCGTAGTCGTGCTCCTCATCCAGCGTCGTGCCGTCAATTTTTTTGCTGCAATCAAACATCGCAGCAGGCGAAGCCAGCCCTTCCTCAAGCGCCGCGGCGGCGACAACCGTTTTAAAGACGGAGCCGGGAATTTGCGGCAGCACCATTTGATTTTCCGCCCCGCTGTTTTTATACGGGTCGCGCGGATTCATATTGGGGCGGCTGACCATGGCGAGCACGCTGCTGTCGTCCACATCGAGCAGGACGAGCCCGCCTTTTTTCAACCCGTACCGGTCCACGATTTGCTCCATTTCTTGCTGGATATCACGATCGAGCGTCGTTTGGACAGTCGCCGGGTAAAACGGATTGCCCGGGTCGCTGTATTTCACATCAAGCCCAAACAGCGGCCTTCCTTCAGCGTCAACGTGGTACAACAGCTTCGTTTCGCCATCTGTGAGCAAAAACTCGTCGAACGCCTTCTCAAGCCCTTGAATGCCAACTTCAGCCTGCGGCGGGAGCGAACGCTTCGGATAGCGCGTGCGCAGAAGCTTCTCATCCTTCCGGGTAAAGCCAAGCAAATGCGGCGCATACACCGTCTCAAGCGGATATTGTTTCTTGACGGCAAAAACCCCGGGGATGCGCAAGTCGTTAATTTGCTTCATTTGGCTGGCGCTTAAGGCGAGCGGCTCGCCGTCTTGCTGCAGGATGAACGGGCCGTTTGCCTCCTCAAGCTGGCGGCGGATGTCTTCCACCGTAACGCCGGCGATGCGGGCGACTTGCTCAATCGGCCATTTCATCGTCGCCAAAAACGGAAACAGCACAAGCGACGGCACGTACCGCTTTGTCAGCGGGCGGCCATTCCGGTCGACGAACGAGCCGCGCCCGTCGTCAATCGTCAGCTCCTGCGTACGCTGGGCGACGCTTTCCGCGATTAAATTGCGGCCGGCAAACGATTCCGGATCAATGAGCTGGATTTGCGCTAACCGGCCGATCAGCAGCAGCAAGGCAGCCTGGATGAGCGCGATGGTGACGATTGTCCGTTTTTTCCACATAATGAAAACACCTCATCATCAGTTTCGACGAGGTGTTTTCCTTTCAAACGTGCCGTCGGCGGCGATTTGCTGCAGCCTTCATTCGGAGCGGCCCGGACGCGGCGGTCCGCCTGTTTATTTGACCGCCACGATTTTGACCAGCATTTCCCCGCCCGGCGTTTGCACCGTCACCTCATCGCCGACGCGGCGGCCGAGAAGCGATTTGGCAATCGGCGAGTCGTTGGAAATTTTCCCTTCGAACGGGTCGGCCTCGGCGCTGCCGACGATCGTGTACGTCTCTTCTTCGCCGTCCGGAAGCTCGATGAACGTCACCGACTTGCCAAGCGAGACGACATCCGGGTTTTCTTTGTCTTCTTCAATGATGACGGCGTTGCGGATCATGTTTTCAAGCATTTGAATGCGCGATTCCACAAACGCTTGCTCGTCTTTCGCGGCGTCATATTCCGAGTTTTCCGACAGATCCCCGAACCCGCGGGCGATTTTGATTCGTTCAACGACTTCTTTCCGCTTGACCGTTTTTAAGTACTCAAGCTCTTGTTCCAGTTTCTCTTTTCCCTCTTTCGTCATTGGATACTGCTTTTCATTCGCCATTTGTCTCACTCCTCTATGTTCTGCATTATGTAAAACGTACGAACAGAAAAACAACTGTTCGTACGCTTACTTGGTATATAATATATTGTTTTGTCTCTGTTATGTTATTATAAAAACGCTTTTTGTTCAAGAACTGTGCGAATTTTTGCCACCATTAAATCGATGGCGACTGCGTTTTGCCCGCCTTCTGGAATGATCACGTCCGCGTAGCGTTTCGTCGGTTCGACAAACTGGTTGTGCATCGGCCGCACGACGGACAAATACTGCTCAATGACCGAATCAAACGTGCGGCCGCGCTCTTTCATATCGCGGATGAGGCGGCGGATGATGCGAATGTCCGGGTCGGTGTCGACGTACACTTTGATGTCCATCAAATTGCGGAGCCGCTCATCCTCCAAAACGAGAATGCCTTCCAAAATAATGACATCCTTCGGCTCGACGCGGACGACTTCGTTCGAACGGGTATGCAGCTTATAGTCATACACCGGCTTGTCGATCGGCTCGTAGCGAAGCAGCCGATGAACGTGCTCGATCAACAAGTCGTTGTCAAACGCCAACGGATGGTCGTAGTTCGTCTTCAGCCGCTCTTCAAACGGGAGATGGCTTTGGTCCTTGTAATAAAAATCTTGCTCGAGCACAAGAATCGAGTGATCGCCGAAATGGTCATAAATTGCGCGGGCGACGCTCGTCTTTCCCGAGCCGGAGCCGCCGGCGACGCCGATGACAACGGGCTTGTCCGCCATCTCAATTCTCCTTTCTCATCATGTTGTACGGGAAGAGAGGGCGTTTGACTCGCACTTTGACGATTTGCAGCGGGTGGCGGGCCGCATCGAGCTCGTTGCCGTCTTCATCCCAAATAGTGTCGATCACTTGGGTAAAGTTTTCGATTTCCGGGCCGAAAAATTCGACCTCATCACCCGGTTTAAAATGGTTGCGCTGCTGGATGGTGGCGATGCCGGTCTCCGGATCGTAGCCAAGCACAAGGCCGGCAAACTCATGTGTCGTCTTCCGGCTGTGCGTGCCGTACATATGGTTCGTATAATCCGGAAACCCGTCAAAAAACGACGGCGCTGTTTCGCGGTTGGCGCACTTGTCAAGCTCCCGCACCCACTCTTCGCGGATCGTGAAATGATCCGGGTCGGCACAGTAGGCGTCAATCACTTTCCGGTAGACGCTCACAACCGTCGCCACATAATGGATCGACTTCATCCGCCCTTCAATTTTCAAGCTGTCAACGCCAAGCTCAATCATCGCCGGAATGGCGCGGATGAGGTTTAAATCTTTCGCGCTCATGGCAAACGGAGCATCGCCCTCAGCAAACAGCGGGATTTCCCGTCCGTCAGCCAGCTGGTACAAGTCATAGTCCCAGCGGCACGACTGGCAGCACCCGCCGCGGTTCGAGTCGCGCGCCGTCATATGGTTGCTCAACACGCAGCGGCCCGAGTAGGCGGAACACATCGCTCCGTGGATGAACGCCTCGATTTCGATATCGACTTTTTCTTTGATTTGCCGAATTTCCTCGGCGCTCACCTCGCGGGCGAGCACGACCCGCTCGAGCCCTTCCTCTTTCCAAAACTGGACCGCTTTCCAGTTCGAAAGCGATTGCTGGGTGCTTAAATGCACTTCAAGCTTCGGCGCCACCCGGCGCGCCGTCTCAATAATGAGCGGGTCGGCGACGATAATGCCATGGACGCCGGCATCTTCGAGCGCCCGCAAATAGTCGTCAAGGCCGGGAATGTTTTCATTATGCGCATAAATGTTGGCCGTGACGTATACTTTTGCTCCGTATCGGTTGGCAAATTCAACTCCTTCGCGAATTTCGTCAATCGTGAAGTTGTCGGCGTTGGCGCGCAGGCTGTACTCTTGGCCGCCGATAAAGACGGCATCCGCCCCGTAATGGACGGCAATTTTCAGCTTTTCCAGGTTGCCGGCCGGCGCAAGCAATTCCGGTTTTTTCACAATGACGCGCTTGCCGTCAACGATTTCGGAAATGCGGTCGTTTTTCAGCAGCATTCGTTCTCCCTCCTTTGTCAATAAATCGTCTCTTTGAAGAAAAATCCGGTGTCCAATCGGCGGTGCGGCGGTTGGAGCGCCTCAACGGCGGCAAGCAGCTCCTCTTTTTCCCGCTCATACTGCTCGCGGTCTTTGGCGCACATATCAATGGCGCGGCGGTACAGCTTTGTCACTTCCGTAATGTAGCGAGGTTCATGCAAAATGCCATCGATTTTGAAGCTGTCAATGCCGGCTTCGATCATGTCGCCAAGCTCGTCGATGATGCAAACATCGTTTGGGCTCATAATATGCGTGCCGTTTTCATCTTCAAAAATCGGATATTTGTTGTCGCGCTCCTTGTCGTATAAAAACATCCCTTTTTCATATTTTTTTCGTTCAATTTCCATCACTTTTCCTTGATACTCGAAGTAGTTGCCGATGAGCGAACGCTTCGATTGGTACATGCACGTCGCCCCATGCACTTGCACTTCGATTTCCACTTCGGCATGGGCTTTGATTTCCAAAATGGCGTCCATGTTCAACTCGCGGGCCAAGACAGCGCGCTTCGCTCCTTTTCGCCCCCAATAGTTGCACGTATACCAGTTCGTCGCCGTCGTTTCCGTGCTCCAGTGGAGCTTCATATGAGGGGCGGCCTCGCGAACCGTCAACAGCACGGCCGGGTCGCCAAACACGATGGCGTCAGCGCCGGCGGCGGCGACAAAAGCGATATAATCGCCCAGTTCATCGACTTTGTCATTATGAAAAATGGCGTTCATCGCCACATACACGTTCATGCCGTGCCGGTGAGCCGCTTCGATGGCCGCAGCAACGTCGGCGCGGGAAAATTCGCCGGCAAGCCGCAAGCCATAGCGCTGTTCGCCGATCATTACAGCGTCCGCTCCCGCTTCAGCCAATTCCTCAATATGGGAAACGCTCGTCGGCGTGACGAGCAATTCCGGTTTTTTCATTCTCGTTCACCTCGTTTTTTCGATATAGCCAGCCCGTCGCCAACGGGAATGATGACCGTGTCGTAATCGCTCCGGGCCATCAGCCATTCATTGTAGCGCCGGATTTTTTGTGCGATGTTCCACAGCCGCTTATTGCCCGCAGGCTCTTCAGCCGCGACAAGCCCTTTAAACAGCACGTTGTCGCTAATGACAAGGCCGCCCTCGGCCAGAAGCGGCTCATACAGCGTAAAAAAGCGCTCATATTGCCCTTTGGCCGCGTCGATAAACAGCACATCAAACGGCGCCGCCGCTGCCGCATCCGCCACAGCGTCAAGCGCATCGCCCAAAATCACCTCAATCCGTCCGGCTATGTTCATTTTCTCGATATAAAAACGGGCGCGCTCGTACCGCTCCCGGTCTTTTTCAATCGTCACAATGCGCACATCCGGCAGCGCCTTCGCCATCCGGATCGCCGAATAGCCGATCGCGGTGCCGATTTCCAAAATGCGGCGCGGCGCAGCCAAGTTCAACACAAACAGCAGCACCTCCATGCTCACCGGATCGATGATCGGCACGCGCTGTTCGCGGGCGTACCGCTCCATTTCCGCGATTTCTGCATCCGGCGCCGGGCGCAGCTGCCGCAAATAACGGACGATATGTTCTGAAAGCAAGAGGACTCCTCCTCCGTCGATCATGTCATCAGCATGAAAAATAAGAGCCGCCAACCGACTCTTATCGTTGGCCGCCGCCCGATTCAGGCGGCGGCGCTGTTCAACTTTATTATAGTATCATAAACGGGCAAAAAAGCGAAGCCGTTTTGCCCATTGAGCAAGCAACTTCCAGTTTGCGCTATTGTTTCCCAATGTATTTCGCTTTTTCGCGGTTATGCTCGGCGAGCGTTTTCGTGAAAATGACGTCGCCCGCCGGAGTGGCCAGAAAGTATAAATAGTCGGTCGCAGCCGGCTGAAGCGCCGCTTCGATCGACATCTCGCCGGCGTTGGCGATCGGACCGGGCGGCAGCCCTTGATGAATGTAGGTATTATACGGCGAATCAACTTGCAAGTCTTTATACAGCACCCGATCTTTATGTTTGCCGAGCGCGTACAGGACGGTCGGATCGGTTTGCAGCGGCATGCCGATGCGCAGCCGGTTGTAAAAGACGCTGGCGATTTTTTCGCGGTCGGCTTTCTCGGTCGCCTCTTCTTCGATTAACGACGACATGGTCAACAATCGATGCGGCGACAATTGTTTTTCTTTCATCGTCTCTTTGTATTGACCGAGCACCTCCGCCGTTTTCGCGACCATCGCCTCAATGATCTCCGGAAGCGGCGGCTTTTGGTCGGCAAACACGTAAGTGGCCGGAAACAGGTAGCCTTCAAGCGGATAACGAATGCCGCGCTGAAAAATGTCCGCTGTCAACAACTCAGGGTACGTGCGGCGAAGCTGTTCAATATACGCGCGATCGTTCAACAGCTTCATCACGTCTTCCTGCTTGTACCCGGTTTTGGCGGCGATGATGGCAGCGATTTGCACAAGCTGCGACCCTTCTGGAATGGTGAGCTTCAATCCGATTTTTAGCGACCGGCCGGTTTGCAATAGCTCGATGATGCGCGCCATCGGCATCGCCCGCGTCAGCTCATACTCCCCCGCTTGAAAGCCTGACTCGTTTTTCCAGCGAACATAGAAGCGAAAGACGGCCGCACTTTTAATGAGCCGCTTTCGTTCAAGCTGTTCGGCAATATCCGCCGCCGATGAGCCGACCGGAATCGACACATGGACAGGAGTGCGATCGTTCGGAGCAACCGGCTGGAACGCCGAACGGATGTAGAAAAAACTGCCGGCGCCGGCGATGACGATTGCAGCCAGCAGGACGGCGCAGACGATCAAGACGGTTTTCCGTCCAAGCCGCGCCTTGGGCGCCTTGAAACCATTCTGGTTCATTTCCAGCCTCCTTTCATCGGCCATATTATACTACAACTTTCGGCATTTTTCGCCTTTGGACGCTAAAAAACGGCCGCCCGCAGGCAGCCGTTTTGTCCGTTACGCCTCGTCTTCTCCTTCTTGCTCGGCGCAAAACGTATTCCACACTTCTTCAATCATATCCCATTCTTCTTCCGTTTCGATCGGGAGCAGCTCGCCCTCTTCGTTTTCATTGCCTGGGACAAAGGCTGAGACGTGCACCTCTGTCTCGCCGTCCTCGTCTTCGGCTTCGGCGCCGACCGGATAGTAAAACACGTACGATTTGCCAAAATCGTCCGATTCAAACGTAAACAAAATTTCGCACAGCTGCTCGTTGCCATGTTCGTCGACAACGGTAATGTGACGGTCTCCGTGTTCCATGTTTTCTCCTCCAATTTATCGTTTACTGTCCAAATATGACTGCAAAATGACGGCCGCCGCCATTTTGTCAATGACTTTCCGCCGCTTTTTCCGGCTGACATCGGCGGCAATCAGCATCCGCTCGGCGGCCATCGTCGACAGCCGTTCATCCCAGAGCACAACCGGCAAAGAAAACTCCTCGCGCAGTTTGGCGGCGAACCGCTCACTTGCCTCAGCGCGCGGTCCGAGCGTGCCGTTCATGTTTTTCGGCCATCCGACGACGATCGCATCGACGCCGTACTCATCGATAAGGGCGCGCAGCCGCTCTAAACCATAATCGCCGCGCTCCTCATCGATGGCGATCGTCTCGAGTCCTTGCGCCGTCCAGCCAAGCTCATCGCTCACCGCGACGCCGAGCGTTTTCGTTCCGAGATCAAGCCCCAATATCCGCATCGGTCAATCCTTTCGTTGCCCCTGTAAATAGAATTTCACCAATTCCTCGATTAATTCGTCGCGTTCGATTTTGCGGATGAGCGCGCGCGCATCTTTATGGCGCGGGATGTAAGCCGGGTCGCCGGACAGCAGGTAGCCGACAATTTGGTTGATCGGGTTGTAGCCTTTTTCTTGCAAGGCGTCATACACCGTCAACAACACTTCGCGGACATTCGTTTCCGCCGGCTCTTCGGAAAAATGAAACTGCATCGTTTGATCAAACGAGCTCACCGTTTCCACCTCGCTCTTTGTTCGGGCCATCCCCTTCTCTTACATCCATTGTACACGATCCGCGCCCATTTAGGAAATGGATTTCACCCATGTTTCGACATAGTTGAGCGCCTCGGCGACTTTCTGCGCATCTTTGCCGCCTGCCTGCGCCAAATCCGGCCGTCCGCCGCCTCCTCCGCCGCAGCGTGACGCCACTTCTTTCACCAGTTTGCCGGCGTGGAATCCTTGTTTCACCAAGTCGTCGGTCACCGCAGCAATCAGCTGCACTTTTCCGCCTTGCACCGCCGCCAAGACAATGACTGCAGTGCCTAGTTTTTGCTTCAAGTCATCGGCCATCGCCCGCAGCTGGTTCATGTCGTTCGCCTGCACTTTCGCGGCCAACACCGGCACGCCGTTTACGTCTTTCACCTGGCGGGTGAGGTGCTCTGCCTCCATATGCGCGAGGCGGGCTGACAGCGATTCATTTTCGCGCTCGAGCTCTTTCAGCTCGGCAAACAGTCCGTCAAGACGCGCATTCAATTCTTTCGGGCTTGTTTTCAGCTTTTGCGCCGCCTCTTGCAAAATAGCCAGCTGTTCGCTCATAAAGCGGTACGCCGCTTCCCCGGTCACCGCCTCAATCCGACGCGTGCCGGCGCCGATGCCCGATTCGGAGACGATTTTAAACAGGCCGATGGCTGACGTGTTTGGCACATGGCAGCCGCCGCACAGCTCCAAGCTGTAGTCGCCCACCTTCACGACGCGGACGATGTCGCCGTATTTTTCGCCAAACAGCGCCATCGCGCCCATCGCTTTCGCTTCTTCAAGCGGTTTGTAGAAAATGTCGACTGGAAGGCTTTTCCAAATTTGTTCGTTGACGATCGCTTCAATGCGCTCAAGCTCCTCCGGCTTCACTTGCCCAAAATGGGTGAAGTCAAAACGAAGCCGGTCCGGGGCGACAAGCGAGCCCGCCTGGTTGACATGGCGGCCGAGCACGTCTTTCAGCGCCTGATGGAGCAAATGGGTTGCCGTATGGTTTTTGATAATGCGGGCCCGTTTCGCTTCATCAACGCGCGCCGTATACACCGCACCTTTTTTCACCGTACCGCTCTCGACGACGATCGAATGAAGATGCTGTCCGTTTGGCGCTTTTTGCACATCTTTGACGACCGCCGTTCCCGTCTCGCCGGCAAACGTTCCTTGGTCGGCGATTTGGCCGCCGCTTTCAGCGTAAAACGGCGTCACATCGACGATGATTTGCGCCTCTTCGCCGGCGCGGACTTCCTCGACAAGCTGTCCGTCTTTGACGATGGCGAGAACGGTGGAAGAAGCGACGAGCTCATCGTAGCCGACGAAGCGGCTTTCGTCTTTAATGTCGCCAAGGACGCCGCCTTGCACCTGCATCGAATCCACGTCTTGGCGGGCGGCGCGTGCCCGTTCGCGCTGCCGTTCCATTTCTCGTTCAAACCCGTCATGGTCGACTTTCATTCCCGCTTCTGCCGCGTATTCCTCCGTCAGCTCGATCGGGAAGCCGTACGTATCGTACAGGCGGAACACGTCCTCGCCGGGGATGACGTCGCTTCCTTCGGATTTGGCCTTCTCGATCACGTTGCTTAAAATGGCGAGCCCTTCGTGAAGCGTCTCATGGAACCGCTCCTCCTCACTGCGGATGACGCGGGCGATAAAATCGGCTTTTTCTTTCACTTCCGGATAATAGTCATGCATAATTTCGCCGACAACCGGGACGAGCTCGTACATAAACGGACGCTCAATGCCGATGTGTTTCGCGTAGCGCACGGCGCGGCGGAGCAGGCGGCGCAATACATAGCCGCGGCCCTCGTTTGACGGCAGCGCCCCATCGCCGATCGCAAACGTCACCGCGCGAATATGGTCGGCGATCACTTTAAACGCGACGTCTTTCTCCCGGTCTTCGCCATACCGTTCGCCGGAAATTTGCTCGGTGGCGCGGATGATCGGCATAAACAAGTCGGTTTCAAAGTTTGTCGGCACATCTTGCAAAATCGAGCACATCCGCTCCAAGCCCATGCCGGTGTCGATGTTTTTCTTCGGCAGCGGCGTGTACGTGCCGTCCGGGTTATGGTTGAACTGCGAAAAGACAAGGTTCCATACTTCCAAGTAGCGCTCGTTTTCCCCGCCCGGATACAGCTCCGGGTCGTTCGGGTCGTTGCCGAACGCTTCACCGCGGTCATAAAAAATTTCCGTATTCGGGCCGCTCGGGCCTTCCCCGATATCCCAGAAGTTTCCTTCGAGGCGGATGATCCGTTCTTCCGGCAGGCCGATTTCGTTGCGCCAAATGTTGTACGCTTCCTCGTCTTCCGGATGGATCGTGACGGACAGCCGTTCCGGATCAAAACCGATCCATTTGTCGCTCGTTAAAAACTCCCATGCCCAATGGATCGCTTCACGCTTGAAATAATCGCCGATCGAAAAGTTGCCGAGCATTTCAAAAAACGTATGATGGCGCGCCGTTTTCCCGACATTTTCGATATCGTTCGTGCGAATCGATTTTTGCGCATTGCAAATGCGCGGATTTTCGGGAATGATGCGGCCGTCAAAATACTTTTTCAACGTCGCGACGCCGCTGTTGATCCACAGCAGCGACGGGTCGTCAACCGGAATGAGCGATGCGCTCGGCTCCACCGTATGGCCTTTTTCCTGGAAAAATTCTAAAAACATGCGCCGCACTTCGGCAGATGTCAGTTTCTTCATGATGATCCTCCCCTTTGTTTTTTCTATAAAAAAACTCCCATCCCTTGGCAGGGACGAGAGTTGCGCTCGCGGTACCACCCTGTTTATGGGCAGAAAATGCCCATCACCTCTTCGGCCGTAACGCAGCCTTGCGTCAGGTTTTGCCTGCGCTCCGGATTAGCCTTCTGTTGCCCTTCATCTGGAATTTCTTTCAGCCGCGGAAATTCCTCTCTGTGCGCCGGTTGCGCGTTAAGATGGACTGCAACATACTCGATCCGTCATCGCGTTATGTATTCGCTTTGTTCATTGAAAGATTATAGACAAGCAGCAAGCGTTTGTCAATGCGGGGCGTAATGTTCTTTCCAGTGCGATACGGCCACTTTCAGCACCGCTGCAGTCGGGACGGCGAGGATGAGGCCGAGCACGCCGGCCAGCTCGCCGCCGGCAAACAGCGCGAACATAATGACAAGCGGATGCATATGCACGCTTTTGCCGACAATGAACGGTGATAAAACGTTCCCTTCAAGAAACTGCAAGGCAAAAATGATGATCAGCACGATGATCACCATTTTGAGCGAGATGGTCGCCGCCAAAATCACAGCCGGAATCGCGCCGAGCAACGGGCCGAAGTACGGAATGATGTTCGTCAGCCCGATGATAAATCCAAGCAAAAGCGGATAGTCCATGCCGGCGAGCCAAAGGCCGAGCGACGCCGCAAGGCCGATCGTTGCACAGACGAACAGCTGGCCGCGAATATAGCCGCCAAGCGATTCGTCAACATCTTTTACAAACGCCATCCCCGGTTCGCGCCACCGCTTTGGGGTCATGTACCAAACCGCTCTTTTTAGCACCTCAATGTCTTTTAGCATATAAAACACGATAAATGGGATGAGCAAAAGCGTCGCCGCCGAACCGATGAATGATTTGGCGGCGTCGATCGCCATCGTCACCGCGCCCGCCGCCGCCTTTTCGATTTGAACAAACACCGTTTCAATGCGCGTATGCACTTCCATCGGCCATGTCGATGTTTCATCATGAATATGGCGGACCCACCGGCGGTATGTATCCATTAATGACGGCAGCTGCTCGTCCAATTCCCGCAGCTGGGCGATGAATAGCGGCACGCCGCGGTACAAGCCGTAACCGACCAAACCGAAAAACAACAAATAAATCAATAAAATGGCAAGGGCGCGCGGCATCCCTTTGCCGTGAAGATACTCAACAAGCGGATGCAACAAATAGGTAATAAACGCCGCCAGCAAAAACGGGGCTAAGGCGGTGGCGACAAAATCGACGACCGGCCACCATACGTCTTTCATCCGGACGATTAAATACACGATTGCGGTAACTAACAGCCACTTTCCAATGCGCAAAAATGACAGCCATTGCTGCTCGCCCATCGCCACACCTCCTACCGTTTAGTGTAGGAGATGAAGTTGGAAATATGCTTCCGTTATCTCTTCCACTATTTCACAAAAAAGCAAGCCGCCCCCGCCGCGCGGGCGGGAAGCGGCAACGGCTTTAACGGATCGCCTGCATCAAGCGGCGGCGCATTCTCCGCATCGTGCGGCCGTTCGTCCAACCGTTGCGCTGGGCGAGCTGGTATGCAGCGACACCCAACCCGACGGCCAACAACGACGTCATCGTCCGGTTCATGCTTGTCCCCCCTAATATGGGATCGTGCGCTCATGGTCGTCAAACAAGTCATCCAAGGAGCTTAACGTCCCGTCTTCCTCGACTTGATGGGCGTGGATCATCCCTTTCGAGACGGACAGCTCAATGAAGCAATCCCAGCAATAATACTGGTTGACACCAATTTTCCCCAGATTTTTTCGCTTGCAATTGGGGCAAATGAGCATCGACAGCCACTCTCCTTACATCATAGTTTCCACGGTGATGACGCCTTCCCTGGCGGTGAACGGAACTGCCTCCATCCGTTTCTTTCCTTCGGTCAAATCAGAAAAAAATCCCTCGCTGATCTCGTATCCATCAATCTTGCCCAATTGCCCGTCAAAGTATACATCATCCAGCAGTCCGATCGCTTTTCCGTTCGCAGCAACGACCATGCTGCCGGCAAGGCCGCGTTCACCGTAAAGAGAGTGGCCGCTCTCGGCAGAGGGAAATGGCTGGAAGCTGTCAGCATCATGGATGATGACTTTATCGTTTTGCAACGACTGCACGGCGGAAAGCGGCAAGTAGCGGCGGCGGCCAAACAAACCGCCCCGTTCCGCTACCAACCCTTTGACCGTGCCGTGGCTGGTAAACCAAATGTCCGCGATCGTCCCGACCGCTTTCCCTGTCGTTTGCTCATAAATGGGAAGCCCTTTGACGTCGGAAAACGTCCGCATCATTCTCCCACCTTTCCAGCCACCTTTAGCTTGTCTCATCATCCATAAAGTCATACGGCGTAACGTTTTCCATCCCGATGTTCGCATCCTCAAACGGCAGCTCCCTTTCACCCAACGGCGCCGCCGCGGCTGTCAGCTTTTCGGCGAGCGCCGTCTGGCGGCCGCTGTCGCTCCGCTGGGCGACGCCAAGCCGAAACGCTTCCTCTTCGCCGCACAAGATGAGAAATTGTTTGCTTCGCGTCACCGCCGTATAGAGCAAGTTTCGTTTCAACATCCGGTAGTAGCTTTTTACGACGGGCAAGATGACAATCGGAAATTCGCTCCCTTGTGCTTTATGGACCGAGCAGCAATACGCATGCGTAATTTGCGCCAAGTCTTGCCTTGTGTATGTGACCTCAATGCCATCGAATGAGACAACGAGCAAATCTTGCTTTTCAATATTTTCCTTGGCGTAAAAAATGGCAACGATTTCGCCGATGTCGCCGTTAAATACATTGTCTTCCGGTTGATTGACAAGCTGCAGCACTTTGTCGCCGACCCGGTATACGACCTCGCCGACCGCCAGCTCCCGCTTTCCGGCAGCCGGAGGGTTGAACAGCTCCTGCAGCACTTTGTTCAACTGGTCGATGCCGGCCGGGCCGCGGTACATCGGGGCGAGCACTTGAATATCTTTGACGGAAAACCCTTTTTTGCGGGCGTTGTCGGCGATTTGCCGGACGACGTCCGCCACTTGTCCGGCGCGGCAGCGGATGAAGGAACGATCCGCCTTGGGAGCGGTCAAGTCGGCCGGCACCATCCCGCGCTTCATCTCATGGGCGAGCTCAATGATCGACGACCCTTCCGCCTGGCGGTACACGTCAGTCAGCCGCACGGACGGAATAACGCCTGATTGAAGCAAATCTTTCAGCACTTGTCCAGGCCCCACAGAAGGCAATTGATCTTCGTCGCCGACGAAAACGACTTGCATGCCGTTTGGCACCGCTTTGAGCAGCTGATTGGCCAGCCATGTGTCGACCATTGACATTTCGTCCACAATCAGCAGCCGGCCGGCGATCGGCTCATCTTCATCGCGGCTGAACCCTTCCGCCCCGTTCCAGCCGAGCAGCCGGTGAATCGTCGCGGCTGGCAGCCCGGTCGCCTCGCTCATCCGTTTCGCCGCCCGGCCGGTCGGTGCGGCAAGCAGCACGGGAAACGGCTCGTCATGTTTATAATCAGCGGGATCAAGCGAGATGCCGTTGAGCGCGGCAAACAGCTCGACAATGCCTCGAATGACCGTCGTCTTCCCCGTGCCCGGACCGCCGGTCAAAATAAAAAGCGGCGAGGAAAGGGCGCGCTCGATGGCCTCTTTTTGCTGGGGGGCGTATTGCATGCCAAGCCGCTCCTCAAGCGCCCCGAGCGCCAATAAAAACTCCGACTCGGCAAACGCGGCCGGAGGCGGCTGCCCGAGCAGCCGCTTAATGTTGGAGACGATCCCTTTCTCGGCGAAGTAAAGGGAGGGGAGATAATAACGCCCTTGCTCGGCGATCAGCTTCCCTTCCTCGCTTAACATCAGAAGCGTTTGGCCGATCGCTTGTCCATCCACCGCACCGCTTTGCCTTCCATCAAGCAGCTCCCCGATGCGCTCCATCAGCTCTTCCTCGCGCAAATACACGTGCCCTTCCTGCAAGCACGCCTGTTCGAGAACAAACAGCGAAGCAGCGCGCAGCCGGGCCGGATGGCTGCCGGAAATGCCGAGCTGGCGGCCGAGCTCATCGGCGCGTCCAAAACCGATTCCTTCAACGTCCTCAACAAGTTGGTACGGGTTTTGATGAATGACATCCATCGCTTCCTCGCCGTATGCCTGATAAATTTTCATGGCAAGCTGCGGGCCGAACCCAAACTGGGCAAGGGCAATCATCGTTTGTTCCAATCCTTCGTGAGCGCGGAGCGATTCGTACAATCGTTTCGCTTTTTGCTTCGTCAGCTTCGGCACTTTCAAAAGCGCATCCGGGTCGCGCAAAATCGCAGCGATCGCGTTTTCGCCAAGCGCCTCGACAATCGCCGCCGCTGTTTTTTTGCCGATCCCTTTAAACAAGCCGCTCGACAAATAATGGATGACCCCTTCTTTCGTGTTGGGAAGCTGTTTGCGGAACTGTTCGGCCGCATACTGTCGGCCAAAGCGCGGGTGTTGGCGGAACTGGCCGTAAAAGACATATACGTCTCCTTCATGCAAGCGTGGAAAATAGCCGGTGACGATGACTTCCTCCTCGACCGGCTCCTCATTCGTCTCTTCAACGCGAATGCGGGCGACGGTATAAAGCGTTTCCTCATTGTGGAAGATGACTGACAAACATGCTCCCTTAATGAACGTGCGTCCGTCCAAGGCAAGCGTTTGCTGCTCTTGCAAGAACGATCCCCCGCCTTTTTACGGCGCAAGCCGCTTTTCCATCAGTTTTTTCCCGTACCCGGCGAGCAGATGATCCGGCTTGGCGTCCAGCGCGGCCGCAAACCAATCGCGGGCGGCTGCCCAGTCGTCTTGATACGCATAAATGACGCCTAAATTGTAATACGCATCAGCGTGGCCCGGCTGGAGCGCAATCGTTTTTTCAAAATACCGTTTCGCCTCTTCCACATATTCGAGGTGGGCAAGGCAAAGACCAAGTTGAAAGAGCGCTTCAGCATCCGTTTCATTCAGTTCGGCCGCCCGTTGCAAATACGGCAGCGCCAGGCGCGGCATCTCCAGCCGCAACAGCGACATGCCGAGCATAAAATGTGTATCCGCATCATTCAGCCCGAGCTGAAGTGCCCGCTCAAACATGTCTTTCGCCTGGGCGAACTGCTCGCGTTTGTAATGCACTGTGCCGATGCCGTAATACGCGGCCGCCGCCCGCTCATCGAGCGCCAGCGCCTGTCGGAAGCAGTCGAGCGCTTTCTCTTCCTCGCCGGCCGCAGCCAAAACGGTGCCGATGTTAATGTAGCCGGCCGGGTCTTCGGGCTGTTCCTGGACCGCTTTTGAAAAGCAACGGAGCGCCTCTTCATGCTCCCCGGCGCGCATATGCAAAAGCCCTTGTTCGTTCCAATTGGCCACCGCTCATCCCCCATTTCCTGCCGTTCGTTTCGCCTGCATGTCTGATCCGCGCTGCAGCGGCGCACAAAACAGAGATCAGCCGACATACCAAAGCTTTTCGCCGTTGCGGAACACTTCATCGATGATGCCGCCGCCAAGACACTCCTCGCCGTTGTAGAACACAACCGCCTGCCCCGGCGTCACCGCCCGCGCCGGCTCATCGAACACGACTTCGGCTTTGCCGTCTGGAAGCGGTCGAACTTCGACGCCGACATCCGGTTGGCGATAGCGGAATTTCGCCGTACAGCGGAACGGCGCTTCCGGTTTGCGGTCAGACACCCAGTTGACATCGATCGCTTTTAATGATGTGGAGTACAAATAATCGTTTTCAAACCCTTGGGCGACATACAACACGTTTTCGCGCACATCCTTGCCGACGACAAACCACGGCTCGCCGCCGCCGCCGATGCCAAGGCCGTGGCGCTGGCCGATCGTGTAATACATCACCCCGTCATGCCGCCCTTTCACTTCGCCGTCAAGCGTTTTCATTACCCCTGGCTGAGCCGGCAAATACTGGCTTAAAAATTCTTTGAAGTCCCGCTCGCCGATAAAGCAAATGCCGGTGCTGTCCTTTTTCCCGGCGGTGGCAAGCCCTGCTTCTTTCGCAAGGCGGCGGACGTCCGCCTTGTGCAAATGGCCGATTGGGAACATCACTTTTGACAGCTGGGCTTGGCCGAGCTGGTTCAAAAAGTACGTCTGATCTTTGTTCGGATCAGCGCCGCGCAGCATTTTATACTCGCCATCGCGAAATTCGACGCGGGCGTAATGGCCGGTCGCCACGTAGTCGGCGCCGATCGACATGGCGTGGTCCAAAAACGCCTTGAATTTGATCTCTTTGTTGCACATCACGTCCGGGTTCGGGGTGCGACCGGCTTTGTATTCCTCCAAAAAGTACGTAAATACTTTATCCCAATATTGCTTTTCAAAGTTGACCGCATAGTACGGAATGCCGATTTGATTGCAGACGCGCACGACATCTTCATAATCTTCGGTCGCCGTGCAAACGCCGTTTTCATCGGTGTCGTCCCAGTTTTTCATGAAAATGCCGATCACATCGTACCCTTGTTCTTTCAGCAACAAAGCAGCAACCGACGAGTCGACCCCGCCTGACATGCCGACGACGACGCGCGTTTCGTGCGGGGCTTTGTTCATGATGCTTCGCCTCCTTACCGATTGGTCAGCCGCTTGACGATGTTGACCGTTTCTTCCGCGGCTTGCTCAATTTGTTCCTTTGTATTGCCGAGCCCAAAGCTGAAGCGGACGGACGAGCGAATGCGCTCCGATTCTTTTCCGCACATGGCCACGAGCACATGCGACGGATCGATCGACCCGGCCGTGCATGCTGAGCCGCTTGAGGCGGCAATGCCCGCCAAATCGAGATTGACAAGCAGCGATTCCACGTTCGTTCCCGGGAAGGCGACATTTAAAATGTGCGGCAAGCCGTCCGGACTGCCGTTGACCACATAGTCGATGCCCGAAGAGCGGAAAATATCGATCATCGCTTCACGCCAAGCCGCATATTGCTTGCGTTTGTCGCCCCTCGTCCGCTCGGCGATCTCCGCCGCCTGCGCCAAACCGATAATGCCCGGCACATTTTCCGTTCCGGCGCGCCGCTTCCGCTCTTGCTCCCCGCCGAAAAGGAGCGGAGCGATTTTCACCGTTTCGCGCACATAAAGCGCCCCAATTCCTTTTGGACCGTTAATTTTATGGCTTGAGAGCGACAGCAAATCAATCCCGTACTCATTGACATCGATCGGAATGAGGCCGTATGCTTGGACGGCATCGGTATGGAAATAAGCCGGATGGTCGCGCAAAAGCGCGCCAATTTCGCGGATCGGCTGAATCGTGCCCACTTCATTGTTGGCGAACATGACCGATACAACAATCGTCTCGTCGCGCAGCGCGGCTTTCACGTCATCCGCCGAGACCATCCCTTGTTCATTGACTGGCAAATACGTCACCTCAAACCCTTGCGTCTCTAAATATTCACAGGCGCGCAGCACGGCGTGGTGCTCAATGGCAGTCGTAATAATATGACGGCCGCGGCTGCGGTTGGCCATCGCCGTCCCGATGAGCGCGAAGTTGTCGGCTTCCGTTCCCCCGCTTGTGAACACGATTTCCGTCTCTTTCGCCCCGATCGAGCGGGCGATGACAGCCCGCGCCTCATCAACGCCCCGGCGGCTTTGCCGGCCAAAGTAATGGATGCTAGACGGGTTGCCGAACTGTTCGGTCATCCAATGGACCATGCCGGCTGCCACTTCCGGGTGAACGGGAGAGGTGGCGGCATGATCCAAGTAAATCCGTTGCACCGGTCATTCCCCTTTCTGTTGCTTAAATATAAAACATATATGCCCCTTCGTCTCCATCGCTATACTTCGCCAAATCTTCAAGCGTCGTGCTGTCAAGCACTTCCTCGACCGCATCGCGGATGCGAATCCATAGCTCGCGCTTCGCCGGCTCCTCCTCTTCCAGCTCCTCAACCGGGGTCAACGGTCCTTCCAGCACGCGCAAAATGTCGCCGGCGGTAATTTTCGCCGGATGCTCGGCAAGCACATAGCCGCCATACGCCCCGCGGATGCTTTTGACAAGCCCGGCGTTGCGCAGCGGCGTCACAAGCTGCTCGAGGTAATGTTCTGATAAATTGTTGGCTTTGGCAATCGAACGAAGCGAAATCGGACGGTCGCCATATTTTTTCGCCAATTCAATCATAATCGTCAGCCCATACCGGCCTTTCGTTGAAATTTTCATCATATCCCTCCTAAAGAAACGACATCATGAAGAGGCCGGCAAAATACAAACTTCCGCGCAGCCATGGCATATATCGATGAACCATGATCATCATGTTCCCCCTCTTGGAAAATCGCCTGTGTTATTATACCATAAATGCCCCGCACGTTCACGGACTAGCCTTGCCGCCATGCTTTAACTGCTCAAGCCGCCGGTACACCTTGGCGTAATGTTTTTCCTCGCCATGCTCTTTCGGTTCATAATAGCGGACGCCTTCTAGAGCGGAGGGCAAATACGCTTGCGCCACCCAGCCGTTCGGATAATCGTGCGGATATAAATAGCCTTGTCCGTGCCCAAGCAAAGCCGCTCCTTTGTAATGGGCATCTTTCAAATGATCAGGAATGTCGCCAAGTTTGCCGGCGCGCACATCGGCCAGCGCGGCATCGAGCGCCTTGTAGGCGCTGTTGGATTTCGGGCTCAAGCAAAGTTCGATCGTCACAACCGAAAGCGGGATGCGCGCTTCCGGCAGCCCGATCCGTTCCGCTGCCGCCACCGCCGCCTGCACCTTCACGCCCATCATCGGATTGGCAAGCCCAATATCCTCATAGGCGATCACAAGCAGCCGCCGGCAAACGGCCGCCAAGTCACCGCCTTCAAGCAAGCGGGCCAAGTAATGAAGGGCGGCATCGACATCGCTGCCGCGCACGCTTTTTTGAAAAGCCGACAGCAGCGAGTAATAGTGATCGCCATATTTGTCATGGACAAAGCCGCGATTCGCCGTGCATGAAGCGACAACCGTTTCATCGATATACAGGCGGCCGTCGCGCTCATCAGCCGCCGCCACCGCCGCCTCAAGAAGCGAAAGCGCGGCGCGCGCATCCCCGCCGGCCGCCGCGGCCAAGCGCCATAGAAGCGCCTCCTCGATCATGATCGACATCTCTCCAAAACCGCGTTCCGAATCGGCGAGCGCCCGTTTCAAAATTACGATTAAATCCTCGGGCTCAAGCCGTTTCAGCTGCTGAATTTGCCCGCACCGGCTGCGAATGGCTGGGTTCACTTCGTGAAACGGGTTTTCCGTCGTCGCCCCAATGAGCGTGATGAGCCCTGATTCCATATGGGGGAGAAGCACATCTTGCTGGGCTTTATTTAGCCGGTGGATTTCATCGATAAACAAAAGGACATTGCCCGACCAACGCGCCGCCTCAGCCGCCTCTTCGATCTCCTTTTTTCCGGCGGCCGTTGCGTTTAAAGCCACCAGCTCCCGTCCGGCCGTGCGGGCGATGGCATAAGCGAGCGACGTCTTTCCCGTTCCCGGTTCCCCATACAGCAAAAGCGACGGCACCCATCCTTTTTTTACCATTTTATAAAGCGGCGTCCCCGGCCCGATCAAATGCGCTTGTCCGACAATCTCATCGATCGTCCGCGGGCGCATCCGCACCGCCAGCGGCTCTGTCGTATTTCGCATGCGAATCCCTCCTGCGTTTCATTGTACAGCGGCGGCGGCGGTTTCGCCAAATCGAATCTTCCGCTTTGCGCCTTTACCGGCCTCGCCGGCGGAAAGGATATGCCGAAAATCGACAACCTGGAGTTTAAAGTGGAAAAAGGACGGAAAAACTATTATCATATCAACATTACATTTGCGGGGTGGACAGCATGAAGACGAGACAAGATGCATGGTCGCATGAAGAGGATGTACTGCTTGCAGAAACGGTACTGCAATACATACGCGAAGGCAAAACGCAGCTCGCCGCCTTCGAAAAGGTCGGAAAACAGTTGCGGCGGACGGCGGCGGCATGCGGGTTTCGCTGGAACGCCGAGGTGCGGAAACGGCACCTTGAAGCCATTGAACAGGCAAAAAAACAGCGAAAAGAACGGAAACGGGCATTGGAAATGATGAAAAAATGGCAAAAGGAGGCGGCCGCCGTATCGTTCGGCGCCCCTGACAATCCGAAGCTTGCCGAGGGATCGTCCCCGTTTCTCCCGGCTACCACGTTGACGCTTGACGAGTGCATTTCCTTTTTGCAAAGGCTGCGGAACGACGTTGAGCAGCTGGAAGCCGCCCGCCGGGAAAACGAGCGACTGAAACGGGAACGGGCGGAGTGGCAGGCTCGCAATGAACAGCTGGCCAAAAAGGCCGAACGCTTGGAAGCGCGCCAGACGACGGTGCGCGAAGATTACGAGGCGCTCGTCAAAATTATGGCCCGCGCCCGTCAGCTTGCCTCCGAAGAAGGCGACCGCTTTTCCCTCGCCCAGCTTCTTCTCTCCGAAACGGGCGGACAAGTCGAACCGATGGCCCATTCATAACGAAACAAGAGGCAATGGCATGCATCGCCCCTTGTCTGCCCATCGTTTCCTCATTCGCCGACGCGGGCGATGGGGATGTCTTTTAACAATTCATTGATGACGTAAGACGCCATAATGAGCCCGGCAACCGACGGAACAAACGCATTCGATGACGGCGGCATTTTCGCTTTGCGGATCGGCGAAGCATCGTTGCCGACGACTTGGCGGACGTCTTCGCGGATTTTCACCGGTTTTTCGTCGGAAAAGACGACCGGTATGCCGCGGCGAATCCCTTCTTTGCGCAGCTTGGCGCGGATGACTTTCGCAATCGGATCGGTGTGCGTTTTTGAAATGTCGACAATGCGAAAGCGGGTCGGATCCATTTTGTTTGCCGCCCCCATGCTCGAGATGATCGGAATGCCGCGCTTAAGGCATTGTTTCATTAAATGCACTTTATACACGATCGTGTCGGACGCATCGATGACAAAATCCAAGTCATAGGCAAAAAACTGCTCATACGTCTCTTCCGTATAAAACATTTGCAAAGCGATGACCTCGCACTCCGGGTTAATGTCGGCGATGCGTTCTTTCATCAGCTCGACTTTCGGGCGGCCGATCGTTGACAATAAGGCGTGGATTTGCCGGTTAATGTTCGTAATATCAACATTGTCGCGGTCCACCAGCACCAACCGGCCGACGCCGGAGCGGGCAAGTGCCTCGACGGCAAACGACCCGACACCGCCGACGCCAAGCACCGCCACGGTGGCGTTTCTTAATGTTTGCAGCCCCTCAGGGCCGATGGCCAATTCATTGCGGGAAAATTGGTGAAGCATAGCTCTCCTCTCCATTTGCTCAGAAATTGATAGTGATGCCGCTTCTTATCGTACGTCAACTACCCCCACTTCGCTAACGCTTGAAGTGGGGGCTTGCAACTCCCCAGAAGTGCGAGCGGACTTTGTCCTCCTTCCTTGACTTGGGGTTGCATCAGGGGCAGGTTGACGACTGCCCAACGACGCAGGTTATGCCTACATCGTTGCCGATTCTCTCGGTGTGTCTGTTGGCAGTACTTAGCTTCCACACACAACAGACGGGTCTACATGTTTGACGGTTGCAACGTTTCCTGCAACCAACTCCATACATCGAGCAGCAGTTTATTGGAGTGCCTTTATTGAACGGTTTTCTCCACGCCTTTATTCTATCATACATAAAAGAAAGGGGGAACGCGCATTCCTCTTCCACTACTCCCTTTGGTCGTTGAAGTGGGAGTCTCCTGCGCGAAATAGGAGGAAGTCGCCCGAAGCGGCAACGGCATTTTGTTGCCAAAAGAAAACCCCTATGCTGTTTCCGGCATAGGAGCGTCATGTTTCCATCCTCGTATGCATACCAGTCCCAATCGTGCCGTCGATGCCTTCGTTTTGAACCCGCTCCCACATAGGTGGGTGCCCTGTTCCAAGGTTTGCGCTTCCCCTGTGACGAAGGGGCGTGCACGCCGCTTGGAAACCCCGGGCTCCCGGATCATCTACTGTTCGGTCAAAACGATGGGTGACTCGACGAACACATTAGGACGGTGTGTTGCTTTGATTGTATCATATTTTTTCGCGTTTGTGAACCTCTGCCGCCAATGTTTCTCCTTCCAACGGCGCCATTATTCCTCACGAGGAAGCACAACGGCCAAATGCAGCTCCTCGAGCTGCTTTTCGCTGACCGGGCCCGGCGCTTCCGTCAATAGGCAGCTCGCACTCGCCGTTTTCGGGAAGGCGATCGTGTCGCGCAAGTTCGTGCGCCCCGCAAGCAGCATGACGAGCCGGTCGAGGCCGAGGGCGATGCCGCCATGCGGCGGGGTGCCGTATTCAAACGCCTCAAGCAGGAAGCCGAATTGGCGGCGCGCTTCTTCTTTGCTGAACCCTAAAGCCTGGAACATTTTTTCTTGCACGTCGCGCTCGAAAATGCGGAGCGAACCGCCGCCGAGCTCGTACCCGTTTAACACTAAATCGTACGCCTGTGCGCGAACGGCGCCCGGGTTTGTCTCAAGCAGCGGAATGTCGTCGCGCACCGGCATCGTAAACGGATGGTGGGCGGCGTAGTAGCGTCCTTCTTCTTCGTCGTACTCCAACAGCGGCCAGTCGGTGACCCATAAAAACGCCAGTCTCGTTTCATCGATCAAACCGAGCTCTTTGCCAAGCTTCAGCCGGAGCGCCCCAAGCGCAGCGGCGACAACCGCAGGCCGGTCAGCGACAAACAGAAGCAAGTCTCCGTCGTCGACAGCGAGCAGCTGCCGCAATGCCGTCTGTTCGTCGGCGGTGAAAAATTTGGCGATCGGCCCTTTCAGCTCATCTCCTTCCGCTTTCAGCCAGGCGAGCCCTTTCGCCCCGTAGCGGGCCGCAAATTCGCCTAACGCGTCGATGTCTTTGCGCGAATAGCGGCTTGCAGCGCCTTTGACGTTGATCGCCTTCACTTGCCCGCCTTCCTTGACCGTGCGGGCGAACACTTGAAACGCCGAATCCCGGACGGCTTCAGATACATCGACGAGCTCAAGGCCAAAGCGCACATCCGGTTTATCGGAACCGTAGCGGTTCATCGCTTCGGCATACGTCATGCGCGGGAACGGGCGCGGGATATCGATGCCTTTGGCCGCTTTGACGACCGCCGCCATCATCCGCTCCGTTAAATCGATAATATCTTCCTGGCTGATAAACGACATTTCAATATCGATTTGCGTAAACTCCGGCTGGCGGTCGGCGCGCAAGTCTTCATCGCGGAAGCAGCGGGCGATCTGGTAATAGCGCTCAAAGCCGCCGACCATCAGCAGCTGCTTAAAAATTTGCGGCGACTGCGGCAAAGCGTAAAACTCGCCAGGGTGGACGCGGCTTGGCACTAAATAGTCGCGCGCCCCCTCCGGCGTGCTTTTCGTCAACATCGGCGTCTCGATTTCCAAAAAGCGCTCGCCATCCAAAAAGTCGCGCACCGCTTTCGTCACTTTATGGCGAAGCGCAAGCGTCTGAAACATGACCGGGCGGCGCAAATCCAAATACCGATACTTTAAGCGCACATCTTCCGCCGCATCCGTGTCATCGGAAATGGCAAACGGCGGCGTTTTTGCCTCGTTGATGATCTCGATTCGTTCCGCTTGAATTTCAATGCGGCCGGTCGCAATGTTCGGATTGACCGTCTCCGGTGCGCGGGCGACGACCGTTCCTTCGACGCTTAAAACGTATTCGCTCCGCACGCGTTCCGCTGCCGCCAACGCCTCGGCCGAGACGTCGGGGCTGGCGACGACTTGGACAATGCCGGTCCGGTCGCGCAAGTCAATGAAAATGAGCCCGCCTAAGTCGCGGCGTTTTTGCACCCACCCTTTCAATATGACGCGCTCGCCAACCGCTGTTTCCGGCACTTCCCCACAATAATACGTCCGCTGCATCGTGTTACTCCTCCCGTCCTGTCCGTTTTGCCAAAACATGCGCCAGTTCGCCAAACGGCACTTTCATCTGCTCGCCGCTGGCCATGTCTTTAACGGTTGCCGCCCCGCTTTCCAGCTCTTCGTCGCCGATCATGGCGACAAACGACGCACCAAGCCGGTCGGCCGCTTTCAGCTGGGCTTTCATTTTCCGCCCCAAATAGTCTTGATCAACGCGCAGTCCGGCACGGCGCAATTCATAGACGAGGCGGACCGCTTCCGTTTTCGCCCGCTCACCGACAGCGACGACATAGCAGTCAAGCCCACTCTCCACCGGCAATTCCACTCCTTCGGCGTCAAGGGCGGCCAACAGCCGCTCGATGCTCAAGGCAAAGCCGATGCCCGGCGTTTCCGGACCGCCGATTTCTTGGACGAGCCCGTTGTAACGACCGCCGCCGCACAGCGTCGCCCCCGCCCCGAATCCTTCGAGATCGCTCATAATTTCAAATGTCGTATGGTTGTAGTAGTCGAGCCCGCGCACGAGCCGGGAGTCGATGACAAACGGAATGTCGAGCACCGCCAAATAGTGCTTCACTTTTTCAAAGTAAGCGCGCGATTCATCGTTCAAATAGTCCAAAATCGACGGCGCCGTCGCCATCAGTTCATGGCCGCGGTCCTTTTTGCAGTCGAGAATGCGAAGCGGATTCGTCTGAAGCCTCGTCTGGCAGTCCGGGCACAGCTCGTGGATGCGGTTTGAAAAATGGCGAACAAGCGCCTCGCGGTGCGCCCGGCGGCTGTCAAGGTCGCCTAGGCTGTTGATCACCAGCCGGATATGCTGCAGCCCGAGTTCGTTATAAATGTGCATCGCCAGTGCGATCACTTCCGCATCGACCGCTGGATCGCTGCTGCCAAGCACTTCGACGCCAAACTGCACAAACTGGCGGAACCGCCCCGATTCAGGCCGTTCATAGCGGAACATCGGTCCAGTGTAATAGAGCTTGACCGGCTGGTTCGGGCTGCCGTACAGCTTATGCTCGACAAACGCTCTGGCAACCGGCGCTGTTCCTTCCGGGCGGAGCGTCAGCGCGCGGCCGCCTTTGTCTTCAAACGTGTACATTTCTTTTTGCACAATGTCCGTTGTATCCCCCACGCCGCGCAAAAACAGCTCCGTATGTTCAAAAATCGGTGTGCGGATTTCCTCATAGCCATACCGTCCGCAAAGGCTGCGGGCAATGTGCTCGACATATTGCCATTTTTCCGTTTCACCCGGCAGCACATCCTGCGTCCCTCTTGGAATTTGAAACGGCATGTTCAATCCTCCTTTGCCCAAAATAAAAACGCCCTTGTCCCCATGACCATAGGGACGAGAGCGTTATTCCCGCGGTGCCACCCTAATTGAAGCCGATCGGCTTCCGCTTGTCGCCATTAACGCATGGCACACGTTCCCCTTTACTGGCGCAAAGCGCGTTCAAAGAGAAACCTACGGAGTGTCTTTCGTTAAGCCATCATGGAGAAGCGCTCGCAGCCTTGGGCGCTTCCTCTCTGGCCATGTGGACCTTAACTACTTTTCTCCATCATCGGTTGTTCCGTATGAGAAAGATGTAATTTTATATTACGGACAATCTCGGCCGTTTGTCAAGTTGTCCTAGCGGCTGTGATCCATGGTTTTTCGCAAAGAGAAAAACCTTGATGTCTCATCGTATTTTTAATCTTAGTTTAAAAAAAGAGAGCCAATTCGTTGAACCGCCCCTCCATGGGATCGAAGAGGCGGTCCACCTTCGGCCCTCTTTAATGGCGAATCAAATAATCAAACGCGCTTAACGCCGCGGTTGCACCCGAGCCCATCGAGATAATGATTTGCTTATAGGCGCTGTCCGTGCAGTCGCCGGCGGCAAAGACACCTTCAAGGCTCGTCGCGCCGCGTTTGTCGACGATAATTTCACCGAAGCGATTCCGTTCCACCGTTCCTTCCAACCATTCGGTGTTCGGCACAAGGCCGATTTGCACGAACACGCCTTGCAATTCGATATGATGTTCTTCTCCTGTTTCCCGGTCAATGTACGTCAAGCCGTTGACTTTGTCCGTGCCGGTGATTTCCGTCGTTTGCGCGTTTTTTATCACCGTTACGTTCGGCAGGCTGTACAACCGGTTTTGCAGCACAGCATCCGCCTTGAGTTCAGGGGCGAACTCCAGCAGCGTCACATGGCTGGCGATGCCAGCGAGGTCAATCGCCGCTTCGACTCCAGAGTTCCCGCCGCCGATGACCGCCACGTGCTTCCCTTCGAACAGCGGGCCGTCGCAGTGCGGGCAATAAGCGACCCCTTTGTTTTTGAACTCTTCCTCGCCCGGCACGCCAAGGTTGCGCCAACGGGCGCCCGTTGCGATGACAACGGTTTTGCTTTTCAACACAGCGCCGTTTTCCAGCTCGACTTCAATCAAGTCTTTTTTCTCGAGCCGTTTTGCCCGCTGCGAGCTCATGATGTCGACGTTGTATTGCTTTACATGTTCTTCAATGCTGGCCGCAAGCTTCGGTCCTTCCGTATATTTGACGCTGATAAAGTTTTCAATGCCGAGCGTATCTAAAATTTGTCCGCCGAAGCGCTCCGCGACAATGCCAGTGCGAATGCCTTTGCGCGCTGCGTAAATGGCTGCTGTCGCACCTGCAGGGCCGCCGCCGATCACCAGCACATCAAACGGCTCTTTGTTGGCGAAGGAAGAAGCGTCCGGAGCACTCCCTAATTTAGCGAGGATATCTTCAAGCGACATGCGGCCGCTCGCGAACAGTTTGCCATTTAAAAAGACCGTCGGCACAGCCATGATCCCTTTTTGCTCGACTTCTTCCTTAAACGCCGCTCCGTCGATCATCGTATGGGAAATATTCGGGTTAAGAACGCTCATGGCGTTCAACGCTTGAACGACGTCGGGGCAGTTGTGGCATGTCAAGCTGACGTATGTCTCAAAGCGGTATGTGCCCCGTAAGTTTTGAACGCGCTTCACGACGCTTTCGTCCACTTTCGGCGGCCGCCCGCTCACTTGAAGCAGCGCCAAAACGAGGGACGTAAATTCATGGCCGAGCGGCACGCCGGCGAAGGTGATGCCGGTGTTTTCGCCGACCCGGTTGACGCTGAAGCTTGGCGTTCGTTCCAGCTTCGCTTTTTCCACTTTGATTTTCGGCGACATCGCCGTTAATTCATCGATTAAAGCAAGCATATCGCGGGAAACGTTGTCGTCTCCCGCGCTTACCGTCAAGACAATATCATTTTCAAGCAATTGCAAATACTGGGCTAGTTGCGCCTTGATGTCAGCATCCAACAGCATCTCCTAAGCCCCCTTAAATTTTGCCGACAAGGTCAAGGCTCGGCTTCAGCGTTTCCGCTCCTTCTTTCCATTTCGCCGGGCAGACTTCACCCGGATGGTTGCGCACGTATTGGGCCGCTTTAATTTTATCAATCAGCGTGCTGGCGTTGCGGCCGATGCCGTCCGCATTGATTTCCACCGCTTGAATGACGCCGTCTGGGTCAATGATGAACGTGCCGCGTTGCGCCAATCCTTGTTCTTCATCGAGCACATCAAACATGCGCGACAGTTGATGCGACGGGTCGCCGATCATCACGTATTCGATTTTGCCGATAGCTGGCGATGTATCGTGCCATGCTTTATGAGTAAAGTGGGTGTCGGTCGAAACCGAGTACACTTCCACGCCAAGTTCTTTGAACGTCGCGTAGTGGTCTTGCAAGTCTTCGAGCTCCGTCGGGCAGACGAACGTAAAGTCCGCCGGATAGAAGCAGACGATGCTCCATTTTCCCATGAAGTCTTGCTCTGTCACTTCGATGAATTCGCCGTTGTGATACGCTTGGGCACGGAATGGTTGCACTTTTTTCCCTACGAGTGACATTCTTCATCTACCTCCTGTGACTATTTTATAATAATTTTAAACCAATACTTATTATCATATAGGGGCATGTGTTTGTCAATACATATGCAATGGATTTTTTCCTCTACCGATCCGGATCAGTGTTGAGCGGATGCGCAGCGCTCATTCGCAGCTGTTTCGTCTGAACGGCCACACCGCCTCGGCCCACGAAACATCCACACGCCGCGTGCGCTCCTTCCAACTCGCCATGCTTACGGACGGGGCTGCTGTTTTTTCAACATTTGTACGTCTTTCGGCACCACACCGAATTCGGATGCCAACTCAAACGCTCTATATTGAGCCTCGAGCCGCACCCATTCGTGAAAGTCGGCGGACAACACATCGTCCGCCCGATGCGCCTGCTCGCCTCTTTTGGTTTGCCGCATCGCGCTCCTCCTTTCTTATTGCCGCACTTGTTTTCATCTTTCCCATTTTTCGCCGAAAATAAAAAAGAAACCGGGAAACTTTATCGGTTTCCCGGTTTCTCGCTGCTGTCGATGATCAAGGTGACCGGCCCGTCGTTTGTGAGCGATACGCCCATCATCGCACCGAATACGCCGGTTTCTACATGAACGCCTCTTTCGCGCAAAGCGGCGTTGAACGCTTCATACAGCGGCAAGGCATGGTCGGGCTTTGCCGCCGCCATAAAGTTCGGGCGCCGGCCTTTTCGGCAGTCGCCGTAAAGGGTGAACTGCGACACCGACAGCACCGCCCCGCCGACGTCAAGCAAGGAGCGGTTCATTTTTCCGTTTTCATCTTCAAAAATACGCAAATGAGCGATTTTCTCAGCCAAATAGGCAGCATCGTCCTCCGTGTCCTCGTGTGTAACGCCAAGAAGGACGACAAGCCCGGCATCGATCGCTCCGACCGTCTCGCCGTCGACGGTGACTTTGGCCTCTTTCGCCCGCTGGATGACCGCTCTCACTCGCCTTCCTCCTTTCGCCGCCCTTAGTTGTTCATCAAACGCTGGACGGAATAAATGTCGGGAATTTGCTTGATTCGATCGACCACTTTTTGCAAGTGGCTCAAATTATGAATGGCGATTGTCATATGGATCGTCGCGATTTTATGGCGATGATCGGAGCGTCCCGAGACGACGGAAATGTCTGTTCGCGTTTCGTTCACCGCCTGCAGCACCTCATTCAGCAAACCGCGGCGGTCAAATCCGGTGATCTCAATGTCGACGTTATACTCGCGCTCGCCGCCTGTGCCGCTTTCCCATTCGACCGCAATGAGCCGGTCGGCCGCTTCTTCGGTCTTGACGTTCGGGCAGTCGGCGCGGTGGACGGAAATGCCGCGGCCGCGGGTAATAAAGCCGATGATTTCATCCCCCGGCACCGGGTTGCAGCAGCGCGACAGACGGATGAGCAAGTTGTCCATTCCTTGGACGCGGATGCCGCAGTCGCGTTTTTTTCCAGCCGGCAGCTTGGCTTCGAAGACCGCTTCGGCCAGTTTGCGCTGCTGTTCCTCGAGATCGCGCTGCTTCCGCCATTTTTCCGTCAACCGATGGGCGATTTGCGCCGCTGTGATGCCATGATAGCCGACTGCCGCATACATATCGTCTTCATTCGAAAAATTAAATTTTTCCGCAACGCGCTTGACGTTGTCCGCCGTCATCACTTCTTTCGGTTCAAAACCGAGGCTGCGCACTTCTTTTTCGACCATTTCTTTTCCTTTTTCGATATTTTCTTCACGCCGTTGTTTTTTGAAAAACTGGCGGATTTTGTTGCGCGCCTGCGACGTCTTGGCGAGCTTCAGCCAGTCCTGGCTTGGACCGTACGAATGATTGGAAGTTAAAATTTCGACGATGTCGCCCGTCTGAAGCTTATAGTCAAGCGGCACCATTTTGCCGTTCACTTTGGCGCCGATCGTTTTATTGCCGATTTCCGAATGGATGCGATAGGCGAAATCGATCGGCACCGACCCGGCTGGCAGCTCGATGACGTCGCCCTTTGGCGTGAAAACGAACACCATATCGGAAAACAAGTCCATCTTGAGCGATTCCATGAACTCTTCGGCATTGCTCGCGTCGTTTTGCCATTCCAAAATTTCCCGAAACCAAGACAGCTTTTCTTCAAATGAATTAGGTTTGATCGTCTTTCCTTCTTTGTACGCCCAATGAGCGGCAATTCCGAACTCGGCGATTTGATGCATTTCGAATGTGCGGATTTGCACCTCAAGCGGCTCGCCTTTTGGGCCGATCACCGTCGTATGGAGCGATTGGTACATGTTCGGCTTCGGCATGGCGATGTAGTCTTTAAAGCGCCCGGGCATCGGTTTCCAACATGTATGAATAATGCCGAGCACCGCATAGCAGTCTTTGATGCTGTTGACAATGATGCGGACGGCAAGCAAATCGTAAATTTCATTAAACTGTTTGTTTTGCATTACCATTTTTCGGTAAATGCTGTAAATATGTTTCGGACGCCCGGAAATTTCGCAAGGAATATGCACTTCGTTGAGCCGTTCGCGCACTTCTTGAATGACTTCCTCCAAATATTGCTCGCGCTCAGCCCGCTTTTTCTTCATTAAATTGACGATGCGGTAATATTGCTGCGGGTTTAAATAGCGAAGCGCCGTATCCTCAAGCTCCCATTTGATTTTCGAAATGCCGAGCCGATGCGCGAGCGGAGCGAAAATTTCGAGCGTCTCATTGGCAATGCGCCGCTGTTTTTCGGCCGGCAAATGTTTCAATGTCCGCATATTGTGCAGCCGGTCGGCGAGCTTGATCAAAATGACCCGGATATCTTGCGCCATGGCCAAAAACATTTTCCGGTGGTTTTCCGCCTGCTGTTCTTCCTGCGATTTATATTTAATTTTCCCAAGCTTCGTCACCCCGTCGACAAGCATCGCCACTTCCGCGCCGAACTCGCGCTCAAGGTCTTCTTTTGTCGCCTCAGTGTCTTCGATGACATCATGCAAAAACCCGGCGGCGATCGTTGTCGCGTCCATCTTTAAGTCCACCAAAATGCCCGCGACTTGAATCGGGTGGATGATGTATGGTTCGCCCGATTTCCGAAATTGGTCGCGGTGGGCGTGCTTGGCAAACTCATACGCCTTTTTCAAAAAGGCGACATCCTGCTCCGACAAATAGCAGCTCGCTCGTTCAAACACTTGCTCCGCTGTCAGCACTTGTTCATTGGCCATAGGGTTGAATCACCTTTTTAATCGATTAAAATTGAAGCTGCAAAGCACAGAGGTCCGTTGCGTTCATACGTTAATAAGAAAGAGCACTCATGTGTGAGTGCCCCTTTTTTCTTTATTGTATCCGAAGATGCGAACAATGTCGACTGTTTAAAACTGCATCAGCGTCAAAATGTCGTAGCCTTCCAATTTTTTGCGGCCGCCAAGCTCGGTGAGCTCAATCAAAAACGCCAATCCGGCCACCACTCCGCCGAGCTGTTCCACCAAATCGATCGTCGCCCGCATCGTCCCACCCGTCGCGAGCAAATCGTCGGTGATCAACACACGCTGCCCTGGCTTAATGGCATCTTTATGCATCGTCAAGACATCTGTTCCATATTCCAGGCCATACTCCACACGGACGACTTCGCGCGGCAGCTTCCCTTCCTTGCGCACCGGCGCAAACCCGACGCCAAGCGCGTAGGCGACTGGGCATCCGATGATAAAGCCGCGCGCTTCCGGACCAACGACGATATCGATTTGTTTTTCGCGCGCATATTGAACAATTTGGTCGATCGCGTATTTGTACGCCAGACCGTTGTCCATCAGCGTTGTAATATCTTTAAACATGATGCCCGGCTTCGGGAAATCGGGCACAATCGTAATGTATTGTTTTAAGTCCATGATACGTTTGCCTCCTCGTGCGTTTGCGAACGTGTCATTTCCGCCAAACAGCGGTTAAGCTGCTCATAAGTAGAATATAATAACTGTTGCTCCACCTCAAGCTCGTCCCGCCAGCGGCGGTACGTCGGCGATTCGTGCAAATCGCGCTTCGCCGGCGCGCGGACGAGCGAAATGACGCCGTTTTGCTCCGTAATAAACTCCAACTCCAAAAACACTTTCGCCATAAAATGAACGGTCTCTTCCGTCCAACCGCGGGCGCGCGCCAATTGCCCGCCCCGCTCGGCAAGCGGGAACGAACGGTATTTGTGCAACAGCGCATAAAACCATTTAAAATGATCGCGCGTCGGGAACGTACGGAAAAATCGGGCTTCCGGCTGGGCGAACAGCGCATAAATGCGCGCCGGCTCCTTGCCCCCAAGCAAGGCGGCAAGCCGCCCGAGCGTCGGCGGCAAATCAAGCAGCACAACGTAACGGCCGCTAATCTCCAGCGCACCCGCCTCTTCGTCCGTCAGCACGCAGCGAAGTTCCCCGCGAAACGAGGCTAAATCAGGGCGCGCGCCCGTTCCTTGGCGAAACATGACAAGCAGCCGCTTTTCTTTTGGCAACCGCTCAAGAAAGGGACGGACGTCGCGGCAGCCGCGGATGTCAAACAGCTGGCAGTGGCTGACCGCCAGATCACACAGCGACAGCTGCGCCTTCGCCAGCCCGTTCCATTCATTCACGGAAAGCTCGCCGACTGCCGAAACGCGCGCCCCCGGGGCGATTTCCTCACACAGCGGTCCGAGGCCAAAACCAATGGCGTCGACTGAGGCGCCCTCCTGCGCAAACACCGCCTTCATATGGGCGCCGTTCGCTCCGACGCGCCGCATCGTTTCAACGGACGCCCCTTCAATGAGAACAAGCGGCCGCGGATTGCCGACGCCAAACGGAGCGAGCCGTTCGAGCCCGCGGGCGGCGTCGAGCGTCAGCTCAGCGACCGAACAAGAGGCGTCAATAAACGTCAGCGGCGTCAAGTCGTCATCGGACAGCGTTTCCGCGGCGATGGCGTTCAGCCGCCGCCGCAATGGTTCTACATCGTCAAGCGCCAACGTCATTCCTGCGGCCATCGGATGGCCGCCGAAATGCGGCAACAGGTCGCGGCACCGCGACAAACTGGCGAACAAGTCGAACCCGTGGATGCTGCGTGCCGACCCTTTGGCGATCCCTTTTTCCCGGTCAACCGCCAACACCACCGCCGGACGGTAAAACTGCTCGACGAGCTTGGAGGCGACAATGCCGACGACCCCGGCATTCCACCCTTCGCCGGCGACAACAAGCACGCGGTGTTCTTCAGGGGGAAACTGACGGCGCACCATCTCGGCTGCCTCGTCCGCAATTTGCGCCACCAACTGCTGGCGTTCGCGGTTTAACTCGTCCATCTCCGCCGCCAGTTGCGCCGCTTCGTCCTCATCGTCCGTCATTAAGAGCGCCACCGCCGGGTCGGCGCCGCCGAGGCGCCCCGCCGCGTTCAAGCGCGGAGCGATGACAAATCCGACCGTCTGTTCGTTGATGGCCGCCGCATCAATGCGGCATTGCCGCCAAAGGGCGCGCAGACCGGCGCGCTTCGTTTCTCGCAGCGCTTCAAGTCCTTGGGCGGCGAGAATCCGGTTTTCCCCAACGAGCGGCACTAAATCGGCAATCGTTCCAATCGCCACCAAATCAAGCAAATGGCGCGGCACCCGCCCAAGCAAGGCATGGGCTACCTTAAACGCAACGCCGACGCCGGCTAAATCGCGAAACGGATATGTACTTCCCGGCTGCTTCGGATGGATGATCGCATGCGCCTCCGGCAACACCGGACCTGGCTCGTGGTGATCCGTTACGATGACATCCATCCCCCACTCGTTGGCGGCCGCAATTTCCTTGACCGCCGCAATCCCATTGTCGACGGTCACAATGACGGAAACGCCGCGCTCTTTTGCGGAGCGAAACGCCGCCATGTTCGGCCCGTATCCTTCCGTAAATCGGTTCGGAATGTAGAACTCGACCGACGCCCCTGCCTCCTTGAGAGCACTCACCATCACCGACGTGCTGCAAACGCCATCGGCATCGTAATCGCCGTATACCAACACGCGTTCACCCGCGTCGATCGCCCGCTTTAGACGCTGAATCGCGCGCTCCATCCCGTCAAGCAAAAACGGATCATGAAACGATTGCTCAAGCGGATTGAGAAACGACGCCGCCTCCGAGGCCGTCCGCACCCCGCGGCGGACGAGAAGCCTCGCCAATAAGGGCGTGACGCCGGCTTCCTCAGCCAGCCGCCTCACCGTCTGCTCATCGAGGCGCTCCACCTCCCAACGCGTTTTCGCTTTCAACATGTCTCCCACCTCAACTCTCCTTATTATACAAAAAGGAGAAAAGGGCAGGCAACGACATTACGGTTTTTTTTCCGGGTTGTACGGGTTGATGTGAACCATGACATTGCGGACGCGCGGCAGCGTCAGCAGTTTTTCTTTCACTTTCTTTCCGATCCGGTGCCCCTCTTCGACCGTCAAGCGCGGATCGACGGCGATTTTCAAATCGACGATGACGTAATGGCCGTGCTCTCGTGCATGCAGCTCATTGATTTGCCGCACATCGGGAATGGACAAGACCGCCTCGCGCAAATAGCCGGTTTCTTCCTCGTGCAGCACGTGGTCAATCGCCGTATGGATCGAATGGCGTCCAAGCTCCCATGCCATTTTCAACACAAGAATCGCCACGAACAGCCCGGCAAGCGGATCAGCGTACACAAGCCAGCCGATCCCCCATTTTCCGCCGAGAATGGCGGCGCCGACGCCGGCGAGCGCGGCGAGTGAAGAGAAAACGTCGGAGCGGTGCTCGTAAGCGTTGACGATTAATGCATCGCTTTGCAGTTTTTTTCCGAGCCGGTATTTGTAGCGGAACATCGCTTCTTTGACAACGATCGACAACAACAGAACATAAATGGCCGCGACCCCCGGCGGAGACAGCGGGGCAAAAAAGGATTCAAGCGCGGAACGCCCGATCTCGAGCCCGACGAGAAACAGAAGAACCGCCACAATAATGGCGGCGATGGATTCCGCCTTTCCGTGCCCGTACGGATGGTCTTCATCCGGCGGGCACGCCGCGGCGCGCAGCCCGACCCAAACAGCAAACGAGCCGGCGACATCGGACGCCGAATGAGCGGCGTCAGCAATTAACGCCTGGCTTTGGCTCCATATGCCGACGGCCGCCTTGACGACAGCGAGCGCCATGTTGCCGGCGATGCCGACGACCGCTGCTGTTTTCGCCTGCTTGAATCGCTGTTCGTGTTCCATGGCCATCTCCCCCACCTTTGCATTCAGCAGCCTCACACGCTGCCTATGTTGCATCTGACGGTTAGTGTATCCATTTTCCGCCCCGAGCATTGCCCCGAACAAAAAAGGCGCCGGAAAAGCACATTCACTTTTCCGGCGCGCTGTTACACCTGCGGTTCGGCCTCGGCCGCCGCTTTTTTGGCTCCTTTCCCTTTTTTGAGCTCCTGTCCTTTCCAAACGACCCAAAGCTGAGACGCGATGCAAAGCGACGAATAGACGCCGCACACAAGTCCAACGAGCAAGGCGAGGTTGAAATTGCGGATCGCTTCGCTGCCAAAGATGAGCAACGCGATGACCGTAAACAAGACGGTCAAGACGGTATTGACCGAGCGCGTAAATGTTTGCTGCAACGCCCGGTTGACGATATACTTCAAGTCGTCAACCGTTTTCACTTTCCGCTTTTTCATCAAATCCCGGATGCGGTCAAACGTGACGATCGTATCGTTGATCGAGTACCCGATGATCGTCAGCACCGCGGCGATGAATGTCAAATCGACTTCAAGACGCGTCAAGCTGAACACAGTGACAATGAAAAAGGCGTCATGCAACAGGGCGACGATCGCCGCCAACGCCATCCGCCACTCAAAACGGATCGTCACGTAAAGAATGATGCCGATCGAGGAAATCAGCACAGCAATGAGCGCGTTGCGGGCCAGCTGCTTGCCGACGACCGGAGAGACGGTGCTGATGTTTGGTTCGTTGCCATACGCTTGCTTCAATTCATTTTTCAGCTTGGCAATTTCTTGCTTATCGAGCACGCCAATCAAGCGGACGACGCCTGTTTTCCCATCCGTGCCGGACAGGACGACATCCTCCGGCTTGTAGCCGAGCCGCTCGAAATAGCCGCTCAACTCTTTCGCATCGATCGGCTGGCTGCTCGTCACCTCAACGCGCGTCCCGCTTGTAAAATCAATGCCGAGATTCAACCCGAGCGCTGCCAGCGAAATGACGCCGGCAAGCGTCAAGGCGCCGGAGAACAGGAAAAACTTTTTGCTATGTTTGACAAAATCCCAGCGGTCAAACTTCGTCGGCACTTCCGTTTCATCGGTCGTTTCAGCGATGTTTAAGATCTCCGACCGTTTCACCCCGAACCATTCCGGCTTTTTATCCAACCAGCGGCTCGAGACAAGCAGTCCGAGCAGCAGACGCGTGCCGTAAACCGCCGTGACGAAGGTGACGACAATGCTGATGATGAGCATCGTCGCAAACCCTTTGACCGAGCTTGTCCCGTAAATAAAAAGAACAGCGCCGGCGATGATCGTCGTAAGGTTGGCATCAAAAATCGTCGCAAACGAGCCGCGGTTGCCGGCGCGAAACGCCGACAGCATCGACTTGCCGAGCTTAATTTCTTCCTTGATTCGCTCGTACGTAATAATGTTGGCATCGACCGCCATCCCGACCCCTAAAATGAGAGCGGCGATGCCCGGCAGCGTCAAGACGCCGTTCATCCAATCAAACAACAGCAAAATCAAATAAATATAGACGGACAACGTAATGACGGCAATGACTCCCGGCAGCCGGTAAAACCAAATCATAAACACGAAGATGGCAACGATACCGATGATGCCGGCCAACACCGTTTTTTGCAGGGCGTTTTTCCCAAACTGAGCGCCGACGGACGTGGAGTAAATTTCATGCAGCTCGACCGGCAGCGCGCCGGCATTGAGCAAATCGGCCAGCTGTTGCGCTTCTTTGACCGTAAAATTGCCGACGATCGACACATCCGTCTGATTGAACACTTGGTTGACTGAAGCGGCGGAAATAAATTTCGGATCCGCTTTGCCCGCTTCTTTCCGGTAGGAGTCCACCCCTTCTTTAAAATCGAGCCAAATGACTAAAATGTTGTTTGGCGGCCCCATTTTATATACTTTTTCCGTCACCTGGCGGAACTTGTCGGCGTCTTTCAATTTCAGAGCGACGCTCGGCCGGCCGTTTTCATCAAACGACAGCTTCGCTCCGCCTTGGACGAGGTCGCTTCCATCCATAAGCACGTTGTCATTGACATCGCGGAACGTCAATTTCGCCTGCGTGGACAAAATTTCGCGCGCCTCATTTTGGTCTTTCACCCCGGCGAGCTGGACGCGGATGCGGTTTCCTCCCTCGATGTCAACGCGCGGCTCGCTGACGCCAAGGACGTTGATCCGTTTATTCAGCGCGCTGACGGTGCTTTGCAGCGTCTCTTGGTCAATCTTATCGCCTTTTTTGGCCGGCTTCACTTCATACAGCACTTCAAAACCGCCTTGCAAGTCAAGGCCCAGTTTGATGTTATGTACAATTCCTTGAATCGTCGGCCCCATCACTCCGGCGAACAAAAGCAGGAGCAGAAAAAAGGCGACGATGCGGCTTCGTTTTACCATTCTCCTTAAGATCCTCCTTCAACTTGCCTCGGCGCCGTCCGCCGCAACGCCAAGCAAAACATTGGCCTCGCCTTCCATTATGAAACAGCAGCCGGCAAGTGTCAATTTTCCACTATAACAATTCCTTTAAAACCCGCTCCAACTCATCATCGCCGGCCGCCTGCTGCTTATACGAACGCATCGTCAAAAACATCATATACTCGCTCGGCGAAAGAGAGAAAATGTCGCTGACCAACTCATGCAGTTTTTTTTCCACCGGCCGATGCTTCCACTTGCGGGAACATAAACATTCCCACAGCCCGTCCATCGTCACTTGCGTATAGCCGAGAAGACGAAACTCATCGCACTTCGACTCGAGCGCCGGCATGAGCTGTTCGCGCAGCTTCCGGTTTTCATCCATCCCCCATACCCCCTTGTATCCATTGCCGCCTGCCAATCTTGTCATGCTTGGCCATGGGCCTTGCATATATTGTATAAAAGATGGAGGCATTTGAGAAGGCAGGGGGAGAAAATGTCTAAATTTTTACAAGGTACGGTCATTTTAATCGTCGCTGGCTTTATTACGAAAATTCTCGGTTTCATCAACCGAATTGTCGTCGCCCGCATGATCGGCGATGAAGGAGTCGGGCTGTACATGATGGCCGTGCCGACGCTCTTTTTAGCGATTACCGCGACGCAGATCGGGCTGCCGGTCGCCATTTCCAAACTCGTCGCCGAAGCAGAGGCGGCCGGCGACCGGCAGCGGGTGAAACAAATTCTCGTCGTGTCGCTGGCCACCACCGGCGCGCTAAGCATCGTGCTTCTGCCGGCGTTCATCGCTGTTGCGCCATGGCTCTCCCGGACGATGTTCACCGACCCGCGCACGTACTATCCGCTTCTTGCCATCGCTCCAATTGTGCCGATCGCCGCCATCTCTTCGGTGCTGCTCGGCTACTTTCAAGGACGCCAGCAAATGAAACCGTACGCCTACTCGCTTTTGATTGAACAAGTCGTCCGCATCAGCTTGATCGCCTTATGCACACAGCCTCTTTTGCCGTACGGCGTCGAATATGCCGCCGCCGGCGCTATGGCGTCTTCCGTTCTCGGCGAGCTGGCAGCATTATTGTATTTGCTGTTTTTATTTAAGGTTAAAAAATCGATTCGCCTGCGGACAAAGTTTTTTCACTACGTCCAAGCCGGCAAAGAGACGTTCGTCCGCCTCATGCGCATTGCCTTGCCAACGACCGGCGGCCGTTTGATCGGCTCGCTTTCTTGGTTTTTTGAGCCAATCGTCGTCGCCAACAGCTTGGCATTGGCCGGCATCGCCGCCTCCACTGCCACAAGGCAATACGGACAGCTTGTCGGCTACGCGCTGCCATTGTTGACGTTGCCGTCGTTTATTACGTACGCGCTTTCGACCACCCTGGTGCCGGCCATCAGCGAAGCCATGGCGCAACGCAAGCTGCTTTTGGTCGAATACCGGATCACCCAGGCGATGCGCTTGTCGCTTATCACCGGCGGCCTTTCCACCGTCATTCTTTACTTGTTCGCCGAGCCGCTCATGCGCTGGATGTACGGCACAAGTGAAGCCGCGATCTTTATTCAAGTGATGGCGCCGTTTTTCTTATTGTATTATTTCCAAGGCCCACTGCAGGCGGTCTTGCAAGGACTGGACTTGGCGAAAGCCGCCATGACGAACAGTTTGATCGGAGCAGTGGTGAAGCTCGTGTGCATCTTCGTCCTTGCTTCCCGTCCAAGTTTGGGCATTATGGGCGCGGCGCTGGCGACTGCAGTCAGCACCGTTCTTGTGACGTTGCTTCACTTTGCCACGGTCGTCAAGATGGTGTCTTTTTCCATCGATGCGCGCGAGTACATCAAAGCGCTTGGCGCCATCATCGCTGCGGGCGCAATCGGCTATGCGCTCTCCCGCCATCCGCTTTTGGCGGTGCCCGCACCGCTTTGGACGCTGCTTGCCATGGCCGCCACAGCCGCCCTATATGCCGCCTGCCTCGTTCTGTTCCGGCTCATCCGGCGCGAAGAGCTCGTCTACCTTCCGGGGCTGCACTGGCTGGCCGGCAAAAACAAGCGAAAATAAACGTCTAAACCTGTCCGGCGGTGAATATATTGTGGTAAAAAGCGTTTGGGCCAAGGAGGGATCGCGGTGTCACGGCTTGGCAGCGCACTGGTGTATGGAATCGCCACAGTTTTTGTGTTGGCGGCGCTCGTCAGCTTCATTTTTTCGTTGTTGCTCAAATGGACGGACATTCACGAATCATCGCTCACCTGGATCGTGTTTGCCGCCTCGGTTGTCTCGCTGTTTATCGGCGGCGTTGTCGCCGGCGGAAAAAGCCAAGAAAAAGGATGGCTCGCCGGCGGGCTGACCGGCCTTTCGTTTACGGCAATTGTCTTTTTGTTTCAGTTTCTCGGCATCGAAAAACCGTTTACCATCGAACAATGGATATACCATCTTGGCTTTTTGATTGCCGCCTCCCTCGGCGGCATCGTCGGAGTCAACTTGTCTCCGGTGCGCCGCGAGCGGGCGTAAGCGGGCGCATCAATGCAAAAGCGGCTGTTTCATTGGGAAACAGCCGCTTTTTTGACGGCGGCCTGGCTTAGGCGCCGCCCTCTGAGCTTCCACTATGCCTTGCTTTCCGCCACCACTTCTCTTACCGCAGAGCGGTCGAACGTCAGTCGCGTGCCGTCGCCGGCGCGAACGATGATTTTGTCCTCATCGACCGAGTCGATGATGCCGTGCAATCCACCGATCGTGATGATTTTATCGCCTTTTTTCAAATTCGCCTGCATTTGCTGGATGGCGCGTTGCCGTTTTTGTTGCGGGCGAATGAGCAAAAAGTAGAAAAGCACAAAAAACAGCACAATCGGCAACAAATTGGCGATCACTGCGTTCATGCAATCCCCCTCCTTTCCGGTCGTCAAAAGTTTTTTGCATTCGGCTTGTTGAAGCCGTAGCGTTCGAAAAATTCCTCACGGAAATCGGCGAGTCGATCTTCGCGGATCGCTTGTCTCACCTGCTCCATCAATTTTATCAAAAAATAGACGTTATGGTAAGACGTGAGGCGGATGCCAAATGTTTCATCACATTTGATGAGATGGCGGATGTACGCACGCGTATAGTTCCGGCACGTGTAGCAGTCGCAGTTCGGATCGAGCGGCGAAAAGTCGCGGGCGTACTGGGCATTTTTAATGACGACCCGACCTTCGCTCGTCATCACGGTGCCGTTGCGGCCGATGCGCGTCGGCAGCACGCAATCAAACATGTCGATGCCGCGGATCGCCCCGTCAATCAGCGAATCGGGCGACCCGACGCCCATTAAATAGCGGGGCTTGTCCGCTGGCAAAAGCGGCGTCGTAAACTCAAGCACCCGATTCATCACGTCTTTCGGCTCGCCGACCGACAATCCGCCGACCGCATAGCCGGGAAAATCGAGCGACACTAAATCGCGGGCGCTTTGCCGGCGCAATTCCTCATACTCGCCGCCCTGGACGATGCCAAACAGCCCTTGCTCGTCCGGCCGGCGGTGCGCTTTCAGGCAGCGCTCGGCCCAGCGGCTCGTCCGCTCAACCGACCGTTTCATATAGTCGTACGTCGCGGGATACGGCGGACATTCGTCAAACGCCATGATAATGTCCGCACCGAGCGCATTTTGAATTTCCATCGCTTTTTCCGGCGATAAAAACAGCTTATCGCCGTTTAAATGGTTGCGGAAATGGACGCCTTCTTCCTCGATGCGGCGGAATTCGCTCAAACTAAACACCTGGAAGCCTCCGGAATCGGTCAAAATGCCGCGGTCCCAGTTCATAAACGCGTGCAGGCCGCCCGCCTCCTCGACGATGTCATGGCCCGGCCGAAGCCATAAATGGTACGTGTTGCTCAAAATGACGCCTGCACCCATTTCCTTCAACTCTTCCGGCGACAGCGTCTTGACCGTCGCGAGCGTCCCGACCGGCATAAACATCGGCGTTTCAAACGACCCGTGCGGCGTATGGAGAATGCCAAGGCGCGCCCCAGTCTGCCGGCACGTTTTGATCAGTTCAAAGCGAATCGGTGTCGTCAACGTGCTGTTCTCCTTTCTCAAATGATGAGCATGGCATCACCGAAGCTGAAAAAGCGATACCGTTCCTTCACCGCTACCTCATAGGCATGCAAAATGTGCTCGCGTCCGGCCAGCGCACTCACGAGCATAATGAGCGTCGACTTCGGTAAATGGAAATTCGTGACCAGCCCATCAATCCCTTTGAACTCATAGCCGGGATAGATGAAAATGTCGGTCCAGCCGCTTTCGGCGACAAATCGGCCGTTATGTTTGCCGGCGATCGTCTCGAGCGTCCGTGTCGACGTCGTGCCGACGGCGATGATGCGGCCGCCTTGATTCCGGACACGGTTTAACGTTTCAGCCGTTTCCTCGCTCATTTGGTAAAACTCGGCGTGCATATCGTGCTTCTCGACTTCGTCCACTTGCACTGGCCGAAACGTGCCAAGCCCGACATGAAGGGTGATGAAGACGATATGCACCCCTTTTTGGCGAATGTCCTCAAGCAGCTCTTCGGTGAAATGCAAGCCGGCGGTCGGCGCTGCCGCCGAGCCGATTTCACGGGCATAAACGGTCTGATACCGCTCCGGGTCGTCGAGCTTTTCTTTAATGTACGGCGGCAGCGGCATCTCGCCAAGCTCGGCCAACACTTCATAAAACAAGCCGTCATACGAAAACTCAAGCACTCGCCCGCCGTGTTCCAGCGTATCGAGGCAGACGGCTTGAAGCTTCCCACCGCCAAAGGTGAGCTTCGTCCCCGGCTTGACCCGTTTGCCCGGCTTAACGAGCGTCTCCCAACGGTCGCCGTCAAGCTGCTTTAAAAGCAGCACTTCCACCGTCCCGCCCGTTTCCGCTTTTTCGCCGTAAAGACGCGCCGGCATGACGCGCGTATCGTTTAACACGAGGCAATCGCCCGGATTCAAGTACGAAATAATGTTGCGAAATGTTTCATGGCGGATGGCGCCCGTTCGTTTATCGAGCACCATAAGCCTTGACGCCGCCCGGTCCGGAAGCGGCGTCTGGGCGATCAATTCTTCTGGCAGGTGGAAATCAAACAAGTCGACTTTCATGCTGTTCCCCTTCCTTCAACGAAATCGGCTGAGCACATAAAAAATCAAAGAGAGCACAACGCTGAGCAATATGGACGTGACAACCGGAAAATAAAACGTCATATTCCCCTTCCGGATGACGATATCCCCCGGCAGGCGGCCGAGTTTGACAAACTGCATGACAAACCCGACCATGATGAGCACAACGCCAATCGTCATGATCAGCTTCGGCAGGCTGTTCACCGCTTCGGAACCTCCATTTCGAAATGGGCATACGCCGCCGGCGTTGCGACACGCCCGCGCGGCGTCCGCTGCAGCAAACCGATTTGCAGCAAATACGGTTCATACACTTCTTCAATCGTCTGCGCCTCTTCCCCGATCACCGCCGCCATTGTTTCAAGCCCGACCGGGCCGCCGGCGAACTTCTCAATGATCGCTAAAAGCAGCTTATGGTCAATGTGATCAAGCCCGAGCCGGTCGACCTGCAGCCGCTCGAGCGCCTCAACAGCGAGCGGCAGGGTAATTTCGCCGTCCCCGCGCACTTGGGCAAAATCGCGAACGCGGCGGAGCAACCGATTGGCGATGCGCGGGGTGCCGCGCGCCCGGCGCGCGATCTCGGAAGCGGCTTCGCTGCTAATGATAATACGTAAAATCGCGGCCGCCCGTTCAACAATGTGGGCAAGCTCATCGACTCGGTAATATTCAAGACGGCTGATGACGCCAAACCGGTCGCGCAGCGGCGCCGACAGCGCCCCGGCTCTCGTGGTCGCCCCGACGAGCGTAAACGGCGGCAAGTCAAGGCGAAGCGAGCGCGCTTCCGTTCCTTTGCCGATCATAATATCCAGGCAATAATCCTCCATCGCCGGATAGAGCACTTCTTCAACCGTCCGCGGCAACCGGTGGATTTCGTCAATAAACAGCACATCGCCAGGCTCAAGAGAGGTCAAAAGCGCCGCCAAATCGCCGGGCCGCTCGAGCGCGGGGCCGGACGTCGTCCGCAGCCTGACCCCCATTTCATTCGCAATCACAGCGGCCAGCGTCGTTTTCCCAAGCCCCGGCGGCCCATACAGCAGCACATGGTCAAGCGTCTCCTCGCGCAGCTTGGCCGCTTCAATGAACACCCGCAAGTTTTCTTTCACTTTATCTTGCCCGATATACTCATGCAAATATTGCGGACGCAAACTCGGTTCCAATGCCGCCTCGCCGCCTAGGGCAGCGCTGGATACGATCCGGTCATCCACCGCCATCCCTCCCTTCTCGGTTTCCTCCTTTCCTTACTTGAGCAAGAGCGCCAACGCCCGCTTCACATATTGCTCCGTCGACATCGCTTCACTGCGGAGCGCCGGAATGATTTTTTCAATTTCCCGCTCGGCGTAACCGAGCGCCTTGAGCGCAGCGACCGCCTCAGCCAGCTCTCCGGAAAGCGGGGCGGCCGAACGTGCAGCCGCCGGCGCCGCAAGCGCTCCGAGCTTCCCTTTTAAATCCAAAATCATTTGCCGAGCCGTCTTTTTGCCTACGCCTGGAAACTTGCATAAAAACGCCTCGTTTTCTTCCTCGATGGCCCGCGCCAGTTCATCAGGACGCCCGGCCGCCAAAATGGCAAGACCCCCTTTCGGACCGATGCCGGACACTTGAAGCAGCTTTGTGAACAAGTTGCGCTCTTCGCGCGTGGAAAACCCGTATAAAGCGTGCACATCTTCGCGCACATATTCGTATGTATACACCGTCACCACCGCCTCGCGGCTCTCGCGAAAGGCAAACGGATTCGGCGTAAAAATTTCGTAGCCGATGCCATGATGGTCAATGACGATATATTCCGGGCAGACGTAGTCGACGTACCCGCGGATAAACTCGATCAATGGAACGCTCCTCCCCTTTTCTCGTCCTTTCATTGTATCATATGATTTCATTATAGCAAAAAGAAATCCCGTGATGCGCATCGCACCACGGGCTTGTCGCCGCTTTACTGGACAACCGCAAAATGGCGGTACATTTCAATCACTTGTTCGTATTGTTCTTTCGAGAGGACGCGAATTCCTTGCTTTAATTTTTGCTGCTGGCGGCTTTCGAGCTTTTGCACGTCAATTTGGAAAAACGACTGGATAATTTCGCTCGATCGGCCCGGTTTGCCGTTAAAAATGGACAACGTGCCATCGTCTGTAATCCCGAAATAGCCGTTCGTTTTCAACAGCGGCGAAATGTCGTTGACCGTTTTGCGAAAGACGATCGTCTGATCATCGAGCGTCACGAGTTGCCAACCGCGATATTTTTTCCATATTTCTGTCATCGAATCGACGGTTTCGGTGACTTTCTCTTCGCTCATCTCTCCGTCTAAGTAATGCTGCTGCAACACAATGGTCATCTTGACCGGCGCAGCCGACACCCCATGGACCGGCAGCACGGCGGCAACAGCCAACAGAAGGGTGGAAAGAATTCGCATCATCCCGTTCCTCTCTTCCAGCATGGTGATTCCCTTACGCTCTTAGTTTCACCGTTGCTCTCCATTTTATTCCTATTCTGCTTAGCTTTTTTGCAAAGCGAGTTGCCGCCGATCGACAAAATTCCACCTCTTTTGGATAGACCATATACGGCGGACGGACGTACACCCCTTTTTCAAGCAACAATTGGCGGGCGCTGTCATTCGTCAAGCACCGATTCGTCCAAGTTATGGTATACCTCCTGAACGTCGTCATCATCTTCAAGAGTGTCGATCAACTTCAACATTTTTTTCAAATCATCGCCTTCGAGCGTCGTATACGTTTGCGGAATCATCGTGATCTCTGCGCTTGCAAACGTCAGCCCATGCTGTTCCAGCTGCTCCTTCACCGATTCAAACGACTCGGGCGCTGTATAAATTTCAAACGACTCATCGGTCGTTTCCATCTCCTCAGCACCGGCTTCGATCGCCAACAGCAGCAGCTCATCCTCGTCGATATCGTGCTGCTCGCGATCGACGATCAGCAGCCCTTTACGCTCAAACAAGTAGGAGACGCACCCCGTTTCCCCTAAGTTGCCGCCGTTTTTCGAAAAAGCGGCGCGTACGTTTGCGGCGGTGCGGTTTTTATTGTCGGTCAGGCAAACGACCATGACGGCGACGCCGCCCGGTCCGTATCCTTCGTAGCGAATTTCTTCATAGTTCGTTTGTTCTTGGTTTCCAGTTGCTTTTTTAATGGCCCGTTCAATATTATCGTTCGGCATGTTGGCTGCTCTTGCCTTCTCAATGACAAGACGCAAGCCGGGATTGGCCGCTGGATCTCCCCCGCCCATTTTCGCGGCAACGTAAATTTCTTTGGCCAGTTTCATAAACAGCTTGCCGCGCTTCGCATCTTGGGCGTTTTTTCGCCGTTGGATATTTTTCCATTTCGAATGTCCAGCCATCGGTCTTTCTCCTCTCATCGCAACGGAATGTTCCGAATACTACTATAACAAAAAACGCCGCAAATGTCAGCCGGAGCCGCCCATCAGGACACAAAAGGAGGCTGGCCCGAGACGCGGGTTCGGGTCAGCCCCTGCTTGGCTAGCGGGTGTTTCTCGGCCGCTCTTGAATCGTGTCATGATCGATGAAAATGGTGCGCAAATCGCGGCGGATTTCGTCCATGTTGATCGGCCCGCCTTGGCGAATGGTGTTGTCAATCGTGCGAATGCGGTGGTACATGCTCGGATTCGAGGTGACGCGCACCCGCTTGCCGTCCGCGTACGGAGCGACCGCTTGCTCGACACGCTTCTCAAGCCGCTTGGGATGGCGGGCATCGGTCGCAATCGCGATGAGCGCTTGGTCGCCGTATACGACGGCGCGCGCATCATCGACTCCACCGACTGCAGCGGCGCGGCGCGAAAGCTCCTCGGCCAGGCCGCCGTCATAACTCCGGTAATATGATGGATGCGGGTCGACGCTCAACGAATTTAAATGTCCGTGATAGTTGTAATCGCCGTCGCCAAAATCGACATCACCTGGAAGAGCCGGAACATCCGTATCAAACCGGGTCGCCGCCGGTCCGCCGAAGCGGCCTTCGTCCGCCAAATAATCAGTCGCCGGTCCGCGGCGCGCCCATATATAGTTGTTGTCGTAGTTGAGCGCGTTCGTCCCATAGCGGCCGTAACGGAAATCGTCGTTTCGTTCCGTCGAATAGTAGCCGATCGGCCTTGTCGCGTTGTTATAATGCTGAGCTCCCTCATTGGCCCCGTAATTGGCGCACGAAGCGAGCAAGCCGGCAGCCGACAGCACCCCAATCCATTTGACCGCTTGTCTCAATGGAAAACCCCCCTTGGTTTCCTTCGCCCACGGCTGGCCGAAAGCCAGCCTTACGTTTAGATTGCGGAAAACAAAGGGGGTTTATCGCTGTCAGTTCGCACCAATGAGGCAACAGCTAAAACTTCGGCGGCGCGATGGCCAGCTGCCGTTTATGATGCGAGCGTTCGTGCAGTTTTTCAATAATGTTCCGGTCCCGTTCCGGAATGTCTTCTCCTTTCAAGTATTTATCAATCATTTCGTATGTCGTGCCCATCTCGCTTTCATCCGTCTGCCCTTCCCATAATCCGGCGCTCGGCGCTTTCGTGATGATTTCCTCCGGGACGCCGAGCAGACGGGCCATTTCACGCACTTCGCCTTTTGTAAAGTGAATGAGCGGCACTAAATCGACTCCACCGTCACCGTATTTCGTAAAGTAGCCCGTATGCCATTCGGCGGCGTTGTCCGTACCGACGACGAGATAGCCGTAATTGTTGGCGACCGCATACAACGTCGTCATGCGCAAACGCGCCCTTGTATTCGCATCGCCGAGGCGCGCGCGCTCTTCGCTCCATTCCCCGATGGCTTTCAGCTCAGCCTCGACCGCGCCAAACAACGTCCGGTGCGCCTCGGTCAAATCGATGACCAAATGCCGGATGCCGCAGCTTTTCACCACTTTCAGCGCATCTTCCATATCTTTCGGATTGCTTTTGCAAGGCATGATCAGCCCCAGCGAATCGTCCGGAAAGGCACGCTTAATCAAATGGGCGACAACCGCCGAGTCGATGCCGCCGCTGATGCCGACGACCGCCCCGTTTAAACCGGCTGATGAGACTTGGTCACGCAACCATTGCACGAGTTTGTCAATTTTTTCTTGCATCCGCCCTCGACTCCTTTTCCAAAGATTCCATTTCTCATTGTAGCATAGCATAAAGGCGGCGGACAAACCGTTCTCTCCGCTTGCGGTCAAACACAAGAGGGCGGCGGCGCGCGGCGGCTGACCGCCATTCGCGAAACACATCAGCCGGAAATAAGAGCGCATGCAAAAACCAGCGTTTTTCCAACCAACGGCGAAGCGGAGCGAAACGGGCGAGTGTTGAATATGACCAACCGATATACGGCAAGAGGCGATTGGCGTATTGGCAATAGTCAAGCCCGGGCGAGGCAAGAGCGGCCGCGTCATAGTCGATGAGGTACATCTGGCCGGTTGTGGTGCGCAAAAAATTATGGGAGGCGACATCACCATGAATGATGGCAGCAGAATCCGCCGTCAACTCTGGAGCATGCTCGCGACACGTTGATAGACAGTAATCCGCCCAGCGCAGCGTAAATAAAATGTCTTCTTTGTCCATGATCGTTTCAACAACAGGCAAATGTCGGCAAAACTCCTCATAGCGGCGCCGCCATTTGTCATACAGCTGCGCACGCGGCAGCCCCATCGCCTCCTGCTTGCTGCTGGCGATGTTTGCCGTTATGGTATGGTAACGTTCGAGCAAATGAAGTCCGTCAGCGGCGTCAGCCCAAGCGGCAAACGAGATTGGACGCGCTCCGGCTACATATTCCGTCAGCAGCCAATAGCATCCGCCGGCTTCAACCACTCCTCCGCGCCCGATCGGCATAGGGGCCGGCGCGGAGGAAAAACCGGTCTTCCTTAATGCGGCAAGAAGCCAGGCGTGCCGCGCGGCCGCAACAGGAAAGCGATACGCTTTGGCGACAAACATTCCTTGCCGGGCGGCAATGGCGAAGACATGCGGTTTCAATGCCACAACTTGTTGAATAACAAGCCGATATTGGCGGTCAAGAAGAAAAAAGAGACGGCCGGCGGCGTCTCTTTCGATTGGATTATTGTTCTTCACCATGTTCGCTCTCCTCATCCGGCGGCCCGGCAAACAGGCGCGGGCTGGCGGCCGGCGGAGCAGGCGAAGGCGCATACCCAGGCGGGCTTGTCGGGTAGACGACGCCCGGCCACGGAAGCGGCGCCGCCTGTTGTGGGGCATACCCGTATGGAGCCGGCGGCACGTACATGCCAGGCGGTGCATACCCCCCATAGTGCGGAACCGGCGAATATACAGGCATATAGGCCACTGGCGGATACCCAGCCGGAGGCGCATACACCCCGGGCGGCGCGTATCCCGGCGAAGCGAAAGCGGCTCCCGCTGGCGGCGCCGGCGGGATGGCAGCCCCATGTCCACCCGGCCCAAGAAGCGATGGGGACTCCGCCGATTCACTGCTGCTTTCACTGATGCCTGGATAAGGTGCTGCGCCGCTTTCTGGGCTTTCCCCGGCCGGCGGATTGGGCAACGGAGAATACGGCGGCATCGCTGGCAACGGCGGCACATAAAACCCTGGCCCCGGCAAAATCGGCGTCACCGGCACACATCCTTGATCACTGCCAAACGCCGACGCTGGCGGCGGCGCGACCGGAACGTATGGAATGTTCGGAAGCGGCGGCGCTTCATCACTTTCCGGTTCCATCTGCTCCCCTTTCAGTTTATCCGGGCTTTCTCCTGTTTCCTCTTTCATAATGCCAGGTAAAATATTGCTCGGCTTCGGCGGAATCGGCGGTAGATTCGACAACGATTTGGCAAATGAAACGTGAGAGGACGCAGCGGCCGGCGGGATCGTATGCACAAACGGCGGTTCGACAGTCGGCGTTTTCGCTCCCTCGGCGTTCGCGGCATTTGGCGCCCCATTGACCGGCACATTCGGTGTTTCATTTACTGGTGCGTTTGGTGTTTCGTTGACAGGTACTTTCAGTTCCTCTTTCCCCGTCGCTTTCGGTGTTTCGCTGACTGGCTCCTTCCCCGTCGCTTTCGGTGTTTCGCTGACTGGCGCCTTCCCCGCCGCTTTCGGCGCTTCGCTGACCGGCGCCTTCGGTGCTTCCTTCACCTCCGCTTTCGACGCTTCGTTGTCCGGCGCCTTCGGTGCTTCCTTCACCTCCGCTTTCGACGCTTCGTTGGCCGGTGCGTCATTCGCCGGCGTTTTGCCTTCTGGAGCAACGGCGCCGAACTCTGTATCAATGTCGATCGAAACGAACGGTTTGGCTTCCGCGTATGGGTGCTCTTCTATTTTCGCTTTTTTCGGCGGCGCCTGCCATTTTGTTTCTTTTTTGACCGGCACTCCCGCCGTCGGCACTTTGATTTTCATTCCGGGCATAATCATATCCGGGTCGCTTACATGCCCATTTATTTTTTTCAATTGTTCAAAATCAACCCCATATTTTTGGGCTATTTTCCAAAGAGTATCTCCCTTCTGAACAATATGGATTTTCACTCCGCTCCCCCTCCTACACCGATACTGTTTGCACTCTATCCGACCGATGCTTGTTTCCCGATATCGTCTTTCAACACAATGTATGACGATGAGCGCCCATTTATGATAAAAAAATCCCCGGCCGGACGGAAGCGATTCCGTCACGCCGGGTTGGGGAACTAGGCAAGAGCAAGCATGCGGTCAAGCGCCGCTTTCGCCTGACAGGCCACTTCGTTCGGAACGGTGATGCGGTTGACGACCACACCTTGTTCCAGTGATTCAAGCGCCCAAACGAAATGCGGCAAATCAATCCGATTCATCGTCAAACACGGACACATGTACGGATTTAAAGAAATAATCTCCTTATCCGGATGTTCGTTCTTTAACCGGTTGACCAAGTTCATTTCCGTCCCGATGGCCCATTGACTGCCGGGCGGGGCGTTGCGGATCATTTCGATAATATATTTCGTCGATCCGGCGTAATCCGCCTGCTGGACGACTTCCCAGCTGCATTCCGGGTGAACGATAATGTTCATTTCCGGTTTCGTCCTCCGAATTTGTTCGATTTGCCGGACGGTGAAGTTTTCATGCACCGAGCAATGCCCTTTCCAAAGGATGACTTTGACATTGTCAACCGGCCCGCTGCATTGCAGCGACTCTTCACGCGGATCCCAGACCGCCATCTCATCGAGACTGACGCCGAGCGCATAGGCGGTGTTTCTCCCTAAATGTTGATCCGGCAAAAAGAAAACCCGCTCTTTTTGCGAAAACGCCCATTTGACCATGTTTTTCGCGTTGGATGACGTCACCGTCGCCCCGCCATGGCGGCCGACAAACGCTTTAATCGCCGCCGTCGAGTTGACATACACAAGCGGGATGATCGTTTCGCCAAATAGATCCGTGAGCGCTGCCCACGCCCGCTCGACTTGGAAAAGATCAGCCATATCGGCCATCGAACAGCCAGCGCGCATATCGGGCAAAATGACCACTTGTTCCTCTCGCGTCAAAATGTCGGCCGTTTCCGCCATAAAGTGGACGCCGCAAAATACGATATACTCCGCTTCATCGTTTTTTGCCGCCAGTTGGGCCAGTTGAAGCGAATCGCCGGTCGCATCGGCAAACTGGATGACTTCATCTTTTTGGTAGTGATGCCCAGGGATAAACAAGCGGCGGCCGAGCCGCTCTTTTATCGACCGAGCGCGGGCCTCGAGCTCGCTTTTTTCCATCGTTCTATAGCGCTCTGGCATGTCATCGAGCCGTTTTAGCTGCTCCAGTACGTTCATTATTTTCTCCCCCCGTCATTGTAAATCAAAACTAATGTCAAGCGCTCGAGCGGAATGGGTTAAAAATCCGAGCGAAATGTAGTCAACGCCGGTCGCGCCGTACGCTGCTACGTTGGCGAGCGTAATTCCCCCGGACGCTTCGGTGATGATCGGCTTTGGCACGAGCCGGACAAACGAACGCACTTCATCCGGCGTCCGGTTGTCAAACATAATGACGTCTGCCCCCGCTTCGACCGCCTCAAGCACTTCCGCTTCCGTTTCCGTTTCCACCTCGATTTTCACCATATGGCCGAGCCGCTCCCGCACCGCTTTGACCGCGTCGGCGATCGATCCGCAAAAGGCGATATGGTTGTCTTTGATCATGACGCCATCATACAAGCCAAAGCGATGGTTGTAGCCGCCCCCGCACGTGACGGCATACTTTTCAAGCATGCGCAGCCCGGGAGTTGTTTTCCTTGTGTCGCAAATGCGCGTATGACTGTCACCGAGCAAATCGACGGCTTGGCGCGTCACGGTGGCGATGCCGCTTAGGCGCTGAAGCAAATTCAAAATGACGCGCTCGCCGGACAACAGCGCTCTGACCGGGCCGGATGCAGCGGCGATCGCTTCGCCGGCTGCGACCCGCTCGCCGTCCCGTTTCATAATCGATACTTCGACGCGCGGATCAAGCAGCCGATATCCGGCTGCAATGATGCCGACGCCTGCTATGACCCCGTCCGCTTTCGCGGCAAACACGCCCGCCGCCCGCTCATCAGCGGGAAAAACCGTTTCACATGTGATATCGCCATCGCCGATATCTTCAAGAAAAAACTGCCGCAGCAATTGCTCAAGCTTTACCTCGTTCATGTCCCATCCCCCTCTTTGTTCACTTGGCTCATTCACCGTCCAGCCGGCAAACAGGCCCATTCTTCTTTCGTCCGCACGAGGCGCCGCCCTTGCCAACTCGGATGCGGATGCGGAAAATCGCTCCGGTAATGGCCGCCGCGGCTTTCTGTGCGGCGAAGCGCCGAAGAGGCGATCAGCCACCCGGCAAGCAGCATATACCCTGTTTCGATGTCCTCGGCCGCCAACGTCTCGACATCACCTTCAAGCCAATACGGCAGAGAAAATTGTTCCAGCCAATCAACCGCCTCACGAAGCCGGCTGCCATCACGCACGATGCCGACGCGTGTAGACAGCTGTTCGCGAATCAACGCCCGCTCCGGCAGCGTCGGGCCGAATGGGCAATTGGACCTTCGGGCGCGCCCTCCTTTCGCCGGCCAGTCGTCCCGGCGGCTGATCGAACAGGCGGCGCGGGCGCCAAATACAATCGCTTCAAGCAAGGAATTGCTGGCAAGCCGATTGGCGCCGTGCACGCCGGTGCATGCCGCTTCCCCGACAGCGTATAAACCCGGTACGGTCGTCTGCCCCCACTCATTGACGACGATGCCGCCCATGACAAAGTGGGCGCCCGGCACGACCGGAAGCCGGCCGGCTTCCCAATCGATCCCATGCGCTTCGCACAGCGCGGCAATCGTGGGAAAGCGGCGGCAAAAATGGGGGACAGCGGAAATATTCAAATAGACGCAGCCGCCGCGGTCAAGCTCGGCAGCGATGGCGCGCGCGACGATATCGCGCGGCGCCAAATCGCCAAGCGGATGGACGCCGTCCATCACGCGCCGCCCGTCTTCCGTCTCTAACACCGCTCCCTCGCCGCGCACCGCCTCCGATACAAGCCCGACCGCTTTTCCCATGGTGGCCAACATCGTCGGATGAAACTGGATGAACTCCATATCCGCCACCGCCGCACCGGCGCGATACGCCATGGCAATGCCGTCGCCTGTTGCCGTTGGCGCATTCGAAGTAAACGTGTACAACCCCGCGCAGCCGCCGGACGCCAATACGACAGCGGACGCACGCCAGACCGAAACACGGCCGTCTTCCCGCTTCGTTTTCACCCCGACGCAACGGCCGTCTTCGATCAACAAGTCAATTACTTGTTCCCCCTCGACGATCGGCACACGGTCATTCAGCTGCTGAAGCAAAAACGAAACGAGCGCCTTTCCGGTTTGGTCGCCGCCGGCATGCAAAATGCGGCGGAAGCTGTGCCCGCCCTCAAGACCGACAGAAATCCGGCCTGATTCGTCGAGATCAAACGCCATGCCGGCGTTCATCCATTCCTGCAGCCGCTCCGGCCCCTCGCGGACGATGAGCTCAACCATTCGTTCATCGTTATGGAGACAACCGGCGGTCATTGTATCGTAAAAATGGCTGCGCCAGCCATCTCCTTCCGCCAACGCCGCCGCCACCCCGCCTTGCGCCCGCCATGAGTTGCTGTCCGATCGGCCTTTCTTTGTGAAGATCATCACATTTTCATGCCGCGGCAAATAGTAAGCGACCGTTAACGCCGCCAGCCCGCTGCCGACAATCACAACGCCGCCTTCTCCCATGTTTGGACGCCCCTTTCTTTCCACCTGTCTTGACATCTATATTTACACATATTTAAACTAATGGCAAGAGGTTTGCTGAAAAAAATGAAGTGAGGCGGGAAACGATGATTTATTTGGACTATGCAGCGACTACACCGATGTGCCAAGAAGCCATTGCGGCCTACGCCGAAGCAGCAGCTGTTTATTTTGGCAACGAAAGCAGCCTGCATGACATCGGAACGAAAGCAAAACAACTGCTCACCTTATGCCGGCGCGAGTTGGCCGCCATGATCAACGGGGAAGCGGAAGGGGTGTATTTCACAAGCGGCGGCACGGAAGCGAACGTGCTCGCGGTCCGTTCGCTCGTCGCCGCCCGCCGGCAGAACGGAAATCATTTGATTACGACGGAAATCGAGCACGCCTCTCTCCATCATCTGTTCAAACAGTTGGAAACAGAGGGGTACCGTGTCACTTACTTGCCGGTCGACCGTTTTGGACGCATCCGTCTCGAAGATTTGGAGCGGGCGATCACGCCGCAGACGATTCTCGCTTCCATCCAGCACGCCAACTCGGAAATCGGCACCACCCAGCCGCTTGCCGACATCGGCCGCCTGCTGCGGGCGCGCGGCGTCCTTTTCCATAGCGATTGCGTCCAAACTTTTGCTAAAATACAGCTAGACGTCAAAGCCATGGCGATTGACAGCATCTCGGTGTCCGCCCATAAAGTGTACGGGCCGAAAGGCGTCGGAGCGGTGTATATCGATCCGCGCCGCCATTGGAGTCCGGTGTTTCGGGGAGCGACGCATGAATCCGGCTTTCGCCCGGGAACGGTCAACGTGCCGGGTATCGCCGCCTTCATCACAGCCGCAAAGCAGCTGTACGATCGGATGGAAAGCGAGCAAGCGCACTTCGAACGGCTGCGCCGCCGGCTGCTTGACGCCATCACCGTCAAACAGCTGCCGATCACGGTCGAAGGCCATCCCGACTACCGGCTCGCCCACATTGTCGGTTTGACCGTTAACGGGTTGGACGGGCAGCTGGTGATGCTCGAATGCAACCGCGCCGGCATCGCCATTTCCACCGGCAGTGCCTGCCAGGTTGGACAGCAGGCGCCGTCGCGGACGATGCTCGCCGTCGGAAAAACGCCGGAAGAAGCGAAGCAGTTCGTCCGCATCTCCTTCGGCATGGCGACGACACAATCTGACATTGACGAACTCGTATCCACGCTCGAACAGATGATCTTGCCGCAAAAGGGGGGATGGACAGGATGAAGGAGGAAAAGAAAATTTTAGGGGAAGCAAGGCGCCAGCTCATTTTGCAGTGGCTGAAAGAAAGCGACACACCGCTTACCGGCGCCGAGTTGGCGGCGAAAACGAACGTCAGCCGCCAGGTGATCGTCCAAGACATTTCGCTGTTAAAGGCGCGCAACGAACCGATTATCGCGACAAGCCAAGGATATCTGTATTTAAAGCCGGCTGAGCCGGCCAAAACGTATACGCGAACGGTCGCCTGCTTCCATACGCCCGAGCGGACGAAAGAAGAGCTGTATTTGCTCGTGGACTGCGGCGTGACGGTGAAAGACGTCAAAATCGAACATCCGGTCTACGGCGACTTGACCGCGTCGATCATGGTCAGCAACCGCCTGGAAGTGGACCAGTTTATCGCCAAAATCGAAGCGACGAAATCGTCGTATTTGCTTCAGTTGACGGATGGGACGCATTTGCATACGCTTGAGGCCGACTCGCCGCTGAAACTGGATGCCGCCTGCCGCGCTTTGAAACAAGCCGGCTTTTTAATTGAAGCCTAAACGGAAACCGCATGCACGTAAAGAAAAAAAACGCGGACAGGAACACACCGTTCGCGTTTTTCACTGTTTTAGGCAAAATAATATGGATAACTGCCCAACAGCTGCACCGTGCAGCCGAGCGCTTCGATTTCGGCGATCGCCCCCGGGATGAGGACGTCATCCATCGGCGCGTCGATGTCAATAATAAAGAAATAATTTCCAAGGCCCGTTTTCGCTGGGCGCGATTCGATTTTCGTCAAGTTGAGCCGCCGCCAGGCAAACGCCGACAGCACCTGATGGAGCGCGCCAGGATGGTCTTGCGGCAACATCACAACGACAGTCGTTTTGTCGCCGGCATAAAGCGGCGAGTTGGGCGAAAGCGGCTCATTCCGCCGGCTGACAACGATGAAGCGCGTATGGTTGTAGTCATAGTCGTGAATATTCTCTTGGACGATCACCAGCCCATATTCGTTGGCAGCGAGCCGGTTGGCGATCGCGGCCGCCGGCAAGTGCGGGTGTTCGCTCACAAATTTGGCGGCAGCGCTCGTCGATGTCATCGGCACTTGACTGGCGCCTTTGAGCACCGTATGTAAAAATTTGCGGCATTGGGCGATGGCGTGTGCGTGCGAGTACACCTCTTTCACTTCGCGCCAGTGTGGGGCATGATACGGGTGCACAAGCAAATGCTGCTCGATTGGGACGACAATTTCGCCGATGATCGGCAGCGGCTGTTCATGAATCAAATAATCGAGCGTTAAGTTGACCGACCCTTCCAATGCATTCTCAAGCGGCACAACGGCCGCCTTAATTTCCCCAGCGGCGGCGGCGTCGATGCAGTCGGGAATCGTATTGTACGGCTCGCGCGGCTCCGACGGAAACAGCGCCGCGACCGCCGCTTCGGTAAACGTCGCCTTCGGTCCTAAATAGCCGATTTTCATTTCGTTTGCCTCTCCCTTGCTTTAATACACTCCTGAACCGACAATTTCCACTTTTTCGACAAATTCAAGCCTTCTCAACTTCCCCAACAGGTCATCGATGTCTTCATGCATATCGTTCGTACTGACGGAAAGCGTCACGTTCGCCCGCCCTTGCAGCGGGATCGTCTGGTGGATCGTCAACACGTTGCAGCCGGCCGCCGCCACGACGCCAAGCAGCTGTGACAGCGTGCCCGAGCGGTCTTCCAAATGGAAAAACAACGTCACGATATTTTCTTTCGTCACCGCCTGAAACGGAAAAATGGCGTCGCGGTATTTGTAAAAGACGCCGCGGCTGATGTTCACAAGTTGCGCCGCCTCGGCGACCGAGGCGGCTTTTTTCCGCTCAAGCAGCTGCTTAGCCAGCACGACTTTTTTCATCGCTTCCGGCAGGACATCTTCGCGCACCAAGTAAAATTTTTTCTCCACCGCACCTTCCCCCGCTTTTTACCGTTCATCCCAGTCGTCGACAAACTCAAACTCGTAATCGAGCAGCCGGACGGTGTCGCCGTCTTGCGCCCCGCGCTCGCGCAGCGCATCGTCCACCCCCATGGCCCGCAGCTGGCGGGCGAAGCGGCGCACCGATTCTTCACGCGAGAAATCGGTCATTTTCAACAGCTTTTCGATTTTATCGCCAGATAGAATAAACGCTCCGTCGCTGCCGCGAGTGATCGTAAACGGCGGCTCCTCTTTCTCATACTTATAGACGACGCGCTGCACAGCCGGCTCTTCCGGTTCATGGAGCGGGAACTCCGGCGTTGTTTCCAATAAATCCGCAATGGCAAACAAAAGCTCGCGCACCCCTTGCCTTGTCGCGGCTGAAATTGGAAAGACCGGCACCGCCTCGCCGACTTTCTCTTTGAAGCGGCGCAAGTTTTCTTCGGCACCTGGCATGTCCATTTTATTGGCGGCGACAATTTGCGGCCGTTCCGTCAAACGCAAGTTGTATTGCTTCAGCTCCTCGTTGATGACGACGTAATCGTCATACGGGTCGCGTCCTTCCACCGCCGCCATGTCGATGACATGGACGATGACGCGTGTCCGTTCAATATGGCGCAAAAACTGATGCCCAAGCCCCACCCCTTGATGGGCGCCTTCAATCAGCCCCGGCAAGTCGGCCATGACAAAGCTGCGGCCGTCTTCTGTTTCGACAACGCCTAGGTTGGGCACAAGCGTTGTAAAATGATATTCCGCGATTTTCGGCCGCGCGGCGGAAACAACCGACAGCAACGTCGATTTGCCGACGCTTGGGAAGCCAACAAGCCCGACATCGGCAAGCAGCTTCAATTCCAAAATGACGTTTCGCTCTTCGCCCGGCTCGCCGTTTTCGGCGATTTCCGGCGCCGGATTGGCCGCAGTCGCGAACCGGGTGTTGCCGCGCCCGCCGCGCCCGCCTCTGGCGACGACAAACCGCTGTCCGGCTTCCGTCAAATCGGCGAGCACCTCATTTGTATCGGCATCGATAACGACCGTCCCAGGCGGCACTTTGACGAGCAGGTCTTCCGCGTTTTTCCCATGCTGGTTTTTCGACATGCCGTTTTCGCCACGCGGCGCTTTAAAATGGCGCTGGTAGCGAAAATCCATTAGCGTTCGCAGCCCTTCGTCCACGACGAAGACGACGTCGCCGCCCTTGCCGCCGTCCCCGCCGGCCGGACCGCCTTTCGGGACGTATTTTTCCCGGCGGAACGCGACCATGCCGTTGCCGCCGTCCCCGCCTTTTACATAAATTTTCACTTGATCGACAAACATGGCTGTTCCTCCGATTCGCTTCCATCATGACAAAATGAGTGTAGCTAATATTTATTATTGTATACAGAGCCAATTCAATGCTGTCAATATGTGCTTACCAATAAGGCGACCCGGAGCCGAGCGGCAGCTCGAGCTCCACCGTCAATTCGTCCGCCCCGACAGCAAACGACACGAGCCGAAGCGGTGCTGATGGCTCACAGCGCTCGAGGCAGGCGCGAATGGCATCACCATCCCGCCATGCGCCGCGGCCGTCAAAAAAGAGCCCCACCCGCCCATCCGCAATCTCAATCGTCACGCATAAATGGTTTTCCGCCTGCTCATCGGCCTGCGCCTCAAGCAGACGAAAAAACCGGCGGCACCATTCGCTCAATTGTTCGTCATACGGCGACAAATCAGCCTCGCCGCCGACAATTTCATACTCAAGAAAAATCGGGTGCGGCTCCCAGTTGTACGTCATCATCAGCTCAGCAAACCGTTCGGCCTTTAAGTTCGTTAACCGCGTTTCCTGCTGCGCTTCGCCGATAATGCCGTTGATGATTTCTTGCACCCGCTCCACTTTATTGAGCGCCAAATGGCCTTTAATGAGCTGGATTTTGTTCAGCCAGTCATGGCGGGCATGGCGCATCACTTCGACGACAGTCCATCGCTTTTCCATGCAACGCTCCCCTATTCAATGCAGCGCAGCTTCCCGCGCCGCCTGTTGTTTCCTTCTCCCTTTTTAGAGAGGACAGTTTACTTTTACTATAGCATTTTCTGACAGCGAACGGGAGCGGTTTTTCGAGGGGAAAAAGAAAAACTCTAACCGCCACGGTTAGAGTTTTTCGAAACAATATTACGCTTCTTGACTGACCGGATAGACGCTCACGCGTTTGCGGTCGCGGCCGAGCCGTTCAAAACGGACGATGCCGTCGATTTTGGCGTACAGCGTGTCATCGCCGCCACGGCCGACGTTCAAGCCCGGATGGACTTTCGTTCCGCGTTGGCGGTACAAAATCGAGCCGCCCGTGACGAATTGGCCGTCAGCGCGTTTCGCGCCAAGGCGTTTCGCGATCGAGTCGCGGCCGTTTTTCGTCGAACCGACCCCTTTTTTCGAAGCGAAAAATTGCAAATCGAGTCTCAGCATGGCAGTCACCTCCTGCTACTTCCATGTTACACGGATGAATTTTCCGTAATCGCGTTCGATCGTCTTCAGCGAGACGACCATCGCTTTGAGCAAAAGCTGCACTTTTTCTGCCGTCGCTGCTTCTTCCAGCTCCGGAAGCTCACAGCGAAGATAGCCGCCGTCTTGGCCGAGCGACACATTCGGGCGGACACCGGTGAGCTCCTCAATGGCGTTGATCGTGCCGAACGAAACCGCCGAAGCACCGGCGCATACAATGTCCTCTCCGCGTTTCGCAAAATGGGCATGCCCTTCCATCGTAAACGCGCGAATGCAACCGTCCGCCTCCCGTTCAATCGTGACGCGAATCATCTTATGCGTTGATTTTTTCGATCACGACTTTGGTGTACGGCTGACGGTGGCCTTGTTTGCGGCGATAGTTCTTTTTCGCTTTATATTTGAAGACGATGATTTTCTTTTGCCGGCCATGTTTTTGCACTTTCGCCGTCACGGTTGCGCCTTCGACCGTCGGGTTTCCGATTTTCACCGTTTCCCCGCCGATGAACAACACTTTGTCAAACGTGACCGTATCGCCTTCATTGGCATCCAATTTTTCAATGTAAATTTCTTGGCCTTCTTCCACTTTCAATTGTTTGCCGCCAGTTTCGATAATTGCGTACATGCATCGCACCTCCTTCATAATACTCAGACTCGCCAGCGTCAAGGCGGTTCCGGATGGAACGCTTCACAACCCGCGCTGAGCGGTTGTAGTACGGGTGCGTCTTTTTGCGACAGCCGCCCTCTTTTGTCCTTTCCGAAAGGGACAAAAAGTCTACAACGTCATTTATAGTAACATAGAAACAGCCCATCGTCAACCACTATTTTCCCCACAAAAGCCAACAAAAAAGCGGCGGTCGCCGCTTTAATAAATGAGTGCACCTAGCGGCGCATCGGTCCGCTTTTCCGCAAAAAACGCATGCAGCAGCTCATTTTCATCGAGCGTCATCCGCTCGCCGCTCCCGCCAGTGACCACGATCGCATGCTTTTGTCCACGGTAAAAGCGGTGCAGCACGGCCGAGATGCGCTCCTCGGCGGAGGCGGTGATCGTCTGCAGCCTTGTATAGTCGCCTTTTTTTCCGTAATACCGTTCAAGCAAAAAGCGCATCACGATATACGGATGCTGCTTCCACTCCTGCCAGACGGCATGCGCCAAAAAAGTGGCGATCACCCACAACTCCAACTGGCGCGGCGCCGCGACGAGCAAAAGGATCACGCCGGCAACGAGCACCGCCGCTGAGATGGCGACCATATTCCGGTGCGCCTCACTGAACGGGCGGCGATACGAAAGCAGCAAAAACAACAGTTTGCCGCCATCAAGCGGCCAAACCGGCAGCAGGTTCAGCCCGAAGACAGCAACGTTATAACGAAAAAACAATTCCCAGCTCCCGTCATCCATCCAACCGGCCTTCCAGAAAAAAAACGCTGCGGCCCCGAGCCAAAGATGCTGCGCCGGCCCGGCGAGCGTCACGATCCACTCCTCGCGAAACGGCCGGTTTCCATGCTCTTCCACTTCCGCTACCCCGCCAAACGGCAGCAGCAAAATCCGTTTCACCCGCCACGAAAAAAACGCCGCGGCCGCCGCATGGCCGAGCTCATGAACAAGGACGATAAAAAACAGCAAACAAAGCTGCTTAAAATGGGCGGTCAGCACCGCCATGCCGCCGATCAGCCATAACAACGGATGAACGTGCAGTTTGCCAAGCAGCCCGATATACTTATTCAAAGGAGATCACCTGGATGGGGTCAATAAATTTATCTCCCTGCTTAATGGCAAAATAAAACAGCCCTTTTTGGTTATCCGTTTCGCTCGCTTGGACGGTGCCGATCTCTTTTCCCATTTCGACAAAATCGTATAGTTTCACCGATATCGTCCCTAAATGGCCATACCACGTCTCGCTGCCGTCGGCATGCTGAATGACGACTGTTTTCCCGAGATTCTCTTTCATACCGGAAAAGGTGACGATCCCTTCTTTCATCGCTTCCACACTTTCGCCGTTTGCGGTTTCAATCATCACCCCTTGGCCGTTTTTTTCAAAGCTCTCCAGCACGCGGCCGGATGCGGGCACCGCGTATGATGAGGCAGTTTTTGTTTCTTGTTCTTTTTTCGGTGCAAAAAAGGCGAGCGGCTCGCCAAACGTTTGTTCATACCAAGCCGAGACAGCGGCGAACTGAAATTCCGTCTCCATCGTCCGAGCGACAAACTGCCGGGCCGGCTCGAGCGAAGCGGACGGATGTTTGAACAAAATGGCGGTGACGAGCACAAGGCAAGCGGCGATGAGCGTTTGAAAAAGAAACCACTCTTTGCGGAACAGCGGGTGCGGCCCCGATTCAAACGAATAGCGGTCGTACGTAACGACCGGCAGCCCGTACCGCTCTTCATCCGCCATCCCCCACTCCGGTTCCCTTCGTTCCCGCACCTGGTAACGGCGCTCTTTCCGCCGCTGTTCAATCCGTTTTTTCATCTCCCGAACGCGTCGGTCCATACGTCCCCCCTCCACCTTTCTAACAACGTTTGTACTAGTTTATGAGACAACCCGTTTGAATATGAGCAGGCGTTTTTCGCGGCGCTGAATCTGCCCATCGGTGCAGACGTGATCAGCCGCGGCGGCGAAAAATGATGGTTTGCGACTCAAAAGGCGGTGAAAAGCAGGCTTTTCGCACAGCTTGGCGGCGCTTGGCACAGACGAGGGGCAAAACAAAAAGGGCAATTTCCCTACCGGAATTGCCCTCATTCCTCTATTTCAGGCTAAATATTTTTCGAATCTTTGAGAACAACCCTTTCTCCTCTTCCTCAAGCGGCGGCAGCGGCACCGATTCGCCGAGGATGCGGCGGGCGATGTTGCGGTAAGCGATCGACGCCTTGCTGTTAGGGTCGAGCACGATCGGTTCGCCGCGGTTCGACGCTTTGATCACGTTTTCATCGTCGACGATAATGCCGAGCAGCTCGATCGACAAATGCATGACGATTTCATCGACATCGAGCATATCTCCGTTTTTCACCATATGGCTGCGAATGCGGTTGATGATCAAGCGCGGCGGCTTGACGTGCTCTTCCGCTTCAAGCAAGCCGATGATGCGGTCGGCGTCGCGGACGGCCGACACTTCCGGCGTCGTGACGACGATCGCCTCATCCGCGCCGGCGACGGCGTTGCGGTATCCTTGCTCAATGCCAGCCGGACAGTCGATGAGCACATAGTCGTATTCTTGCTTCAGCTGCTCGATCAGCTCTTTCATCTGCCCCGGATTGACCGCCGATTTATCGCTCGTTTGCGCAGCCGGCAGCAAATACAAATGGTTCTCGAACCGCTTATCTTTGACAAGCGCCTTTTGCACGGTGCAGCGCCCTTCGACGACATCGACTAAGTCGTAAATAATGCGGTTTTCAAGCCCCAGCACAACATCAAGGTTGCGCAGCCCGATGTCCGTATCGACCAGGCACACCCGCTTCCCCAAAATGGCAAGGGCCGTCCCAAGGTTCGCGGTCGTCGTCGTTTTGCCGACGCCGCCTTTCCCGGAAGTGATGACGATCGCTTCTCCCACGGTCACATTCTCCTTTCTAAGCGCGTCAAATTCGGCCGCAAATGCATGAGCAGCTGCAAGCGGTCGACAACAATCTGGTTATGTTCATCGACATAAGCGCATTCCATTTCATTTCCTTCGTCCGTTTTGTAGTCGGGAGCGCGGTTCATCACATCGCCGATGCGCAGCTGCATCGGCTTCATCACCGACGCGGCGATGACAGCTTCTTTGTTCCCGCTATACCCAGCATGAGCAATGCCGCGCAAAGCGCCGAGGATGAAAATGTTCCCCCCGGCGATGACTGTTCCGCCAGGGTTGACGTCGCCGATCAGCAGCAAATCCCCTTCGACATGAAGCACTTGCCCGGAACGGACGATGCGCGGGACAGCCGAAATTTTCATTTTTTGCACCCATTCGAGCGCTTCCGCTTTCGATATGACATTGCTTTCGATTGAATCGACGACCAAGTTTTTGGAACGGCGGATGAGCGCGCGCAGCTCCTCTTCTTGTTCGGGCGTCAAGTAACGATTCCCGACTTTGAGATGCACGGAGACGAGCGGACTGTTTGGCGCAACGCCGGCGCGTTTGATGAGCCGCTCTTCGATTTCTTTCAACAAGTCCTCGTACGAACAGCGGTCATCCAACTGCAGCGTCAGCCCGTCTTTCGTCCCTTTAATCGTCACGTACTGCTGCTTTTGCTTTGCCACAACGTTCACCCCAACGAATAATTCTACAAAACGGGCCGTTTTTCCTCTTTTATTCTTCCTGCTCCGACCGGCGAATTTTTGCCATCCACCGTTCAAGCGGGTGCAAAAAGACGAGCAAAAACACGGCGTTTAACAGCAGCGTTGGCCATAAGCGGCGCCCCCAAAAGACGGCAAACGGCCAATCCGTCCGTCCGATCAACAGCTGGATGCCGTACACATAACTGTCAAGCACCGCGACAGCCAACAACGACATCAAAAAAAGAACGAGCCAGTTCTGGTGAAACCATCTCATCACTTTGCCCGCTCCATAGGCGATGAGCGCATAGGCAAACGCGTAAACACCGAGCAGCTCTGTGTAGACGACGTCATACAGAAACCCGAAGATAAACCCGTACCCCATCGCCCGCGTTCCGCCGAAGTGCACAGCCATCAGCACCAAAAAAATGAGAAAAAAGCGGGGAACAAAAAAATACCGGATGTATACATCGCCTTTCGGCCATACATCAACCAAAATGCTTTCACTGACAAAACATAACACCGCAAGGAAAGGGAGACGCCACTTGTTCACTTTGCCTCCTCCTCTTCTTGCAGTGTTGCATCGATCGTCCGTTTCACAATCATAACGTCGTCCACATCGTACAAGTTGGCAAACGGCTTGACATAGATGACTTGCGTCAGCCCGTACTGATCCGGTTTGACTTCCGTCACTTCACCGATCGGCAATCCCTTTGGAAACACGCCGCCGAGGCCGGAAGTCAATACTTTTTGCTTCTCCTTCACTTTGGCGTCAATTGGAATTTCGCCAAGGATCAGTTCGCGTCGTTTGCTGTCATACCCTTCAATTAAGCCGAATACATTTTCGTTTCCTTGGACATACGCGGAAATGCGGTTGTTTTGGTCAAGCGCGCTCAACAGCTGGACGGTGGATGTGAATTGGGAAGCATGCTGCACTTTGCCGACAAGTCCAGCCGGGGTAATGACGGCCATATCTTTTTTCACCCCGTGTTGCGCACCTTTGTTGACGATCACCGTCTCCCGCCAACGGTCTGGATTCCGTCCGATCACGGTCGCTTGAATGGGGATAAAATCGCGCAAACTCTCTTTTTTATCGAGAAGCGCCCGCAACCGTTCGTTTTCCTGGCGCAGCGACTCCACTTCGGCCTGCAGCGCCGCATACTCCTCAAGCCTCGCCTTCAGCAATTGATTTTCCTCATATGTATGGCGAAGGTCGCTCACATTTTCAAGGAAGCCCGCGACCACTTGCGCAGGCTTCCCGAACAGAAGCTGGACAAAGCCAACCGTGTCTTTCACAAACTGCTCCGGCCACGTCAACTCTTCGCGGCTGCGCAGCGAAAACCCGATCAACATGACGAGAATGACGATGCTGACAAGCAAAAAAATGAGGCGCTTATTTCCGAAAAACTGTGGCATGCGTCGGCACCTTCTTGCTGTCAGCGATGGTCTCTCGCCTTGTTTTTGAACAAGTCGATGTGGTCGAGCGCTTTTCCTGTGCCGATGGCCACGCAGTCGAGCGGATTTTCGGCGACGATGACCGGCATATCCGTTTCTTGGCTGATGACCTTGTCCAAATTGCGCAACAAAGCTCCGCCGCCCGTCAGGACGATGCCGCGGTCCATAATGTCGGCCGCCAGCTCCGGCGGCGTTTTTTCGAGCGTGTTTTTCACCGACTCGACGATCGCATAGACCGTATCGTGCAGCGCCTCAGCCACTTCTTCGGCGCTGATTTCGATCGTTTTTGGCAGCCCAGTGAGCAAGTCGCGGCCGCGAATTTCCATGTTTCCGATTCCTTCCGGATTTCCGGCTGAGCCGATCTCGACTTTAATCGCCTCCGCCGTCCGTTCTCCGATCATCAAATTGTACGTTTTTCGGATGTATTGAATGATCGCCTCATCCATTTCATCACCGGCAATGCGGATCGACTGGCTCGTCACGATGCCGCCGAGCGAAATGACCGCCACTTCGGTCGTGCCGCCGCCGATGTCGACGACCATGCTGCCAGTCGGCTCCCATACCGGCAAGTTAGCGCCGATTGCAGCCGCAAACGGCTCTTCAATCGTATAGGCGTCGCGCGCTCCGGCCTGGCGCGTCGCATCGATGACCGCCCGCTCCTCTACGGCCGTGATGCCGTACGGCACGCATACCATCACATACGGCTTGCTGGCAAACAACCCTTTCGTTTTGACGGCCTTGCGAATGAAATATTTCATCATCGTCGCCGTCGTTTCATAATCGGCGATGACGCCGTCTTTCATCGGACGAAGCGCCACGATGTTGCCCGGCGTGCGCCCGATCATGTTTTTCGCCTCGTTGCCGACCGCAACAATTTGCTTCGTGTCGCGCTGAATGGCGACGACGGACGGCTCGCGCAAGACGATCCCTTTTCCTTTGACATAAACAAGCGTGTTCGCTGTCCCTAAATCGATCCCAAGATCTTTCGTTCCAATCCCAAACATATCGTTGATCTTCCTTTCCGAAACGAAATGCGTATTATCATTTTTCTATTGGCCAAATTGGTCGGATGTCAGTCATTTATAAATTGTACAGCACCGCCTAAACGGATTCGGAAAAACTCATAGTTGATATTATAACTGATTCGACAAAAAATGAGAACCGTTAGACATAGCCTTTTTCTTTCAGACTGATGAATTTTTGATCGCCGATGATAAGATGGTCCAACAGCTCGATGCCGATAATGCGGCCGCATTCCGCGAGCCGTTTGGTGACATCGATGTCTTCGCGGCTTGGGGTTGGATCACCGGAGGGGTGGTTGTGCACGCAAATGACAGAGGCGGCGGATCGTTTGATCGCCTCTTTAAACACTTCGCGCGGGTGGACAATTGAAGCGTTTAAGCTGCCGATGAACACCGTTTTGCGATAAATAACTTGGTTTTTTGTATTCAAATAAATCGCAACAAAATGTTCTTGCGACAAAAACCGCATATCTTCCATCACATATTTGGCTCCGTCCTCCGGACAGCGGATCACATAGCGGTCGTTGTAGCCGGATTGGTGGATGCGGCGGCCGAGTTCCAACGCCGCCAAAATTTGCGCCGCTTTTGTCGGCCCGATTCCTTTGATGTTTGTCATTTCTTCGACCGTTGCGTCTTTGAGCGGTCTCAGCCCCTCAAAATGGCGAAGGAGACGCTGGGCGAGCTGCACGACCGACTCGTCCTTCGTTCCGGTGCGCAACAAAATCGCCAGCAGTTCATGGTCTGCCAAGCTTTCCGGCCCCGACGACAACAGCCGTTCGCGCGGACGGCTATCTTTCGGCACATCGCGGATCATCCACGCCATTGTATTCCTCCCTTTTCGTATTTTTGTTCGACCAAACGGCTGGCGCGCTGCAGGCGCCCAGCTGCTTGGCCACATCGCGTCCCCATGCCGTCTCGCGGCCATGGCGAAGCCCCAGACTGAACATCCTTTGCTGAAACAATCACGTCTCCATTCCGTAAGGCGGCCATCCAAGCCGGCGCAGCTCCCGTACCGTCCGCGACAGCGGCAAGCCGACGACCGTCAAATAATCCCCCTCAATCCGCCTGACAAACAAGGCAGCCCGGCCTTGAATGCCGTACGCCCCCGCCTTGTCCATCGGCTCTCCGGTGGCGATGTAGGATGTGATTTCCTCATCGCTCAACTCCCAAAACGTCACCGCTGTTTTTTCAGCGAATGACACAGTCTTCCCGTGCGGCGCCGCGATCGCGACACCGGTCCAAACATCATGCGTTCGTCCGGACAAAAGCCGCAGCATGTCAAACGCTTCTGTTTCGGTGCGCGGTTTTCCCAACAAGCGTCCGTTGCACACGACGATCGTGTCGGCGCCAAGAACGAAGGCACCGGGCGCAGACGGCGCAACCGCTTCCACTTTCCGGCGGGCCAGCAATTGAACGGCTGCGTCAGGCGGCATTCCGGGGGGGATCGTCTCATCGGCCTGGCTTTCCTGCACGTCAAACGCCCAGCCGGCCAGCTCGAGGATTTGCCTGCGGCGCGGGGAACGAGAGGCAAGCACGAACCGTGGGGGCATCGTCATTCTCCTTTCTTCGTTTCGGTTCGGAAGATTCATTTGTATCGTAGCAAATTTTGCGGTGAAAGGCAATTTCTGCAGGCGGGCGAAAAAACAAAAAACGGAGCCGTTCAGCTCCGCAGCGGAACCAACTCCATGTAAACGGCAAGCGCCTCAAGCAGCTGCTGCTGGGTTTTGTTCAGCAGCTCTTTTTCCTCCCCCTCCTTGTAGGCAACAAGCGCCAAATACGCCTGCTTCAGCGACTCGGCATATTTCTTGACCGTGTTGTCGTTGGGTGTTTCGCTTTTTTCAAACGAGCCGTACACCTTGCTCAGCGCCTTCCATTCCCCGTCGCTCACATCCTTGCCGGCGAGCAAAGCGGCGGAGACTGCTGCCATGCTTCCGTATAGCGCCTCTCCTTTTTGGACGATATCCGACCGGCGCGCCTTCGTGTCGGCCGCAAACGACAGCTCCTTCACGTACGTGCTCGGCACCGCTCCTCGGTATTGGTCGTTGACCGCCCGCAGCGCTTCCTTATCCGCGCCAACCGCAATATAGAGAGCCGCCGGCTGTTTTCCAGCCACCACGACCGGCACGTCGGCCTGTCGAATCGATTCGGCTGCCCGCGCCGCCGAATCCGCATTTGAGTAGACGCCGGCCTGAATGACAGCGACCGAAAACGGGGCGGGCAACTCGCTTTCCGCACGTCCTCTGCCCGAAACCGCTCCATCCTCCGTCAGTTCTGTCAACGCTTCCGCCGCCGGCGATGGCTCCGCTTTTTCCTTCGGGACAAGACGAAGCATCACCATGCCAAATGCCATGCCGACAAGCGCCGCGACTGCCGCCGCGAGAAACAGCGGCTTGACGTGCGACGGCAGCCACGGCCGGCGCGTTTTGCCGACTTTCTTCTTGGGGACTGCCTCTGAAACGGAAAAGATCGGTTCATCAGCTTCCATAGCGGCAGCCCCCTCCTTTTCAGCAACGGCCATCACTTCTGTTTCCGTTTCTTGTCCGCCGTTGCGCCCGCGATCCGTTGCATCTCCACCGTCTGGAAGGCTGCCCCCCTGCCGAGGGCTGAGCGAAAGATGTCCGACCGAGGTTCCACCAACGGAAGAAGCGGCCGGCGAAGCCGCTCTGTGCTTCTGTCCGCCGGGTTCATCCTGTTGCTCGTCCGATGGTTGTTCAATGGTAAACGGCCGCGATTGTCCGTTAATGTTCACCGTAATGCCCGGACGCTGCTTGTCCATTTTGCCACCGTCCTTTTTCACACTTCGATTTCTTTCGCCTATCTTACCATAAAGAGAAAAAAAAAGAACAAGACATTTGTCGCCTTGTTCCTGCTTCTTTTCTTCATTTTCCGACATTATCGGTCACGAATCATCTCCGTCCCCAGCGCTTCGACAGGAATCGGCTGCTCGCGCCCCTCATAGGTGCAAAGCTGCTTCGTCTCCCCTTTCAAGCAAACGGCGTAATCGATCCCGCCGTCTTCCCGCTTCGTCACAAGCACGTATGATGGGTTTGTTTCCGGCGACAATACATTTCCGGTAAACGGATCTTCGATTGGATCCAGCAAACCGTTGCCCACCAATTCTCCATACGACAATATGGCAGAAGAACGGGCTGGCAAAAATTCCACTTTCTCGGCGCCGACATACAGCCGCGCCGCTTCATACAAGCCATAAGCATCCGAAACAAACGCCCGCTCGCGCGCCCGATCAATCACCGTCCACATGGCAAGACCGACGATCATCGCCACCATGCCGATGATCACCAACACAGCCAAAAGCTCAATGAGGGTCATCCCCCGCTTCATGCGAATGAGCATATCGGACTTCCACCATCCCCGCTACCGGCCCGAAGACGGCGCCATTTCCACGAGCGGATTGTCTTTACCGCTTGGCGGAGGGACATCGCGGATGGGAATGAGCTGCTTCCATTTCTCAAGCTGCGGCGCGTAAAAGGCGCGGACATTGATGGAATAGGCGAGCGGTTGCACGTCGACAGCGGTGGACGTCAACTCCGGCGGGCCGGTAAACGTCAATCCTTCCACCGCCAAAATGCGCTCGGAGTGCTCAAGCACCTCTAAAAACCGTTCAAGCTGATAATAGGAGGGAGATTCCACCGTCAATTGGGCGGTAATAGACTGGATGCCGCTTGGAGGAATCAACGCCTTGTCTCCGGACGCCTTGCTTTCCGCTCCATTCGCGTTCCCTTGCGAAGGAGATTCTCCGGTTCCTTGCCCTTCAGCGAAGCTGACGCTCAATAGCCGGCTGTCAGAAATATATTCCGCTTTTTGAAACGCCAGCAACAGTTGGTCGGCGAACGGGCGCACCGGCACTTTCCTCTGCAAAGCCGCCAAGCTCTCTGCCGTTTCTTCTCGATTCCCCGCCGCCTGCTTTTTCATTGCAGCCAACACGTTTTTCTCGCTTTGTACGACCGCCTCGAGCCGATCCATTTGTTCGTAGCGCGGCATGAGCACAAAAACATAGAAAGCGGCAAACAAAAGAGCGGCAAGAAGAAACACCCCGGTAAACACGAGCGGCCATTTTCCAAAACGGCCCATCATTCGTTGTCCCCCTCTTTTCCTGTCGGCTGAAGTTCCAGCTCATATTGCGCGATATACCGCGGCACGATCGTTTCCCCCTCTGCCCCGCCGCTTTCGCCGCTGGCCGAGATGCCGGTCAATTTGACGGCTTTGACCAAATGAACTTCCTCAAGCCGATCTAAATAATAGGCCGCTTCTTCCGCCGCATCAAACTGCACTGTCATCGTCACCGTCTTTTGACCAGCATACGAAAAGTTCATGATAAAGCCGCGCTCCGGCAGTTGTTTGGCCAACGCACGCAACAGCGGCACCGTTTTGAGCGGATAACGGTTCGCCCATTCGACCGCTTTCGCAAGCTCTTGCTCAGCTTGCTGCTGCTCCGTCGTTTTTCCCTTCGCCTCCATCGCCGCCTGCTCAGCGCGCACTTGCCGAAGCTCCCCTTCAAGCACCGCGAGCCGTTGATTCGCACGCTCCATCAGCCAGTAGCCTCCCCCAGCGCCAAGCAGCAGAAGCAAAACGGCGAAGGCCGCCAGCACGGCGCCCGCCGCACGGCGCGGCTCTTTGCGCGGCAGCAAGTTGATGTCAACGATCATGGTCAGCCATTCCTTCTTTCAACGCCAATCCCCAGGCGAGATGATAACGGTCCGGCAACGGATCAAGCGAGCGAGAAAGCCGCTCCGGCGGCACATCAAGCCGCTCTGACATAACGGCAAACACATCGTCAAGCCGCGGATGGTCGCCGGTGAGGAAGAGGCGCGTAATTTGCTGTTTTCCTTGCTGGATGGAAAACGAATAAAAGCTCATCATCCGCTCGATTTCTTTATACACGTCAATAAACGGGTCGACGATCGCCGCCGTCGGCTCCCCGGGCGCCTCAAGCGGCACATGGCGCATAAACTGCGGCAAATGGCGGTGGAAGACGCTCAAATTGACAGCCGATTCGTCAAACTGGACAAGCAAAATGTGGTCGTCCGCCGCGGCTTGTCCGGCAACAAAAAACGGGCGATAGGCGCAAAGCGGGGACACATCGGCCGCCACCGGGCGCAGGCCTGCGTCTTCCAAGAGCGCCGCATATTCGGCCACCGCCTCTTCCGGCGCGGCAAACAACAGCACGTTCAGCGCCTCCTCTGTTCTCTCGGCCACGACGTAGTCAAACACCGGATCGGCGAACGGAAGCGGAATCGATTCACCAAGCTCCATAAACAAATAGCCGCGTATGTCCTCGTCCGACAAATGAGCGGGAAGCGGCAAATGGCGGATCATCACAAACGGATCGGGAACGACAAAGCGGACACGCCGCCCGTCAAGTTTCCATTCGTCAACACATTCGTCCAAAATCATCGCCAACGTTTCCCGATCGGCGATTTTTCCATCGCGAATGATGCCGGGCGGCAAGGCTCGCTCGCCCCATCGCCTCGCCTCGGGCGGCTGCCCCGGCTTTGCTTCCACATAGCGCAGGACATGATCTTTGATGATGATGTTCGCCTGTTTCGCCTTTCGCCGCCATAACGCCATCTTCATTCCGCTTCCTTTCTGCCGTCTTTACATAATGAGTGAAATATACGCGCGCACGATCGCTTCTCCGAAGAAAAACGCGGTCAACGCCCCGAGTGCGATCGCCGGCGCAAACGGCATCGGCTTGCCGCGCCGCACGCGGCCCAACGCCATGCCGACAAGCCCGATCACCGTTCCGTACAACGTCGCCAAGAAAAACGCGAGCAACACCATTTTCCAACCGAGCACAAACCCAAGCACGGCAAACAGCTTCACATCGCCGCCCCCCATCCCGCCTTTGGACAAAACGGCGATCAGCCATAAAAGCGAAAATCCGACCGCCGCCCCAAGGAGCATATCGGCCCACGGCAAAAACGGAATCACAAGCCGCTCAACCAAAAACAAACCGGCAAACACCAAAAGCACCCGGTCGGGGATGAGCATGTAGCGAAGATCGGAGACGACAATGATGGCAAACAAGCTGATCAACGTCCACGCCACAACGAGCCGCCCGCCCCAGCCGACCCACATCGGCGCGGCCGTAAACAAGGCAGCGGTGGCCAATTCCATCGCCGGGTAAAGGGGGGAGATGCGCCCCCCGCACCCTTTGCACCGCCCGCGCTGCACGACATACGACACAACCGGAATGAGCTCCCCCGCCGATAGCGTCCGTCCGCACGCCGGACAATGCGACCGCGGCCTGATGATTGACTCCCCGACCGGCACTCGCAGCCCGACAACGTTAAAGAACGAGGCGAGGAGGAGGGAGTAGAGGAAAACCAAAGTTAAGGCAATTTGATTCATAGATATTAATTCCTAACGCTTTTTCTATTTCCAGCTATCTTCTTAACTTCCACTTGCGTTGTTGGTCGTCGCAGGCCCAACTACACTGCGTTTAAGATTTTGTTCTTCGACAGCTGCCCCACTATTATGTACCCCCCGTTCATTGTTAATTAATTTGACAAAGTAACTTAGTTTATTATCATTATTTTTGATAAGTACGTAAGAATAATTAGCCTTAGGATCACTACTCAAGTTTGTCTGCATTTGCTGTGCACCTGTAGGACCTTTTTCATACGAATTGGTGCCTCCATCCGGGTCTTTTACTGTTTCTAAATATCCCTTATCTTCTAAGTATCCAAGCGTAACAAGTGTATACTTCCCATTCGCCGGTATCAAATCCTTATCCGCCGTCACGGCGATTTTCGCTGCGTTGATCATTTGTTGTGCATTGGCAACGTGCGCGTCTTTTTTCGAATTGTCAATCAACCCCCCGATCGCCGGAATGGCAATCGCCGCAACGATCCCCAAAATGACAATGACGGCGAGCAGTTCGATGAGCGTCAAGCCGCGCTCGTTTTTCAACATCCGTTTGAACATAGTTCACTCTCCCTTTCTTTCATTTTTATCATGTTTTCCCTATTATTCTACAACATAGGAAGAAAAATAGGAATATATTCTTATTTTATCTTTTCTTATTTTATCTTAATTAAGCGAGAAGACTCCCACTTCAACGAAGCGAAGCGGAGTAAGTGGGAGATGAATCGCCTTAACTATATTTTGCTGAAAATAGGATAGATTCAGTAAAATATAGTATAATATAGTTAGATGGGAGGTGAAAAAATGTATTTTTGTATCAAACAACAGCTAAATGGTTTGACCAAAGAAGAATACTTGACTCTTCGAGAACTGTGCCATATTGCCAAGAACATGTACAACGTCGGATTGTAAATTGGCAAACTTGTCATTGGCTATGCGGAAACATGGCAACGCAATATGAATCTAGGAAAAAAGACAAATCAAAACTTTGTCAATATTCCTCTCGGTAACATAAAAGAAAAACTAGAATATCTTTGTGAATTTTACGGCATGTAACTATTCACCCCAGTGCTAGTGTATAAAAAAGCCCAGCACAAATAGGGCA
>ERZ1673787.5-NODE-5-length-96883-cov-20.285702_pt1 | contig 96883 bp, 93 predicted proteins | sample MGYA00580129_ERZ1673787 | MGnify/ENA primary metagenome ERZ1673787 (study PRJEB41219, sample SAMN04549613) | soil metagenome | isolation source: soil | place: USA: Texas, Brazoria NWR | collected 2008-10-24 | study: EMG produced TPA metagenomics assembly of... | reverse complement strand
GACAAGGAAGGAAGAAAATATTCAGCTCACTTTATGATGTGGCTGAATAGTTACTTTGCGTGATCTAAAGAGCCTCATCGAACAAAGGTATACATGGGTCATGCGCATGACCACCTTTCTGTTAGCCGCCAAGCAAGCCGTCGAAGCCCATCACGGTGCACTTTCCGAAGAAGAAGCGAGACGGTGGGAACGAGTGTATGATCGCATCCTAGAAGGCCGGTGAATTAATGGGGCATAGACTTCCCACATGTCGAATTTTGGAGGCCATTCTCCCCGCCGTTTGGCGCCAAAGGATGGGAAGACGAGTAGGACTTCCTGCTCCCAATTCCGGTTTTGCGCACGCCAAAGAGCCGGTCCCCCCTCGTTTTTTTCGAAACCGGCACAATCGCTTCAGATTTTGCACGACGGCGGTTAACAGCGCCTGTTCTTCCATGGCGTAAAGGCCCCGGCTTCGGGCCCGGTCCAGCCCGTGACATTCCTTCCCTTCGGCGAACACATGCTCACAACGCGTGCGAAGGGCTTGAATGGATCGATAGCCGCCCTGTTGCTGAATGAGCCTCGCTTGATTGCGAATCTGAACGTCTCGGACTTTCGCCTGGCGCCTTGCTTCCTGAGCGGGATCCTTCGCCCGGCGCTTCCAGGTTGGAATCTCCTCCATCTCCTTGCGGCGCAACGGCACGAGCGGTGTGATGCCTTGAACGAAGAGCGCTTCCAGATACTCGGTGGTGCCATACGCTTTGTCCGCAGACAAGGTCCGAATCGTAATCGACGGGTGGCGAAACTGAATCGAAGCCAGCTGCTCCAAACTCGTCTCCCGTTCCGCCGTTCCAGTGGCGAGGCTGGCCCGTCTGGATAAAATCACGCGCGACTGGACATCGATGACGTCGTGCACCAGATACCGAGGATACGCTTCCTGCCCTTTGCCTTTCTTGTACAACCGGGCATCCGGATCCGTCACGCTTCGATGGGTCCGGTTGGAAAACGTGGCTCCACGGAAGTTTCCCCGTTGTTTAGTGCAAAATGAAAGTACAGAGTTCTGCAACAAAAAAGTGCAGAGCTTCATGGCATAAAAAAAGGCTTGCCAGCTCCTAAAATTCCCTCTACTGTTAAGGTTGTGAAGAACAAAACAGTGGAGGTAAAGAAAGGATGCTAGCAATGCCTGAAATTCATCATATCAAACATTTGCGTGAAAAGAAAGGGTTATCGCTTTCCGAAATTGTCCGCAGGCACGCTAATGTCAATAAATACGGGGAAGTAACGGTGGATGGGGAGGCGTTTGTGGTTCATGGGATCCCGGTTCCCAACCGTGTCCTTGTCAAAAAGGAATGGGATCGTTTCATGGTTTTGTCCCAGGAAGGGGAGGTGTACCTGGAAGCGCCAAGGCCGTACACGAAAAAGCAACGGGAGCTCCCTTGGAAGGACATTTTGGCGGAATGGGCGCAAAAGCCCCGGGTGGTGGAGTATTCGCGGTTTCGAGTTTACTTGCCGGAGGCCATTAGGAAATACTTCATGGAACAACCGAAACAGACGGCATCACGCATTCGAGGAGTGCAGAAGCTGCTGGAGCGGTACACCGTCTATGAGATCGCCCAGTGGCTTGACAAGTATCAACGGTGGGATTTGACGCCCCATGAGATCGGGGTGTTGATGGAGGCGAAGCGTTCGGAGTATCCCGCGAAATGGGAAGAAGCCTATACCCCTTCCGTTTTCGTCGACTATGAAACCGATTTACATGTGTATGATCAACGTCTTTGTCCGTCAAGGGAAGGGGGAAGCCGGGCATGAAGATGGATGTAAAAGAGATTTGTAAAGCCCTGCATTTGGCGTACATCGCGGATCGATTCGAGGAGGTGGCCTACGAGACCAAGGAACAGTTTTTGCGTGATGTGTTGGCGTTGGAGCTGTCGTTCCGTCAGAAAGCAAAACAGGCTCGATTGATCAAGAAGGCGAAGTTCCGGGAGTGGAAATGGCTCAAAGATTACGAATGGTCGGATCAGATTCATTGGCCGACCACGACCTCGAAGGAAGAACTTTGCGACCTTCGCTTTTTGGAGCAAAAACAGAACGTCCTGCTTTTCGGTTCGCCGGGAACAGGAAAAACCCATCTAGCCACCGCATTAGGATTAAAAGCGTGTGAACGGGGCCATGAAGTTCGGTTTTTCCGTGTCGCCGATCTTGTCGCCCAGCTCGAAGAGGCGTTAAAAGACGGTACCTCGGACGGCTCAAACGGCAAATCGACACATGCGAGCTGTTGATTTTGGACGAACTCGGCTATGTACCTTTTCAAAAGCAGGGATCGGAACTGCTGTTTCACATCATTGCCGATTGTTATGAACGAAAAAGTGTCATCGTGACATCGAATTTAGAGTTTGGACAGTGGAATCGAGTGTTTGGGGACAACCGCCTGACGGCAGCGCTGGTGGATCGTTTGGTCCATCACGCCCACATTCTCGCGTTTACGGGAGAGAGCTACCGCTTGCGGCACGCGCTTTCTGCCGTTCAGTCGCTCCCTTCTCGCTCGGTTGAAAGGTAAATTCATTGAGCCGGCAAGCCTATGTATTTTTTCTTGCAATTCTCTGCACTTTTTGCTTGCAAAAAACAAGTGCATGATAAGGAGCGCTGAACGTGAGCATTTCGTCTCTCATTTTGCTTTTGTTGATCATGTCGATCGTGTTGTTCGTGTATGGCGTTGTCCAAAAGAGCAAAGCCGCCAAACGGATCGCCTTTGGTCTCTTCATAGCATCGGTCGGATTAGCGGGTTTTGTCGTGTTTCTCATCGGCTATATGTAACAACAGCCAAAGCCGAACACGCTGTTCTGTGTGTTCGGCTTTGCGTTTGCGGCGATTCAGATGGGGATCATTGGGGGAGATGGGGCTCGCGCTCAAGGCCTCAAGGACTGGCATTAGGGGACCGTTCGAGGCGGATTTCTCTGTCTTGCCTCATCTATCATTTTTGGGCTTCAAAGTTATTTTTAAAAAAGCGAAGAAAGTCGTTCATTTTTCTACACGAGGACAAGCGCAGGAAATATAAAGAAAATGCAGAAAAGAATGATATATGAAAAAAATTATTGAAGCTGAAATGTGTAATATTTATAATATTATTTAAGTTGTGTGTTGTACAATAAAAATAATCAGCTGGCATAGGAGGGATTGGATTGATTGAAAAGCTCGTGGAAACGGTGAACGGGTGGCTATGGAGTCCTTTTTTGATTGCATTCATTGTTTGTTGCGGTTTGTATTTTAGCATTCGCACCCGTTTCCTGCAAATCCGCCATGTGAAAGAGATGGTCCGGCTTGTGACGACGGGGAAGGGCTCTGAGGCCGGGGTGTCTTCTTTCCAGGCGTTGACGATGTCGTTGTCCGGCCGCATTGGCGTTGGGAACGTCGCTGGGACGGCGACGGGGATTGCGTACGGGGGGCCGGGCGCGGTCTTTTGGATGTGGGTGATCACCTTTATCGGAGCGGCGACGGCGTATGTCGAGTCGACGCTGGCGCAAATTTATAAAGAGGAACAAGACGGACAATACCGCGGCGGTCCGGCGTTCTACATTGAAAAAGGCCTTGGCTGGAAATGGTTTGCGGTTGTGATTGCCGGGGCGATCATTCTCTCCATGGCGGTATTGATGCCGGGGATTCAAGCGAATTCGATCGCGGATGGGTTTTCGAATGCGTTTGGCATTCCGAAATTGGTGACGGGAATTTTCGTGATTGCCGTTCTTGGCTTTACGATTTTTGGCGGAGTGAAGCGGATCGCGAAAACGGCGGAAATTGTCGTTCCGTTTATGGCAGTTGGCTATTTGTTGGTCGCGATTGCCATTATTGCGGCCAATATTGAGAAAGTCCCGGATGTGTTTGGTTTGATTTTCAAAAGCGCGTTTGGCGCTGATCAAGTGTTTGGCGGCATTCTTGGTTCGGCGGTGATGTGGGGGGTCAAACGCGGCCTTTATGCGAATGAAGCGGGGCAAGGGACGGGCGCCCACCCGGCAGCGGCGGCGGAAGTGTCCCACCCGGCGAAGCAGGGGCTTGTGCAGGCGTTTTCGATCTATTTGGACGTGTTCTTGGTCGTGACGGCGACGGCACTGATGATTTTATTTACTAACCAGTATAATGTCATTAATGAAAAAACCAAGGAGCCGATTGTCGTCAACCTTGAAGGGGTAGAACCGGGCGCAGGGTATACGCAAGCGGCGGTGGACACCCTCTTCCCGGGGTTTGGCTCGGCCTTTATCGCGATCGCTCTGTTCTTCTTCGCCTTTACCACGATGTACGCCTATTACTATATTGCCGAGACGAACCTCGCCTATCTTGTGCGCGGTGAAAAGAGGGGAACGGCCTTCTTTGCCCTCAAAGTGATCTTTTTGGCCGCCACTTTCTATGGAACGGTCAAAACGGCGACAACGGCATGGGCGATGGGCGACATCGGGCTTGGCATCATGGTGTGGCTCAACTTGATCGCGATCTTGTTGTTGTTTAAACCGGCCTATATTGCGCTAAAAGATTATGAGGAGCAGCTGAAGCAAGGCAAGGATCCGGAATTCAATGCGTCAAAATACGGGATCAAGAACGCGACATTTTGGGAAAATGGGTATACGAGAGTGGACGAAAAGAAGGAACAAGCGTTATAAGCCATCATACGTTGTAGAGTTGGAGGTGTCCCGCTGCGTTCGGGACACCGTTTTTGTGCGTCCGGCATCCTGGGAATGGCCGCTTTGGAATCCTGTTAGGCAAAGCAGATATTGAAAAAAAGTTGGAAACAGGAGATGATGACGAAACGGTTGATGAGCTGACGGGGATGGCGGCCGGGAAGATGGAAAAGGGGAGAGGGGGAGGAAGTTTGTTTCGTAAAAAAACCGGCCGCAGGGCCGGTTTTTGTGGAAATTAATGGGTTGTTCCCTTTAGGTCACGAACAAGTTGGGCCAGCGCGTCGTGAATCGGCGTCACCGGTCTGCCGAGCAGTTTTTCAAAGTCGTTGCTTTCGATTTCTAAGGAGCCTTCGCGGATGCCGCGTTGAATGTCCACGAGAAACGACACGAGCGGATCGGGCAAACCAGCCTTTTTCATGATATCAGCATAGGCAGCATCGTCGACTTGTTGCACCGGCACGTCTTTGCCTAAGACGGCGCCGAGGGCGGCGGCGAGTTCTTCTTGGGTCATGAGGGGGCCGGAAAGTTCGTAAATTGTGTTTTCATGGCCATCTCCGGCGAGGACGGCAGCGGCGGCTTCGGCGTAGTCTTGGCGAAGGGCCCAGCCGACTTTGCCTGTCCCGGCTGATGTCACCCAAGGCGCCCCGGCGAGGACGGCTTGAACGGTTCCGATTTCGTTTTCCAAATACCAGTTGCTGCGCAAAAAGGAGTACGGAATGCCGGTGTTTGCGATGGCTTCTTCCGTCACCCGATGCACTTCGGCCAAGGCGAGCCGGCTTTCATTCGCATTCGCCAGGCTTGTGTACGCAATGAATCCGACTTGGGCGCGTTGGGCGGCGTTGACGGCATTTGTGTGCTGGCGGATTCTTGTTTCGTTGTCTCCGTCGGTGGAGATGATCAACAGCCGGTCAATCCCTTGAAAGGCTGTCTCCAACGTTTCGGGGCGGTCAAAATCGCCATGGCGAACGTCGACTCCGCGGGCCCGAAGATGTTCGGCTTTTTCCGGCTGGCGGACGCTGACGGCCAGCTGGTGAGCCGGCACGGATTTCAACAGCGTTTCGACGACTTTCGTTCCTAATTTTCCGGTTGCCCCGGTGACTAATATGTTCATACGCCTAGACCTCCTCATTTGTTTTGTTATAACCAGTTTGGTTACAACCGATGTATAAATAAAAGCCCTGTTAAGAGCTTTTATTATTGAAATTGAGCGATCAGCCGGCTGATCGTCGTTTGCGAAAGCCGCTCTTCCATGGCCGCCTGCGCCGCTTTCAGTTCGGCTTGCAGAACCGCCTCGATATTCCGCCCGACCGGGCACTGAATGTTCGGATGTTCATGGATGCGAAACAGTTGATCCGTTTCCACGACACCGACGGCCCGATACACGTCTAACAGCGTGATTTGGTCGGGAGGTTTGCGTAGCGAAGCGCCGCCGACTCCGGGGCGGACGTCAACCAACCCCGCTTTTTTTAACATGCCCATAATTCGACGGATGATGACAGGGTTTGTATTGACGCTCTGCGCGATGAAATCTCCGGTGCAATCGGCCGGGCTGGTCGCAAGCAAGCAAAGGATGTGCACGGCCATCGAAAATCGTGTGCTAATTTGTTTCACGTAAAACACCACCGTTGTAACCATTATAGTTATATCTTCAGGAAAAGTCAACTTTGGTGCTGGCCGTTTTGGATCAATCGTGCTTCCGGTCGGAAAGGGATAAATCCCCGCCAAAGGCCGCGCCGGAGAGAAGAGGGGTTGACGCCGTGACGGAAAGGTGCTTTGGATTCGCCCGCTGATCGTGTACAATACATAAAGGGTGACAACATCGTTCATCTCGGAAGGAGGAAAGCCATTGACAGACAGCGGAAAACAATCGTTCATTACGGACATTCATCAGTTGGATAAAAAAGGAGCGGGACAAGCGGTCGTTTGGCAGGAAGAAGAAGGGAGGAGAAAAAAGCTCAAACTCACTGTTCCGTCCACGCTTCCTGGTGAAAAGGTGCGGGTTTTGATCGATTGGCCGAAACGCCGGAGGGCCCATGCCCGAGTGGAAGAAGTGATCGAGCCGCATCCGGAACGGCTTGCGCCTTCGTGTCCGCACTTTGACCGCTGTGGCGGCTGTGTCTGGCAGCACTGGCGCTATGAAGGGCAGCTGCGCCATAAAACGGAGCATGTCAAGACGCTCTTGAAAGAGCACGGATTTGACCCTGGCGTTGTCCGCGATACGATTGGCATGGAACATCCGTGGCATTACCGCAATAAAATGGAGTTTACGTTTTCTCCGGAGGGCCTGCTTGGGCTGCATGAGCAAGGAAACTTTCGACAAATCATCTCATTGGAGACATGCCTCATTGCCGGCGAGAAGATCGTCAAAGCGGCCATGGAGGTGGCGCGTTGGGCGCGCGATCATCAGCTGCCTGGTTATCACAAAGATACCCACGAAGGGCTGCTTCGCCACGTCATGGTGCGCGAGTCGTTTGCGACAGGAGAGGTGATGGTGGCGCTCTTTGCGACCGAGGCGCCGGAAGGGGATCTGAAAGAAGCGGCGGCCGATTTGACGGAGCGGATCACCAAAATGCTCCCGCAAGTGAAAAGTTTGCTTTGGCTTGAGAACCGGGCGTGGGCGGACCGCACCCAAGCGGAACGAACGCACGTGCTGGCCGGACGGGATTTCATTTACGATGAATTGTGCGGGTTCCGCTACCGTCTTTGGTTTGATACGTTTTTCCAAACGAACCCGGTGCAAGCGGCCAAATTGGTCGAGCTAGCGTTGGAAATGGGAAACCCGCAGCCACACGAAAAAATGATTGACCTCTTTTGTGGGGTTGGCACGTTTTCTTTGCCGTTCGCCAAGCGGGTTAAGGCGTTAGCCGGCATTGAAATTGTGGAAACGTCGATCGAGTCGGCGAAACGAAACGCGAAAGACAACGGCGTTGACAATACGTACTTTTTGGCGCGGGATGCGCGGCGCGGGATTGATGAAGTGTTGGAACAGTTCGGGCGGCCGGAGCTGCTGCTTTTGGATCCTCCGCGTTCTGGCGCAGGCGGAAAAGTGATGCGCAAAATCGGCCGGGCGCAGCCGGAGCGGGTTGTGTATGTCTCGTGCAATCCGGAGACGTTTGTGGCTGATATTGCGGAGCTAGCCCCGTTCGGCTATGTGTTGAAGACCGTCCAGCCGGTGGACATGTTTCCGCATACGGCGCATGTCGAGTGCTGTGCGTTGCTTGTCAAATCATCATAAATCAGGAAAAGCCCGTTCCCCCCAAGTGAGAGGGAAACGGGCTTTATAATTGTCGATTGGAAAGTCTTTCACCTCCAGGCGTGGCATAAGGGGATAATAGCAAAAAACGGCCCATATTCGCGATTGTTTCGATCGGAAGCGGAAGAAAAAGGTTATATTTTTCGACTGTACGAATGTATAATATAATGTGCTGAATATACAGAAAAAAATAATCAATTCTTAATAAGGCGGGATGAGCGGTGGATTACTCCATTTCCATCGACGACAAGGCGAGGGAATGGTTGAAGAGAAAAGGCGGTGTACTGACCATTTCAAAGTTTCAAGCGGCCCATTGTTGTGTCCCGGGATCGGAACTTTGGATTGAATTTCGAAAGCCTGAAAATGAAAGCCTTTACGAAAAGATTGTGCAAGAGGGGATTACGTGTTTTATAGAAAAAGGGTTAGAGTGTAAACAAAACCATCTGCAGATAAAGATGGCCCTCTCTCCTTTTTTTAACACGATTCGGGTGGAAGGGTTCAAATATTTTTAAAGAAGGGAAAGATGGATGGTGGGAGATCGGTTGACTCGTTTTGCCCGTGAGTTGGCTAACAAATTCACCTTATATTTTGATGTATACCGCGACGAACAACCAAGCGATTTCCCCCTTTCGTTTATTGCCCATTACAAACGGAGAGACGAACGGTATATGGTGATGAAAAAGATTAAAGTGTACGGCGTAGAAAACCAACAGCTTGTGTTTGCCGCTGTCGCAAATGAGCCCGTCTCGCTGGAGTTTGTCAGACGATTTCAAGATGTCATCGATCAACATAAACATCGGTTTATTCAAGAAGATGCGGAACATATGTCTACGATTGTGCTCGGTCTTATTGTTGCGGAGGGCGCGCTCGATAAAGCGGTTTTGAAGGAGGTGAGGAAGTTTCGAAAAGTAAAATTTTTAAAATTCGGCTGGCATGGGTGGGTTGAAACATATGTAGCCATCCTCCATCCCGATCAAAAAACCGTGCATATCCACCCGAAAGGAAGGTCGTTCGTTAAGTCGATCGAAACTTTAATGAGGGAGGATAAAATCAGCCTATGAGCGCGGTGACGTTATTGCTGATTTCGGCCATTGCCTTTATCGTTGCTTATTTTACGTATGGCAAGTATCTGGACCGGAAGCTCGGGGTCGATCCAAACCGGCCGACGCCGGCGGTGGAGATGGCGGATGGAAAGGACTATGTTTCCACCAACCGGCCGGTTTTGCTTGGTCATCATTTCGCCACGATTGCAGGCGGCGGCCCGATTGTCGGTCCGATTTCTGCAGCGGTATTCGGTTGGATTCCGGCGGTGCTATGGATTGTGCTGGGAAGTATTTTCTTTGGCGGGGTGCACGACTACGCCTCATTGCAAGCATCGATCCGCCATAAAGCGCAGTCGATCGGGGCAGTAATTAAAGGGTATATCGGCAAGCGCGGCCAAACATTGTTTTTATCATTCTCCACGGCGACCATTATTTTGATTGTCGGTGTGTTTATCGTGCTGGTTGCCGATACGTTTGCGAACGTCCCAGAGGCGGCGACTGCTTCTGTCCTTTTTATTTTCGTTGCGATGTTGTTCGGCTTTTTCGTTAACCAAATGCGCGTTAATTTCGTGTTGGCGAGCGTCATTGGCGTCATTGTCATGTTTGTCTGCGTGTGGGCCGGCATGATTTTCCCTATTAAAATGAGCGCTACGTTTTGGGTGTTTTTCTTGATCGCTTATTCTTATATAGCATCCGTGTTGCCGGTTTGGCTGTTGTTGCAGCCGCGGGATTATTTAAATTCGTATTTGTTGTACGGCATGATGCTCGGCGGGTTTATCGGTGTTCTTTTCGCGAATCCGACACTTCAGCTTGCCGGGTTTACCGGTTTTTACAATGAGAAGTTGGGTCCATTGTTCCCGATTCTCTTTATTACGATCGCTTGCGGTGCGATTTCCGGCTTCCACTCCCTTGTAGCGAGTGGCACAACAGCCAAACAGTTGGACAACGAACGAAGCGGCCGCTTCATTGCTTATGGAGGAATGTTGATTGAAGGGTTTTTGGCGGTGATTGTAGTCTGCTCTGTGGCATATTTGACGACGGAGCAGTTCACGCAGCGGCTCACTGAGTTGGGTGGCCCGATTCCGGCATTCTCTGCAGGTCTTGGTTATTTTATGAGTCATTTTGGCATCCCGGAAACAGTGGGCACGACGTTTGTCGCATTGGCTGCCTCCGCATTTCTCATGACGACACTCGATTCGGCGACCCGGCTTGGCAGATACGGTGTTCAGGAGCTTGTGGAAGGAAGATCGAAAGCTTTTGCCAACCCGCATGTCGCAACAGGGGTGGTCGTTGTCGGTGCAGCGGCGTTGGCGCTTTCCGGAACGTGGAGTGATTTATGGCCGCTGTTCGGTTCCGCCAATCAAATGCTTGGTGCGTTAGCGTTGCTTGCCGTCAGCGTATGGCTTGTGAAAAGAGGGACGAAGTCGTGGTTTACGATTATCCCAATGGTATTTATGTTTATTGTGACGCTTTCCGCTTTGTTGGTTTTCATGAGAACGAATTTCCTGGGCGGCAACATTTTCCTTACAGTCTGCGGATTTATCTTGTTTGTCCTATGCATCTTCCTTGTCATTGAGGCATACCGTTCATTTACCAAACCGAAAGATACAGATACGACGGTGAAGGTGTAAAAGGCGGAAGGTCATAACAAGATTGGTGAAACATCCCCTTTCGGCAGATTTTTGTTTAGTGAAAGGGGATGTTGTTGCGTGATGCGGTGGTTGTTAGGGAGCGCATTGGACTTTTTTCATGCAATCCCCTAATATCCAGTTCACCAAGAGCATAATATTCCCTTCTTCTGTCATGCGTTTTGGCTGACACCAACCGAAATTCATCTCCCACCTACTCACTCGGTTACCCCCTTCACGTTTCTTGAGGTGGGAGACTTCTTTTGGAAATCCGCTAAAAATAACAAAGCTTCTCACATGTCTTCATCAAGTAAAACAAGAAGGGTTTCAGTTGCCACCCGCTCGTTTTGCATGAAATTCAGCTTCGATGATGACGGCGGTTTTTTCTTTGCGTCTCTTCGCATATTCCGCTGTTGCGGTGAAAAGAACATCGGAAGAGGAGTTCAGGGCCGTTTCACATGAATCTTGCAACACGCCAATGATAAAACCAACCCCTACTACTTGCATGGCAATATCATTTGGGATGCCAAACAAACTGCATGCCAACGGGATAAGGAGAAGCGAGCCGCCCGCGACGCCGGATGCCCCTGCAGCGGCGATGGCGGAAAGAATGCTAAGAATCAGCGCTGTACCTAGATCGACTTCAATCCCCAATGTGTGAACCGCAGCAAGCGTCAACACGGAAATCGTAACGGCGGCGCCAGCCATATTAATCGTTGCACCGAGAGGGATCGAGACCGAATACGTATCTTTGTTTAATCCGAGTTTTTCAGCCAAATTCATATTCACCGGAATGTTTGCGGCCGAGCTGCGCGTAAAGAAGGCGGTCATTCCGCTTTCCCGAATGCATCTCCACACGAGCGGGTACGGATTTTGGCGAATGTTCACAAAGACAATCAGCGGATTCATGACGAATGCCACGAAAAACATCGTCCCAAGAAGAACGGCCAATAACTTTCCGTACTCGATGAAAGCGGAAAGCCCGTTGGTGACCATCGCGTCAAAAACAAGCCCCATGATTCCGATGGGTGCCAAATTGATGACCCATGTGACAATGTTTGAAATGGCGTCAGAAAAACTGGTGATGACGTTTTTGACCGTCTCCGGTGCAGGTCTTAATGCGATGCCAAGCAGCACCGCCCAAGTCAGGATACCGATATAATTCGCATTGATCAGTGCATGAATAGGGTTATCAACAATATTAAGCAACAATGACTGAAGTACCTCTGTTATGCCGCTAGGGGGAGAGATATCTTTCATCCCTTCAGCTAAAGATAAATGAACCGGAAAGATGAAGCTGGCCACGACGGCGGTAAGACCGGCTAAGAACGTGCTGGCCCCGTATAGGACAAGAATGTGTTGGATATTTGTTTTTTGGCCGCTTTGATGGCGGGAAATGGCGGAGACCACGAGAAAGAACACCAATACGGGTGCGACGGCCTTTAGAGCGCTGACAAACAAGGAACCAAAAATGGACACCCATTTTGTTGATTCCGGGACGGCCATGGCGAGGACAATCCCGATGATGATACCGACAAGGATACGTCTGACAAGGCTAAGCTGATTCCACCTTACAATGAGTTGCTTCATAACGTTCCTCCTGACACTCATGGATGATCAAGAATGAAATTCACCGTACATGCACAAGTGTTTTCTAGTGGTGAACAAACACTATTTTAGCATGAATATTAGTGATTAACGAATAGATTGTTATATTCGAATAGTTTGAATTATCCAAACGTCGCGTTGCCTTTTGTGCTTATGGCAAGGTCGAAAAAGAAGCCAGCCACGATGGGGCTGACATCGGTTGCAAAGCAAAAAGCTCACTGAATCCTAGCCGTATGAATCAAAATAAACAAAAGGAGTGTGTGGTGCAATTTGAAATTGTAGTAATGTGGTTTTTGCAGAACAGTTGGGTCGACTGCAGGGAAGATAGACAAGCTTTTCACTGCATCCGTATAGCACATAGTACAAAAGGGCCGAGTGGCCCCTTCGTTTTTTGCCCCTTTTAGCTCAGCTATACCGGCTAATTGCATTCGCCAACCGTTGCGCCAATGAAGCGACATCGCTCGGCCCATAGGTGAACCGGACAAGCGTTTCGTCCATATCAAGCGCCTCGGAAAGCAATCCAGCAAACCCGCGCGCTTTGCGGTCAATCTCTAAAATGGCTTCAACCCCATGCTCGGAGACAAAGAAAATGGCCTCCAGTTCGTCAAGTCGGCCTTTAAACGGTCCGCTTGCCGGCTTGAATTCAAACTCTTGGACAAACGGCAGCCGCCGTTGCCAATAGCGCGGCGCTTGTTCGCATTGCACATGGCGAAGGCGGAAACCTAATTGGCGGGCCGCCTCGAGAAACGCCGTGACAAGCGGGTGCGGCTCGATGGTGAGATAGTCGCGGTCTTGCGGGTCGAGCGCCATTTTAATGTCAAGGCCGGTTTGCAGCCATACCCGCGAAGAACCGAGCGTGACCGGTACGTCGTACGGCAAGGCGAATTGAAACGGGATCGTTTTCGTTTCGTTCGGCGCGATCGTCAGCGGGCCGCTCACTTTGTAGCGCGCCAGCACGGCTTTTTCTTCAAATTTCTTATCATCGATTTCGCGGATGTACGTTGTGACTAATGCCAAATAAATTTCATCAATGTGCTGTTCGACGCTGCCGCCGCGAATGTCGACAACCCCTTCGACGGTTTCGCCTTGGACATATTGCGCTTTGGCGAGCTTCGTATCAACAGTGGCGGCACCGATGCCGATCGAACTTAACAGTTTTTTGAACAACACGTTCTCCCCCTTGTCAGCGATTTCAGTTGAGAATACGGAGCACCTGGTGAAAAGGTTCTGCTCTTCTTTAAAGTAACATAACTCCTAAAGGGGTTCCACTGTTTTGGAAAGCGAGACGGTTTTTGCTAAAATGGCGTATATGGATGAGAAGGGCGGGTCATGAATGAAACGGGTCATTCATGTTGTCGGGGCAGCCATCTTCAATGAACAGAGGGATGTGTTATGTGCGTTGCGCGCGCCGAACATGTCGCTGCCCAACGTGTGGGAGTTTCCGGGCGGCAAAGTGGAAGAGGGGGAGCGGCCCGAAGACGCTTTAGTTCGGGAAATTCGCGAGGAGCTTGGCTGCACCATTTCGGTCGGTGAGTTGTTGGCTGATGTGTTCCATGAGTATGAACACGCCATCGTGCATTTGCGGACGTATGAAGCCCGCTTAGTCGATGGGGAGCCGCGGGCGCGGGAGCATGCTGAGCTTCGGTGGGTGCCGCTTCAAGCATTGCGCTCGCTTGAGTGGGCGCCGGCGGACATTCCGACTGTTGAGGCGTTGTTGGTTGAGGGGGAAGCGCAGAAGGGCGTTTTGGACGTTCTGATGAGACCGAGATCTATCGACGATTGAGGTGAAGAAAGCCTGGTTGCGGCCGTTTGCCATGTGGCCGCACCAGGCTCTTTTGGTGTCAGCAGTTAGCGGATGTCAAGTGGGTCGACTGCTTTATCCGTCACGGTGCACGTTTCGGCCAAGGAGAGGTCGGCGGCGGCGTCTTCGGCGGTGACGAGGACGCGCCAGCTCGGGTTCTCGATCAAACGGCAAAAATCAAGAAAGCGCGTTTGAGCGATCGCTTCGTACCACCCGTGGCGGTCCGAGAGCACCACAGTGCGCTCGTATGGGCGGCGCGGAGCGGCTGAAGGTTCCGTGGGCGGCAACAGCCGGTCGGCCGCTTGCTGCAGTTGTTCGATAGCGTCAGCCGACGGCTTTGTCGGGATGGCGTCAAGCCAGGCGTCAATGCAGGCTGCCTCCTCGTCAGTGACGAGGCCGGAGACGGACAGCTGCGTCGGAATCCAGCCGTCAAGCACGATGCGGCCGCGTTTCGTATGAATGTCCCAGTGCGTCGATTCTGAAGCGGCAGGGTCCATCGTAAAGCCGTGGTAATAATGAACGGGGATGCGCCGGCCGTTGTTTTCATGAATCACCGTGGCGCCGACGCGCGGCCGTGTGCCGTCTGTTTCCTGAAGCGCGAATCCGTGGGCGGAAACCGCTTCGCCAAACCAATCGCGGCCGACTTCAAAAAAGTGGACGCCGTGTTCAATGAGAATGCCTCCGCTTCGCCGCTCGTCCCAAAACCAATGGCCTTTGGCGACGCGGTGAGCCGCGTTGTGAAGGCTTGCGTAGTCCACTGGTCCAAGAAGCGCGCGGTGGATGAGTTGCTTGACAGCTTCTGTGAGCGGATGGTAGCGCAAGACGAGATTGACCGCCAACGCCCGGTTTTGGCGGGCGGCGAGCTGGATGTTCGCCCGCAACGCCTCGGCGGTGAGGCCGCCTGGCTTTTCAAGCAGCACATGTTTTCCTTCCTCAAGCGCCCGCTCGGCAAGCGGGGCGTGCAAATGCGGCGGGGTGGTGAGAATGACGATGTCAACATGCGGGTCAACGATCAATTGTTCAGCTTCGCGGTATTCGCGCACGTCGCCCGCCTGCGGCTGACGGCGGCGATAGGCGTCGATGACGCGCTGGCGCTTTGCGTCCGTTCGGCCGGCGACGGCAGCAAGCTGAAAGGAAGGAAGCGGGGCGAGCGCGCCGGCTAAAAATTTAGCGAACGCACCGGCGCCGGCGATGCCGACACGGTAACGGAAAAATGAAGAAATCATGGCGTATTCTCCTCCTCCCTCACATATATATAGCATTAACGATGTTCATTATACCGCAAAGAAAAAGAAGAACGAGAAAATGAAAGTTTTGAAATTGGCAAGCATCAATCATTCCTCATCGACACCATCCGACAATCATTTCGCTTGCGCAACAGAAGGAATATTATGTATATTATTATTAGCAACCATCACAGCCGAGTGCTAGCAATCTATAAATCACTTTCATTTTCTCGTTCATCCATCAAGAATCGTGTCTAGTTTTGTGAAAAAAATCGTATGGAGGGATGACGAAATGAAAGCATTGTTGCTGGCAGGAGGATTAGGCACACGTCTTCGTCCATTGACCGAAAACATCCCCAAACCGATGGCCCCGATTGCGAATCGGCCATGGCTTGAGCACCTCATCATTCATCTTCGCGACCAAGGAGTCAACGAATTTGTCATCGCTGCCCATCACTGCTCTCACGTGATCCGCCGTTATTTCGGCGACGGAAAACGTTTCAATGTGAACATTACATACGCGCTTGAGCCGTCTCCGCTCGGAACGGCCGGGGCGATTAAAAATGCCGAACGTTTTCTGAATGAACGTTTTCTTGTGTTTAACGCCGACATCGTGCACTTGCCGCAATTGATCCCCCTGCTTGATTTCCACCGCCAACACGGCGGGCTTGCGACCATCGTCTTAACGGAGGTTAACGATCCTTCTTCCTATGGGGTCGTAGAACAAGACGACAGCGGGCGAATTTTGCGCTTTATCGAAAAGCCGCGCCGCGAAGAAGCGCCATCGAACCGGATCAACGCCGGCATGTATATTTTGGAGCCAGAGGTGATGCGCTATATCCCGGCGGAGCGGGAAGTGTCGATTGAACGCGAAACATTCCCGCTGCTGATCGAAAGGAATGTCGGTGTCTATGGCATCGTCAGTGACGGATACTGGCGCGATATGGGAACGCCGGCTCGCTATCGCCAAGTGCATTGGGATGCGTTGCGTCGGGAGTTTCCGGTTCCGCTGAAAGGCCGTGAAATCCAGCCAGGGGTATTTGTCGGCGAACATGTCGAGATTGGGTCGGGCGTCTTGTTTGTACCGCCTGTGCTCATCGGCGACCATGTGAAAATCGGACGGCAGGCTGTGATCGGCCCGAATGCGGTCATCGGTGACCACTGCCAAATCGGCGCCCGCGTTCATTGCTCGCAAACCATCGTTTGGGACCGCTCTGTCATCCGTGACCGCAGCCGGTTGCAAAACAGCATTTTCGGCTACCGGACGGTGACGACGGCGGGAGAAGTGTTCGAGGATTCAATCATCAACCAGTTTAAGGAGGCGGTGCAAGCATGATTCGAATCGCGTACGTCAGCACGTATCCGCCGCGGCGGTGCGGGCTGGCGACGTTTACGGAACATTTGCGGCAAAGTATTGACGGCGTCCGCGGACCGTCCGATGGCGACCGCGTCATCGTGTTGTACAACGAAAGCGACGGCGATGACGCCTATCGCCACAACCCGGCGTATTGGCCGCTCCCGGCGCAAAACCGCACGGCGTATGCCGAAATGGCGAAACGGGTGAATGAGAGCGACATCGATGTTGTCGTCCTGCAGCATGAATTTGGCATTTTCGGCGGCGAGGCAGGCGAATACATTCTCGATTTCATCGCGGCGCTCGAAAAGCCGCTTGTGACGACGTTCCATACGGTGTTTGCCGACCCGCCGCTGCCGTACCGCCCGATTCAAGAAAAGATCGCGGCGGCAAGCGACGCCATCATCGTCATGAACCGGCAGGCGATCCCGTATTTGGTCAAAGCGTTTGGCTTGCCGGAAGAAAAAATTGTCTACATTCCGCACGGCGCCCCGGGGCCGAGCTGCGAGAGCCGCGAATCACTGCGCCGGCGCCTCGGGTTTAGCGGGCGCAAGGTGATGTTTACGTTTGGACTGTTAAGCCGCGGCAAAGGAATCGAGTCGGTGCTCGCCGCGCTGCCAGGCGTCATCCGCCGCGTACCGGACACGTTGTATGTCATCGCCGGCCAAACACATCCGGAAGTGAAAAAACGGGAGGGCGAGGCGTACCGCGATGAACTGAAAGCGTTGATTCATCGGCTTGGACTCGACGGCCATGTCCGCATGGAGGACCGGTATTTCAGCGAAGAAGAGCTGATTGATTATTTGACGGCGTGCGATTTGTATGTCACCCCGTACCCGGGCATGCAGCAAATCACAAGCGGCACGCTCGCCTATGCGGTCGGCGTCGGCCGTCCGGTCGTTTCGACCCCGTATGAGCATGCGCGCGATTTGTTGCGGGGCTGCGAGGAGCTGCTGTTGCCGTATGGCGATACCGCCCGATGGGAAGAGCGGCTTGGGCAGCTGTTGGCCGATGAGGCGGCGTTAAAACGCTGGGAAGAAACCGTGCGCCAAATTGGGGCGAACACGCATTGGCCGCGCGTCGGCGAACAGCATGTCGCCTTATTTGAGCGCGTGTGCGCCGCAAAACGCGGGGAGGTGAAGGCGGTTGGCTTCGTCAGTCATTAAGTTCGACCATCTCGAGCGCATGACTGACGACACCGGGCTGCTCGAGCATAGCCTCGGCCGCATTCCGCGGCGGCGCGAAGGGTATTCGACCGATGACAACGCCCGCGCCATATGGGCGTGCCTCGAGTGGCTGGCGTTGCTCGACGATCAAGAAACAAAGGAGCGGCTGTATCGTCTGCTTGACCGATATTTGGCCTTTTTGCTTTGGGCGCAAAACGATGACGGGACGTTCCATAACAACTTTTTCTTCGATCGGACGAAAGAGGAAGAGACGCCCTCAGACGACTGCTTCGGGCGGTCGTTTTGGGCGGCGGCGATCGCGTATAGGCAATTGGATGACGCGGCGCGGCGCGAGGCGGCTGCGGACATGTTGAGGCGGGCGCTGCCGGCGGCATGGGAGCTTCGCTCGCTGCGCGGCATCGCTTGGGGGCTGGCGGCGTGCAGCGGGTTGCTTAAAGAGGAGGGGGTGCCCGGCGTTGACAAGAAGGAGTTGGCCGCGTTGGCGGGGCGGTTTGAGCGTCAGCTGCTTGAGGCCTACGAAACGCACGCGGATGGCAGCTGGCGCTGGTACGAACCGGAGCTGACATACGCCAACGGGGTGTTGCCGTGGTCGCTTTGGATGGCGTACCGGCGCATGCCAAGACAAGAGGTCAGAAAGGCAGCGGAAGAAAGCCTCAACTTTTTGATCGAGAAGATGAGCGGACCGGCGGGCGTCATTCGCCCGATCGGCAACCGCGGCTGGTGCAGCCGCCGCTACCGCGCCGATTGGGATCAGCAGCCGCTTGATGTGATGAAGCTCGCCCTGGCGGCGCGCGAGGCGTATTGGGCGACGGAAGATAAGCGGTATCGCGACGTTGTCCGCCGCTGCCTGGCGTGGTTTTATGGAAGCAATGACGGCCGCGTTCCATTGGCTGACCGAAGCGATGGCAGCTGTTGTGATGGGCTTGGTCCAAACGGCCCGAACCCGAATCGAGGGGCAGAGTCGACGCTATCTTACTTATTAACGGCAGCAATCGCTCAATCGATTTCGGTGGAGGTGGTTGTCGATGAATACGTCAACAACGAAACGATTCACATGGCCAGCACACGTGTTTAAGGAATACGATATTCGCGGGCGCGCCGGCGAGGAGCTTGACGAGCCGTTTGCGTATTGGCTCGGACGGGCCTTTGCCGACATGATGCAAAAGGAAGGAGAGAAGAGGGCGGTTGTCGGTCATGACAATCGTCTGTCATCGCCTGGCTTGCATCGGGCGCTCAAAGATGGGCTGCTCGATGGCGGCTGCGATGTCGTCGATATTGGACTTTCGACGACGCCGATGTTCTATTATAGCCTGCACTATACGAACATCCCGTGCGGCATGATCATCACCGCCAGCCATAACCCAGGGGATGAGAACGGATTTAAAATCGCCATGGGAAAAACGACAATTTATGGCGAGCGCATCCAAGCGCTGCGGCGGGCGATGGAGCGGCTCAGCCAGGAACAGCCGCGTCCTGAAACAGCGCGCGGGCGCGAGGAAACGCTTGACATTGCTCCGGCCTATATCAAGATGTTGAAGGAGAAAATTAAGCTCGGTCCGCGCAAGCTGAAGGTCGTCGTCGACTGCGGCAACGGCACCCCATCGATCATTGCGCCACAAGTGCTCAAAGAGTGGGGATGCGATGTCATCCCGCTTTACTGTGAATCCGATCCGACGTTTCCGAATCATCATCCGGACCCGGTCGTGCCGGAGAACTTAACGGACTTGATTGAGATGGTGCGCAAGGAGCAGGCGGATCTTGGCATCGCGTTTGACGGCGACGGCGACCGGATCGGAGTCGTGGATGAAACAGGTGCGATCCGTTGGGGCGACCAACTGATGGTGCTGTTCTGGCGCGAAATTTTGAAGCGCCATCCGGGAGCCGAGGCGCCGGTTGAGGTCAAATGCTCGCAAGCGCTTGTTGAGGAAATTGAGCGGCTTGGCGGGAAACCGTTCTTCCATCGCACCGGCCACTCGCACGTCAAAGCGACGCTGCGCCGCCGCCCGGAGATTCCATTTGCCGGCGAAATGTCGGGCCATTTGTTCTTCAACGATGAATTTTACGGCTATGACGATGCGCTGTACGCCGCTGGGCGCCTGCTTCGATTACTGTCGCACGATGAGCGCCCGCTGTCGGCGTGGTTCGCCGACGTGCCGCGGTACGCGGCGACGCCGGAGACGCGCGTTGCTTGCCCGGAAGAGAAAAAACCAGCTGCCATTGCCGCGGTGAAAAACCGGTTCGCTGGCCGCTATCCGGTTGTTGACGTCGATGGCGCCCGCATCCAGTTCCCGGAAGGCTGGGGGTTGGTGCGGCCGTCGAACACGCAGCCGATTCTTGTGTTGCGTGCAGAAGCCAAGACGGAGGCTGCATTGGCGGAGATTAAGCGGCAGCTGGCTGATTGCCTCGCCACCCTTGAATTGCGCATTGACTGGTGACGCCTTTTCTCCGAATGGTCTGCGCTTGTCGCCCTTTGTCCGTTTCAAAAGATTCGTTCCGGCGTGGGTCGTCCGTAGGGATCCCACGCCGGTTTATTTTTGTTGTGAGGGGGCTCATGCTTGATTTCTTGCAAATGGTTTGTCCATAATAGATAAGGATAAAAATGTATTGTAGGAGAGTTGAAGGCGTGGTGATCCGTGAATCGTTGCAATATATTCAAGATGCATACGCGGCATTGACGGGGTTGAGCATGCTGATCGTCGATGATCACGGCACTCCCGTGACGAAAGTATCGAATATGACCGAGCTGGCGGAGCTCGTTTTGTTTGCCGCTAAAAGGGAAGCGCCATCGTTTTTCTGCCCGCGAGAACTTGTCATGGACGGATGGCAGCGTCCATCGGTCGTGCCGGTCGGGCGTTTTGGCATGAAGAGCATCGTCGCTCCCGTGTTTGTCGATGAGAAGGCGGAATATTGGATTTGGGCAGGCGTGTTTATCGAGGAAGAAACGAAATGGCTCATTTGCGAACAACCGCTGATGGACACTGGAGAATGGACGTCAGCGATCGAACAGGCGGCGGCGTTGCCGGCGCGGGCGATCGAAGCGAAGTTAAAAGATATCGAAAAGATGGCGGTCATATGTGGGGAATTAATCAGCGGCGATCGCCGCAAGCAACAATGCTGTGAATACGGAAAACGGCTCGAAGCAGTGGTCACGGACAGCTCCGCCCTAGCGGACGTGGACAAGCTGCTTTTTGAGTTGCGAGCGTTCGATGAACGCGTCGATATGGCGTTGTATATCGCCAAATGTCCGCAAGGATGGATGGTGGCGGCGGCAAGCGGGGAAAAGGCTGGAAAACTGCGCGGCAAAATGATCGATGCGCTGTTTCCGCCGCTTTCGTCTTCGGAGCCGCCGCTTCGTTCGGTTTACGTTCAAGATGCCGCTTTGGATCCACGCTTTTCCTTTTTTGTTCGCCATGGCATCCGTCCGAAAGCGATGATTGCGTATCCGGCGACGTACGGGAAAGCAGTGGAAGGATGGATCATGATCGGCAGCGAGGCGTCCTCTTCACTGCCGGCGGTGCTTCGTTCGGTCGGTTCCGCCCTCGTTCAACATTGGCTGCTTCTGGCTAAATGTACAGAGGTTGATATGAAAATGGACCGCCATTTGATGCGCCTGTCGATGTTGATGGAAATTGGACGGGCCATGCGTGTGGTGCAGAAGGAGGAAGACATCATCCGGATCATGGCCGAATTTGCCGCGGAGCTTGCTTACGGCGATTTCGTCTGCGTGGTATGGTCTAGCGATGGCCAAACAGCTGTTGTCCGCGAAGGAGCGATGGACGTAGAAATGGCTGTTCGTTATCGGGATGATGTCTGCCGCCGCTATGGCTGCCACGGCGAAAAGGCGAAAGGCGAGGTGCCGGCGCTGCTTGATGTTGAGGGCAAATCGGTGATGGAAGTGCCGTTTTTCGTCAGCGATGGCCGCTATGGCGTTCTCGCCGTTCATATAAAGAAAGAAAGGGAAGCGAAAGAGGCGGAAGTGTATATGACGGCGTTGGCCGCGATTGGGGCGATGATGATCAGCGGCAAGGCTCACGGTGGGAATGATGGGACGGTCAATATCGACATGTTGTCCAAGCAGTTGACGGCCCGGGAGATGGATGTATTGGAGCTGCTCATTCAAGGCTGCAGCAATCGCGAAATTTCAGAACGGCTGTTCATTAGCGTCCATACCGTGAAAAATCATATTACGAACATTTTTCAAAAAATTGGCGTCAATGACCGGTCGCAGTTGATCGCCCTTGTGTATCAACTAAACCACCGCCGGCAGCGCCGATAAGGGGACATCATTGGACGATGGATGCCATGATGTCTTTTTTTTTGGATGTAGGAAATTGGAATGAACCCCATTTTGTATTATAATGAATTGTAGTAAATAAGAACTATTTTTTCGATAGGGATGGAACAATCAAGGAAAAAATAGCATTCGAATCCGTTTTCCCCAGCGTTGGAACGTGCAATAGTGAAAAAGCTGCCATGTTGCTTTGGCCGGTGTATAAGCATAACAAAGATAGGGGAAATGCCGATGAAGCCCAGGACCATGATCCGAACGATGGCGATCATGAAAACGGCGGACATTTTAAAAGCGATGGACATTACCGAGGAACTGGCGAAGAGAATGGGGTTTTTGCCGTGTGATTGCCTTTTTCTTCGGCTCGCGACAGAGGAAGCGTGCACGAATGCATATGAATATTGTCAAAAAACAAGAAAACTGCCATTTAGGATATTTTGGAAAATGGAAGCGAGACAGTTGATGATCATTGTCAAACAGCGAGGAGGATGCTTCTCCGTAGCCCAAACCGATGTCGTCAACACAGGGCCGCGTGGCAGAGGGCTGCAGCTGATCACCCATATTGTCGATGATGTATACGTGAAGCGAGCAGGAAACAACGTCTTGTTTTACATGTGCAAATGCAAAAAAATGAGTGACCATTGGAGGAAACAAGATGGAGACAAAACAAGGGGCAATTTGCACGCTGACATGGGTAGAAGATATTACCTTAAACAACGTCGAATCATTCCGTCAAGCGCTGGAGAGGTTGCTGGACAAACGAGCGGACCAATTGATCGTCAACATGGAGGGGGTCAACTACATAAACAGCGCCGGACTCGGTGTCATCGCTGACAGCGTCATGGAGGCGAGAGCCCGACAAAAAGAGTTGGTCATTGCCGGAGTGGAAGGGTCACTTGCAGAAATTTTCCATATTGTCAAATTTTCTTCGTTTATCAAACTATTTGCCACAGAGAAGGAAGCCATGGATTATTTCAGTGGAGAATGACGTTCTATGATGGATGGGTTTTGGGAATATGTTCAACGTTATGACCACCTCGCGTGGCGGGAGCTGCTTCTCGGCTTAGAAAAAATGAATGTGTTTGTTGGGCCGGGCGACTATGTCTATTGGCTCGCAGCGCCGGAACAAAGGCGGCTCTTATTCATTTCGTCATCATGCGAGCAGCTGTACGGCCTGCCTCCGGACGACTTTTACCACGATCAAGACATATGGGCAAAGGTGGCCTACCCGGATGACCGCGCCAAGGCGGAAAGAAAATGGTCGCTCCTTTCGGAAGCGGATGCGGGCGCCCAAACGTATCGCATTATCAATCAGCGGGATGGCTCCGTCCGTTGGGTGCTTGAACAGACGTTTCCTGTGCTTGGCCAATTCGGGGAAGTGAGGCTTGTCAGCGGGATTGTCGCTGATCTGACAGAAGCAAAGCGAAACGAGAATGAACGGCAGCTCGCTGAACAAGTGTACAAAGCGATGGAACAGGCGATGCTCGTCACCGATGGCCAGTTTGTCGTTCAGTTTGTCAATCCGGCGTTCACCAAAATTACGGGCCATGGTGTAGAGATTGTCGGTCAGCCGCTGCATACGCTTTACGCGGGTTATTACGAGGCCTGGCTTTACGAGGTGATTCAAGCGGGAACGGGGAAAAGCGGGGAATGGAGGGGATGGGTGCGCTGGCGACGGAAAAACAGTTCGGTCTATGTCAGGCAGACGACAGTGCGGGCTGTGCCCGGCCATGATGGAGGAATCGCGTTTTACTTGTTTTTATTTGCCGGTCCCACTTATGAGAACCGATACATCGCCGCGATGAAAGATGATTTGCGGCTGGCCCGCGAGGTGCAAAAACGCGTCTTAAGCAAGCCGCTGTCAGCCGATGGGATTCGGATCGCCGGAACGTACATCCCTTCGCGGGAGCTGGGTGGCGATATGTATGCGTGGTATCCGATCGACGAAGGGCGGTACGGCATTTTTTTAATGGATGTGATGGGGCATGGGGCGGCGGCTTCGCTCATCTGCATGTCCGTTCGCTCGCTTCTTAGCGGCATCATCCGCAAAGGGATCGTGCCGAAAGAAGTGTTTCGTGAACTGAATCGCCATATGCGCCAGCTGTACCATGAGCACGGACAGATGATGTATTATTTTACGGCGGTGTACGTCCTCGTTGATGTCAAGGAGCAGATCATCGAGTACGCATCGGCCGGCCACCCGCCCGGATTTTTGTTTCAACCGGATGGAACGGTGGTGGAGCTGGACCGCGGCTGTGCGCCGATCGGCCTGCTTCCAAGGCTGTTTATTGACAGCGGCCGGCTGCGTTATGCTCCCGGGGCGACGCTCGTGTTGTACTCGGATGGGGCGATTGAAGGAGGACCGGGTTCGGTCCGGGAAAATATCGAGGCGTTCCGCAACGCGCTGGCTCCCTATGTTTCCTTGGACGAGCGGGCGCTGACAGCCTGCTTGCGCCGCCATTTTTCCCAAAAGGGGCCGCTTCCGGACGACTTTTCGGCGGTGGTGGCGAAGCTTGGATAAAGCCGACGCTCGGCCGGCTGTACAAGTTCAGGTATGGGTCGATTTCCTTTTTTTAGGTCATATTCCAAATGATGTGTTCCGCCTCAGGGCCATCCTTTTTTCATTTCACGAAAAGATTAACAAGTTCATGCCGGCCATCAGCACGATCAAAACGGATTGGCTCGATCTATAAGAACCGTACAAAACGAAGCGGTGGCGTTGTAAGGTCTTTTAAGAAACTTATTGAAGAGCGGTGTTTCCCCTCAAATCGCCGTCCTTCTTGAGCCCTCCAACGCTCACACCCCAAACAGGCGGGGAAAATTCAAGGGAGGGCCGCCTTGGACGGATGTAGATTTCTTTTTGAAATTAGGCTAAAATAAAGGCAATTCGCTGTCAGGAGCGAATACAATGATAGAAAAGGCAGGAGGAGGGAAAACCGTATGGCGGTGACGAACCCGGTGGGGTTTTGGAAGCGGTTGTTGGCTAATATATTGGATGCGATTGTCGTTGGCATTCCGATTTCGATCATCGGCTATTTCATCACGGGCAGTTGGGAAACGAACTGGTTTACGTCATTGGCGAACATCCTTTACGCGTTAATCGTTCCTGCTGTTTGGTACGGATATACGGTCGGCAAGCGGATGCTTGGCATCCGGATTGCGAAAGTCAACGGCGGAAAAGTCGGCATCGGCACAATGTTTTTGCGCTCGTTCGTTGGCGGACTCGTATACTTTATCACGTTCGGCATTGGTCTCATCATTAGTGCGATTATGGTCGCGGCGAGAGAAGACAAACGGTCGATTCACGATTTTATTGCCGGGACGTATGTGACAACGGAAAAACCGGCGGTGTAAAGCGGAAAACAACAGGTGGTGCCCCAATCGAACGGGGCGCCTTTTCTTATTTTCGTCACCGATTATAGGCGATCAAAAGCATGATGTTTTTGAGCGGGTCCTTGTTAGATCAGAAAACTTTGCAACCACCCCTATTCATGATTAGGGCTAGGAAGGAAAATGAACGTTCATTCACGAATCTATTTATGTGGTAAAGAAATAAGAAAGGTGTTTGCATCATGGCAAAAGGAGGAGAGCGTTTTGTCATTAGCAAGTTATATCATCCGCACCATGTTCATCGTCATCCCTGGCACAGCGGCGATCGGCCTTGCGATATGCCTGGCCAATGGCATTCGCGGGGCGGCGTTTTGGTGGACGCTTGCTGCCGCCATACTATTCGGGGCGGTGGTCGGCTTGGTTTCATCGACGCTCAACTACCGGCGGTTTGTCGCGCCGATCGCTGTCATCAATGAACATGTAAGCAAAATGACAGAGGGGGACTTGAAGACGCGCATGCCGCTTGATCGCGTGCAGCAGCTGCGGCCGATCGCGGCTGCGTTCAACCGTATGGCCGATGCATGGCAGGAAGTGATGGGCCGCGTGCAGCATCATGCCGAAGAGGTGGCGCAAGTGTCCGGCCAGTTGGCCGCTGTCGCTGAGCAGACGACGAAAGCGACAGAGCAAATTGCGACAACGATGGAAACGCTTGCGGCAAGTGCGGAGGAGCAGGCCGATGCTGTCCGCACCACCGCCGCGTCCGTGCATGATATTTCCCGAACATTGAGCGACGTCGCTTGCCATACGAAAGAAGTGGCGCACCGGGCTGAGAAAACATCGGCGAAAGCAGAGGACGGCAAGCAGTCCATCGGACAAATGTCCGAGCAAATGCAGTTCATTTACGACCACGTTCAAGCGCTTGGCCAGGTCGTTCAAAGGCTCGGGGAGCGCTCGAATGAGATTGGACAAATTACGGAAGCGATCACCGGCATTGCGTCGCAGACGAATTTGTTGGCGCTCAATGCCGCGATCGAAGCGGCGCGCGCCGGCGAGCAAGGGAAAGGGTTTGCGGTTGTCGCGGATGAAGTGCGCAAGCTCGCAGAACAATCCGCGCGCTCCGCGCAACAAATTTCCGAGCTGATCGGCTACATTCAAGAAGAAACGAAGCGGGCGGTTTCGTCTGCCGAACAGGTGATCTCCGAAGTGGCGAAAGGATTGAACGTGGCGGCGGCATGCGGCCAATCATTTGCCCATATTCGCGAGGAGGTCGGCCAAGTGAGCAAACAAATTGGACAAGTATCGTCCGCCATCGAGCAAATGAAGGAGCATGCCCGCCAAGTGAACGACGCACTCCAACAGATGACCAATATTGTCGAACAGTCAGCGTCCGGTGCGGCCAACGTATCGGCAGCGACGCAGGAACAAATGGCTTCCGTCGAGGAAATCGCCTCTTCGTCGACATCGCTCGGTCAGATGGCGGACGAGATGCGGGCAATGCTGAAGAAATTTTCTGTGTGAGTGAGGAAAAGGACGCTTTCTTCGAGAAAGAGGGGCTTTCAAACGACGTGTGGGAGTCAACGTTTGGAATAAAATGGTTTGCATCTTTGCCAATTGCCTGATAAAATAAAAAAAGTCAGTCATCATTGTGATACGCTCATCTGCTAGGGGAGTCCGGGAGCCGGGCTGAGAAAAGAACGCGATGAAGTTCTTTGACCCTTTGAACCTGATCTGGGTCATGCCAGCGTAGGGAAGCAGGCAGCGGGAACAGATGGACGCACAGGCTGTTCATTTGGCCTTTTTGCCTTGATCGGGTTCCGTTCGTTTTGCGGAACCCGTTTTTGCGTAAATATCCCCCGTTTTTGCCTCTCTTTTGCTGGTGCGGCTGCAGGTCTCAACCACCATTTCAAAGGAGGAAAGCCGCATGGAAAACATCCGCTCGTTCATGTCATTTCCAGCCAGCCGCAAGGTGTACATTGAAGGATCGCGCAAGGATGTGCGCGTGCCGATGAGAGAGATCGTGTTGTCGCCGACGAAAACGCCGCAAGGAACGGTGGAAAACGAGCCGGTGCGCGTCTATGACACAACCGGTCCATACACCGATCCTCATTTTGAGCCGGACGTCGAAAAAGGATTGCCGCCTCTTCGCCGCAACTGGATTGTTGAGCGCGGCGATGTCGAAGAAGTGAAGCCATCAGCGACCGCCGGCGTCCGCCCGCTGCCGTTCGTGCGCCGTCCATTGAGGGCAAAGCCCGGAAAAACCGTAACGCAAATGCATTATGCCAAACAGGGAATCATCACACCAGAGATGGAGTTCGTCGCCATCCGTGAACGAATCGACCCCGAAATCGTTCGCCAGGAAGTAGCGGCCGGACGGGCGATCATTCCGGCGAACATTAATCACCCCGAGAGTGAGCCGATGATCATCGGCCGTCGTTTCCATGTGAAAATTAATGCCAATATCGGCAACTCGGCCGTTTCATCCTCGATTGAAGATGAAGTGGAAAAGCTGCTTTGGGCGGTGCGTTGGGGCGCCGATACGGTCATGGATTTGTCGACCGGCAAACACATTCATGAAACACGCGAGTACATCATCCGTAATTCGCCGGTCCCCGTGGGAACGGTGCCGATTTATCAGGCGCTCGAAAAGGTAGGAGGGGTGCCGGAGAAGTTAACGTGGGACGTGTATCGTGAGACGTTGATGGAGCAGGCGGAGCAAGGAGTCGACTACATGACGATCCACGCCGGTGTGCGGCTTCATTACATTCCGCTCACCGCCAACCGGACGACCGGCATCGTCTCGCGCGGCGGCTCGATCATCGCCCAATGGTGTTTGGCCCATCATGAAGAAAACTTTTTGTATACGCATTTTGAAGAAATCTGCGAGATTTTGAAACAATACGATGTCGCGATCTCCCTTGGCGACGGCTTGCGCCCCGGCTCCATCGCCGATGCGAACGATGAGGCGCAGTTTGCCGAACTGGAAACGCTTGGCGAGCTGACGAAAATCGCCTGGAAGCATGATGTGCAGGTGATGATCGAAGGGCCGGGCCACATTCCGATGCATAAAATTCGCGAAAATGTCGAGCGGGAACAGGACATTTGCCATGGAGCGCCGTTTTATACGTTAGGGCCGCTTGTCACCGACATCGCGCCGGGATACGATCACATCACGTCGGCGATTGGCGCCGCCATCATTGGCGCTTATGGAACGGCGATGCTTTGTTACGTAACGCCGAAAGAGCATTTAGGGCTGCCGAATAAAGAGGACGTACGCGCCGGGGTCGTGGCCTATAAAATCGCCGCCCATGCGGCTGATCTGGCGAAAGGGCATCCGGCCGCCCAGCAACGTGACGATGCGCTCTCGAAAGCGCGCTTTGAGTTTCGCTGGAACGACCAGTTCAACTTGTCGCTTGACCCGGAACGGGCTCGTGAGTACCATGATGAAACATTGCCGGCCGAGGCGGCGAAAACAGCTCATTTTTGTTCGATGTGCGGGCCGAAGTTTTGTTCGATGAACATTTCGCACGAGCTGCAGCGGCAAATCAAAGAGGAAGGGATGAAAGAAAAAGCGCAACAATTTATTCGGCAAGGCTCGTCGCTGTATCAATGACAAGAAGCGGGCTGCGATGCTCGGCATGGTGGAGAGGATATGGAAGTTCGATCAACGGAAAAAGCATGAGCTGGAAAGCGCTCAGTGCTGATCGAAGCAGCGGAGGGGGGCGAACGTTCATCGCCCCTCTTGTTTGTTGTGCAAATGGGTGTGGTTCTTTATTGTTTTTAAAATATATAATTTTCAAAAAATATATTTACAAATCGTTTCAGATGGATTATGATAATGGCATAAGGTGCAAATTTTGAATCATAGAATGATCATGAGGGGAAAACTGCGCAGTCTATCGCGACGCCTTCGCCGGCGCTTCGCTTCCATAGACAGCGGCCAGTTGCGTCATCGAACCGTGGATGATGCCGGCCGCTTCTTTTTATGGCGAAAGGGCCGGGTTTCAGATGGTTGGATCGCGTTTTTCCAGAAGGCTGGTGAAAAACCGCTGTTTGCCTTGATCGATGGGTGAACGTGTGAAAATAGGGTCGATGCTACAAGCTTTTTCTACTTGAGAAGCGATTCCAGTAAGCTGTTGTTCCAGTAAATCACCGGCCTTCTAGCAGCTTCGTGAAAAAGCCTGCTATTCGAGAAAAAAGATTTTGATGATGTCTTGATGTGCGCAAGCCATTAATATTATAGGCTGCTTCTTGAACGTGAAACGGGCATGAGGGCGATGGGCGCGCGCATAAACTGAAACGAAGGGCCATGAGGAGGGATGGGATTGAACACATTTTCCGATATTGTGCAGACGATGCCGCCATATTTGTTCTCCCGATTCCAGAAGAAAAAAGAAGAACTGCTCCAAAGAGGGGTCGATGTCATTGATTTGGGGATCGGCGCCCCAGATTTGCCGCCCCCTTCCTTTGTCATCGAAGCGTTGAAAGAAGCGCTCGATGCGCCAGAACACTATACGTATTCGCCGTATGGCGGCTGCAGGGAGTATCGGGAAGCGGTCGCGCGTTTTTATGAACGGGAATATGGCGTCAAGCTCGATCCGGAGACCGAGGTGTTGGCGTTAATCGGCTCGAAAGAAGGAATCGTCCATTTGCTGCAAGCCGTTCTCAATCCCGGCGAGCTCGCCTTAGTGCCTGATCCGGGCTATCCCGTCTACCGGACGGCTGTCCATTTTGCCCGCGGACAGAGCCTATCGTTGCCGCTCGATGCGCAGCATGGTTACGCGCCCCGGTTTGATGCGCTTCCCTCGTCCGTTTATAACCAAGCGAAAATCATGTTTCTCAATTATCCGAGCAATCCGACGGCCGCCGCTGTCGATTTGGATGTATTTGCTAAAGCTGTTTCACTTGCCCGCCAACACCGGATGTTCATTGCCCATGACGCGGCCTACTCGTTCGTGACGTTTGCCGGGTTTCAAGCGCCGAGCATTTTGCAGGTGGACGGGGCAAAGGAAGTGGCGGTGGAATTTGGATCGTTGTCCAAAAGCTATAACATGGCCGGCTGCCGAATCGGATACGTGGTCGGAAACCGTGACATGATTCGAGCGCTTTCGGTGATCAAGAGCAACACGGATACGTGCCAGTTTATTCCGATCCAGAAGGCGGCGGTGGCCGCTTTGATGAACGGACGGACGTTTATTCGAGAAAATAGCCGCATTTATGAACAACGCATGAATATGATGGCCGAGAGACTTCGAGAACTGGGCATCGACGTGCAGCGGCCGAAAGCGACCTTTTTCTTGTGGATCCAGGTCTATGACGGATACTCGTCCGAACGATTTGCCGCCAAACTGCTGGAAGAAGCGGGAGTCATCGTAACACCGGGAACAGCGTTTGGACCCGCAGGGGAAGGATATGTCCGCGTATCGCTGTCAGCGCCGATGGAGCGGCTGCAGCAAGCCGTCGAACGATGGAAGCAAGTGGATTGGGGGGTGCCGTCGCCATGAAGCGAAAGATTCAAAACATCACGGTGGCTCAAGCCATCGTTGAATGTCTAAAACAGGAACAAATCCGTTATGTGTTTGGTGTGCCGGGGGAAAGTTATTTGCCCCTGCTTGATGCCATCTATGATGAGCCGACCATCGAATTCATCTCCACCCGCCATGAAGGGGGAGCCTCGTTTATGGCGGAAGGATATGCGAAAGCGTCGCGGAAGTGCGGCGTCGTGCTGGCTACAAGGGCGGTTGGCGGGGCGAACTTGGCAATCGGCGTCCATACCGCGAGGCAAGATTCCACTCCGATGGTCGTGTTTTTGGGGCAAGTGAACAGCCGCTTCCTAGGGCGTGAAGGATTTCAGGAAGTCGATATGGAAGCGTTTTTTCGTCCGATCGCAAAATGGGTGGTCGAAATTCGCGAAGCCGAGCGGGTGCCGGAGTTGGTGCAACGGGCGTTTCGCACCGCGAAAACAGGGCGGCCCGGCCCCGTCGTCGTTTCACTTCCAGAAGATGTATTTTCCAAAACGATAACGGAAGCGGTGATCGCCGAGACCGATGTGCCGAAGCCGGCCCCAAGGCAAGAAGATATACGGAATATAGAGGAGCGGCTCGAGCGCGCTCAACGGCCGCTCGTGATTGCCGGCGGCGGCGTCAAATGGTCGGGAGCGGAGCAGTTGCTGCGCTTGTGGGCGGAAAAGTATGCACTTCCGGTAATGGCGGCATTCCGGCGGCATGACGTATTTCCCCATAATCATCCGTGCTATGTCGGCCACCTAGGTCTAGGGGCGCCCAAAGCGGTCATTGAAACGGCCGAGCAGGCGGATGTGGTGATTGCGTTGGGAACTCGGCTATCGGAAGTGACGACACAAGATTACCGTTTGCTATCTCCAAACCAGACGCTGATTCACATCGATATCGACAGCGATGGATTCGGAAAAGTGTATGCGCCAGATATCGCGATTTGGGCTGACTGTCGGGAAGTGCTGTCCCGTTTGCTCGATATCGCGGTGCGGCCGTCTTGGCAGGAATGGGTGGCCGAACGGAGGAAACGGTACGAACAAACGGCCGTGTTGCCGCTTGAAAAACGAAATCTCCATGAAGCGGTCATTGCGAGTTTAGGGCGCCATTTGCCGAAAAATGCGGTCATTACGAACGATGCCGGGAATTTCGCCGGTTGGCTTCACGCCTTTTTCCCGTTTGGGGATGGGCACACGTACATCGGCCCTACGTCGGGAGCGATGGGATATGGCATGCCGGCTGCAATTGGCGCGAAACTGGCCTTTCCCGACCGGACCGTCGTTTCTTTATCCGGGGACGGTGGTTTTATGATGACGGTGCAGGAGTTGGAAACGGCCGCCCGATACGATATTCCGATCATCAGCATTGTGTTTAACAATCATATGTACGGCACCATCCGCATGCATCAAGAATTGCAGTTTCCGGGGCGGGTCATCGGCACCGATTTAGGCCGCGTGTCGTTTGCCCGTTTGGCAGAATGCCTAAACGGCCGCGGGTTCCAAGTACAGACGGAACAACAGTTCACGGAAGCGCTTCTGTTGGCGCTTGAGGCCAAGAAGCCGACGGTGATTGAAGTATTGGCTGATCCGGACCACATTTCGGTGGCCGCCACGATCCAGGACTTGCGGGCCAAGAGGAAGTCCTGACGATCATCGCTCGGCGTTCAATGTATAAATTATCTCAATAAATCATCTAGAAAAATGGGGGGAGTATACAGTGAAAATCCAAAACTATATCAATGGAGAATGGAAGGAGCCAAGCACCGGGCAATTTGCGCCGGTGATTAATCCGGCGACGGGGGAAACGATTGCCGAGGTGGCGATGTCCGGGCCAAACGATATTGATGAGGCCGTTCAAGCAGCCAAAGAAGCGCAAAAACAGTGGGCCCTCGTGCCGGCGCCAAAACGCGCGGAAATCTTGTATAAAGTCGGGATGTTGCTAAAGGAGCGGAAAGAACAATTGGCACGGCTGTTGACGATGGAAATGGGCAAGGTGATCGAGGAAGCGCGCGGCGAAGTGCAGGAAGGCATTGATATGGCGTTTTATATGGCGGGGGAAGGGCGGCGGCTGTTCGGCGATACGACGCCGTCTGAGCTGAAAGACAAGTTTGCGATGAGCGTCCGCGTGCCGGTGGGGGTTGTCGGCATCATCACTCCTTGGAACTTTCCGATTGCCATCGCAACGTGGAAGTCGTTCCCCGCGATTGTGGCCGGCAATGCGGTCGTATGGAAGCCCGCGCCCGAGACACCGATCATGGCGCAGGAATTAGCTCGCATTTTTGAAGAAGCGGGCTTGCCTCCGGGAGTGTTTCATGTGGTCCACGGTGACGGACCGACAGTCGGCAATGCGCTCGTCGAGCATCCGGATGTCAAGGTCATCTCATTTACCGGATCGAATGAAGTCGGGCGGATGATTGCGGAAAAATGCGGACGACTGTTGAAAAAAGTGTCGCTCGAAATGGGTGGGAAAAACGCGGTGATCGTCATGGATGATGCCGATTTGACATTGGCGGTTGACGGCATCATCTGGAGTGCGTTCGGCACATCAGGCCAGCGGTGCACGGCGTGCAGCCGGGTCATCGTCCATGAGCGGGTGAAACAGGAGCTTGAGCGGCGTCTGCTGGAAGCCGTGAAAACATTGAAAATCGGCAACGGGTTGGATGAAACGGTCAAAGTCGGACCCGTCATCCATGAAGAGGCGCTGCAAAAGATCGACCGCTACGTGCGCATTGGTGTAGAAGAAGGGGCGAAATTGCTGATTGGCGGTCATCGACTGCGCGAGGGCGACTATGCGCGCGGCTTTTACTACGCGCCGACGATTTTCACCGATGTCACGCCGAATATGCGCATCGCCCGCGAAGAAATTTTCGGCCCGGTTGTATCGATCATGTCCGTCCGCAGTTTGGACGAAGCGATCGCCGTCAACAACAGTGTCGATTACGGGCTGTCAAGCGCCATTTTCACCCGCGATGTCAACCGCGTCTTCCGAGCAATGCGCGATTTGGACACCGGCATCGTGTATGTCAACGCCGGCACGACAGGGGCGGAAATTCATTTGCCGTTTGGCGGCACGAAAGGGACGGGCAACGGCCACCGCGACTCCGGCGTCGCGGCGCTTGACGTCTTCACCGAATGGCGGAGCATTTATGTCGATTTCAGCGGCAAGCTGCAACGGGCGCAAATCGATACCGATGATTGAACCGGGCTGTCGCTTGCAACATGGCCGGCAAAAGAGAAGCGAAGATCAACGTGGAACCTATATCGTGAATCAAAGCGGCGGCCGCGGCAACGATGTGAAAACAGCGGCTGTCATGTAAGCGTATGGCAAACAATCGGTGACAGAGGGGGAGAGAACGATGAAAGTGCTCGTGCTTGGAGCGGGGCTGATGGGAAAAGAAGCGGCGCGCGATTTAGTGCAAAGCCAAGATGTTGAGGCGGTGACGCTGGCGGATGTCGATTTGGCTAAAGTGGAGCAGACGGTGCGGCAGCTTCATTCCGAAAAGCTTGCCGCTGTGCGGGTGGATGCCGGCGATCCGCAACAACTGGCAGCGGCCATGCAAGGGCATGATGTCGTCGTCAATGCCTTGTTTTACCGCTTCAATGAAACGGTGGCGAAAACAGCTATTGCAGCTGGCGTCCATTCGGTTGATTTAGGCGGCCATATCGGCCATATCACCGACCGGGTGCTTGAGCTGCATGAACAAGCCCAAGCCGCTGGGGTGACCATCATCCCCGACCTTGGCGTCGCGCCGGGGATGATCAACATTTTATCCGGCTATGGGGCGAGTCAACTCGATGAGGTGGAATCCATCTTGCTGTATGTTGGCGGCATCCCCGTCCGCCCCGAACCGCCGCTGGAGTACAACCATGTGTTTTCGCTCGAGGGGCTGCTTGACCATTACACCGATCCGTCTCTCATTATCCGCGACGGCCAAAAGCAGGAAGTGCCGTCGCTTTCGGAAGTCGAGCCGATTTATTTCGACCGGTTTGGGCCGCTTGAAGCGTTTCATACCTCAGGAGGGACGTCGACGCTCTCGCGCTCGTTTCCGAACTTGAAGCGGCTCGAGTACAAAACGATCCGCTACCGCGGCCATGCAGAAAAATTTAAGCTGCTCGTCGATTTGAACTTGACGCGCCACGATGTGGAAGTGGAGGTCAATGGATGCAAAGTCAAACCGCGCGATGTGCTGCTTTCCGTCCTGAAGCCGCTGCTTGATTTGAAAGGGAAAGATGATGTGGTGTTGCTTCGGGTCATCGTCGGCGGCCGAAAAGGCGGGAAGGAAACGGTATTGGAATACGAGACCGTCACGTTTAATGACCGCGAAAACAAGGTAACGGCGATGGCGCGCACGACGGCCTACACCATTTCCGCTGTCGCCCAGCTCATCGGCCGCAGGGTGATCACAAAGCGCGGCGTCTATCCGCCGGAGCAAATCGTTCCGGGGGATGTGTATATGGACGAGATGAAAAAACGCGGCGTTCTTATCAGCGAGAAGCGGACGGTTCATAGCTGAACAGCGAGCGCCATAAGCAGGAGGATGGAAGCAGTTTCGTGAAAAAGGGCAATGCTTCGCCGCCGCGAACACGATGACAAAATGGCTGCGGCCGGGAAGCGAATTGTGAACAACGCCCGTTCCCGTCTGGAACGGGCGTTTTCTGATTTTAGACGCGAAATGATTGTGATCGCCTGTTTTTTTTACGGCTATGCCGTTTTGGGTGCCGAAGTCTTGCGCTTGCGCCAGGAAAGGAACAGAAAGGCGATGAGCGCCAGCGCCATGGCGACCATAAACGGTGCTTTTGAGGAAATGGTGTGGCCGATGATGCCGGACAGCACCGGAGCGATGGCCGCTCCGAGCCAGCGGACGAAGTTGTACGTGCCGGACGTCACTCCCCGCTCATATGGCGATGTTTCCATCACATAGCTTGTAAACAAAGCGTTGTTGAGTCCGGAGACGAGCCCAGACAAAATGATGAGCGTTACCATAAGCCATGTCGGCTTGGCGACTACAAGAAGCAGCAATAAGGCTGCGAACATCAGCAAACCGTATGGCAAAATTTCCCTTGGTTCATATTGTTTCTCAAGCTGATGGGCGAGCACCGCTGAGCCATAAGCAAGGCAGAGCCCCCAGCCGAAGAAAACGAGGCCGATTTGGATGGCCGACAGTCCAATGATCAAAGGCGAATACGCCAATACGACGAAAAAGCCGTAATAGTAAAGCATGCCGCCGACCGCCCCTTTTAAAAATGGCGGGAACGAAAGCAACCGCCGCATTTCTTGCAGGCCGACCGCTTTTTTCGGCTTTCCTTTGTTCGGATCATAGACGAAAAAGGTGACGAGTAAAAAGGCAATGAAAATCAAGACGCTCGTGCCGATAAACGGATAGCGCCATGAATGTTGGCCAAGCAGTCCGCCGACGAGCGGACCGCCGGCCATGCCGAGGCCGATCGCCGCTTCATACAGGCCGACCGCGGTGCTTGCCTGCGGCGTCAACGCGATCAACAACGTCATGGCTGTGGCGAAAAACGTCGCATTGCCCAATCCCCAGCCGGCGCGAAAGAGCGACAGCTGCGGGATAGTAGAAGCAAAGCCGCACAACAACGAAAAAATCGTAACGAGGCCAAGCCCTGCCACCATCATTTGTTTATCGCCGATACGGTTGACAACAAGACCGACCGGGATCATCATGACCGCCATCGTCAAAATGTAGGCGGTAAACAACATTTCGACTTGCCAATGGGTGGCGCCGATGCTTTCGGCGATGACCGGCAAAATCGGGTCGACGATCCCGATGCCCATAAACGCTAAAAAGGCGGCGGCGACGGTAATCCATCGCGCCTTTGTTTTTCTCCCTTCCTCCACTATTCTTCTCTCCTTTCTTGCAAGAGGGCGTCTACCCGCTCTGCCATTTGTTCCAGCTCTTGCTTCAGCATGGCCATCTTCTTCATTTTCTCTTCCAGCATGGCGATTTGCCGACGCAATCCAGCGCTGATTTGTTCCAGTTCACGCCGTTTTTCGCTCCCAGCGGCCTCATGTCGATATTCCGCCCGATGCGTCTCCATCGTTTCTTTCAGCGCCAAAAAATGCTGCAGCTCCTGCAGCGAAAAGCCGAGCACTTCGCGCGCGGCAACGATGTTTTTCAGCCGTTCGATGTCCTCAGCTGTATAAAGGCGTGTGCCGCCTTCGCTGCGCGCCGGCGGCTTGATCAAGCCAATCTCCTCATAATAGCGAATCGTCCGTTTTGTTAGGCCGGTTGCTTTGGCGACGTCATCGATTTTGAATCGCTCCATTCGGGGCCCCTCGCTTTCCCGTGATCACAGTGAACGATCTGTTTTACAAACATAACATTAACGTTAACGTTATATTTTTGTCAATAGCTATTTAGAAGGCCGGTGAAAAACCGCTGTTTTCCTTGATCGATGGGTGAACGTGTGAAAATAGGGGCTGATGCTACAAGGATTTTCTACTTGAGAAACGATTCCGGGAAGCTGTTGCCCTAGTAAATCACCGGCCTTTTCGATGAGATGTATACCGCATCAAAAAAGAATATCCCGATTGGGTGCGGGATATCCATTGCTCGTCAAGGATCTGTTGGTTTTGCTTTTTTGGCTTCGAGCACTTCTTTGACCGCCGCTTCAATTTCTTGATAGCTTGTGCAGCGGCAAATATTCGACTCCAGCCATTCTTGAATCGTCGCCTCATCGGCGTTTGGGTGCCGCTCGATGAGCGCGTGGGCGTTCATAATGAACCCAGGAGTGCAATAGCCGCACTGAAAGCCGAAGTGGCGGACGAAGGCGTGCTGAATGGGGGCATCATCAAGCCCTTCGATCGAGGTGATCTCTTTGCCGACCGTTTCGATAGCCAGCATCATGCATGATTTGATCGGCGTGCCGTCGACTAAGACGGTGCAGGCGCCGCAGTCGCCGTTCAAACAGCCTGGCTTGGCCCCGGTCAGCCCCAGCCCATCGCGCAAAACAAACAGCAGCGTTTCGGCTTGGCGAGCGACGATCGATCTTCGTTCTCCATTAACGTGCAGCACAAGCTCCCGCTTTGTCGTTTCCTCCATGTCCGCATGCTCACCTCCTGTTTAGACGGTTTCCTCATCTCCGAGCTCACGAAGCATATCTTCAAGCAGCTGGGCGGCCACGAACAGCCGGTAGTCTGCCGAGCCTTCAATATCGTGCAAAATCGGGCGCGGGAAGGCGTCAACCGCTGCTTGGATTCGTTCACCAACTGGGCGGCTCCGGTCGTTTACATGCGCCTCAACTTCAGCGGAGCGGAACGGGAACGGACAGACGCCGCTTAGAGCAGCGCGAACCGTCCCGTCTTTTTTCAGCGCTGCAATCGTCACAAGCGGGTAGCCGACTTCCCCTTGCTTGCGGCGCTTGCGGTGGAAATGGGGCAGGGTGGCGGTGGCACGGTCAACTTTGAACTGGACGACAAATTCACCGCGGCCAAGCTGCAGCTGTTGATGAAACAAGTCAAGGAAGCGGCATTGCCTGATGCCGTATGGTCCGGCGATGACGACATCCGCTTCGGCAACGAGCAGGGGCAGCACCGTTTCTCGGTAAAAAATTTGCCCGCAAATGTTGCCGCCGAGCGTAATTTGGTTGCGCGCCGTCCGGTCGGCGATTTCTTTGGCCGCTTTCGTCAGCAGCGGAAACGGGTTCGCTTCCTCGAGCTCGGTGAGCGACAGCGCCGCCCCGAGCACGAGCGAATCACCGCTCATTTCAAGCATCCGGCATTCGGGGATGTGTTTGACGTCGATGACGGCTGCAGTCGAGACAAGGCCGAAACGGGATAAGGTGATGATTTCCGTGCCGCCGCCGTAGTAGAGCGGTCGTTTTCCATCCCGCTCGAGCGCCGCAAACAGCGCTGTCGCTTCGGCGATCGATGATGGCCGGTAGTAAGCAAAATCAAACGGAACCATGGCTGCCTCCTTTCTGCCTCCGCCAAATGAGCTCCGGCACCAACGGCAGTTCGTTAAGCGGCACGCCGGCGGCGAGCGACAAAGCGTTGGCCAAGGCGGCGGGCATGCCGATCAAGCCGTGTTCGCCGATGCCGCGCGCACCGTATGGGGCATCGATTTGCGGCGTTTCGATAAACTCGACGATATACTCCGGATGTTCGCCGAAGCGGATCGGCCGGTATGTGCGCAGCTGCGAGTTTAACACGCGTTGTTCGTGGTCAAAAAGAAACCCTTCGCGGCTCGCAAAGCTGAGCCCCATGCTCATCGCCCCCATCGCTTGGCCGAGCGCTGCCTTTGGATTGAGCACGTTGCCGGCGTCAATGACCGCATACGCCTTCACAATGCGGTACGTGTAGTCGCGGCGGTTGAACTCCACTTCGACTCCTTCGGCGCAGACGCCCCATTCCGGCCCCGGTTGGCCGGCTCCGGTCTTTGGATCAAGGGGGGTCAGGCGGCGCAAAATGTAATGGCCTCGCCCGATCACTTGTCCGCCGATGGCGTTGCCGTTCGGGAACTTGTAGCCGTAGGCAATGTCTTTGACCGGGATGAAGATGGCCGGATCGTCGCGCAAAAAGACGCGTCCGAACCCGACTTCCAAATCGTCCGGTGAGGACCGTAAGACGCAGGAGGCGATGTCTTTTAACTGACGGATGGCATCATCGGCAGCGGCAAGCGCCGCGCGTCCGGCCATAAATGTCCCGCGGCTGGCGACTGTTTTCCAATGTTCGGGCGTCGTCTGTGTATCGATGTCCATTTTGACATGAACTTGATCGACATCCATCTTCAGCCGTTCGGCGACGATTTGCGCAAGCACTGTTTTCGTGCCCGTGCCAATTTCGACGACGCCGGAGATGACGTTGACGCTGCCGTCGGAGTTGAACGTTAAGATGACGCCGGAGCTTGCGTCAGTGTCGATGGTGGACGTTTTCCAGCCGCCGCTGATGCCTTTGGCCCGTACGGTATAGGCGTCAAGCTCAACGCACTGCCATTCGTCCCAGCGCATCAGCTCGCGCAGGCGGTCAAGGCAGGCTGGCATGTTGCCGACGTTGCTTTTCGTGAGCCGCACTTGTGTGGGCGTCGTGTGGCCCGGGCGAATGGCGTTTTTGCGCCGCACCTCCCATGGGTCAAGTTGAAGCGTCTTCGCCAACTCATCAATGGCCCGTTCGATGGCAAATGCCTGCTCGCAATGGCCGAAACTGCGAAACGGCGTCGCATACGGGCGGTTCGTATAGACGCAAAGCGAGTCGCACCAGACATGGTCGACACGGTACGGGCCGGTGCAATCGACCGCGGCGGCGCGGCTCACATCGATCGCCTTGTCGGAATAGGCGCCGCCGTCAAATAGAAATACGATTTCCATCGCCTTCAAGAGGCCGTCTTTCGTCGCGCCGATTTTGACGGTTGCCTCCAACCCGATATGAACGGGGGAGGTGACCATGTCGCATTCCCGGTTGTTCCAGACGCTCACTTTTCGTCCGCCGACCGCTTTGGAGGCAAGATAGGCAAGCAGCTCAAGCTGGACGGGCGCCTTGCCGCCGTAGGCGCCGCCGACAAGCGGCGTATGAACGATGATGTTGCCGGTTTCTTCGCCAAAGTACGTATGGAGCAGTTTTTTGATCATAAACGGCGACTGCGAAGAGGCAGAGATATGGATCGTGCCATCCGGCCAAATTTCCGCCGTGGCGCAGCGTGTTTCCATTGCAGCATGATCGGACGGCGCGAACGATACGCTCGTTTCGACGATGACGTCGCTTTCCGCAAACCCTTGTTCAATGTTGCCTTTTCGGATTTTCGTTCGATGGGCGACGTTTGTCCCTGGCTCAGGATAAGTGGTTTTGTTTTTTTCATAGCGGTCGAGATGTTCGTGCAGCAACGGGGCGCCTTCTTTCAACGCCTCGCGCGGCGAGCCGATGGCTGGAAGCGGTTCGTAAACGACGCGGACGAGGCGGGCTGCTTGTTCGGCTTGCGCGAGCGTATCGGCGACGACGACGGCGACGACTTCGCCATAGTAGCGCACTTTGTCGACGGCGATCGGCGGACGATCGCGCATGTCTTCACCGGTGAGCGGAAGCCCTTCACCGGTCACAACAGCATGGACGCCGGGGGCGGCGAGCGCGCGGCGTGCCTCCAGCGAGAGGATGCGCGCGTGGGCGTATGGGCTTGTCACCAAAGAGGCATGAAGCATCCCCTGTTCTTTGAAATCGTTCGTATATTTCGCCCGGCCGGTCACTTTATCCCACGCTTCTTTGCGGATGATGCTTTTACCGACGGCCATGGGGGCGTCCCTCCTTTTCTTCTCGATAGATGGTGGCGCGTTCATAATCGTCTTTTGTGTCGATGTCAATACCGGTTGACGCATCACCTTCGTACAAAAGACCATGCCAGTGGGGATCGCGAAAGAGCGTGCGCCCACCGGCATCGCCGTTCAGCGCCAAGAGAGCGGGAAACATTGGGCTTCCAAAAATAACTGGGGGCATCGGCGTGCCGAAGCGGGCGAAGGCGACGTAATCAGGACGGTGGCGGCGATAAAGGCCGGCCAGCGCATTGATCGTGTCGGATGTGACGAACGGTTGGTCGGCCAATAAGACAGCAGCGGCGTCCGCTCTTCCCTCCATCGCTCGGCGCAACCCGCAGGACAGCGAATGAGCCAGGCCGCGGTGACAGGCGGCGCAACGGACAAGGCGGCATTTGTCATGGCCTAGCAGCGCGTCAGGAAGCCAGGCGAGCGCATCGTCTGGAGGGACGACAACGATGACGGGCGCAAGGCAAGAATGAAGCGCCGCTTTCAGGCCGGAGGCGCCAAGCGTCCCATCCCCCCATGGCAGGGCGCGTTTATCGGCCCCCATCCGCCTGCTTTGTCCGGCCGCTAAATAAATGGCGGCGATCGTGATGTCCTTCATTGGGCGGCCTCCGCTCCATGCCTGCGCAACACGCTGATCAGCTCGGCGGTGATGCTGATGGCGATTTCATGTGGGCTGCGCGCGCCGATGGACAGCCCAACCGGCGAACGGACAAACGGCGGGGCGGAGCCGGAAGGAAAGAGGCGGTCGGTGCGCCGCCGCGGGCCGAGCACGCCAAGGTAGGCGAGCGGTTTGTCAGCCAGCAGCGAGACGAGTTCGCGGTCGCGTTCAAATTGGTGGGTCATCACGATGACAAAATCGCGTTCATTCAAATGGAGCATTGGCACCGTTTCATGCGGAAAGCCAACCACCCATTCATCAGCGTCGGACACATGGGATGGATGGCAAAACGCTGGGCGCCAATCGCTTACGGTGACGGAGAACCCGGCGGCTTTGGCGGCTGAGACGAGCGGCGGGGCGTCCGGACCGGCGCCGAAAATGACGAGGCGCGGCTTTGGCCAAAAGTGCTGAACGTAAAATGTTTCCCCGTCCACTTCGTACAAACCGCTTCGCCCTTGATAAAACGGCGTTTTGTGAAGCCATTCGCGCCATTCCCGATGCGGCGTCCGACGGCAACCGCCGAATTGTTCGCCTGTTTCACTTTGGAAAAACGGCCGCTCGTCTGGATACATGATGCTTCGGACCATCAGTACATGTTCGCCGCGGTCAAGGCAACGCTTGAGCGCCAGCCAATCGAGTTTTGCGTCGCTTGTGACCGGCTCGAGCCAAATGTGGACGAGGCCGTTGCAGCCGGCGCCCTGCCCCCACGACCAATCATCCTCAGTCCGCAAGTCAAACGAAACAGCGGCTGCCTGGCGGTTCGCCAATATCTCACGCGCGTAAGCTGCCGCTGCTTCTTCCAGGCAGCCGCCGCTCAGCAGCCCGACTGTTTCTCCGTTGGCGCCAATCCACATGCACGTCCCTTCTTTTTGGTAGGCTGAGCCTTCCACACTGATGATGATGGCTAACACACCGTCGCCCGGCGCGGCGGCGATCGCCTCGAGCACAGCATGGTAACTCTCCATGGCTCATCCTCCTTTCGCATTGCGCCAAAGGCGGCTGAGCTGTTGAAAGCGCGGTGGGACGGACGATCCATAAGATTTCGTAATGGTTGTAAGCGGCGGCAGCGGGTGGGCCATCAGGTCGTCCCCCTTTCGAAAAAGAGCTCTGCTATCATTATATTTCGGCAACAAATGCCCATGACTGAAAAACAAAAGAAGCCAGCCGTCATTGGCTAGCTTCCTTGTTGTTGATCCGTTTTTCCCTTCCCGAGCCGTCCCGCCCGCTTTGCCGCCTCCCGCAGCAAATACTCGATCTGGGCGTTGACGCTGCGAAACTCATCTTGCGCCCATTGCTCTAGTATGGCGTACAGGTCATAATCAATGCGCAAAGGGAATGATTTTTTCTTTGCCATCGCACTCCACAACCATCAGTATAGACTGCCGGTATTGATCACCGGCTGGGCGGCGCGTTCGGAGACGATCGCCACCATCAAGTTGTTCACCATTGCGGCTTTTCGTTCATCATCTAACTCTAAAACGTTTTCTTTGTCAAGCTGTTCGATCGCCATGCGCGCCATCGAGACGGCGCCTTCGACGATCTTTTTCCGGGCGGCCAAAATGGCGGCGGCTTGCTGGCGTTGGAGCATGGCGCCTGCGATTTCCGGCGAGTAGGCCAAATGGGTGAGGCGCGCTTCCATCACGTCGACTCCGGCAATGCGCAGCCGTTCTTGCAATTCTTGGGCAAGCTCATCGGAAATGACATCCGCATTGCCGCGCAGCGTGATCTCGTTGTCGTCTTCAAACGTGTCGTACGGATATTTCGTTGCGACATGGCGGATGGCCGCTTCGCTTTGAATCTCAACAAATTGTTCATAATCATCAACGTCAAACACCGCCTTGGCTGAATCGATGACGCGAAAGACGACGACGGCGGCGATTTCAATTGGATTGCCTTGAACATCGTTCACTTTCAGCTTCTTGCTCGTGAAGTTGCGCACGCGCAGCGATACTTTTTTGCGAACGGTGAGCGGCACGGTGAAAAACAGCCCGCTGTCGCGAATCGTGCCAAAGTAGCGGCCGAAAAAAATGATCACTTTTGCTTGATTCGGCTGAACGATCGTGATGCCAGTCGCCAAGAAGGCGGCAAGGGCGAAGCAGAAAACGGCCAATAAGAGCTGCGCTTGAATGAGGCTGACAAAACCAGCCAGAACGAAAAGGGCGACGCATCCGATGCCGATAAATCCATCTATGCGCCATGCTTCTTGTTCTCTCATCCCTATCCCCCTTATAATGTCGATTTGATATTTATATGATATCATATAATCAAAAAAATGGAAAGCTGAAGATGAGAAGGTGGAGTGGTTGATGGCTCGCCGCGAAGCACATGTTTCCCCTAATTTTTCATCCAGAGGCATCAACGGCGATCATTCATCCTGTTACTGTTTTAATGAACTAAAAAATGGAAATTCATCATTGACATCGCTTTCATTGTCATCATACAATAGAAAAAAAGACCAATAGGTGTGTAGAAGCCATGGAACCAAGACAAGCGCGCATCGGCCGGCAGGCGTTGCTGCTGGCGATGCTGGATGAGGGGGAGGAAGGCCCGGTCTTGAGCCAGCTTGAGGCGCTTTCGTGGCGCTATTGCCAAGGGCGGGTCGGGGCGATGGAGCCGCACAAAATCGTCGCGGCGATTGAGACGGCGGCAAAGCGGCATGGAGTGGTGGACGGCGGCTTGTACCGCGAGATGCACGCCTTATACCATGCGATTTTAGAGGCGGTGCATGGCGTGACGAGGGGGCAGGTAGAGCTGGGAGATTTGTTGAGAACCGCTGGCCTTCGTTTCGCCGTCGTGCGCGGCATGCCGTATGAACAGCCGAACGGAGGGGAATGGATCGCCGTTGCGTTGTACGGGACGATCGGCGCCCCGGTGCGCGGGCTCGAGCACGAGGCGGCGGGGCTTGGAATCAATCATATATAAGCACGCTCCATGCCTAGAGCGATGAGTCATGAGGAGGCGAACACTGCCATATGGCAGGCCGCCTCCTTTTTAATTGGGAAAGGAGCTTGATTGGGAAAACCAGTCAACTACCCCCACTTCGCTCACGCTTGAAGTGGAGGCTTGCCACTCCCCAGAAGTGCAAACGGACTTCGTCCTCCTTCCTTGACTTGGGGTTGCATTAGGGGCAGGTTGACAGCTGCCCAACGACGCAGGTCATGCCTGCATCGTTACCGATTCTCTCGGTGTGTCTGTTGGCAGTACTTGGCTTCCACACACAACAGACGGACCTACGCTCGATGTTTTACGGTTACAACGTTTCCTGTAACCAACTCCATACATCGAGTAGCCGTGATTGGAGTGCCTTTATTGAACGGTTTTCTCCACGCCTTTATTCTATCATACACAAAAGAAAGGGGGAACGCGCATTCCTCTCCCACTTACTTTCTTTGGTCGTTGAAGTGGGAGTCTTCTGCGCGAAATAGGATGAAAGGGGATGGGAATGATGGTTGTGTTGACCGGACATACATTGACGATTGATGAGGTAAGACGTGTTGTCTATGAGCAGGAGAGGGTGGCGGCTGCGGAGGAAAGTATGAGGGCGGTCGCGAAAAGCCGCGCGGCAGTGGAGCAAGCGATCTCCGATGGGCGGACGATCTATGGCGTGAATACCGGTTTTGGCAAGCTCGCCGATGTGCGCATTGAAGGGAGCAGTCTTGAGCAGCTGCAACTGAATCTTCTCCGCTCGCACGCCTGCGCGGTCGGCGCGCCGTTTGCCGAAGATGTCGTGAGGGCGATGCTTCTTTTGCGAGCCAATGCGTTGTTAAAAGGGTATTCCGGCGTGCGGCCGGCGGTCATTGAGCAATTGCTTGCCTTTTTGAACGCCGGCATCCATCCGATCGTGCCGCAGCAAGGCTCCCTCGGCGCGAGCGGCGATTTGGCGCCGCTTGCCCATTTGGCGCTGGCGCTGGTCGGCGAGGGTGACGTGATGTACGAAGGGCGGCGGATGTCTGCTCATCAAGCGCTCTCACAAGCAGGGATTTCGCCGCTTTCGTTGCAAGCGAAAGAAGGGCTGGCGCTTATTAACGGCACGCAGGCCATGACAGCGGTTGGGGCGCTCGCTTGCTTGGAAGCGGAGCAGCTTGCGTATGAGAGCGAGTGGATCGCATCGATGACAATCGAAGCGCTGTACGGCATTCTCGATGCCTTTGACGCGCGCATCCACGAAGCGCGCGGATTTTCGGAGCAGGCGGAGGTGGCGGAACGAATGCGCCGCTATTTAGCTGGCAGCCAGCTTGCCACAAGGCAAGGGGAGCGGCGCGTGCAAGATGCGTACTCGCTCCGCTGCATCCCGCAAGTGCACGGGGCGTCGCTCAGGGCGCTTCGCTATGTGAAGGAAACGCTTGAAATCGAAATGAATGCGGCGACGGACAATCCGCTCATTTTTGCCGACGGGGCGGTGCTCTCTGGCGGCAACTTTCACGGCCAGCCGGTGGCGATCGCTATGGATTTGCTGAAAATCGCGGCGGCGGAGCTGGCCAACATCAGCGAGCGCCGCATCGAACGGCTCGTCAATCCACAGCTCAGCGAAGGGCTGCCTGCGTTTTTAAGCCCAGAGCCCGGCTTGCAGTCAGGAGCGATGATCATGCAATATGTCGCGGCTTCACTTGTTTCAGAAAACAAGACGCTGGCTCACCCCGCCAGCGTCGATTCGATTCCATCATCGGCCAACCAGGAAGACCACGTCAGCATGGGAACGACGGCCGCCCGCCATGCGTACATGATCGTGCAAAACGCAAGAAAGGTGCTGGCGATTGAGCTCATTTGCGCGTTGCAGGCTGTTGAAGCGCGCGGCATCGAGCGTATGGCCACGTCAACGCAGCGACTTTACCACGAGGCGCGCCAAATCGTCTCTTCGATTGCCGCAGATCGCGTCTTTTCCGATGACATTGAAGCGGTGGCTAAGTGGCTTGAGGAAAGAGCCAAACATGGCGTTGTTTGCCAGGAAGTGCGGGTGTAAAAGAGAAATGGTGGGGAATGAGGAGGGGAAGTGAAGTGGACAAATGGGAAAGAGCTTCGATCTCGCCAAAGGATAGGTGTTTGGAAGGAGATGGCCAAAGAACGGTGAGGAGATCGTAGAACGCTCAATAGGATCAGAGTGAAACGAGCATGGATTCGTGCTCTGTCTCAGGAAAGATAAGGAAGACGCATTCGTGAAAGCTGGCTTCCTTTTTTTAGAGACGACTTCATGGGCCTTGGACCGTCCATTCACGTCTCTTTAGAAAACGGGAGACGAATGTTGGCTAAGCGTAGCCAAAAAGGTTGGTGAAAGATGACCGATTTCGCCAAACCCACTGCTTTCGGCTGAAAGAGAAGTCCGTTTGAGAAGAGAGTCCGTTTTCTGCGACTTTTCACGAGATGGACTCGGGAAGCTTCTGCTTTCAGTGTCAGTGTAGGCAGCGGGATCATCGCCCATTGTGTATCATCTCATCCGAGATTTTCGGTTGATTTCCAGTGAGGCAGTGGATGGGTTGATAGTTGTCCCCCACTGAAATTTGCAGTATGATGAAGAAGAAAAGCAAAGGGGAGAGGGGGGGCTTTTGTTGACTATTTCTGCCGCGGCGCTGTTGGCGTTATGGAAGATTATTGCAATTGATATCATTTTGTCGGGGGATAATGCGGTCGTCATTGCGATGGCGACGCGGCGGCTGCCGAACGACCAGCGGAACAAAGCGATCGTATGGGGAACGGCGGGGGCGGTGCTGCTCCGCATTTTGTTTGCGGCGGTCATCGTCTTTTTGCTCAACATCCCGTTCGTTCACTTTGTGGGCGGTTTGCTGCTTGTCTGGATCGCCTATAAAGTGCTTGTTGAGCGGGAGGAGGAGGCCAAAGTGCAAGCGGCAGACCGGTTGCTGAAAGCCATCATGACGATCATCATCGCCGATGCGGTCATGAGCTTGGACAATGTCGTCGCCGTCGCCGGGGCGGCGGAAGGGCATCTAGGCATGCTAGCGCTTGGGGTCGCCATCAGCATCCCGATCATGATTTTCGGCTCCAAAGCGATCGTCCATGTGATGGAAAAACATCGTTGGATCGCATACGTCGGCTCGGGCATTTTGGCGTGGACGGCCGGAAAGATGATGGCAGGGGATGAAGGGGTATTGCATTGGTTTCACCTTTCTTACGGACCGTTCGTCTACGCGGTGGCCGCTGGCGTGACGATTTTGGTCGTGTCTGCCGGCTACATCACGAATAAAAGAGCCGAGCGTGAAGAAGGGACGTTGATTTGAGCGGTTGGAGGTGGTGTGATGCCATGAACATCCGACGCATTCTCGTGACGGGAAGGCTTTATGCCGAGCTTGCCGCCCTTCTTCCGGACAAGCGGCCCGATAAAGCGTTTCGCTTTGTGGCGGAGGAAGAACTGACGGACGATGATTTCGTCTGGGCGGATGCGTACGTCGGCTTTCGGCCGGCCGGGCCGTTTTCGCTTGCCAACTTGCGCTGGGTGCATTCGCTTGGCGCGGGCGTTGACGCGTTTTTATGGAAGCGGGAATGGAAGAAGGACGTGCTGCTGACGCGGACGGTCGGTTCGTTCGGCGAGCAGATCGCCGAATATTGTCTCAGCTACTTGCTGCGCGACGCCCAATGCCATGACGTTTATGCATGGCATCAAGAGCAGCGGCAGTGGAAGCCGTTCGCTCCGAAGCGGCTTGGCGAACAGCGGGTTGTCATTTATGGCACGGGCGAAATCGGCCGGCGCATCGCGGAAACGCTTCGTTTATTTGGGGTTTCCCCGATCGGCGTCTCGCGAAGCGGCCGAGACACGCCGCCGTTTTCGGCTGTTTACCGCCATGAAGAGGCGGGGGAAGCGCTTGCCTGCGCTGATTGGGTGATCGCGGCCCTTCCGCTCACCGAGGAAACGCATCATCTCTTTGACGAGACGTTTTTTGCCTGCCTGCACAATGCAGGCTTTATCAATGTCGGCCGCGGCGCGACGGTCGAGGAGACGGCGCTTGTCGGCGCGCTCGAAAATCGAAACGTCCGCCTCGCGGTGCTTGATGTGTTTGAAGAAGAGCCGCTTCCGCCGCACTCGCCGCTTTGGGTTCATCCGAACGTCATCATCACTCCGCATATCGCGGCGCTCACGTCAGCCGAAGACGCCGCCCAAAGCATTTTAGACACGCTCCGTTGCATCGAAACCGGCGAACCGCTTGCCAATGCGGTCGATGTCAGCCGGCAATATTGAAGGAAAAAAGGTGCCCCATGATATCAAGAAGGGGCACCGTTTCGTTTTGGTCAACGGTCGGTGACGACGATATACGCCGCTTTCATCGGCCCGTGGACGCCGACGACCAAGTTCATTTCAATGTCGGCTGAGTTGCTCGGGCCGGTGATGAAGTTGATGCACGACGGGACGAGCCCGCCTTTTTCGATTTGCTCGTGAATGACCGCCGCCGCTTGCGTCATGCGCGGCACGACCGTGCTTTTCGGGACGATGGCGATATATGTTTTCGGCAAAAAGTGAATGGCCCGCCCTTGTTCATTGCGGGAAAATAACACGACTGTCCCTGATTCCGCCAGCGTGATGTCGCTGAAGGCGATGCCGACGTTGGCCTGTTCGGCGGCGTCAATGTTTTGGCGTCCAAGCGCCGGATTCCAAATATGGACGGTCGTTTGTTCTGCGGGCCATTCGTCGCGGAGCAAGGCGGACAGCCCGTACTCGGCAAAGCGCGGGTCATCCGGCACGATGACCGGGCCGCCGCCATAAGCCGTGACTTGTTGCTTGAGCACCCCAGCAAGTCCGGCGTTTGTCGTCTCAATGTAATCAGTGTGAATCAGTTTACATTGTTCGCGAAGCACTGCCAACAAGTCGTCTTGGCTATAGCCAGCCAAGACTTTCCATTGCGGCTGATTGCTCCATTGCGGCCGGGAGACGCCGGACAGGCGGGGAGCTCTCCCGAGGCGATGGGCGATGTGTTCTAAAAACGCGTCACGGTTGTGAATAGCACCACGCGTCATGACGGATTCCCTCCTTTTTGGCGTGTTTGGAACCAGTCACGGAACCGTTCTTTGCTCGGCGCCGGAAATTCGCGGCTTTCCGTCCACGCTTTGAGCGGGCCGGGGCCTTTTGTGATGCGCCCGTCTTCGGCAAACGGGGCGAAGGCGCTTGGTGCCAACTTCGTGCCGAACCGGTACAATGACGGTGAGGCGGTCCCGAGACGAAACGCCTTCATCGCCAATTTTTCTGCGGCCGGCGCTTTTCCTTCGCGCTCCACGATGATTTGGCGATGTTTGATAAGCAGCTCGTGAAGCGGGATTTTCACCGGGCACGCCTCGGTACAGGCGGCGCACAGCGAGGAGGCGTACGGAAGCTCCTTGTAGTCGTCGTAGCCGCCCAACAGCGGCGACAATACCGCGCCGATCGGGCCGGAGTAAATGGAACCGTACGAATGGCCGCCGATATGGCGGTAGACCGGGCAGACGTTGACGCAAGCCGCGCAGCGGATGCACTGCAGCACCGGTTGAAACTCCGTGCCTAAAATTGATGAACGCCCGTTGTCGACGATGACGAGATGGAATTCTTCCGGACCGTCGACGTCGCCTTCATCGCGCGGACCGGTGAGAACGGTGATGTAGCTCGTCAGTTTTTGCCCGACAGCGCTTCGTGTGAGCATGCTCACCAGCACTTCCATCTCCTCAAACGTCGGCACGATCCGCTCCATCCCCATGACGGTAATTTGCGTTTTCGGCAATGCGGTCACCAAATCGGCGTTGCCTTCGTTCGTCACAAGCGTGATCGATCCCGATTCAGCGATGGCGAAATTGCAGCCGGTGATGCCGATGTCAGCCGTCAAATAGTCGCGCCGCAGCATTTCACGGGCGTGGCGCGCAAGCTCAACGGGGTCGGACGATTTCGTATAGCCCAGCTTCCGTTGAAAGACATCGCGGATTTGCTCTTTGTTTTTATGGAGCGCCGGACCGACGATATGCGACGGCGGGTCATGGTCGTCAATCTGCAAAATGTACTCACCGAGGTCGGTTTCGACCACTTGACAGCCGATGGCCTCAAGCACCGGATTTAAGTTGATTTCTTCTGTCACCATTGATTTCGATTTGACGATTTTTTTCGCTTGCTTTTCCAAAGCGACGCGGCGGATGTAGTCGTTCGCCTCTTCGGCTGTTTGGGCGAAAAAGACGTGGCCGCCCCGTTTGGCAACGTTTTCACTGAGTTGCATTAAATAAAAGTCCAAGTTTTCGAGCGTATGCTTGCGGATTTGTTCAGCAAGCGACCGCCACTCTTCCCAATGGCCGAGCTCTTCGATGACGCCAAGCCGCCGCACATAGCCGCGGTCTTGCATGCCGGCGACCGCCCCGCGCATAAAATCGTTGTGCAAGTTTTCTTCGACCCGCTTCCAAAACGGACCGTTTTCAATTTTCATCGGCATGTCCGGGATCCTCCTCTCTTACTTTCGTTGATTGAGCACTTCGGCGATATGCATGACGCGAATCGGCTTGCCGAGCCGCTCGATGCGCCCGCCGATGTTCATTAAACAGCCGCAGTCGGCGCCGATTAAATAGTCGGCGTCCACTTCTTCGATATGCGCGATTTTTTCATCGACCATTTGTTCGGAAATCGGCCCCATTTTGACGGAAAATGTGCCGCCAAACCCGCAGCACTGGTGGGCGTTCGGCAGCGGAACGAGCTCAAGCCCTTTGACGTTTTTCAATAGGCAAAGCGGCGCTTCTTTGACGCCAAGAAGGCGGGTCATATGGCAAGACGTATGGTACGTCGCCCGTCCGTGGAGCGAGGCGCCGACATCTTCGACTTTTAGGACATCAACGAGAAATTGCGTCAATTCGTACGTTTTCGCCGCAAGCTGTTTCGCTTCCTCTTCCCATTCCGGGTCGCCGTGGAAAAGGTGTGGATATTCTTTTACCATCGCCGCGCACGAGCCGGATGGGGTGACGACGTAATCAGCGTGGGCGAACGCGCGCATCATCTGTTTCATGGCTTCTTTCGCCTCTTTGACGTAACCGCTGTTATACGCCGGCTGGCCGCAGCATGTTTGCGCTTCTGGAAAATCTACTTCGCAGCCGAGCCGCTCGAGCAGTTCGACGGTCGCCTTGCCGGCGTTCGTATAAAAAAGATCGATGAGGCAAGTGACGAACAAGGACACTTTCATTCGTTTCCCTCCTGTTTTTTGAGGATTCAGTGAACTGGTCATCTGATGACTATATGTCTATTATAAACCATTTTTTCAGATTCGTAGCTCTTTTTTGCAAAAAACGCACTCAGTTTGGCTGCTGAGTGTGAACGTAGCGGCGCAACACGTTTTCGACGTTTGTCAAATGGTCGAGCATGCGCGCCCGGGCGGCGTCTGGATTTTGTTTGCGAATGGCTTCAAAAATGGCCTGGTGTTCCGCAAGCAGTTTTTCGGTCGTCGTTTGTTTCGAAAACAGCCAAATGCGGCGCGTTTCCCGCATCGTTTCAACGATCATCCCGGAAACGCTGTTCATGATGCTTGTGAGCATCGGATTTTGCGATGCTTCGGCGATGGCCATATGAAACGCCAAGTCGGCTTTTTCGCCAAGCTCATCGCTGCCGATGCCTTCTTTCATTTGTCGGAGCGCTTCCGCCATGGCTTCAAGATCGCGCTCTGTCCGTTTGGCAGCAGCGAGCGAGGCGGCGCCTGCTTCGAGCAGTTTGCGCACCTCAAGCAAGTGCCAAATATCTTCTTTGTTCATTAAGACGGCGATCGAAAGCGGAAATGTCATCATCGTCGGATCGAACTCACGCACGTACGTCCCTTCGCCTTGCTTCAATTCAATCAGCCCCATCGCTTTTAACGCGGTGAGCGCTTCGCGGATGGCGGCCCGCCCGACTTGGAACTGCTCGGCGAGCTGCTGGACGGAATCGAGCTTATCACCGGGCTTCAACTCGCCGTTTTTGATCATATCAAAAATCGCTTCGGCCACTTCTTCGTAAATTTTTTTCGTTTTGATCCGTTTAAATGCCAATGGACCCACCTCAATACGATAAAGTAGATTTCCGATTGTAGGGGAAATCTCCTGCAATGTCTATTATGATACAGCATCATGGGAAGAGACAAGCGCTTTTTGCAGCTGGGGAGAGGAAGCAGTGAGTGGAAAGTTCAAAAAAATAAAAAAACACCTATTGTCTTTTGGAGAAAACGCTTTTATAATTTGAGACAGACGGCGTTTATTATCCGGTCATCTGATGACTGGAAGAGTGAAACAGAAAGATCAGTGGGCGATCATTTGCAAACGCCGATAAGTCGGACATAAAGGGGAGGAGAAAACCGCATGCAGTGGAAGCAAGATTTTACGCCAATCGCCGACCAGCTTTGGTTATCGGCCATTGTCGCACTCATTCCGATTTTGTATTTCTTTTGGGCTTTGGCCGTCAAGCGGATGAAAGGGCATGTCGCCGGGCTGACGACGTTGCTGCTTGCTTTGGTGTTGGCCGTAATCGCTTACAGGATGCCGGCCGGCAAAGCGGTCATGTCGGTGACGCAAGGGGCGGTGTACGGGCTGCTCCCGATCGGCTGGATCATCATTACGTCCGTCTTTTTATATAAGCTGACGGTGAAGACCGGCCATTTTGACATCATTCGCAACTCCGTCGTTTCCCTCACCGAAGACCGGCGGCTGCAGGCGCTGCTCATTGCCTTTTCGTTCGGGGCGTTTTTGGAAGGGGCGGCCGGGTTTGGCGCGCCGGTGGCGATTTCAGCGGCGCTTCTGGCCGGATTGGGGTTTAACCCGCTGTACGCCGCAGGCATCTGTTTGATCGCCAACACAGCGCCGGTGGCGTTCGGGGCGGTCGGGATTCCGATCATCTCGATGGAAGGGCCGACCGGTGTGCCAGCGATGGAAATTTCGAAAATGGTCGGGCGGCAGCTGCCGTTTTTATCGGTGTTCATTCCGTTCTATCTCGTTTTGATTATGGCAGGATGGAAAAAGACAGTCGAAGTGTTGCCGGCCATTATCGTCTCCGGTGTTTCGTTTGCGCTGACGCAATATTTCACCTCGAACTTTTTAGGACCGGAGCTGCCGGACATTTTGTCCTCGATTGTTTCAATCGTCGCGCTGGCCGTCTTTTTGAAATATTGGAAGCCAAAAAGCACGTTCCGTTTCGCATCGGAACCGGAAGTGGCGGCTGCTGGGCAGGCCGCTCGCGCTGCGCACCGCGGCGGGGAAGTATTCCGCGCCTGGTCGCCGTTTCTTGTGCTGACGGCGTTGATCTCGCTTTGGGGCATCCCGCAGGTGAAAGCGGCGCTCACCGGCCATTATGAAGGGACAAACGGCTTGCTCAAGCTTGTCAATGCCATCGGAGCCCATTTGACGTTTATGCCGCCGGTGCCGGGGCTCAATAACCAAATTTTGAACGCGAGCGGCCAGCCGATTGCGGCGGTGTATAAGCTTGAGCTGCTCGGCACGGCTGGGACGGCGATTTTGGTGGCGGCGGTCGTCACCAAGTTCATCATCGGCATCTCGTGGAAAGATTGGGGACGCACGTTTGTGGAAACGCTTAACGAGCTGAAATATCCGATTGTGACGATCGCTTCGGTCGTCGGCTTTGCCTATATCGCCAACTCGTCGGGCATGAGCACGACGCTTGGGATGGTGTTGGCGAAAACGGGGTCATTCTTCCCGTTCTTCTCGCCGATTTTGGGCTGGCTTGGCGTGTTCATCACCGGTTCGGATACGTCGTCGAACTTGTTGTTCGGCAACCTGCAAAAAGTGACGGCAACATCGATCGGCATGGATCCGGTGCTGGCGTTGGCGGCCAACTCATCGGGCGGCGTCGTCGGGAAAATGATTTCGCCGCAGTCGATCGCGGTCGCCTGCGCGGCCGTCGGCTTGACCGGCAAAGAGTCCGACTTGTTCCGCTTTACGGTCAAACATAGCATATTCTTAATTATCTTGATTGGTATTCTCGTGTACCTGCAATCGACGGTATTGTCGTGGATGATTCCGTAACGGCAGCGAAGGGGGACGAGGCTTGGCCTGGATGGAAACAGACGCCAAGCCCAGTCCCTTTTCCGCTGTCGGCGAATGCAAATGGATGTGGAAAGGGTGAGACCATTGATTCCAAATGAAGCGAAAAAACGGTTGATTCAAGTCGTGGGAGCTGAAAACTACGATGACACGAAAACGGGGCGGCTCGTCTATTCGTATGATGCGACTCCGCAGTTTCAGTCGCTCCCCGATGCAGTCATTGCGCCGCGAAATACGAAAGAGGTCGCGGAAATTGCGAAAATTTGCAACGAGTATCGCATCCCGATCGTGCCGCGCGGGTCAGGAACGAACCTTTGCGCCGGCACGTGTCCGGTCGAAGGCGGGATCGTTCTTCTGTTTAACCATATGAACCGCATTTTGGAAATTGATGAGGAAAACTTAACCGCGACCGTTCAGCCGGGAGTGGTGACGCTTGATTTGGCGAAAGCCGTTGAAGAAAAAGGATTGTTTTATCCGCCGGACCCGGGGTCGATGAAAATTTCAACGATTGGCGGCAACATCAGCGAAAACTCAGGCGGCTTGCGCGGCCTGAAATACGGGGTGACGCGCGACTATGTGCTCGGGTTGGAAGTCGTCTTGGCGAACGGCGATGTCATCCGCACCGGTGGCAAGCTGGCAAAAGATGTAGCTGGCTATGACTTAACCCGTCTGTTTGTCGGATCGGAAGGAACGCTTGGCATTGTCACCGAAGCGACGTTAAAACTTATTCCGATGCCAGAGACGAAGCAGACGATGCTCGCTCTTTATCAAGATTTGGAGGCGGCCGCCCGTTCGGTGTCGAAAATCATCGCCAACAAGATCATTCCAGCGACGCTCGAGTTTTTGGACCAGCCGACATTGGAAGTGGTCGAAGATTTCGCCCGCATCGGCTTGCCGACCGATGTGAAAGCCGTTTTACTCATTGAGCAGGATGGGCCGAAGGAAGTGGTAGAGCGCGATATGAAAAAGATGGCCGATATTTGCCGGGCCGAGCAGGCGGTGTCCGTTCAACTCGCCCGTTCGGAGGAAGAAGCAGAGGCGCTGCGGACGGCGCGGAGGACGGCGCTGTCGGCGTTGGCGCGCTTAAAGCCAACGACGATTTTAGAGGACGCAACCGTGCCGCGTTCGGAAATCGCCAAAATGGTCAAAGCAATCAATGAAATTGCCGAGAAGTACCAGTTGAAGATCTGTACGTTCGGCCATGCCGGCGATGGCAACTTGCACCCGACCTGTCCGACCGACGCCCGCAATCGTGAAGAAATGGAGCGGGTGGAACGAGCGTTTGAAGAAATTTTCGCCAAAGCGATTGAATTGGGTGGCACGATTACCGGCGAACACGGCGTCGGGGTGATGAAAGCGCCGTATTTGGAATGGAAGCTCGGTCCGGCCGGCATCGCTGCCATGAAAGCGGTCAAGCAGGCGCTCGACCCGAACAATATTATGAATCCGGGCAAAGTGTTCGCCAAAAGCACGAGAAAACGGGTGGTGGTGACACGATGACAACGAAGATAGAACGAGCGCTCATTCAGAAAGCGTTTCAAGAACGGATGGATGAGGATGAACTGATGAACTGTATGCGCTGTGGCTTTTGCCTGCCATCATGTCCGACGTACATCGAATCGGGGCAGCAAGAAGCCCAGTCGCCGCGCGGACGGATTGCCTTAATGAAGGCGGTCGTCGATGGACTGATTGAGCCGGACGAAGAGGTGGAGCGGGCGCTCAACTTATGTTTAGGCTGCCGGGCATGCGAGTCGGTCTGTCCGTCCGGGGTCCGCTACGGCCATCTGCTGGAAGAGGCGCGCGACATTATCGCCCAGCATAAAAAAATGCCGCTTCCGGTTCGCCTCATCCGTAAGCTTGTGTTTGCCGGACTGTTTCCGCATCAAGGACGGATGCGGAAGGCGACGGCGCTTCTCGGTTGGTATCAGCGCTCCGGCTTGCGGACGCTTGCCCGCAAAACGGGGCTGCTTCGCCTGCTTCCGGCCTCGTTCCGGCAAATGGAGCGCGTGCTGCCGGACGTGCCGACGGCAAAAGAGATGAAAAACCGGCCGCATCGTTTGAATCCGGACGGTACGGTGAAAAAACGGGTCGCCTTTTTCGCTGGCTGTTTGATGGATACGATGTTTATGGAAACAAACGATGCGACGCTGCGTCTATTGCAGCTCGCCGGCTGCGAAGTCATCATCCCGCCGTCCCAAGGGTGCTGCGGGGCGCTGCACGGCCATGGCGGGGAAAAAGAGATGGCGAAAGAGTTGGCCAAGCGAAACATTTCCGCTTTTGAGCAGCTTGATGTCGACTACATTGTGACGAACGCCGGCGGCTGCGGTGCGTTTTTGCTTGAATATGACCACCTGTTAAAGGATGATCCCGAATGGCGCGACCGGGCGGAGGCGTTTGCGGCGAAAATCAAAGACATTTCTGAAGTGTTGGTTGAACTCGGGTTTCACCAACTACCGCTTCGCGTGGCGCCGCAAACGATCACCTACCAAGATTCGTGCCATTTGCGCAACGTCATGAAAACGGCGGCCGCCCCGCGCCGTTTGTTGCGGGCGATTGACGGCGTCGAGTTCCGCGAGATGAACGATGCTGACCGCTGCTGCGGATCGGCCGGCATTTACAACCTTGTGGAACCGGAGATGTCAATGCAAATTTTAGACCACAAAATGGAAATGGCGAAACAAACGAAAGCGACGACGATCGTCACCGCCAACCCGGGGTGTTTGCTACAAATGAAGCTTGGCATTGAACGGGCCGGGCTGTCAGGAAGCGTCCGCGCCGTCCATATTGTGGATTTGCTGCTTGAGGCCGCCGAGGGAGCACAAGCAACGCAAGGGGAGGAGCGCATTCGGCAGACGTCCTAACACCACAGTGGGCGGCCTCTCCGTGCCAGGAATGCCCATAGCTGGTCTAACAAGAACCCCCGCGATGGCGCGGGGGTTTTGAGTTGATTCAATGATCGGGAGTTGGAAATGAGCTACAGCGCTGCATCGAGGCGCTTTGGCATCGCCTGGAGCGCCTTCCCCGTGCCGATGGCGACCGCTTCAGCTGGATTGGGCGCGACATGCACCGGCACGTGCAGTTCCGTGCTCAGCCATTGCTCGATGCCATGCAGCAAGGCGCCTCCCAACATGGGGCGGAGTCTTGCCGATCATTTGTTTTGCCTTTTGGCCGATTGCCATAAGCTTGTCCGCCTGGCGGTTATAGGCGACCGTTGCTGGTTCGTCAAACAGAAGCCCTTTCGTCTGGCTGAACAGCCTGACATTCATCGTCCCTAAATCAACGCCCAGCTGTGAGGAAGCGAACAACGGAAACACCTGCCTTTGTCAAAAATCGATGAACGGACAACCAGTCATCATCTATACTATTCGACAAGAGCCGCGGCTTTATGTCCATATTGTCGAAACGGGAGGGGGCAGCCGTTGCGGCTGGGGATCATAAAAAATTTTTTTGTTTTCATGTATAAAAGACGAAAAGGGAGGAAATGAATAATAGCGTAACGTTTCCAAGTATTCCCCCGATCCCCTATGAATATATATTAGGCCCTCCGGTTTCGGAGGGCCGCTTTTTTGGCATAATAAAAACCCCCTGCCTATTAAGCGCGCTTAATATGACAGAGAGCTTTTGCAATGAACCGCTACAGACGCTTGGCTCCGACATATCTTGTTTTCCAATAGCTGCTGTTTAAGCTGTCGATTTTGACACCGCGGGAAACGGCATGAATAACTTGATTGTTCCCAATATAGATGGCAACGTGGGAGACGCCTTTTGTCTGTTTCGAAGTGTCAAAAAACACCAAATCCCCTGGCTGCAATTTCGATTTATGTACGTATTTTCCTTTTTTATACATTTCTTTGGACGCGCGCGGCAACGTGACGCCGACTTTTTTATGGGTATAGTAAACAAATCCGGAGCAGTCAAATCCTTTTGGCGTTGTGCCGCCATACCGATACGGAGTGCCGAGCAGTTTTTTGGCCTCGGCGATCAGCCTCGTCTTGTTGGCGGCTGCGTCAGAACTGGGAGTGCTTACAAAGAAGCAGGAAAAAAGAACGATGAATGCTACAGAAACAAGAGTGAGCCATTTTTTCATTTTCCCGAACCCCCGACAAAATCATTTTCCATTCGACGTTGTTTGATTACAGTATAACAGAGGAAAACAGTCTTGTTTTTTACAGTTGAATTAAATAATGTTACAGTGTGATTACAAATATATATTAAGTTGCAATAAAGATTTTCCGATTGTTCGATTCCGTTTTCCTTCATAACAAGTCATTTTGATAGAATGCAGCGGGCGCTCTACTGGATGTAAAACAAAGTTCCAACTTATATATATTTCGTGGCAGTGCCAGCGACTGACTACAATCGGAACGGCCGCATCGACGGCGAAAAGGAACAAGCGGTTCCACCTGGGACAGTTTACCGCCGCCATTTTCCAGAGATCGAAGAGGCGTTCCACGGCCGGTTTGCGATGGAACAGCATCCGACAACGGATGAATGGGGAAGGAGCATTCAAGGAAAAAAAGATGTCATCTTGCCGGCGATCATCCGCCTCGGGCATAATATAGGTGTCAAAGTGTTGGCCGAAGGGGTCGAAACGGAGACCGAAGCGGCCTATTTGCAAGGAAAACGGTGCGATGAGGCGCAAGGCTACTACTTTTCCCCACCGCTTCCGTATGATGAGTTTGTTCGCTTTTTGAAAGAGCAGCATGCGAGGCGGCGGGCGCAGGAGTTGACGTGAAATGGACGGATTTTGGCGCATCGCCGAGGAGAAAATTCGCGAGGCGATGAAAAACGGCGAGTTTGACAACTTGCCCGGCTTCGGCAAACCGCTTGAGATTGAAGACCTTTCCCGCATTCCGGAGGAGCTGCGGCTCGGGTATTTGTTGCTGAAAAACGCCGGCTATGTGAGGGAAGAAGCGGAGTTGCGCAAAGAGCTTTTGACGCTCGAGGACTTGCTTCGTTGCTGCGAGGATGACGAGAAAAAGCAGGAACTTACGAAAAAATGGACGGAAAAACAGCTTCGTTTTGCCGAACTGATGAAAAAACGGCAACCGGCAAACTCGAAGGCGTTGCGCGACTATGGGCGGCGTATTGAAGAGAAATTTCGCTAAACGTTTTTTTTTAACTTCCCTCCGAAAGAAGTCTCCTACTTCTAAACGTGAAGGTGCGCCAGCACCAGTGAAAGTGGGAGATGAATGTCGGTTGGCGTTAGCCAACGAATAGGATAGAATATGGCTAGAACGGACACCTTCGGAACGAAGGGAAGCGTAAAGGGTTCTTGTGTGTGGCTTACCGTTCAGCGAACACACACAAGTCGCTTGAAGCCCCCACCTCTAAGCGAAGCGTAGGTGGTGGGTAGTTCACACAAGAGCTGAAACAGTTGCATAAAATGAAACGGTGGATGACGAAAGAAGAAAAACAACAGCTTCATCAGCTTCATGAACAAACGAGGCAAGCGATGGAGAACAATGATCAGGAGGCCATGAAAAAACTGCTCCCGCAATGGCTTGAGCATATGAAAAAGAAAAATGAACGGTTGGCGAAATGGCTTCAAGAAGTGAAACAAGGATGATATAATGAAGAAAAAGACCGTGTTCGATGCACGGCTTCTTTTTTTACTTTTTGTTGTCAGCCAAGGCAGGCGGTCGGGGAAGATTGCGCCTGTTTGTGCGCAGAAACCGACTCAGTCTGCCTGATGGATGCCGGAATGGGGGGTTGCGCCGTGGGGTATCCGATTGTTCTTCATGTGCGCGGCCGCCGCGCGGTCGTCGTTGGCGGCGGGAAGGTGGCGGCGCGGAAAGTTTACGGTTTGCTCGAAGCAGAAGCGGACGTTGTGGTAATCGCCCCGGAGGCGGTGCCGGACATTGAAGCGCTCGCGGCCAAAGGAGAGATCGTTTGGCGTAAGAAAACGTTCGCTGAAGACGACTTGGCAGGAGCGTTTCTTGTCATTGCGGCGACAAACGACCGGAATGTGAACGAAGCGGTGGCGCAAGCAGCAGCGCCCGGCCAACTCGTAAATGTCGTGGATGACCCGAAACGGTGTGATTTTCATGTTCCCGCTGTCATCCGCCGCGGTCCACTCACCATTGCCGTGTCGACCGGGGGGGCAAGTCCGGCGCTTGCCCGCCGCATCCGCCGCGAGCTTGAGGAGAAGTATGGTGAAGAGTATGAGCCGTATCTTCAGTTTTTGCAGAAGGCCCGCGATATCATTTTGCGTGAGGTGGCGGACGATGCCGCACGAAAGCGGCTGTTTCGGGCGCTCGCTGCTGAGTCTTTCCGGCAGCGGGGCCGATGGGATGAAGAGTTGGCCCAGCTATTGGTGAACGAAAAAGAACGAAACGGGGAAAGAGGGAAAGAGCCATGAACATTCCGATGTATATTGTCGATGCGTTCACTGACCGGCCGCTTTTTAGTTGTACAACGGAAGTTGATAGCTGGTTCAGCGGCTCGGCGGGGTTTCGGTGAACGCGGAAACAAGGTGTCCTCATCGGGATGGACACCTTGTTCAAGGCGGGTTAGGCAGGTCAATCATCCCAACGGTACGTCCAAAACCGCTCTGTTTTGAGCCAGGCAAGCGCATCGCCGCGCTTGGAGGCTGCCTGCATCAGCCCTTCGGTTTGCGAACGGTGGGCGCGGATGGCGGCCAGCTTCGTCTCGATCACCGGGCTGACATCGCGGATGACGTCTGGCTGGCCAAGATCTTGTTCACAGTTTTTCGCAAACGCCACACAATGGACGGTCGGCCGTTCTTCTTTCGGCCAGCGCGTCAAGGCGCTGATGACTGCAGCGCCGCATGCATCGTGGTCAGGGTGAACGCTGTAGCCGGGGTAAAACGTGATGACGAGCGACGGGTTTGTTTCTGCCACGATGGCGGCAATCCGGTCAGCGAGTTCGTTTTCATCCTCAAATTCGACCATTTTGTCGCGATACCCGAGCAGGCGCAAATCGCGAATGCCGAGAACGCGGCACGCTTCTTCCAGCTCCTGCTTGCGGATGAGCGGAAGCGTTTCGCGGTTGGCAAACGGGGGCACGCCCATGTTTCGCCCCATTTCCCCAAGGGTCAGGCAGGCGTACGTCACCGGTGTGCCGCTTTGCACATGCTGGGCGATGGTGCCCGAAACGCCAAACGCCTCATCATCCGGGTGGGGAAACACAACAAGTACGTGTCGTTCCTTCATCGCAAGCCCCTCCTTATGCGAACGGCGTGTCGCTCAGCTCAAGAGCGACAGCCAGTTTCCCTTCGTAATCGTGTCCGGCCAACAACAATTGTCCTTCGTTCGTCCATTCCCAATGGGTCAGCCCTTCGGCGTACACCCAGCCGATTTGAAGCTTCAGCCCGACGCGGTACGGCCCCGGGCCGGTGATTTTGCCGCGGGTGAAGCGGATGCGGGCGTTGCGGATGTAAGCGCCGGCGGAAAAGAATCGTTCGTTATGATGAGAGGCGTACGCCCCGTTCGTCGTTTCCAAATGGATGTATACGTCGCGATTGGCGAAGCGATCCAACGCCTCTTGAACAGCGGCGGCGTCAATCGGCTGCACGCGGGGTCCCTCCTTTAGCTGTTTTCTATTATTGTACATGACCAAGGCATAGGAACGGAAATATTTCGTCTTTCATTGTATAATGAAGAACGGACACAGCTTGGACTCATCCGCACCTGAGAGGCGTTGAACAACGATTCAGCGAAAGGAAGGGTGAGGAGAAATGGGGTTTCAAGGCAATGGTGTCACGATGCTCAATTTTGACGGCACTTACCGGCCGCAAAAGCGATTGTTCCGCTTTCCGCACGAATGGATCGATCTGTCGGATGTGCCGGAGACGAATTTGTATTGCAGCGGGGAGGCTCTCGCCGAAATCGAACGGCGGCTGCGCCGTCGGCGGATGCGCGGAGCGGTTTTAATCGGGAACGGCAACTTCCATTATGTAAGCTATTTGCTCATAAAGGAGATGAAAGAGCCGTTTACGCTCGTCTTGTTTGACCATCATACCGATGCCGAAGGGGGGAGCGACCGCCTCATTTCATGCGGCTCGTGGGTCGCTTACGCACTCGGACATCCGCAACTGCAAAAAGTCATCATTGTTGGTCCGTCATGTTCTCCAAGCCATCTTCGTTTATCTCCAAAGATTACAGTTCTTCCTTTCGATGATCACGATGAATGGCCGACGGCGCTTTTGGACGCTATTCCGACCGGGAGCGTCTATATCAGCATTGATAAAGATGCGCTGCGCCGCGAAGACGCCGTGACGAACTGGGATCAGGGGATGATGCCGCTTTCCCGGCTGCTCGCTTGTTTGCGCCTTCTGCTATTCTATAAAAAAGTGCTCGGCGTGGACATATGCGGGGAGTACCCGCAAGCGGCTGTCGATGTATTCCATCCGTTTTGCCGTGAAGCGCAGCAAAAAAATGAGCGTGCGAATACGGCCATTTTGGAGACGTGTTTTCAATATGCGGCGCCGCATTTGCGGCCGGCTTAAGCAGGACGGATGGTGATCGCGCTTTTTCATTGGTGGAAAGAGCGCTTGGCGGCAGACGGACAACGTCTGCGCTGGGAATAGATCCAAAGCGGTGCAACAGTCAAATGCCGCTTCCGTACACAATGCGGAACTTAGTTTCGTCAGGGCGGACGGGGCGCGGCTCAACGTGCATGCGGGAAACTTTGGCAAACATCGTGCCGGCTTCAATCGTATCCAAAAACAGTTGGAGCTCGCTTTCATGCCCTTGGGCTTCCATCTCCACCGTCCCGTCATCGTTGTTTTTCACCCAGCCGGTCAGCTGGCGTTTGAGCGCTTCGTGTTGGACGAAATAGCGAAACCCGACGCCTTGCACGCGCCCTTCGACCATGACATGAACCCGTTTCATCATGATTGAAGACCTCCTTCGCTGCGGTCGCTTCGCTTCCATCATACCATGAAAAAAGGAGCTTGTCTGCTCAAGCTCCTTTTTTCGCTGCCGACAGCGCCTGCACCTGTTGTTGAATGAGCGTTACAAGCCGCGGATGATACCCTAAGTATGAGCATAAATGCCACTGTTGATCGGAAACAGGCATCGCTTGCAGCTTCCGTTCGACTGTTTTCATTAAAACGCCGGTAAACAGCAAATACGGCACGATAAAGACGCGCCGGTATATGGATGCCTGCGCCCGCTTGAACCCTTCGTCAAGCGTCGGGCGGATGGCGGCGAGAAAACAAACGTCAACGTGCGGCACGCTCGTTTTTTCTTGCAAGCGCCGGGCGATGGCGGCGATGTCGCGCTTCGTATCCGGGTCGCTGCTGCCGCGGCCAATCAGCAGAACCATTGATTCATGATCAAGCGGCGCCGGCTGCTCGCCGATGCGGTCGATGATGATGTCAATCATTGCATCGTGGACGCCAAACGGCGCTCCGCAGACGATCTCCAAAGACGGATGGCGCTGTTTCGCTGCTTTAAGCGCAGCCGGAATGTCCTGTTTGGCATGTCCGGCGGATAGAAGCAGCAACGGGATGACGATCACACGGGTTGCCCCTTGGGCGGCGCAACGGTCAACGCCGGTCGCAATATCCGGCTCAGCCAGCTCAACGAAGCACAGTTCTTGAATCGGGATGTCGATGGCCGCCTTGCATTGTTCAACGAAGCGGGCTGCTTCTCGGCGCGCAGCCGGAACCCGGCTGCCGTGGCTGACGTACAAAATGGCTTCCATCGCCATTGCCTCACGAGGTGGCGCCGGCGGCTGCCGATGATGACAGCAACCGCTCAAACCATTGAATGTTGGCGCGCAGCCGGACGACATCCCCGATGATGACCATGCTTGGATTTTCGATGCGTTCTTTGGCGGCAATAGCGGCGATTGTCGCCAGCGTGCCGGTGACCGTGCGCTGGATGGGGGTCGTTCCCCACTGAATGATCGCCGTCGGCGTATCCGGCGCCTTGCCGTATTTCATCAGCTGGCCGCAAATGTATGGCAAATTGTGGACGCCCATGTAAATGGCGATCGTATCAATGCCTTTGGCGAGGCTTTCCCACTTAATGTCTTCGCGGGTTCCGTCGCGGCGATGCCCCGTGACAAAGGCGACGCTGGAGCTGAACTCGCGATGGGTGACAGGAATACCGGCGTAAGCGGCCGCCGCGATGGCCGATGTGACGCCAGGGACGATCTCAAACTCGATCCCGTGCTGAACGAGCGCTTCCGCCTCTTCACCGCCGCGCCCGAACACAAACGGATCGCCGCCTTTTAAACGGACAACTGTTTTTCCTTTTTTTGCATGCAGAACGAGTGAACGGTTGATCGTTTCCTGCTGCATAGCATGGTAGCCGGGCAGCTTGCCGCAAAAAATGAGTTCAGCGTCTGGCTTGGCATATGCCAGCAAGTCTTCATTAATGAGGCGGTCGTACAAAATGACGTCGGCTTGTTGAATGCATTTCAACCCTTTGACGGTAATGAGTTCCGGATCGCCGGGGCCGGCCCCGACCAAATATACTTTCCCCATCGTTGTTTCAGCCCTTTCTGTCGTGATCCCGTCAGCTGCCGGCAGCAGTGCAAACGTTCCGTTGAATTTCATTGTAAACGGCCTGGCCGTGGCATGAAAACGACTTTGTAAAATCGTCTCCCACTCTTTTTTCGAGTGGGAGACACGGTATCGTTAATGGGTTTCCGATGCGGGGATGAATCCGCGCTCCCGCAAATACGCGAGCACTTGCTCGACACATTCGTCCACCGAATAACGATGCGTTTCGATGGTCAGCTCCGGCGCTTCCGGAGCTTCATACGGCGAATCGATGCCGGTGAATTCGCGGATTTCCCCGCGGCGCGCTTTTTGATACAGCCCCTTTGGATCGCGCTTCTCGCACTCCTCAATCGGGCAGTTGACATATATCTCAATGAATTCGTCTTCCTCGACTAAGCGGCGAACGAGCGCCCGGTCTTCGGCAAACGGCGAAATGAATGCCGTTAACACGAACTGGCCGCTGTCGACAAACAGTTTGGCGACTTCGCCGATGCGGCGGATGTTTTCTGTCCGATCGGCGGCGGAAAAGCCGAGGTCTTTATTGAGCCCGTGGCGGATATTGTCGCCATCGAGAACGTAATTTTGAATGCCAAGCTCAAACAGCCGTCTGGAGACGGCGTTCGCCACCGTCGATTTGCCGGAGCCGGACAGCCCTGTGAACCAAAGGACGGCGCTATGATGGCCGTTGCGTTGGCGGCGATCTTCTTTTGTCACCGATGTATGATGCCAAACGATATTCGTGCTCATCTCGCTCCTCCTTTAGCGTGTCGACGGGGTGACCGTTTCGCGTTCTTGCAGCCCTTTGATCAAAACGGCGGCCACTTCCGGACGGCTGAATGTGCTCGGCGGCACTTGGCCGTTACGCAACATTTCACGGACTTTCGTGCCAGAAAGGACAACGTGATATTGCGCGTCGTGCGGGCATGTTTTCGTCGATGCCATGCCTTCGCATTTCGTGCAATAAAAGCTGTGTTCGAAAAAGAGCGGTGTAATGCCAAGCTCTTCGGCTGTAAAGTTCGAGAAGATTTTTTGCGCATCATACGTGCCGTAATAGTTGCCGACGCCCGCATGGTCGCGGCCGACGATGAAGTGCGTGCAGCCGAAGTTTTTCCGCACCATGGCATGGAAAATCGCTTCGCGCGGACCGGCATAGCGCATCGCAGCTTGGAAGACGCCCAAGAAAACGCGGTCTTTCGGATAATAGTTTTCCAGCAGCACTTGATAGCTTTCCATCCGGATGTCGGCCGGAATATCGTCCGCTTTCGTTTCGCCGACGAGCGGGTTTAAAAACAAGCCGTCCACGATTTCAAGCGCGCATTTTTGAATGTATTCATGGGCGCGGTGAACCGGGTTGCGTGTTTGGAAGCCGACGACGGTATTCCAGCCGAGTTCGGCAAATCGTTTCCGCGTTTCGGCCGGATCGAAATAAAACGGAGCAAACTGGCCTTTGTCGGTCCGTTTGACGAGCGTAACCGCTCCGCCGACGTACACATCTGGTTTTTCAAACAGCTTGCGCACGCCCGGGTGAGCGAGTTCATCGGTTTTATAGACGAGCTTGGCTTCTTTCGTTTTATCCGGGCGGTAAATATCGGCGATTTCAATGACGCCGTAGACGTCGCCGCCATAAACGAGTTTTGCTTTGTCGCCGACAGCGAGTTCACTCGCTTTTTCTTCCGTCACCGCCAGCGTGATCGGAATGCTCCAGACAGTGCCATCAGCGAGGCGCATCGTTTCTACGACCGCATCGTAATCGGCTTTCGTTAAAAACCCGGTGAGCGGGCTGTAGGCGCCTGTGCCGATCAGCTCAAGGTCGCTTAGTTCGGCTTTGGACAGCTCGATCGTTTTCGTTGCTTCATCGATTGGGTAATCCGGATTCCAACGGTTGATCAATGTGCCGCCATGCGGAATGCTCAAACTCATGTTCATAACCTCCTAGATTGATAGATGTTCATTAAATGCCGCCGCCATGTTCATGAAGCGAACGCTCTTCTTCGGCGACTGTTTTTTTTAAGCTGATGACGCCAAGCGTCGCCAGGCAGACGCTGAAGATGGCAATCACCGTGTAAACATCGCTGTCAAGCAACAGTTTCACAAGGCTGTACGAAATGACAAGGGAAAATATTGGCGAAACAAACCACACTTTCAACAGTTGCACGACAATCCGCTTTTGCCAAATCGACATCCCGCTTTTCGCCGTGCCGATGCCGATGATCGCCGATGTCGTAATCTGCGTAAGCGGAACAGGCAAACCAAACAGCGACGAAATGATGACGAGCACGGCTCCCGTGCCGGAAATGGCGCTTCCTTCAAACGGGGAGAAGTTTGTAATTTTCTTTCCGTTTGTTTCTAACACGCGATGCCCAAGCAACAGGGCGCCGGCAGCGACAAACAAGCCGCCGAAGATAGTTGCCGGCCCGACCGCCATCAGCCCGGCGCCGACGAGCGGCCCGACGGCATTGGCCACATTGTTCATGCCGGCGGAAAACGCCTCGAGAAAGCCGGTGACAACGAGCAAGGCCATGAATGTTTTTTGCCAGCGCCCTTGTTCAAGCTGCGGATATTTTCGCTTGAGCGCCAAAAACCATTTGCCGACAGCCAGCGTAAACGAAAAGGCGACGATCGGGATCACGATCCATACCGACACGATAAACAGCAGCTTATGAAAGTACACCGCCTGATAGGCGATGCCAACGCCGACGACTGATCCGACGGTGATCTCGCTCGTCGAGAGCGGAATGCCCATGATGTTCGCCGCAAAAAGTGAAATGGCCGCCGCCGTTAAAATGATGACGACGATTTTGACGGTGAGGATCGAAGACGGAATAATGCCCGACCCGATCGTTTTCACTACTTCTCCGCCGCCGAGGCTGCCGAGAAACACGCCGATGCCGCAAAGAAGGAGGGCCATCGACTTTTTCGGAATGGCGCCCGACCCGTACGCGACGCCCATCGAGGCGGCCGCGCCGCTCGCCCCGATGTTCATGGCGAAGAAAAAGGACACAATAAAGGCAATGGCAAGGAGCATATCGTTGTTCTCCCCTTATGTGAGATGGAGCCCGCACTCCGTTTTCCCCTGGCCGGCCCAGCGCCCGGAGCGCAAATCGTTCGGATCCGATGCCGGCGCTGTGCAAGGGGCGCAGCCGATGCTCGGGTAGCCCCGGTCATGGAGCACGTTGTACGGAAGACCGTGTTTATATACGTAATTCCAAACGTCTTTCCACGTCCAATGAATGAGCGGGCACACTTTAATGGAGCGGAATTTGTCGTCTTTATTGATGTACTCGACATGGCGCCGCGTCGGCGACTGTTCGCGGCGCAAGCCGGAAATCCAGGCGGTGACGCCGGTCAAGACTTCCCGCAGCGGAATGACTTTGCGCAACTCACAGCATTTGTTCGGATCGCGTTTCCATAGTTCATCGCCGAACTGTGCAGCCTGCTCCTCCAGCGTCAAGTGCGGCTGTTTCATCACGATGCGGAGCGACGGGTATTTTTCCTGTACGTTCGCGATCGTGTCGTACGTCTCTTGGAAATGCAGCCCTGTATCCAAAAAGACGATTTCCGCATCCGGCTTGACTTGGGAAATCAAATCAATGAGCACAATCCCTTCAATGCCGAAACTGCACGCATAGACAATGTCATCGCCGTATTCGCGGTACGCCCAAGCAAGGACAGCCAACGCCCCTTTCGTTTCATCATCGGACGGAAAAGACGGTTTTTCGGCCGTTTCCCATTGGTCATACGTGAGCATCGTTTCCCCCTCCTTAAAAACAAAGAAAATCAACATAATTAGTCGGATATTCATTCGGCAACGGGCAGCCTGGCGATAAAAACGCCCCTTCCATTTCGGAAAGAGCGGAAGAACGAGGGACGCCTTATCATCCAAAATGGATCCCATTTTGCTGGAATTAGCACCTTGCCAAACGCGGCAGGTTGCCGGAGTTCATCGGGCCAGTCCCTCCCCCGCTCTTGATAAGCGTATGTAATTTATATTGATTAAAATTTTAACACAATTGGCGCTAATGTCAATCCTAGTTTTTCGATAGGAATTTTTTTATATACATAGGCAGCTTCGCGATGCTTCCATCCGGTGACGGAAGGAGAGGATTACCGCTTGCGCAGGCTTCCGAGCTCCTCAACAATGGCCTGTATTTCGCTTGGACTGAACGTTTCACGCTTCATGACCATGTCGTAAATGTCTTTCAGTTCGTCATACCATGCCTCGGAAAAATGGGCCGGCTTAATCGCATCAAAATTGAGCACTTTTAATTTTTTCTTCAGCTGTTCAACGATATATTCGACGTTTTCTGCGGACGGTTTCGATAAATCCATGGTTTCGCTCCTTTCGTGGCAGGTTATCATGTATTGTACCACACCGGCGGTGAAAAAGGGGAGAGGCAATATAGTCCGCGCCAGCGTTAGGTGGTAAAATATAGGTGCATGTGCACGAGCTGCTAGAAAGCGGCTATCAAGCGCTTGGATGAAAAGGGAAAACTAATGCCAAGAAGACGGGATGGAAAGGAGTGGCTGCTTCGATGGTCAAAGTGTTGTTTGTTTGCCTCGGCAACATTTGCCGTTCGCCGATGGCGGAAGCGGTATTCCGTCATTTGGTGAACGAACGGGGGCTTGACGGACAGATTGTCGTTGATTCAGCGGGAACGGGCAGCTGGCATGTCGGGGAGCCGCCGCATGAGGGGACAAGGCGGATTTTGAGTGAAAACGACATTGACTATTCCGGCATCCGCGCCCGGCAAGTCGGGCGCCGCGACTTGGAGGAATTTGATTACATCATCGCCATGGACGCCGCCAATTTGAGCGATTTGCGCCGGCTCGCCGGGCCGAATTCGCCGGCGGTGATCGCCCGGCTGCTTGATTTTGTCCCGGATCGGGAAAAAGACGATGTGCCGGATCCGTATTATACCGGGAATTTTGCCGAAGTGTACCGCCTGATTCGTTCCGGCTGCGAGCATTTGCTTGACGCGATCGTCCGCGATCATCGGCTGGCCCCTAGGGAAAGAAAATGATGAAAAAACGGAAAAGGAGGGCGACCCGTGTTGGTGGATATGACGTTCATCCGCGAGTTGGCCCGGCGCTTTACAGAGGATGAAGTTCCGCGGCTGTCGGCGGAATTGGCGTATTACTTTCTGTTGTCGTTGTTTCCGTTTTTATTGTTTTTAATGACGCTGCTGGCTTACTTGCCGATCCCGCACGAAGATGTGCTTATGCTTGTGCGGCAGTATGCGCCGAAAGAAGCGCTTCATCTGATCGAGACGAATGTCCACCGTCTGATGGATGAGCAAAACGGAAAGCTGCTGTCGTTAAGCATTATCGGCGCCATTTGGTCGGCATCGAACGGCATGAGCGCCATTATGCGGGCGTTCAACCGCGCATATGACGTACAAGAGGACCGTCCGTTTTGGGTTGTGCGGGGCCTGTCGATTGTGCTGACGCTCGGGATGATCGCGGTCATTATCGTTATGCTTGTATTGCCGGTATTCGGGCGGATGATCGGGTTGTTTTTGTTTTCCACCCTCGGGTTGTCGCAGCCGTTTTTGACGATATGGAACACATTTCGCTGGGTGACGAGCGTGATCATCTTGTTTGTTGTTTTTACCGCCCTTTATTATTTTGCCCCGAACAAACAGCTGCGTTGCGTCAATGTCGTGCGCGGCGCTTTGTTCGCCACCGCCGGCTGGATTGCGACATCATGGGCGTTTGCCTATTATGTCAACCATTTTGCTGACTATACAGCCATGTACGGAAGTCTCGGCGGGATGATTGTGCTGATGATTTGGTTTTATTTATCGGGCATGATTCTCGTGTTAGGAGGGGAAATGAACGCCATTTTCGATTGTGAACGTGAAGGAAGAAAGCGGCTCCGTTGATGTGCATAAATGCTCCGCAAACCGGATAACGTAACAATGCGGGGGATTTTGATACAGGGGGGATTGCGATGACGAAGCACACGAAAAAAGACGGGGGTACGAAGCAAAAAGGGAAAAACAGGCCGAAACATAAAACGAGCGGCAGCGCCAACGGCCAAAACGGCTATCATTAGAAAAGGTGTCCCAATGCGGGACACCTTTTTCGCTGGGGCGGTCAGCGAACGGCGCTTTACTCCACAATTTCTTCATGATGGTGGTAATACCGCTCGTAAATGTACTCGATCTCGGCGTCAGTCATGCAGGCGAGCTCTTCCCGCGACAACCCCCGCACTTTTTCGATAAACTCGATCATGTTTTTCCGTTCTGCTCTGCTCATCATCGCCACTCCTTTTTCTGTTTTAAAACAGTAACTTGTTATCTTGTTTTTATTATATAACAGTAAAAATAAAATGGTCAATGATTTTTTTTAAAAAAACAAAAAATAAAAAAGCGGTCAAGCCGCTTTTTCCTGTTCCTGCCGTCCGGCAAGGCAGACGGCGGGGATGAGAAGAACAGCGGTGACCGTCAGAAAAAAGGCGTTCGTTGCCGCATCGACGGCGCTTCCGGCAAGGGGCGGGCCCACCATGCTGCCGAGGCTGTACAGCATTCCGCACAACAAGTTGCCGGTCGGGAGGAGCGCTTTCGGCAACAAGTCGGTCATATAGGCAATGCCAAGGGAGAAAAGGGAGCCAGTAAACATGCCGGCGGCAAACAGACAGGCAGCGAGCCCGACAGTGGACGCACCGACCGTGAGCACGGCCAAAAAACAGCTGGCGCCGGCCAGCAAGGCAAAACGAATTACCGCCCGCCGCCCGAACCGGTCGCTGAGCGCCCCGAGCGGGAGCTGAAAGACGATGCCGCCTAACGAGAAAAACGGCAAAATGAAGGCGATCTGTTCGGCGCTCATCTGCTTGCGCAAGGCATACAGCGGGAACACGGAATGAAGGGACGCTTCCAAAAAGCCGTAGGCAAGCGGCAGCAAGAGCGCTGGCCATGCATGTTTCCATGCACCGACCCACCGGCCGGCGGCTGAGGAAGAGCGTTCAAACGGCTTCGGTTTTTCTTTTGGCAGCCAAAAGACGGCCACCCATCCGCTGAAACTGAGGAGAGCGGCCAAATAAAACGGCCACGCCTCATTGATCGAGGCGAGCGAAGCGAGAAGCGGGCCGGCTGTAAAACCAAGGCCGAATGCCAAACCATACAGTGACAGACGCCGCCCGCGCTTAGCCGGCAGCGAAAAGTCGGTGATCCATGTCTGCGTCGCGAAATGAAGCATATGGTCGCCGACCCCGATCAAAAAACGGAGAGCCAGCCAAATAAAAAATGAAGAAAAAAGTGGAAAAAGAGTAAGCGAACATATTACAATAGAACCACCAAGGAGAATGATGGGTCGATACCCATACTTCACCAACGGCCGCTCCAGAAACGGTGAAATGGCCAGCACGCCGATATATAGAGCAGCAGCATGCACCCCGTTGACGGACGAAGGGACGCCGTGTTCATCAAGCAACATGGCTAACAGCGGAAGCAACATTCCTTGGGACAAGCCAGAGATGGCCACGACCGCAGTTAAAATGGCGAAACGCATCGTCATATCCTCACTTCTTTAAATTGGCCAGCCCGCGAACAAACAGAATCCGTCTTTTCACGGCGGAACGGCTGGCCCGTATTCCATCGTACATACAAGCAACGATCAATGCAACGAAAAAATGTTGATGGGAAAGGTGGAAGAAACACAAATGAACAGGTTGTTTGCCTGGATGGCATGGATCGGCGTGCCGGTGTCAGTAATCGGCGGCTTTCTTCACTGGCCGACCGTCTTGATGTTTGGGCTGTATTGTTTGACGATCATTGCGCTCGCCAGCTATATGGGGCGGGCGACAGAGAGTTTGGCCATCGTCGCCGGACCGCGCATCGGCGGGCTGTTAAACGCCACCTTTGGCAATGCGGTCGAGTTGATCATCTCGATTTTTGCCTTGCAAGCCGGACTCGTGGATGTCGTGCTCGCCTCCTTGACCGGCTCGGTGCTGGGAAATTTGCTGTTGGTTGCCGGGTTATCGTTTTTTGTCGGCGGTTTGAAATATAAACGGCAAGAATTCAATATTTATGACGCCCGCCATAACGCCGGGCTGCTGACGTTTGCCATTTTCGTCGCGTTTGTCATTCCGGAAGTGTTTACAATGCAAATGGACGGCGGCGAACGGCTTGCGTTGAGCGTCGGCATTTCGATTATTATGATTTTGCTTTACATCGCTGCCCTTTACTTCCGGCTTGTCACCCACCGCGGCGTATACCAGCATAAATCGGACGAAGCGGAAGAACATGAGGAGCCGGAATGGGGAAAAGGAAAAGCGACCGCCATTTTGGCACTGGCTACGCTCGCGGTTGCCTACTTGTCAGAGCGGCTCGTCCATACGTTCGAAACTGTGGCGGAGTCGTTTGGCTGGAGCGAGCTGTTTATCGGGATCATCATCGTCGCCATCGTCGGCAATGCGGCGGAGCATGCTTCGGCTGTCATGATGGCATACAAAAATAAAATGAACGTCGCCGTCGAGATCGCCGTCGGCTCGACCTTGCAAATCGCCATGTTCGTCGCGCCGGTGCTTGTGCTCGTTTCGCTTTTGTTTCCGGAAAAAATGCCGCTTGTCTTTTCACTTCCCGAACTCGTCGCGATGGCCGCTTCGGTGCTCTTGATGATCGTATTGTCCAACGACGGCGATACGAACTGGTTTGAAGGGGCGACGCTGCTGGCGGCCTATATCATTATGGGCATTGGTTTTTATTTGCTTTGACGGATTCACCCGGGCGGTTGGCGCTCGGGTTTTTTGGACAGAGGCACGGCGCCGGGACGGAAGAAATTTTCACTGTCACGGATAAACGGTGCGTTTTGACGGAAAATAACAGTGAATATGAGATAGAAAGGAGCGAATGCGATGAAAAAATGGGCGGTTTCGCTGTTTGCGAGCGCACTGCTTCTGTATGCGGCAGCGTTCCCGGCATTGGCGGCTTCCGGAAAGCCGGCGCCCGGTGCGGTGATCGATATCTCGAAAGAGAACACATACCCGAATCCAACGCAAGACTTGCCGCATCTAGAGCCAAGCTCGTTTACGAAACAGCTGCTGAAATCAGCCAATGTGAACATTGAGAATCCTGAATTGGTTCATCTCTTTAATGAATCTTCGGCAACGAACGCGCCGTGGGCCATCGGCTACCGGGCGACGATTTATTTAGGCCAATGGCCACTCAACTACCAATCGCTCGAAACATCAACAAATTGGGAGTATCAAAAGGTCAATACGAATTTTCTCGACAACCGCGGCGGCGACACAGCACAAAAACTGTATTACAAACAGGAAATGCAAAAATACGTCCGTGGCGGCTTGACGGTGAAAGTGCCGAATGAAGACGCCGTCAAACGGATGATGTTGAACAAGGCCATGGAAAAAACAAATTTACCGCTCGCTTTCAGCACCGTTGTCGGTCTTGGCACGAAAAAGGATCAGCCGTACAACGTGCCGGCGAAAAAAATGGGCTATTTGTATGCGTATGCTCCGGCTGTGAATGAAAAAGGGAAAGTGACGTACGGGGAAGTGTATATCGTCTTGAAAGGAAACAAAAAGAAAATCGTCGTCAAAAACGTGACGACAAGAGGGGTCGGGGCATGGATTCCGGTGCAAGACCGGCTGTATATGTCCTATGTCGTCAGCGAGCAGCCGCGATAAAAGAGTCGGGCCCAAAAAGCAGGCGCGTTTTGGGCCTCCTCTTTTTTATGCGCATGGCTGATGATGCACTTGCCTCTGCGGCGTTGCTGTTTATCGGGCGATGCGCGCCGCCCGTTTTGTAAAATCGACGCCGCGGTAATACGTCTGCTTGACGAGCACATTGGGCCCTAAGCAGCGCGCGGCCGGGCAGTGGCAAAGAAGTTCATTGGCGAGTTTCGAGCGCCGCCATCGGTTATACACATCCGGCAATGAATCGCGGACGATGTTGCCAAGCGGCGGTTCATCGCCGAAATCGGTGACGATGACATCGCCGGTGAAAATGTTGACATTAAGCCGCGAACGGCCGTCAGGGTCGTTGCGGACGGTGACGTTTTTGCTTTCATACAGCCGCTTTAATAGGCGAAGATCGTCTTCATTGTCGCTGCACGGGTAAAATGGCAGCGTGCCAAACAACATCCAGACGTTTTCATCGCGAATGTCAAGCAAATGGTGGATCGCCGCGCGCAGCTCATCGAGACTTAGCGTCTCTAAGGCGCTGGCAAAATCGCTTGGGTACATCGGGTGAATTTCATGGCGCCGGCAGCCCATTTCCTCAACGACTTGGCGATGGATCGTTTCCAAATGGCGGACGGTCCGTTTGTTTAACATCGTTTCCGCCGATACCATCACGCCGGCATTGGCCAGCGCTTTTGCATTGTCAAGCATGCGCTGGAAGTATTTCTCGCGTTGGGCGCGCGTCGGTTTCCGCTCCATCATAGCGAATCCACCGTCGATGAAATCGTCGATTGACCCCCAGTTGTGGGAGATATGGAGCACATCCAAATACGGAATCACTTTTTCGTAGCGGGACAAGTCAAGCGTCAAATTCGAATTCAGCTGCGTTCGCACCCCGCGCTCATGTGCATAGCGGAGAAGCGGAACGACGTATTGTTCAACCGATTTTAATGACAGCATCGGCTCGCCGCCGGTGATGCTTAATGAGCGTAAATGCGGAATTTCTTCAAGCCGGCGGAGCAACAACTCAAGCGGCAGCGCCTCGGGATCTTTCGCTGTCAACGTATAGCCGACGGCGCAATGTTCACAGCGCATATTGCAAAGCGTCGTTGTCGTAAACTCGACGTTCGTCAGTTCCAACTTTCCATACTCTTCTAGATCAACGTACGCCTCCCACGGATCGTACGCCGGCGTAATGGCCGGCATGGCGGATGAACGCATCGCTTTCTCCTCTCTCTATAAAAAAGTTCCATCGTTCATTATTAGCCGCCTTAGCAGCCCTTGTCAATCGTTTTAGCTGTTTTGCCTCTACCCCATTCGTATGATGAGAAAGGAGCCATCATGAGATGGAAAAGAAAGATTTTTTACACAACAGCGAGAAACGGAGTATAATAGAAAAAGATAAGGACAACTGCCTATGCACGATGAACAGGGGAAGGGGCGTTTAGACAAATGGAGAAGTTCCAGCAAAGCATGTACGACTTGATCGTCGAGACGTCGACGAAGCTGCCGAAGGACGTCCGTCGAGCGATCGCTCGGGCGAAAGCGCGCGAAAACGCCGGCACGCGGGCGGCGATGGCATTGGATACAATCGTTGGCAACATTCAAATGGCGGACGAAAACGTATCGCCGATTTGCCAAGATACGGGCTTGCCGACGTTTAAAATCAAAGTGCCGGTCGGCGTCAACCAAATCGAAATGAAAAAAGCGATCCGGGCTGCCATTGTCGAAGCGACGAAAAATGGCAAACTGCGCCCGAACTCGGTCGATTCGCTCACCGGCAAAAACAGCGGCGATAACTTAGGGGAAGGCGTGCCGGTCATTAAATTTGAACAGTGGGAAAACGATTACATTGACGTTCGCCTTATTTTAAAAGGCGGCGGCTGTGAAAACAAAAACATCCAATACAGCCTGCCGTGTGAACTCGAAGGGCTCGGCCGCGCCGGCCGCGATTTGGACGGCATCCGCAAATGCATTTTGCATGCGGTGTATCAGGCGCAAGGGCAAGGGTGCAGCGCCGGCTTCATCGGCGTCGGCATCGGCGGCGACCGCTCATCCGGCTATGAGCTCGCCAAAGAACAGCTGTTCCGTCCGGTTGATGACGTCAACCCGATTGAAGAATTGCGCCAGCTGGAAGAATACATTATGGAAAACGCCAACAAGCTCGGCATCGGCACGATGGGCTTTGGCGGCGAATCGACGCTGCTTGGCTGTAAAATCGGCGTCATGCATCGCATCCCGGCGAGCTTCTTCGTCTCCGTCGCCTACAACTGCTGGGCGTTCCGGCGCATGGGCGTGAAAATCGATCCGGCCACCGGTGAGATCATCGAATGGCTGTACCAAGACGGCGAAGACGTCGATTTTGCAAAAGAGTTGGAAAAAGCGGAAGCGGCCGCGGCGCTTGAACAAGGAGAGGCGCGCGTCATCGATCTCGTTCCGCCGCTGTCGGAAGAACAAGTGCGGAAGCTCCGCGTCGGCGACGTCGTCCGCATCAGCGGCGTCATTTACACCGGCCGCGACGCCATTCATAAATATTTGATGGATCACGATGCCCCCGTCGATTTGAACGGGCAAATCATTTACCATTGCGGCCCGGTCATGCTAAAAGACGAAGACGGCCGCTGGCACGCCAAAGCCGCCGGCCCGACGACCAGCATCCGCGAAGAGCCGTATCAAGGCGACATTATGAAAAAATTCGGCGTCCGCGCTGTCATCGGCAAAGGCGGCATGGGCGCAAAGACGCTGCAAGCGTTAAAAGAACACGGCGGCGTGTACTTAAACGCCATCGGCGGCGCGGCGCAATATTATGCCGATTGCATCAAATCCGTGGAAGGCGTTGATTTGTTGGAGTTTGGCATCCCCGAAGCGATGTGGCATTTGCGCGTCGAAAACTTCACCGCCGTCGTTACGATGGACTCGCACGGCAACAGCTTGCATGAAGATGTGGAAAAATCGTCGCTTGAAAAGCTGGCCCAGTTCAAAGAGCCGGTGTTCAAGTAAACGTGAAGAAACGATTGGCAGCGTGACTCCCCAAAAGCATCCGCTTTTGGGGTCTTTTTTTTGCAAAAAATGGCGTGCGTAAAGCAGCTGAGGGCGAAAACAATAAAAAAGAGGAAAAGACGGCGGCCAAGGAGGAACCAGGCATGAGATGGCTTATTTCTCTCGTTTTAGCGATTGCGCTTTTTCCCGCTTCTGCGTTTGCCGCAAGCAATCAAGCGATCCATTGGGGATTCAAGCGGAGCGAAAACCACGAGCCCCCGTCGGCGGGAAAAGAGCTCGATGAGCTGCTTGCCAAATATGACGCGTTTTATTTAGGCGATACGAGTGAAAAAACGATTTACTTGACGTTTGACAACGGCTATGAAAACGGCTATACGGCGCAAATTTTGGACATCTTGAAAGAAAAACATGTGCCGGCCGCCTTTTTTGTCACCGGCCATTATTTGCAAACCGCGCCCGATTTAGTCAAACGGATGGCGGCGGAAGGACACATTATCGGCAACCATTCGTGGCACCATCCCGATTTAACAACCGCAAGCGATGAGCGGGTGCGCGAAGAGCTGGAAAAAGTCAAGGAAAAGACGGAAGAGCTGACCGGGCAAAAAGGGATGATGTACCTTCGCCCGCCGCGCGGCATTTTCAGCGAACGGACGTTGGCGCTCGCCCGCGAGCTCGGCTATTACCACGTCTTTTGGTCGCTGGCGTTTGTCGATTGGCAAACCGACCGTCAGCGCGGCTGGCAATATGCCTATGACCAAATCATGAAACAAATTCACCCAGGCGCGATTTTGCTGCTGCACTCCGTGTCCAAAGACAACGCCGAGGCGCTGCCGAAAGTGATCGACGACTTGCGCAAACAAGGGTATACGTTTGCCAGCTTAGATGAATTGATGGCGAAAAAGATGGGACTCCATCCGTGGCTGTTTCGCCCATAAGCGGTTTCGTTTGAAAAATGGCCCCACCCGTGAGCCGTTTGGTTCAGCGGGTGTTTTTCGTTATAATGAGGATACGGACGAAAGAAACAGGTGAATGCGATGTGGACAAAAACAGTGACGGTGCCGGCGCCGTACGATTTCGCACACGCCCTTGAGCGGCTTTCGCTCGACCCGCTGTTGGCCGTGGATCGGGAACGGCAGCGCATCACCGTGCCGCTCGCCCTCGACGGCTGTTTCGTGCCCGTAACGGTGGAAGGCGTCGGCACAAAAGATGACCCGAGATTTGTCGTTTCAGCTCCTTTTCCCGAGCGGCAAGACGAGGTGATGGAGCGGATTTCGCATCTGTTTCAATGGCGGACGCCGCTCGGGCCCATTTACGAGCATTTCCGCCGCACTGACCTGGCGCCGCTGTTTGCCGAGTATGAAGGAATGCCGCTTGTGCTCGATTTTGATCTATATTTTTGCCTCATCAAATGTTTGATCCATCAGCAACTTCATCTCAAAGTCGGCTATCGGCTGACGGAGCGGTTTGTGAAAACGTTCGGAACAGAAGTGGATGGCGTTTGGTTTTACCCGCGCCCGGAAGAAGTGGCCGCCCGTTCGTACGAGGATGTGCGCGCCTTGCAGCTGAGCGGGCGGAAAGCCGAATATATCGTCGATGTGTCGCGCCTCATTGCCGAGGGGAAGCTGCGGCTTGATGAACTCGAGCAGATGGAAGACGGCGAGGTGATGGAGCGGCTGACGGCCGTGCGCGGCATCGGTCCGTGGACGGTGCAAAACTTCCTTCTCTTTGGCCTTGGCCGTCCAAACGTCTTCCCGCCGGCGGATATCGGCTTGCAGCGGGCGGTTGAAAAACAATTCGGGCTCCAAAAGCGGCCGACCGCAAAAGAGATGGCGGCGCTCGGCGAGCGGTGGAAGCCGTACGCCAGCTATGCGGCGCTTTATTTATGGCGAAGCATTGAATGAGAGGGACCGATATGGCAAAGCAACAAACGAACATCAAAATCAAAAAAGGCGACCAATTTCCCGTGACGATTCAACGGATCGGCATTAACGGCGAAGGGGTCGGCTATTTCCAAAAACAAGTCGTCTTCGTCCCCGGCGCGTTGCCGGGGGAAGAAGTCGTCGTCGAAGCGACGAACATTCACCCAACCTACGCCGAGGCGAAAATCAAACGAATCCGCAAGCGTTCACCCAGCCGGGTGGCGCCGCCATGCCCGCTGTATGATCAGTGCGGCGGCTGCCAGCTCCAGCACCTATCGTACGAAGCGCAGCTTGAAGCCAAACGCGACATTGTCATCCAAGCATTGCGCCGCCACGCCCGCCGCCTCGATGTCGACAAACTCGACATCCGCCCGACGATCGGCATGGACAACCCGTGGCATTACCGAAACAAAAGCCAGTTTCAAGTTGGAATGAAGGAAGGGAAGGTGCTCGCCGGGCTGTACGGCCTCAACTCCCACCGGCTCGTCGACCTATCGGAATGCCGCATCCAGCATCCGCAAACGACGCGCGTGACGAACATCGTGAAGACGATTTTGCAAGACTTGCGCATCCCGATTTACAACGAGCGGACGAGAACGGGCGTCGTGCGGACGATCGTCGTCCGCGTCGGCTTCCATACGGGCGACATTCAGCTTGTGCTGGTGACGGCGACAAAAGACATTCCGCGCAAAGAGTTGTTGATCGAGGAAATCCACCGCCGCCTTCCGGAAGTGAAATCAATCGTGCAAAACATCAACGGTGAAAAAACGTCGCTCATTTTTGGCAACGAAACCGAAGTGCTCGCCGGCGACGAATACATTCAAGAAACGCTCGGCGACTTGTCATTTGAACTGTCGGCGCGCGCCTTTTTCCAGCTCAACCCGATCCAAACGGTCAAGCTGTACGACGAAGTGAAAAAAGCGGCCGCCCTCACCGGAACGGAGCGGATCGTTGACGCCTACTGCGGCGTCGGCACGATCGGGCTGTGGCTCGCCCGCGATGCCAAAGAAGTGCGCGGCATGGACACGATTCCGGAAGCGATCGAAGACGCGCAAAACAACGCCAAAAAGCATGGTTTCACCAACACGCACTATGTCGTCGGCAAAGCGGAATATTGGCTGCCCAAATGGGTGAACGAAGGCTGGAAGCCGGACGTCATCATCGTCGACCCACCCCGCGTCGGCTGCGACCGGGCGTTGCTTGAAACGATTCTCCACGTCCGTCCGAAAACGGTCGTCTACGTCTCGTGCAACCCATCGAGCCTCGCCCGCGACCTCGACGCCTTGGCGGCACAATACCGCGTCGACTACATCCAGCCGGTCGACATGTTTCCGCATACGGCGCATGTAGAAAGTGTAGCTCGATTAGTATTAAAGTTTGTAAACACAAAATAAACTCGTTCCACTTAAAAAATAACCGTTCATAACGAAAAATAAAGTCGGGCTTTGGATGAATTTTACTGGAAAAAGAAACAGTCCATCTCCCGCTCCTGATGGGGAAAGAAGAGAGGGAGAAAAAGCGGGGGAATCATTGAGAAATCAAGGAAAAAGGGATCGAGATGAGGAGGGATGAGAGGGAGGAAGCGGGGGGAAGCGCCCACGTTCTTCCCTTTTTCTTTTTCCAAAAATCGAAATAAAGTGGGTTCGTTTGGAGGAAAAAAGCGGGAAAAAATCGGAGAAAAACATCGAAAAAATCGGGGGAGAACGAACGAGTTTATTTTCAATGGGAAGAAATGGGGACGTAAGAATGCGGGTTGGAGAGGGGGAGGGAGGGACGAGTTTATTTTGAATTTACATAGTTACAACGAAAAAACGTGAAATTTTTGATCGATTTTTTGAGAAATTCGGGTACTTTCGTACAACGGAGCTTGTATCGTGGCTTCCTACTAAATTCATAAAAATGGGTTATTTGTTTATGAACAAGATAAGGTGTGCCGTTCTTGTTTTAAATAAGGTGTGTCATTTGTATCGAATTCGTCCACTTATATTCCGAATTTAAAGCAATTGTTACACGTATGGGTGGTAGAATTTCTTACGATAAAATAATGTTTGGGATGGAGACCTTTTGGAAAATAGTATGCACTTGGTGATCATGTAGACAAAAAAAACGATTTATTACTATGACGGACGTATAAGCAGCATAGGAGCACTAACATTACGTTTAGTTCGCAATATCGGACGAAAGAAGGGAAAGAAAGTCCGCAGTATAAGTTTTACGGAGGAAATGAGGAGCTTCGGGAAGATTTCCATTGAAACGAGTTTTATTGGCAATCGATTGTTCCACCTAAAGATCCAACAGAGGATTAACAAAACATGAAGAATATGTTAGAAAACAATCAAAATGAGGCTCTTTACCAAAGGTTGTATTTGACTGTTGTTGAACATTGAATCCTTACCTCTAAAAGGAAAAATGAAGGGATCTATGTTGGTTTATGCAATCACCTTGCTCGTCAAGTACGTGTTGTGGTGATGAACCCAAAATGAATTAGGTCATAACGATCGCTACCTTACTTTGTAACTAATTCAGATTGCAACTTAAAGAAAGGAGGGCAAGACCCTCGAACGGGACAATATATGGGGAGGTATGGCATTGACAACTGTTGGTCCATACAAGGAGAAATATTATGAATGGTGATATTTAGGTTATACACCTGATATATTTTTTCACAATAAACTTGTTTCATTTTCGAAATAAACTTATTCAACTTTTAAAACAAAAAAATTCTATTTACTTCCATTTTAGTTGCATGGTACATTCATCTCGTAAAAATAATGTGGAGGTGAATAGACCATGTCTCTACTAGCAGAAAAGTTGAACAAGCTTTTAGAAGAGGAAAATCTCGATGTACAATCATTATCAACATTGACAGGGCTTTCAATGAATAAATTACAGGAAATTATTGATATGAAAGAAATATATCCTCCCGCTCATGTGATTATTCAAATAGCGAATGTTTTTAAGAAAGATCCAATTGCTTTTTTGCTTTTAAGTAAGGAAGAATACGATAACGCAGGGATTTTGCCGAGAATTATTGCACAACAGGGTGATTCTATTGATGTTGTGCTTGAATTTTGCCTTTATGTCAATAAATTGACTGAACCACATTACAAGTTTGCATTTATTGTAAACAAGGAAAAGTTTCTTGATTTTGTACAACGCATCGAAAAAGCCATCGAACTTTCCACAAAGCAAAGCAGAAAAATTCCACATGAAAATGAACCACTTGTCAAATTAGTGGACTATACAAGAGTGTTTATAGATGAGCAAAAACACATTGAGATCCATATTATTGAGGACCGTTTACTTATTGATTTTCGAACGTTTTTTATTCACTTCCCACTCTCTTTTGAACAAAAGGAAGTATTTAAGTTGCACATTGAAAGAGAAAACGCACATGTGAATTTACACATTGGTGCCGATTTTATGAGAAAGTATGAGTCACTATCGGAACAGTTAGTCATGGCTAGCTCTGGTGAGCTTGTTTTCCGTGAAAATTTTATCATCCAGCAAATTCGAAACATGTATAGTTATCCTGTGACGGTTTCTTAATCAAGTGTGAAATCTTGGCATAGCGGATCAACACATGCCGCTATACCAAGGTTTATTTTATGTTCTTCTCACTAAAAAACCACTCAGACACCTTTTCATTTTTTGTTATAAGCAATTTGACAAGGTGAGTATCATATTACGATTACACTAAAAAAGAAAGGATTCCATGGGAAAACGTATGAGGAGGGAATGGTGATGAGCGAAGAAAAGGTAAAAGAATTTGGAGATTTGTTGAAAGAGTTACGTTTGCAACAAGGTTATTCACTAAATGAGTTGTCTGAAAAAGTTGGGATTTACGCTGGGTATTTGTATCGATTAGAAGAGAAAATGAAGCACTCACCGCCAATTCCTCTAGTTGTACAACTTGCGGAATTTTTGGGCGTCGATCTAAACGTTATGATTCAAGCAGTGATGGAATCGCATCGGAGGAGAAAGCTTAGTGGAGAGGAAAATAACGTTGAAAAACGCTAGGAACAAGGTTTCCCTGGCATTTTTTGTGAATAAAACATTACCAATTTTTTATCCTTTTTATTCATATCGTGTTCAATGAGATGGCGTATATAGTCACTGATATTTTCTCCATTGTTCTTTTTTCGAGAGGAAAGGCATATACGTGCACGAACTTTTTGCGGAAGCTAATACTGAGGATTTTTCTTTGCATCCCACTTCACCTTGATAATGTGTAAAAATGTTTTTACTGTTTTGTATATTAGGATCATTACTGAGTAATGCATGTGATAGGAAATATTGCAATGGTATCTTTAAGCAACAACCTTCCACACCGATAACGATAACCTTCCCGTTTTCCCAATAGATTTTTCGGCTTCGTGCAAAGTTAATTTTACATCACTTAAGAAGATTTTTTCTAAATCTATTTATAACCCGTGGTGCTAGTTTGAGGGCTAGCGCTCAACTATCCCAAGTGTTACAACCTGAATCCGTGACAGAAGTGTATCAAAAATGCTGGGAAACCCAATCGTGTCGAGACTTCGACTCCATTTCGAATGTTCACCTATTAGGTGAAGAACCCCGAGTGCAATATTTTGTTGATTGATCCAGTTTTCTTGGCAGCTTTGAACGCGTCTTTATCACGGATTCAGGTTACAAGTGAATATACCAACAAGATGCCATCTAGTGCTACTTCAAATCCCGCAATCGAATTAGCACGAATTTCTGTAATACGATACTGGTCAACGAGGACAGAGAACACCGTCTCTATAACTTTACGTTTTTGTTTGAGCCATTTCTCCCATGATTCAGATGGGCGGTGTTTCTGGTTTTTGCGAGATGGAGTCCAAAAAGCGATTTGGTACTCTTCATACAACTTTTTTTGCCATTCGCTACTGATGAATCCTTTGTCATCTAAGTTATAGGGGTGAGGAATTTGAGTCATGACGCTTTCGGCTGCGATTCGATCATGACAAGATGCTTCCGTCACCACATATCCCATCGGCAGTCCTTGATCGGTCACTTGAAGGTGCAGCTTCAACCCGTAGTACCACTGCTTTTTGGACGCACAAAACCCGATGTCCGCGATTCCTCGAAATCGTTTGACACGGTACATTCTTGCGGCATGACATCACTCAATCGGCATACTGTCTACGACCGCATAGGCGTGGTGCCCCCCACGTTTGGCTAGCTCATGGCGAATCCATTTGATCGCAAAACGCAGTGATCGACAACGACGATGGTAGCGAGAACGTTCGAGAAAATGTCCATCCGTAAACAAGTTCCCCGTCACAAAGCGATGCCATTCCCGTTCGGAAGAGAAGCCAAGCAGCTTTCCTAAAAGATGAATGGCGATGATGACAGCGTCCTCTTGCTTTACCAAATGGCGATTTCGACGATGAAGATGCAGCTGAATGCATGAAAGTTGGGCAGAAACAAAAAAGAAAATGGATGCATATTGCTTTTGAATCTTGGCCCGATCTGTAGTAAAATGAAAGTGCTCTTGCATGGGGATTCTCCTTTCGAATGGTAGGTCGCACTTTCATTCTACAGGAGATCCGCCAAGCAAGGGCTATTTTTATGCTTGCTCAAGTTTATCTAGCACCACGGGTATATTAAAACAATTAAAAGAAAAAGATGTCGCTAAGTGTTAAAAACCCATCCTATTGAACTGACCATTGTGCAATTCGATGTATAAATCTTCCCATGTCGCTGTATATTATGAAACGAGCCCTACGTTGGCAATAGCAAAGATCTTTTATACTCAACCCTTGCATTGACAAAGTCATCAGCGCTCCCGATGGGACTAATTTTGATCGTATACCCCTCTGCTTGTTGCAAATATGCAAAGGCGCTACTCAATAACTTGAGATAGTATCGATATCCCCGCTTAGACATATGTTCATGGCGAATACCAATGAATTGCAGCAACGTGTTCATCTTCACCGCGTGCATGTCCCCTCTTTTTCTGTTAACTTTACATAATTGAGCAAATTTTAAAGAGAGCATAACTACATACATTTGGTGCTTCGAATACTTATTGAACAAAGAGGGATGCACCATAGTCACCTTATTTGGATCAAGTCTACTGCTCCACAGCCCCAGCTTAACCTGCACTTTACGTTTTTTGGTTTCTAACGTTATAAGTTCTCCTGACAAAGTGTAAGTCTTTCTTCTCACCTTGCCGTGTACGCTTACCTCCATGGCTGCAAGCAACTTCAAATCATCTAAAAAGCGATCAACGTTTTCCTTTCTTCGCCTCACCCCTTTCAATTGAAAATACTTCTTCACATTCAAATCAATCACATCGTTTTTTTGTTCTTGCCAACAAGCTAGGATGTAGATAAAAGCTAACAGGGTAGAAGGGCGAACGATTCGCTGGATGTCCTGTGGAGAAAGAGATTTATCAAAATTTCTTGCTACAATAAATACCTCGCTATTGTTTCGAGTATAAGCCTTCACTCCTTTGAGGGCGGAATTAGTTATAAACATAGGTTCATACATCAATTTACCTATTCCCTCTACAATTTCCATAACGACATCGTTCATCGGAATGTAGAGATAGGATTGTCGTTCTTGCTTATCCATTTTTACCTCCGCTGTCGTTTTAATCGTTGTTTTGTTATATTCATGTCGAGATTTCTTTGATAACTCAAAATCGAATTTCTGTAGATGTTTTCTTATATACAATCGTCCTGAAATATATAACTCCGAGTAATCAAAATTTTTGTCGATGATTTCTTATAGGCATGAACTATGCAATATTTATAATTGGTAAAGTTTAACATTTGACGCTTTTACAAAGCGAATTTGGTTGACTGCTACGCGGCCTAACAAAATGTTGCTTTTCTATACTTATGCATGGGTTTGAAGGTGTTTGTTCGGGCTTCCATGACGCAAGACGTGGCACAGACAAGCCACAGATTTGCCCCTAATATGTCGAAAAAACAGAAAAGCTTTTTCGTTGCATTTATATAGAAATTAGGCAACAAATTTTGATGTCTTTTACTCTCATTCTTTTGTTTTTCTAAAGAAATCCGATGAGTGCATACAAATGGTTGGGGAAATTTTGTATATGCTTATGAGGACGAAAGAAGTTAAACATGACACAACAAAAGTGGGTTATAAAATGGATTTCCTTTTTGTGCCGTCTTCTATCAGAACAATATTGGAGGAGGAGAACATTTACAGCACCATTGTTGACGCTCCAAAAAACATGGGGAAGAGTCCTATTAACTCCTCCCCTACAGTTCCCGAACTACTTCCTCATCCAAAATCGCTTTTCGTTGTTTCCAGTCGGGCATTAGCGCGGAAAGGAAACTGTAAAATTGGTGATCGTGGTTTTTATGAATAAAATGGATAAGCTCGTGCAAAACCACGTAATCGATACAGTATTTTGGAGCCTTAATCAACTCAAAATTGAGCAGTATAGCATGGGAATCCCTTAAACAGGAGCCCCATCTCGCCTTCATCGTGCGAATCATCAACTTTGGCTTTTTGACATTGTATTTCTGAACCAAAGCATACATTTTCTCCAAGGATTCATTGAAAATGAGCTCCGCTCTGCTTCGTAACCATTGCCCGAACAGCCTCTCTTTTCGTTTAAAGTCTTGTTGATCCTTAACATATAGATATATAAAACCTCGATAACACTTTACTCCTTCTGCTTCTCTCTCTTCCACTCTCAAACGATATTGCTTGCCTAAATACTTGAATGACTCGCCGCTTACATATTCTCTATCACTTTGAACCTCTGGCTGGGCGTCTTCAAAAAACTGAATGTTTTTTAGAATCCATGCTGCTTTCTGTTTCACAAACTCTAAGATAAAATCAAGCGGCACTTGCTCATTTGCCGAAACTATGACAGTCATATCGGGTGTAATGCGAAGATTAACATTTTTCACGGGTTTTCGTTCTAATAAAAACGAAATTCCCTTTCCCGCGAACTTTACCTCATGAATTTCCATCTCACACCCCCGTTAATACCGCTTCAAAGCAACCGTCTTAACGCTCTCAATGATTTTGTCAATTTGATCAAAATCCAGTTTCAAACCGTGTTCCTTGGCAAAATCGTACAGTAAATCATCCAATTCTTGAGCAATTCTATTGTGCACTTCCACATTGTCGTGCCAGTCCACTTTACAATTATTCTCGATGATTTTCGTAATCTTGAGTGCTAACTCACCCATCTTGTTGTCATTTACGTCATATGATGCATTCGCTTCCTTAATCACTTCATTGGCCACTCCGTAGAATGCTTGGGCATTAGGATCTTTGCGAATATTTTCGGGATAGTCGACTCCCGAAACCCCTGAGCGAAAATCGTTCAAAATTTCCTTCATCCGTTCAAGATATTCCGCCTCACTGATCCGCTTGTCCTTATACGCCTGGATAGCTTCTTCGATCCGCTCAGAAAACTTCTTGTAATATGCAGGGTTTTCATCCCATTTCGCTTCGATTCGCTTGGATAATCGGGTGCGGATCGCGTCCGCTTTTGCCCGTGGCGACTGTAATCGTTGTAGCTCTTCCTCAAATCCTTTCTTATCCATAATATCCACGGGGTTTGTGATGCGAATGACCTCTTCCGCTGAAATGTAGTTGTCCATCAACATCTGCATTTTAGCTTCGAATTCCTTATGATCAATCGTATCGCTATATCTAAGCTTTACACCTTTGCGAAGCTCTTGATAAAACTTCAAGTCCTTCTTGTATCGATGGAGCTCCTCGGCGCCTAAAGCTCTGTATATATTTTCCGATTCCAAAGCAATACTCAAATGGCGTCCAAACTGGCTGAGCACATTATAAAAATGTTCCCTCAGCTCCTCGTTTTCCAAGAGAACTTCGTATTCTTCAACGTCGCTTTTGTTTTTTACAGGAATGAAAATGTTCACTAATTCCGTATGATAATGCCTAAGTGTTCCGATGACGCTGATCACATCGTACAATGCGCCTTTTAAGTCCTTCGGGTCGAAATTCTCCAGCCCCGCTCCCGAGTACATCTCCATCGCTTCATCAAGTTTGTCGAGAAGCCCTCTGTAATCGATGATAAGGCCGTAATCTTTTCCTTCGTACAAGCGGTTCACCCTCGCGATGGCCTGCAAAAGGGTGTGCTCCTTCATTGGTTTATCAATGTATAAAACTGTTGCTCGTGGAGCGTCGAAGCCTGTAAGAAGTTTGTCAACGACAATGAGCAAATCGATGTCATCGCCCTTGATAAATTCATCTTTGATCGCTTCTTCGTAAGCTTCCTCGTTCCCATATTTGTCCATCATCCGTTTCCAAAACCGTTGGACTTTATCATCGATGCTTTCGTCCACCTCATGATGCCCTTCCCGCTGATCAGGCGGTGAAATGACTACCGCACAATTCAGATCTCCCAGTTCTTCGAACGCCTCCAGATAGCGGATAGCTTCTTTCTTGCTGTTGGTTGCCAGCATTGCTTTAAAGTGAGAGCCTTTGGTCTTGTAGTTTCTCAGAAAATGGTCATTGATATCAAAGGCGATCATTTTGATCCTCTGATCCGAGGAGGCAATGCGTTCAAACTTACTCCACTTTCGCATGACCTCTTCTTTTTGCTTTTCATTCAGGTGGCGGGTGATCATTTCTAAACGATGGTCGATGGCTTTGCGGTTGACCGTTTGCTCGACCATTCTTCCCTCATACAACAACGGGACGATCGCTTTATCCCGAACACCATCAGCAATCGTATAGGAATGAATCAGTTTGCCGAATTTGACCATCGTATTTTTCTCTTTCTTCATCAGCGGTGTCCCTGTAAAACCAAGGTAGCAAGCGTTAGGAAACACCTGCCTCATTTTGTTGTGCAACTCCCCGTATTGTGTCCGATGGGATTCGTCCACTAGGATAAAGATATCTTTCGAAAGAATGGGTTTTTGCTTCACCGCTGCTGTATCAAATTTATGGACAAGAGTCATCACGATATCGGCGCGGTTGTCATTGATCAAATCGACCAAGTGTTTTCCCGATGTCGCTCGGCTGGCTTTGAGCCTAGTATGGTTGAATGTGCGGTGAATTTGCTTATCCAACTCTTTTCTGTCAGTCACCACAATCACTTTCGGGTTGATGTTTTGCATTTCGGTAAGCAGGTATTTCGCCAGCATCACCATCGTGAGCGATTTTCCAGATCCTTGCGTATGCCAGATGACCCCGCCCTGGCGATTGCCATTTTGGTCCGTCTCATTGACGGTTTTAAGGATTTCCTTAATGGCAAAATATTGCTGATAACGGGCGATTTTTTTCTCGTTTTTGTCAAATAACACAAAATAGCGGACCAGCTCCAGCAGCCGTTCAGGATGAAACAGGGAAATAATGTTTTTATCTTGATTCGTCGGCAAACGGTGATGTACTGCCTTGCTGATTTGTTCCTGCAGCCAATCCTCGTTTTCTTCCTTCCATACCGCCCAAAACTTCTTCGGTGTATGGCATGTCGCATATTGAGTTTCATTCTTGTTGGTCGCCATCACGATTTGAACAAATTTGAACAGTTGCGGGATATAGTCTTTGCCTTGGTTGCGAATCATCTGGCTGATACCCTGCTCTATCGAGATGGAAGCTTTTTTACACTCGATCACAGCGAAAGGGATGCCGTTCGCATAGAGAACAATGTCGGGGCGGGCGGTTCCTTGTCCATCCATCTTCTCAACAACAACTTCTTCCACCACATGAAAGACGTTGTTTTCGACATGTTCCCAATCGATGTACTGGATCGTGAACGATTTCTTTGAACCGTCAGGCAAATTCTCAGTATAGCTTCTCCCTAGCATCAATGATTCGTAAATTTTTTCGTTGGCTTTCACCAATCCGTCCGTCAGCGGCTCATCCAAATCCTGAATCGCTTGTTGGATATTCCGCTCACTGAAACGATATGTATTGCCTTTATACTCATAAGAATTAAGCTCCCGAAGCTTTTCTTGGAGCACATCCTTCAGGATCACGTTAAATTGATTGCCCCTCATCGCTTCCGCTTCTTCAGGAGTTAGGTAACGATAGCCTAACGCCTTCAACACCTCAATGGCTGGCTGTTGGCTGATATTCCGTTCATCATAATCCTTTGCTCTGGGCATATTTTCACCTCCCAATTTGAAGCACGAAACATCAGCACTTCACTCGGACTTTTCCTGTAAGCAACAATTGCATGAGGCCTTTCTTTTGTTGTTTTAGGGCTTCGAGTTCCCGTTCAAGTTGTTGAATTTCCTTATCTGCAGTCGTTAAAATGTTTGCTATTCTTTCTTGTTCTACTAACGGCGGAACAATTATCGGCAAAGAAAAGAAATCATCAACGTTTAAGTTAAGTAATCCATCATTCCTTACCCCAGTATTAATAACTCTCGATAATGGTTTATTCAGCATTCCAGCCAAAAAATAGTGTTTATAGAATTCACTTAAGCCATTAACTATTTCAAAACAATAGTAGACATTCGGGACAAGTGCTCTATCGTAATCTTCAAGCCTAAAAACACAGCCATATGGATAAGTCTTTGAATTTCCTTTGTTGTAAGCAAATTCATTTTTAAATAATAGTATATATTTTGATAGATTCTCTCCTGCTATTACCTTACTAAACCTTTCATTCTGGTTCAAAAAACCAACCAATGAAGAAATAGTTAATACTGGATGGTCATTTCTACCGTTTTCTCTTTGAACTCTCTTAGAAATATCTTTTAGCCTTTTTACTCGCCATTCTAATGGAATAATCCCTATTTGGGTTTTATGATAACCCTCTGGAACTTTTCCTTGACTTATCATTTCCAAGCGTTTTTTAATTTCTCTCCAACTAAACTTACTACCATCATTCCATCGAATTCTCCCTGTCAACAGATTCTGCATTAAACCCTTTTTTTGCTCTTTTTTCTGCTCAATCAGTTTCTCTTTTAGCTCGATGGCTTTGTCCCAAGTGGAGAGGATGTCAGCGATTTTTTTGCGTTCAATATCATTACGAGGATATGGAATAAGAAACCCTTTTACGAAATCAGTGGAAATTCTTTTTTGACCTGCTGTACCTGTCATATTTTTTTCGCCAATTTTCCTAAATCTATCTGTTATCGTATGATAATAAATATAGACTTCATCTCCGTATTTTTTAGGCCTCAATACGTGAAATTCTGTGCTTCCAAAACCTGTTTTGTTTATTAGATTATCAACCAAAGCCCCTTTCCCATTCTCAAAACAAGGCGTAATTTTTGCGACAAGAACGTCCCTGTCCTTAAAAGCGGTAAAACCATTGCTTACCTCTTTGTATAATTTGGGTTGGTACCTTATCAATTTAGCATCATCAGATACATCTGACATTGTTACAAAGGAAACAATTTCGTTTTCATCCAAATTTTCTTTGCTTGGATTTATAACCGCGACATCTTCAAAATGTTTCACATCCCAGTCTTCTGGGATAACCCCTAATTTTGATGTCTTGTACCCTTTTGGTACTATTCCTTTATTAATATCTTCAATTCTCTCTTTAATCTCAGCTTTCATGTATATCCCCCTAGAAGTAGGATAATATATCCCTCGATAAACGAATCGTATTGTCCCTGCCATTCAAAATATCTGCTCGCCCTGTACCGTATGCCTTTAAACCATGAATTCCTTTTTCCCACTTAATCGTGATTCGGTAGCTTTCTCTATCATAATCTACATCCAAGCAGTCCTTGGCTTCATCAAGAGATAGAATGGCAATCTCGCTATCTTGCAGTTTCTCTCTCCCACAAATTAGAACAAAGTATAGCTTTTCCTGAATCCGTGACAGAAGTGTATCAAAAATGCTGGGAAACCCAATCGTGTCGAGACTTCGACTCCATTTCGAATGTTCACCTATTAGGTGAAGAACCCCGAGTGCAATATTTTGTTGATTGATCCAGTTTTCTTGGCAGCTTTGAACGCGTCTTTATCACGGATTCAGGTAGCTTTTGGCCATTATCCTGATAATTCCTGATATATTTCACTTCATCAGGCGAAAAGATAAATTGCCATAACTGGGCATCCTTCTTCTGTCTCCTTGATGGTGAAGAAACGTACTTTGCATAAAGCTGATAATCCCCATTATCGGTTGACAATTTATAAATTCTACGGGAATCCCCAGGTTCAATAATGGCTGGGGCAAGACCATTGTTAATAAGACAAGACAACATCGATCCGAAATAAAAGTCTGCTTTACGAACTGCCCCCATCCAAATCTCCTCCTACAGCCCCAGCTCTTCCAAATACTTTTCCATCTGCCGCTCTACTTCCTGAAGCTCTCGCTTAATATTGGCAATGTCCTCCTTTACCGCATCCATATCGACAAGCTCTTCTTCCTCGAACGTATCGACATATCGTGGGATGTTCAAATTGTAGTCGTTCTCTTTGATCTCATCGATGGTTGCAACATAAGAATACTTATCAATGGTTTCGTACTTCTCATACGTCTCAACGATTTTTTCGATATCCTGCTCCCTGAGCTTGTTCTGGTTTTTGCCCTTTTCGTAGTTCCCTTCTCCTGATGCATCAATAAACAGAACTTCTTTCCTCGTTCGGTTCTTTTTGAACACCATCACGCAAGCGGGGATGCCTGTTCCAAAGAACAAGTTCTCAGGCAACCCGATAACGGCATCCAACAAGTTGTGCTTGATGATTTCTTCCCGAATTTTCGCCTCGCTCGCTCCTCTAAACAGCACACCATGAGGAAGGATAACCGCAGCACGGCCATTTTCCGCTAACGAATGAAGAATGTGCAGGACGAAGGCGTAATCTCCTTTAGATTTGGGCGGCACTCCCCAAGCAAATCGACCATGGGGGTCCAGGCTTGCTTCCATTTTGAACTGCTTATCGCTGGTGCCTTCCCCCGCGAACCCCATCGCCCATTTGTCGAGCGAGAATGGAGGATTGGCGACGATCACCTGGAATTTCATCAGTTTTCCGTCTTCCAAGTGCAACGGATTCGCCAAGGTGTCTCCCCATTCGATCTTGGCATCGTCAATGCCATGCAGATACATGTTCATTAACGCCAAAGAATGGGTTTGACCGTTCCGTTCTTGTCCATACACCGCCACTTTTCGGCTTGGCACTTGCCGCACGACGCGAATCAGCAAGGAACCCGAACCGCAAGTCGGATCGTAAATCCGATCGTTTTCTTGGGGTTTCACTAATCTGGCAAGCAACTCGGAAACTTCTGGCGGTGTGAAAAACTCGCCGCCTTTTTTGCCTGCATCACTCGCAAACAAGTTGATCATATATTGATACGAATTTCCGATAATATCCTCATCCTCAAGCACCGAAGGACGCAAATCCAGTTTAGCAAAATCTTCCAGAAGCGTCTTGAGCATCGCATTTCTTTCTTTCGTTTTACCCAAGATTGCTTCGGAGTTGAAATCGATATTGCGGAACACGCCCCGCAATTTCCCCGTATTTTCGTTCTCCAAATGTTCCAAGGCTTTGTTGATGATGACGCCGATTTCGGGATCGTTCCGTTTGCTGTATATGTAGTCAAACGTGGAGTATTCATCGAGAATAAATCGTTCTCTAGACATTGCTCGTTTAATCCGTTCCTGCTCGCCATTGTAACGCTTAGTGTACTCTTCAAGTTTTTCTTTGTATGTATCACTCAGGTATTTCACGAACAGCATGACCAGCACGTAGTCCTTGTAAATACTAGAGTCAATTTTCCCTCTAAATGTGTCGCAGGCTTGCCAAAGAATCGAGTTGATGTAAGATTGCGTTGTTTTTTCCACGTTTCATCCTCACCCTTCATTCATGTTTACAATGGAATGCGTAACGAATTTATAAAACTTTTCTTTTTCAACCATTAGTTTTTGATACAACCGTTTTTCTTTCCGATACAATTGCTGTATTTCTGTGATCTTTTGCTGTGTATCTAAATCGAGTTCAGGCACCTGTATTCGTTCTAAAATCTGCTTATTTGTGCTTGGGACATTGGTTCCTGTCTGAAATTTTAACAGTTCTCCCTTCACTTGATCAGTATTCAAAAACCACGCAACATAACCAGGTAGCACCGATAAGTTATGAATTTCAAGTTTTGCAAAATAGGAAGGAATAAGCAGCCCCTCTTGCTCCCTTTCAATCAAGACTGCTGTATTAGGATGACTAAGACGAACAAGTATATTTCCCTCACAAGTGAAAAACTCGTTACCGATGATTTCCTTGCTTTTGAAGTTCTCGATGGGAGTGTCTGTAAACGTACCATCTTCTTCGATGTTTTTAAGAGATATCATCGGATATTCCGCTGCAACTTCCCAATCTACTTCAGCCTTTTTTCTGGAAAGAACGAGCCCTATTTTAATCCAAGCGATTTCACCGAGGTACATGCCACACCCCCTTCTGTTAAATATAAAATATAACATCGGGTACTTGCTGTCAATTGTTTTTACAAATAAACAAAATATAGCACGGCACACTTTCAAACCATAAATAAGGATGGTAATGGGATTCCCGTCAACATCCTCCCAAGATGGTAACCCACTCAAGCAAAAACAAACCTTGGCATAGCGGTTGAATTACAAAAAATGTGATATATCAACCACTATACCAAGGCTTTGCATTTTTTCATCTTAAAATTGAAAAAGGGATAACTATATATATAGGTTGTAATAGAGAAGTTCCGATCTCCACGTCTCGGCGTCTTTATCGCCTGACAAGCTGGCACGATGACAAGAAGAGCGAACAATGCCTTGTAAAACAAAATTTCGTTTTATATATACATTTCAAATTTACTGAATGATAAAGCTCTTGCACAAAACCCACTCACTAAAATCGGCCATAACGAAATGTTCCGCCAGCGCCTCACACTTTTTCATAAAGTCGGCGCCAGCGAAATGAATGTATCATACACCAAAAAAGGGATAAAATGGATATTTTTTATTTCAAAACTCAAATGAGTTTGTTTCCAAAATTGAACATGTTTTTCACATATGCTTTTGTCTTTTTCACAGCCTCATATTTTTTATTGTCCCGTTAAAATTTCCTCGATAAGCGGCTCTACTCCTTTTTGAAGTAGTTGATCAATCAACCTTTGTGCGAAAAATCTGTTTACCGAATAAGCAATGTGAGAAAGTATATATGCTGCCTTTTCATTAGTTATAAAGCTAAAATCATTAAGCAAGACAGAATAAGCAAAAGCCGCAAAAGGATCATTAGATTCATATGTTTTACATACATCCTCAAAGTGATTATAAATTTTTGTAATGATATCACTCTCGTTGGTTGGACTAATCTTCATATACTGAATGAGGACATCTTTGAAATGGGGATTATTCATTACATTTTGGCACAACTGTTCGCCATTTAATTGATCAATGTATTGTTCCACCTCTATTGTCAAACAACCCTCTTCTATATGCTTTTCCACGAGCTCTTTTCGTTTTTGATCTTTGCTAATTCTCACTATCTTCTTTATATCTTCCAGCATAGAAAGGGCTGAGCCATACCGATCCTCTCTATTCTCTGCTGTTGCTTTTTCCGTTACTCGCCTCATTACATGTCTTGAATCCCATGGGTTCGTTGTGAAAATAAAGTTTATGATCTTTCCTAAGGAGAATACATCACTTCTTTGGTCTCCTTCTTTTAATTCACGTATTTGCTCAGGCGCACAATAGGCATATTGTCCGTAATTATTTGTTTGCATCGTTTGATGGGAATGCAATACTTTAAAATCTTTCCCCAATCCAAAATCGGCAATCTTCATTATACCGTCTACAAATAATATGTTCGAAGGACTTAAATCACGATGAATTATTCCCCTACAGTGCACTTCAGACATAATGTACATTAACTGAAAAACTAAACTCACTTTTTCCTCATCGGAGATATCGTTATTTTTGATGTAATTTGATAAGGTATAATCAGCCTTCTCTAATTCATAATAAAACTCGTCCTCATGAAATTCGTACACTCTAATAATCCCATCAATATTTTGCAATTTCTTTGTTATCTCATATTCTCTTTTAAAGCGGCTTCTCTTGTCTCGATCTAATATATGCTCATCTTTCAGCTTTTTGATAACCTTTCTATCGCTTTTACGATAAAAAACATCTGCAAACCCGTGGTGCTAGTTGAGCGTCAGCGCTCAACCAGCCCTAGTGTGACCAAGG
>ERZ1673787.3-NODE-3-length-136832-cov-15.598003_pt1 | contig 136832 bp, 147 predicted proteins | sample MGYA00580129_ERZ1673787 | MGnify/ENA primary metagenome ERZ1673787 (study PRJEB41219, sample SAMN04549613) | soil metagenome | isolation source: soil | place: USA: Texas, Brazoria NWR | collected 2008-10-24 | study: EMG produced TPA metagenomics assembly of... | reverse complement strand
CACTTACTCCCTTTGGTCGTTGAAGTGGGAGTCTCCTGCGCGAAATAGGATGAAGGCCGTTTCGGGGGTAGTTCGCCGGAAGCGCCGCCCCGGTAGGTTTTGCCGCAATTTTTCATCATATTTGTCCCACCGGCGCATACACTTGTACAGAACATGACCTTGGTGTGTCGCGATCTTCCCTCTATTGCGCTCATTTCAGGTTGAATGGAAAGGAGGAACAGGCGATTCCTCCCTGCTTGCCGAAGGAGGGGGATCCTCGCCGGTATCGGATGAAAAGGTGGAAGCGGCTCATTTGCCTTATGGTCCTCGCTGCAGGGATGATATCATGCGTTCCACGGCAGACGAACGCCATGGACGGGGTGAGCGCAAAAAGCGCCATTTTAATAGAACAGCATTCCGGACGGATTTTGTTTGCGAAAGACGCCTATACGAAGCGGCGCATTGCCAGCATCACGAAAATTATGACCGCCATTTTGGCCATCGAGTCCGGGAAGCTTGACGACATGGTGACCGTCAGCGCCCGCGCCGTTCGGACGGAAGGATCATCGATTTATTTGCGCGAAGGAGAGAAAATCAAGCTGCGCGACTTAGTGTACGGACTGATGCTTCGTTCCGGCAATGACGCCGCGGTTGCCATCGCGGAGCATGTCGGCGGCAGCGTCGAGGGGTTTGTGTTTTTAATGAACAAAAAGGCGGCTGAAATCGGGATGCGCGACACAGAGTTTGCCAATCCGCACGGATTGGACGATGCGGAAAACCATTACTCAACGGCCTATGATATGGCGTTGCTCATGCAATACGCGATGAAAAACGAAGAGTTTCGCCGCATTTCCGGAACGAAAGTGTACCGCGCCCCCGCCCCGCCCGGTGAGGACGGCGCGCGCGTATGGCGGAATAAAAACAAGCTGCTGACAAGCCTTTACGAATATTGCACCGGCGGCAAAACCGGCTATACGAAACGGGCGCACCGCACACTCGTCACGACGGCGTCCAAAGATGGAGTCGATTTGATCGCCGTCACCTTGGATGCGCCGGACGATTGGAATGACCATATCGCTATGTACGAATATGGATTTTCTCATTATCACATCGCCAAAGTGAGCAGCGAGCGGGTGGTCGACAAAATTTCTGATCCGTTTTACCGCGGGCGGCTGCAGGCGGTCCGCGATTTGCGATATCCGGTGACCGATAAAGAGGAGAGCGGGCTGTGGGTGAAAGTGTATTTGCTGAAGCCGCGCAAAGAATGGAAAAAATACCCAGAACAGGCACCGACAGAGGTCGGAAAGGCGGTGCTTTATTTGCATCAAAAGGCGGTTGATTCGGTGCCGCTGCTGTATGAACCGGGAAAGGAAGAAAGCGGCCGAGGGTTTTTATGGCAAGTATTTCGCTTTTTAGGTGTGAGAAGCGATGGTTAACCTCATTTGGGTGATGATGGCGGTCATTGGCATCGTCTTTGCGGCGGCCAACGGCACGATGGACGAAGTGAACAAAGCGGTGTTTGAAAGCGCCAAAGAAGCGGTGACGATCAGCATCGGCATGGTCAGCATTTTAGTGTTTTGGCTCGGGCTGATGGCGATCGCTGAACGCGCCGGCTTGCTTGACAAAGCGGCGCGCCTGTTTATGCCGCTCGTACGCCGCTTGTTTCCAGAGGTGCCGCCCGGCCATCCCGCGCTCGGCTATATCGTCTCGAATATGGTCGCCAACATGTTCGGCCTTGGCAATGCGGCGACGCCGATGGGCATAAAGGCGATGGAGCAGCTAAAAAAGCTCAACGGCGGCCGCGACGAGGCTAGCCGGTCGATGGTGACGTTTTTGGCCATGAACACATCAGGCATTACGCTCATTCCGGCGACCGTCATCTCGATTCGCATGACGTACGGTTCAGCGGCGCCGAGCGAGATCATTGGGACGACGATCGTCGCTTCGACGATTTCGACGATTGGGGCGGTATTGATTGACCGGTACTATTATTGGAAACGGATGCGGAAAGGCAGGAAGCCATAATGGCTATCGTCCAACTTCTTTCTGTTTGGCTGATCCCTGCGCTCATTGCTTTTATTTTGCTTTACGGTACAGCAAAGAAAGTGCCGACGTACGAAGCGTTTGTGGAAGGCGGCAAGGAAGGGATCGAGATCGCGTTTTCGCTCATCCCGTATTTGGTCGGCATGTTGGTGTCGGTCGCCATTTTCCGAGCCTCAGGGGCGCTTGATGCCATGATGGAAGTGATCAAACCGCTGGCTGATGCCATTGGACTGCCGGCCGAAGTCGTTCCGCTTGCGGCTCTCCGCACGCTTTCCGGCACGGCGGCGCTCGGCATGACGACCGATTTGATCGCTACTTACGGCCCGGATTCGTTCATCGGGCGCCTTGCTTCTACGATCCAAGGCAGTACGGAGACGACGCTTTACGTGCTCACCGTCTATTTTGGCGCCGTCGGCGTCAAAAAAATGGGCGATGCGTTAAAAGTCGGCATTTTGGCCGACATTCTCAGCTTTATTGTTTCTGTTTTCATCGTTTTGTTTGTATTCGGGCGCTAGCGGCGCCTTTTTTCGTTCCCGCCGTTCGGCGGGTTTTTGTTTGCAAAGGGAGCGGGAAAGGTGAAAAATAAAAGTGCCGCGCTTGTATCTGTTAGACGGAAAGGGTAAGATGATGAAAGAGGTGAGAGAGAATGGAACGGCTGCAAAAAGTGATTGCCCGCGCTGGTTTGGCATCAAGGCGCAAGGCGGAAGAAATGATTTTGCAAGGGCGGGTGAAAGTCAACGGCCGCGTTGTCACGGAGCTTGGCGTCAAGGTCGGACCGCGAGATGAGGTCGAAGTCGACGGCATTCCGGTCGAGCGCGAGGAGCCGGTGTATTATTTGCTGTACAAGCCGCGCGGGGTGATTTCCAGCGTCAAAGATGACAAAGGGCGCAAAGTGGTGACCGATTTTTTCAAGGATTTGGACAAACGCATTTACCCAGTCGGGCGGCTCGACTATGATACGTCCGGGCTGCTTTTGCTGACGAACGACGGCGATTTCGCCAACTTGCTCATGCATCCGCGCTATGAAATCGAGAAAGTATACGTTGCGAAAGTGAAAGGCATCCCGACGCGCGAGCAGCTGAAGCAGCTCGAGCAAGGGGTGATGCTGGAAGACGGCATGACGGCGCCGGCGAAGGTGAAACTGCTCTCCGCTGACCGAAAAAAGCGGACGGCGATTGTCGAAATCCGCATCCATGAAGGGCGGAACCGGCAAGTGCGCCGCATGTTTGAGGCGATCGGCTGTGAAGTGATGAAACTGAAGCGCGAACGGTATGCGTTTCTTGATTTAAAAGGGCTTCGTCCCGGCGAATACCGTGAGCTGTCGCCGCACGAGGTGAAGCTGCTGCGTGCGATCGCCCAATCCGGCGGGCGAAAATGACGAAGATTGTCACATAACGTTCATATCCTTGCACAGCAGGCTGAATAAAACTTTGCTATAATGGAAAATGGGATATTGTGAAGCGCCGCCTGCGGTCTTTGCGGTTTAAGGCCGCAGAGGCCGGCGCGAAGCTAAAGGGGTTTGAACGATGAAAAAGCAACAGCGCCTAGTGATGAGAACGGTTATTTTGCTCGTGCTTTTGGCGGCGGTCGGCTATACGATTTACGCCAACTTTTTTACCGAGAAACAGGCAGTCGCCGTTGGAACGACGGCGCCTGACTTTGTGCTGACCGACTTGAAAGGCCGGGAGCACCGCCTCTCAGACTATCGCGGCAAAGGCGTCTTTTTGAATTTTTGGGGGACGTGGTGCAAACCGTGTGGGCGGGAAATGCCGTATATGAACGAACTGTACCCGCTCTATCAAAAGCAAGGTGTCGAAATTTTGGCGGTCAATGTCGGCGAACCGAAGCTGAGCGTCGAGAAATTTGCGGAGCGGTTTGGTCTGACCTTTCCGATTGTGATCGACCGTCAAGATCAAGTGTTGAACGCCTATAATGTCGGCCCGCTGCCAACCACGTTTTTGATTGACAAAAACGGCGAAGTGAAGAAAATCATCACCGGCACGATGACAAAAGCAGACATTCAGCGCCATTTGGAAAGCATCAAACCGTAAGGAGTTTTGCATCATGAAACAAGTCAAATGTGAATGCGGGCACGTCAACCCGCATGGCACGGCGTTTTGCGAATCATGCGGCAAACCGCTCGAGGAGCGGGCGGGGAAAACGCTTTTGGACATGCGCTACGAAGGAAGCGCCCGCCGGTCGCAAACGTACAAGCGAACATTCATCGATCAAATTTGGGCGTTTTTCTCGTCGGTCAAAGTCGGAGTGGCGCTCATCGTCATTACGCTCATTGCTTCGGCGATCGGCACGATTTTCCCTCAGCAAATGTATATTCCGCCGAACGTCGATCCGGCGAAGTATTATAAGCAGCAGTACGGTTGGGCAGGGAAGCTGTATTATGAGCTCGGCTTTAACAACTTGTACGGCTCATGGTGGTACATCCTGCTCATCGCTTTAATCGGCGTTTCGCTTGTCATTTGCAGCTTGGACCGGGTCGTGCCGCTTTACCGCGCCTTGAAGCGGCAAGGGGTGAAGCGCCATCCGCATTTCTTGGAGCGGCAGCGGTTGTTTGGCGTCTCGCATGTGAGCGATCTCGACAAAACGATGGCCGTGTTGAAAGAACGGCTGGCTGCGCGGCGCTACCATGTCCGCGAGGAAGACGGGCATTTGCTCGCTGAAAAAGGGCGTTTTTCCCGCTGGGGGCCGTACGTCAATCATATCGGCCTCATCATTTTCTTGATCGGGGTGATGCTTCGTTCCGTTCCCGGCATGTACATCGATCGGGTGATGTGGATTCCGGAAGGGGAGACGAAAGAAATTCCGGGGACAAACGGCCGCTACTTTTTAAAGAGTGAAAAATTTATTTTTGAAACATATGAGAAAGGCAAAGACAACGAAGTGTTCAACGCTGCCATCGACCGCGTCGGCAACGGGATGATCGCCAAAAACTATCAAACAAACGTCGTGTTGTATAAGCGCGTCGGTCCTGTGATCCCCGGCGCCAAGCCGAAGCTTGAAAAAGTGAAGGAGTATCCGATTCGCGTCAACGAGCCGCTGGAGTTCGACCATTATGCGCTCTATCAAGTCGATTTCCGCTTGAATGAGCCGAAAGCGATGTCATTTCAGTTGGCGGACAAGCAGTCGGGGAAAACGTTCGGCACGGTGACGGTCGATTTGTATGATCCGAAAGAGTTGTACAATCTCGGACATGGGTATCGCGTTGAGCTATTAAGCTATTTTCCTGATTTTGAGTTTGATGAAGACGGCGATCCGTCAACGAAGTCGCGCGTGCCGAACAATCCGGCGTTCGTGTTCAAAATGTACGCGCCGGACCGTCCGAAAGGGGAAGTCAGCTTCGTCGCCATCCAACAAACGATCGAACCGTTTGGCAACAACAAGTACAAAATGGCGTTCGTGGGGCTTGAGACGCGCAATGTCTCCGGCTTGACCGTCCGCCGCGATTTCACGCTTTGGATTTTAGGGGTAGGCGGCGCGATTTTTATGATCGGGCTCATCCAAGGGATGTATTGGAACCACCGCCGCATTTGGGTGCAACGGGTCAACGGCGAGCTATGGATCGCCGCGCACACGAATAAAAATTGGTTCGGCTTGAAAAACGAGCTGCGCCGTTTGCTTGACGGCACTGGTGTGAATATGCCGGCCGATCAGCTCGAAGAAGGGAAACAGGCCGGACAAGGGGGGCAAGCTCATGGACATGGCACAGCTTAGCAGCACATTGCTCTATATTTCGTTTGTGTTATATTTGATCGGCACGTTTTTTTTTGGCGGCGCCATTCGCGACAAACGGAAGGAGCGGCAAGGAAAGGATCGTTGGTCGCAGCTTGGCATTGCCGTGACGATCATCGGTTTTCTCACCCAGGTCGGGTATTTCATCACGCGCTGGATCGCTGCCGGGCATGCTCCGGTGAGCAATTTGTTCGAGTTTACAACGTTTTTCGGCATGATGCTTGTCGCTGCTTTTATCATTGTTTATTTCATTTACCGGTTGAGCGTGCTCGGCCTGTTTGCGCTTCCGGTCGCGTTGCTGATCATCGCCTATGCGAGCATGTTTCCGCGGGAAATTTCGCCGCTCATTCCCGCCTTGCAAAGCGATTGGCTGCACATCCATGTGACGACGGCGGCCGCCGGGGAAGCGATTTTGGCGATCAGTTTTGTCGCGGGTTTGATTTATTTGATTCGCGTTGTCGATCAGTCGAAGCCGTCCAAGCGCACGTTTTGGCTGGAAGTCGTCATGTTTTGCCTTGTGGCGACGCTCGGCTTTGTCATCGTCTCAACAGCGTTTGGGCTTTCCGGGTACGAAGCGAAGTTCACGTGGGTTGATAAAAACGGCCAGGCGGCCGAAGCCGAGTACCATATGCCGGCGCTTGTCGGGCCGCATAAAGGAGAGCTGGTGAAAGAAAGCGCCGGCCGCATGGAGCCGCTTGTTGAAATGCCGGCGATCATCAACGCGAAAAAGCTGAACACGGTCATTTGGTCGCTCATGGCCGGTGCGGTGCTGTATGCCGCTTTTCGTCTTGTGCTGCGCAAGCGCATCGCCGCCGCGCTCAAGCCGCTTGTGAAAAACGTCAACTTGGATTTGACTGATGAAATCGGCTACCGGGCGGTGGCGATCGGGTTTCCGGTGTTTACGCTCGGGGCGCTCATTTTCGCGATGATTTGGGCGCAAATCGCCTGGACCCGCTTTTGGGGCTGGGACCCGAAGGAAGTGTGGGCGCTCATTACGTGGCTGTTTTACGCCGCTTTTTTGCACCTCCGGCTGTCAAAAGGCTGGCATGGGGAAAAGTCGGCATGGCTCGCCGTCATCGGCTTTGCCATTATTATGTTTAACTTAGTGGCGGTCAACCTCGTCATTGCGGGATTGCACTCGTACGCCGGAACATAATGGAAAACAACCGGATGCTCTGTTGGCTAGCATCCGGTTTTTCGGTAAACTAGAAAATAGGGAGTGTTTCCATTGATGATGGGAGGGTGCAAAGCATTGGAAAAACAAGAAAAAACCATCCGTATTTTAGTGGTTGACGATGAAGAGCGCATCCGGCGGCTCTTGAAAATGTATTTGGAGCGGGAAAACTATGTGATCGATGAGGCCGGCGACGGCAATGAAGCGTTGGAGAAGGCGTTGACGAATGATTATGACGTCATTTTGCTCGATCTGATGCTGCCGGGCAAAGATGGAATTGAGGTGTGCAAAGAAATTCGCGAGCAAAAAACGACGCCGATCATTATGCTGACGGCCAAAGGCGAGGAGTCGAACCGCGTTCAAGGATTTGAAGTCGGCACGGACGACTATATTGTCAAGCCGTTCAGTCCGCGCGAAGTCGTGCTGCGCGTAAAAGCGCTGTTGCGCCGCGCGGCGAATGCCGCTTACGCGCCGGTAGAGACGACGGCGAAAGACGTGCTTGTGTTTCCGCATTTGACGATTGACAACGATGCCCACCGGGTGACGGTCGACGGCAAGGAAGTCAGCTTAACGCCGAAAGAATATGAGCTGCTTCTCTTTTTGGCCCGCTCGCCCGACAAAGTGTTCGACCGCGAACAGCTGTTGAAGGAAGTATGGCATTACGAATTTTTCGGCGACTTGCGCACGGTCGACACCCACATTAAACGGTTGCGCGAAAAGTTGAATAAAGCGTCGCCGCAGGCGGGAAAAATGATCGTCACCGTCTGGGGCGTCGGCTACAAGTTTGAGGCAGTGAACGACTGATGTGGCTGTTTCGCAGCGTCGTCGGCAAGCTTTGGTTTACGATTTTGCTGCTTGTGGCATGCGTGCTTTTCATTTTAAGCATTTTGCTCATCAAGTTTTTCGAGGATTATTATGTCCAGGAAGCCGAAAACGATTTAACCCGCCTGGCGACGAAAGTGGCGGACGTGATGCATGACTACCGTGATGAACAGCTTGCCCGTTCGATCGCCTGGACGCTCGTCGACAATCGCTCGAAGGCGGTCATCGTCGCTGACGAGTCGCACTATTGGTATTCACCCGATGGCGCTGACTTGCATGACGTGCCGCTGTCGTTCATCCGCCAAGATGCCGATTTGCGCCGCGTCTTCACCGATCGGACGACGGTGAAAAAACGTCTGTATGCGCCGGAGTGGCAGCACAATGAAGAGCTGCCTTACGACATGATTATCGTCGGCGTGCCGCTATCGATGCCGGACGGCAGCCGCGGCGCTGTTTTCATTTACCAGTCGCTTGAGGCGATCGCCGATGCAACGGAGCATACGAAAGAGCTCATTTTTCTTGCCGCCTTTATCGCCATTATCATGACGACGTTTTTTGCCTTTTTCTTGTCGACGCGCATCACCGCCCCGCTTCGGAAAATGCGGCAAGCCGCGTTCGAAATGGCGCGGGGCCATTTTGACATGAAAGTGCCGATTTTAACCAATGACGAAATCGGTGGGCTGGCGATGGCGTTCAACCAAATGGGACGGCGTCTGCAGTTTAACATCAACGCCTTAAACCAGGAAAAAGAACAGCTGGCCAGCATTTTAAGCAGCATGGCCGATGGCGTCTTGACGTTTAACCGCGACGGGGAAATTTTGATTACGAACCCGCCGGCTGAGCGGTTTTTGCAGGCGTGGTATTTTGAGCAAGGAAACGACGCGGAAGCGATGGCGCCGTTGCCGCCGCAAGTGAAAGAGCTGTTCGCCCGCGTCGTTCGCGAGGAGAAGGAGCAATCGACCGAAGTGACGCTGCAGGGGCGGACGTGGGTCATTTTAATGACGCCGCTGTACGGCAAAACGATGGTGCGCGGCGCGGTGGCTGTTTTGCGCGACATGACCGAAGAGCGGCGGCTTGACAAGCTGCGCAAAGACTTTATCGCCAACGTTTCGCACGAATTGCGCACGCCGATTGCCATGCTTCAAGGCTACAGCGAGGCGATCATCGACGATATCGCAGCGAGCGAAGAAGAGAAGAAAGAGATGGCGAAAGTCATTTATGACGAGTCGCTGCGCATGGGCCGCCTTGTTAACGATTTGCTTGACTTGGCGCGCATGGAAGCCGGGCATATCGAGCTGCACTATGAACAGGTGAAGCTCGCTCCGTATATTGAGCGGGTGATCCGCAAGTTTCACGGGCTGGCGAGAGAAAAAGGGATCGAGCTGGAGGCCGAATTCCGCGATGGCGACATGGACATCGCGTTTGATCCCGATCGGATTGAGCAAGTGCTGACCAACTTGATCGATAATGCCATCCGTCATACAGAATCAGGCGGCGCGGTCCGCTTGATCGCTGAACGAAGCGGCGACGGCGTGACGATCCATGTCCAAGATTCGGGCTCCGGCATCCCGGAAGAAGACTTGCCGTTTGTGTTCGAGCGGTTTTACAAAGCGGATAAAGCGCGCACGCGCGGCCGTTCCGGAACGGGATTGGGCCTTGCCATCGCCAAAAACATCGTCGAAGCGCATAAAGGGCTCATCACCGTCCACAGCAAACTGAACGAAGGAACGACGTTTTCGTTTTATTTGCCGGCCCGCGGGCCGAAAGGAGCGTAGCGCCGTTTGGAAGAGCGGGGAAGCCACAGCTTCCCTGCTTCTTTCACGTTGAAGTTTTTTTATAGTGGTATAGACAACTAGAATATATAATATTATTATAAAAACAGAAGGTGGGAAATCGCGATGAAACGATGGATATTGAAAAATGCTGCGGTGTATGCAGAAGCAGACAACATTCAACAAGGGTATGTGCTGATCGAAGGGGAAAAAGTGGCGTCCATTGGCCCGATGTCGTCGTGCCCGGCAGAAGCGGGGGCGGAAGTGATCGAGCTTTCTCCACGGTTTGCTGTCGTGCCTGGTTTCATTGACGTTCATATCCACGGGGCGGCTGGAGCGGATGTTATGGATGCGACCCCGGAGGCGCTTGACAAGATGGCCAACGCCTTGCCGGCGGAAGGGACGACCAGTTTCCTGGCGACGACGATGACGGCGCCAAGCGAACAAATCGAAGCGGCGCTTCGAAATGTCGCCCGTTATATGGCCGAGGAGAATCGCCCAGGGGCGGCGGAGGTGCTCGGTGTTCATCTGGAAGGACCGTTTTTGTCGCCGAAGCGCGCCGGGGCGCAGCACCCGCGCCATCTCGCCGATCCGGACATCTCACTGTTCCAACACTGGCAAAAGGCGGCAGGCGGCCACATCCGCCTTGTCACGCTTGCCCCGGAGCGGAACGGGGGGCTGGAACTTGCCTCCTACTTGAAACAGACGGGTGTGATCGCTTCGATCGGCCATTCCGATGCCGTTTACGACGAAGTAAAAGCGGCGGTCCATGCAGGGGTGACGCATGCGACCCACCTGTTCAATGGGATGCGCGGCATCCATCACCGTGAACCGGGTGTCGCCGGTGCGGTGCTTATGTTTGAAGAAGTCATGTGCGAGCTGATCGCCGATGGGCTGCACGTCGCGCCGCCGATGGTTCGCTTCGCTTACCGGAATAAAGGAAGCGAGGGGCTTATCTTAATCACCGACGCCATGCGGGCGAAATGTCTCGGCGATGGGGAGTATGATCTCGGCGGCCAAGAGGTGGAAGTCTGCGGCGGGGAGGCGCGGCTTGCCGACGGAACGCTGGCGGGAAGCGTGCTCAAGCTTGGCGAGGCCATCCGCCGTGTGCTCGACTATACGGGTTGCACGTTGGAAGAGGTGATCCGCATGGCGAGCTGGAATCCGGCGAAACAGCTTGGCGTGCTTGATCGGAAAGGCAGCTTGCGGCCCGGCAAAGACGCCGATGTCGTCGTGTTGAATGAACGATATGAAGTCATGATGACGTTTTGCCGTGGCGCCCTTGCCTATCGCAAGCAGGATGAAAGGGGTGAAGAGCGATGGCTTTGAAGCTTTTGAAAGCTGCTGACTACGCAGAGATGAGCCGCCAAGCGGCGGACATCATCATCAAACAAGTCAAGGAAAAGCCGAACGCCGTTCTCGGCTTGGCGACCGGCTCGACGATGCTCGGCGTGTACCGCGAATTGGCCGCCGATCATCGGCAGCATGGGACATCGTATCGGCTTGTGCGCACGGTCAATTTGGATGAATATGTCGGCCTTGGTCCGGATCATCCGAACAGCTATCGCCATTATATGAATGAGCATTTGTTTTCAAAGCTTGACATCCCGCTTCACGAGACGCATGTGCCGAACGGCTTGGCTGCTGATCTTGACGAAGAATGCCGCCGCTACGAACGGCTCATCGATGAAGTGGGCGGCATCGATTTGCAGCTTTTGGGCATCGGACGCAACGGCCATATCGGCTTTAACGAACCAGGGACGCCGTTTTCATCGCCGACCCATGTCGTCGAGCTTGCCGAATCTACGCGCAAGGCAAACGCCCGCTTTTTTGGGTCGTTGGATGACGTGCCGCGCCGTGCCATTACGATGGGGATTGCGACCATTTTGCGCAGCCGCCGCCTCGTGCTGTTGGCGTCGGGACGAGAAAAAGCAGAGGCCATGGCTCGGCTTTTAGAAGGCGTTGTCACCCCGGACTTGCCGGCTTCCGCGCTTCACCTTCATCCGGACGTGACGATCATTGCCGACCGGGAGGCGCTCTCGCTCATTCCGAAGGAAAAGCGGCGGGTGGATGCGCCATGATCGATAAACAATCGCCGATTCCGATTTACTATCAGCTCGAGCAATATATAAAAGAAAAGATTGAAAAAGGAGAATGGCAGCCGGGCGAGATAATCCCGTCTGAGCGCGAGTTGGCGGAAATGTATGACATCAGCCGAATGACCGTTCGGCAGGCGGTCAACAATTTAGTGAACGATGGCTATCTCATCCGCCGGCGCGGGAAGGGGACGTTTGTCGCCGCCCAAAAAATCGAGCAGCCGCTGAAAGGGCTGACGAGCTTTTCCGAAGATATGCGGGCGCGTGGCATGGAGCCGGGCACGATCGTCCTCAGCTTTGAGACGGTTCCGGCTTCCGAGAAGCTCGCTGAAGGACTTGGCGTCGCGGAAGGCGATGATCTTTACAAAGTCCGCCGCCTTCGGTTGGCCGATGGCTTGCCGATGGCGTTGGAGACGCTGTACATTCCGGTCAATCTCGTCCCCGGACTGACGCGTGATGTTGTAAGCGGTTCCGTCTATGAATTTATCGAAAAAGAAAAAGGTCTGGTCATCGGCTCTGCAGTTCAAACATTGGAAGCCTCGGTCGCCCGCCAGGTGGAGGCGGAGCATCTGAAGATGAAAGAAGGGGCTCCGGTGCTGTTGCTTGAGCGGCGCACGCACCTTGTCGACGGTCGGCCGCTTGAAGTCGTCAAATCGGTGTACCGCGGCGACCGGTACAAATTTATGATTGAGATGAAAAGGGGAGGATCATGATGTTAGGGTTTTTGCAACGGCTAGGAAAAGCGTTAATGTTGCCGATTGCCGTATTGCCGGCGGCGGGATTGCTGCTTCGGCTTGGCCAGCCTGATTTATTGAATATTCCGTTTATCGCCGCCGCGGGCGATGCGGTATTTTCCAACTTAGCGTTGATTTTCGCCATCGGCGTGGCGATCGGTTTTGCGAAAGACGGCAACGGCGCGGCGGCGCTTGCTGGGGCGATCGGCTACTTTGTCTTGACAAAAGGGGCCGCCGCGATTGATAAAGACATCAATATGTCTGTGTTGGGCGGCATCATCTCCGGAGTGATCGCCGGGCTTTTATACAACCGTTACCGTGATATCAAGCTGCCGGATTGGCTCGGCTTCTTCGGCGGACGGCGGTTTGTGCCGATCGTGACATCGCTTGTCATGCTCGTGCTTGCCTTGATTTTTGGCTATGTATGGCCGCCGATTCAAGATGGCATCAACGCGGTCGGCCATTGGATCGTCGGCGCTGGGGCGGTTGGCGTCGGCATTTTCGGGTTCCTCAACCGGCTGCTCATTCCAGTCGGATTGCACCATGTGTTAAACAGCTTCGTCTGGTTTGTGTTTGGCGAGTATAATGGAAAAACGGGTGATTTAAGCCGCTTTTTCGCCGGCGACCCGGATGCGGGCATTTTTATGGCCGGCTTCTTCCCGATCATGATGTTTGGTCTGCCCGCGGCAGCGCTGGCGATGATCGCGGCGGCGAAAAAAGAGCGTCGCAAAGCGGTCGCCGGCGCGCTCCTTGGCGTGGCGTTGACGTCGTTTTTAACCGGGATTACGGAGCCAATTGAGTTTCTATTCATGTTTTTATCGCCATTGCTCTACGTTGTCCATGCCGTGTTGACCGGCTTGTCGCTCGCAGTGGCGACAATGCTTGACATCCACCACGGGTTTACGTTCTCGGCCGGGGCGATTGACTTTTTCTTAAACTACGGCATTGCGAAAAAACCGTATTTGTTGATTGTTCAAGGTCTTGTATATGCTGTCGTCTATTTCGTCGTCTTCTATTTCCTCATTACGAAGCTCGATTTGAAAACGCCGGGGCGTGAAGAGGAGGTAGAGGGCGAGTTTGCCGACAGCGGTGCGGCGCAGTTGGGCGTCAAATACGAGGACCTTGCTGCAAAATATATCGAGGCGTTGGGAGGAAAAGATAATCTCGCCCAAATTGACAATTGTGTCACACGCTTGCGCCTAAAAGTGAAAGACATGGCAAAAGTCAACGAAGCAGAATTGAAACGTTTGGGAGCGAAAGGTGTGCTTCGCCTCAACCAAACGGATTTGCAAGTGGTCGTTGGCACGGATGTCGAATTTCTGGCCAACGCGATGAGAAAATAAGGAACAACGAAGCCGTTCTTTTAAGGGACGCCAGAAAGGGGGAGCTCCGGTGAAGCGGCTGTTGGATTGCAACGCCTCCGATTTTCGTCGGATGACAGGAAAACAGTTAAAACAATCGATTCAAGCGTCAGAAGGCAGGGTGATCGTCGCGGAAGTCGTCGGGGAATTCGCGCCGCTGTATCCGGCGGTCACCAACGCTGAACTGGCCACGGCGTTTGGGGCGGATTTGTTGCTGTTGAATTGGTTCGATGTGTTCCGGCCGGTTGTGAACGGGTTGGACACGAACGAACCGAATCAAATGGTGGAACGGTTAAAGCAGTTGACAGGGCGTCCGGTTGGCGTCAATTTGGAGCCGGTTGACCCAAATGCAAAGCAGCTTGAGGAGCTTGCGGCGCTGCCAAAAGGGAGAATGGCAACGGCCGAGTCGCTGCAACAAGCAAAACAGCTAGGATTTGATTTTGTTTGCCTAACCGGAAACCCGAAAACAGGCGTGACGAATGATGGGATTGTGAAAGCCATCGAAACGGCGCGGTCCATTTTAGGCGAGGACGCTCTCGTGATGGCTGGGAAAATGCATGCAGCAGGCGTTGCTGATGAAGCGGGAAGCGGGATCGTATCGGAAGAAGTGGTGGTGCGTTTCATTCACGCTGGTGCGGATGTCGTTTTGATGCCGGCTCCTGGAACGGTGCCAGGGGTGACATTAGACAAGACAGAGAAAATTGTTCAGGTGGCGCATGAACATGGGGCGCTCGTGATGCTGACGATCGGCACAAGCCAAGAAGGAGCTGACGAGAGTACGATTCGTCAAATCGCGCTTGCAAGCAAAATGGCAGGAGCGGACATGCACCATATCGGCGACGCTGGCTATCATGGCATTGCTGTTCCGGAGAATATTATGGCGTATTCGATCGCCATTCGCGGCAGACGCCATACGTATATTCGCATGGCAAGATCGCCGTTGAGATAAAGTGGAATATGATCAGTCAGGGGCTGACCCGAAACACACTCGTGTTTGGGTTAGCCCCGTTTTTTGTCGGCAGCAGGTAGAATGGGAACCAAGATGATGGAAAATACGTTTGCAGATGTGGGAAACATTTGCCTTGTACCGCCGCCTCTATTTATTTTGTGATCAAATGAAAAAACAAATTTGTGATAAAATGAAAGAACAAATGGAAAAGCATCGTGAGTGGCGGGGAGAATATGATGATTGCCGAGCCATTATTTCATCTCATTCTCATTTTCAGCGTATTGTTGCCGCTTATATCGTTAACAGTGTTGGCGCTGTTGGGAGTAGCGGAAAAAGAAGTGGATTATTGGCAGTTGGAACATGCGCGCCTTCGACTGGAAAAAGAACTTCAAGAAAGCAAGTATATGCAGCTCCATCAACAAATCCGACCGCATTTCTTTTTCAATGCGTTGAATGCTTTCTTATCCTTGGCACGCTTAGGAAAAAATGAAGAAATGATTCGGGGAATGGAGCATTTTGCGCTGTTTTTGCGTGATAGCTATGAGACGAAACAGCCGCTTATTCCGTTCAAACAAGAATGGGCGCATACAAGCAACTATCTAGCGGTGCAGCAGCTTCGCTTCGGTTCACGGCTGTCGGTGTCGGTGCAAATGGATCCGGATGGAGAGCGTGCGCTCATTCCTTCTTATACGTTGCAAACGCTGGTGGAAAACGCATTCAAACATGGCCTTGAGAAAAAAGCGGGTGAAAAATGTTTGGCGATCGATTTTCGACGCCAAGGCAACTGGGTATATTTGCGTGTCTGCGATAATGGCAATGAAGGGAAGGAGTTATCCATCACGAATGAAGGTGTCGGCTTGGATAATTTGCGCAAGCGGTTTGCTCTTTTGTTTGATTTGCCAACTCAGCTTGTGTTGCAAAAAGATGAACGCGGCTGGACAGAGGCGCTTGTCGTTTGGCCGTATGTTCCAGGGGATGAGGGATAAACGATGAAGGTGCTGATTGTCGATGATGAATATTTGGAATTGGAACAACTCACGTATTTGGTGAAGCGGAAATATCCGCATTGGGAAGTATGGCCGGCGGAGGATGCCGCAGAGGCGAAACGGTTGGCCGCATCCCATCGCTTCCGGCTGGCGCTGATCGATATCCACCTTCCTGGACAGTCTGGGTTGGATTTGGCCTATGAGCTCAAACAAAAACAGCCCGATCTTGCCTTGATCATTATCACAGCCTACCAAGATTTTGCTTATGCCAAACGGGCGATTCAGCTTGAAGTGCTCGACTACTTGGTGAAGCCGCTCATCGAGAGCGAGTTTGATCAAGCGTTGTCGAAATTTGAACAAAAGCATCCAGAAGCGCTTGTCTCGTCCCCGCTCATCCGCGCGGCGCTCGAATATGTGCACTGTCATTATGCACAAAAAATCAGCTTAACCGAGGTAGCCGCTGCCGTGCATGTACATCCAGCCTATTTGAGCAGGTTGTTTGTTGAGGAGATCGGCATCCATTTTAAGGATTACGTCAATCGATATCGGATTGAAAAGGCGAAAGAGCTGTTGACCAAAAAGCCGGATTGGTCCATGGCACGCATTGCTGAGGAGACGGGGTTTTCCAGCCAACATCATTTCAGCCATTTGTTTCGAAAATATGTCGGCATCTCACCTACGAAGTATAAGGAGAACAATGGATAATGGACTGGTATATGCTTTTATTCATGGCATGCGTACTGCTGCTTGCTGCCGTGCCGCATATTGGTCGCTCCAGTTTTATCGGAGCGGAGGCGCTTGGATTAAGCAAAGGGGTCAATGCTCTGTTGTTGCGTTTCGCATCCGGGGAGCTGCTGTTGTTTGGATGTTATGCTTTTATTCGAGGTGGAGTGGCGGCGGGAGTGGTGACGGCTATGGCGGTATGGACTGCCGTTTTTGTGCTTTGGCGTTCAGCAGCAGCCGGACGCTATCGTTCCCTAACAGAGGAAGGGGATCGCTGGCCGGGCTGCTGTTTTACGGCGCGGGCTTTGTTTTTCTTCCGGTTTTTTGTTCGCCTTCTTTCGATCGGCCGGCTGCTTATCGTTGTCGGGTTATGTGCGTATTTGTTGCAGCAACTCTTTCGTTTTTCTCCGACTTTTTTATTCATTTGGTTCGTCTATGTGTATGTGTTTACCGTGCTCGCCGGTTGGTTGGGGATGCGAAAAATCGGAACGGTTCTGCTATACATAGTTTATATAGTGATGGGAATGGTTCCGTTTGCCTATTATCTAACGGGTGGTGTAGCGCGGCAATATGAGACGATTATACGCACTGTCCCAGCTTCCCTCGATGTGAACATAGTTTCGTTGTTCGTGTTGTTTTGGGCTGTGCTGGCGGCAGCTGCCGGGCAATGGTTGGCTGACGAGTATGTATGGGATATTGCATCAATATTGAAAAAAGAACGCGTTGCGCTGACGTTTTTTATGGCTGCGTTTTGCCTTGCTCCGCTCCCGTTGGCCGTTGCAGCCTTATGCGTCCCGTATGCGGCGGCCGCTTCGACTGCCTCCATACTGAAACGGTGGCTGCTTCATTCTTCTGTCTGGATTGCTTGGCCGCTTACTATTGCCTTGCTGGCGGCGTTGTCACTCAGCTTATCCCTTTCCTTGCATTCCGTTATGCATTTTTTTTGGCGCAGGTGGAGTAGGCATCTCTCATGGACATATGTTATCTCTTTTTTGCTTGTACTAGCCCTCTTTTTTATTGCTCCTCTTCTTCCGATGCGGATGGTCATGTTTTCGACCGCCTTGCTTGCCTCCTCGTGTTTTGGGTTGGCTGCTTTACGGACAGGAGAGAAACCGATGGGGGTTATAGGCATGATCGGATGGGGATGTTTGTTTGTGATCGCCTGGCGATGGGGAATGCGCCATAACGTGCTGGAGGCCATAGCATGGAATGGGATTAGCGTTTTCTTGTTTACTCATATTTATCGATTAATTCAAAAAAATAAATAATTAACAAAAATGAATTAAAAAAATGCAAAACCGTTTGTTTGCTCCCTGTTATAATGAGACAAAAACGAAAAGGAGGAAAGCGGACATGTCATTTGTTCCATGCACGACTGCCATTTATGCATTTAGCAAAAACCACCAACCGGTTCGAACAGTCCAGTCAGGGGAAACGTTTGTCATCGAAACGTACGACTGTTTCCAAAATCAAATTACTTCAAGCGAAACGCCGTTTGACTCGATCGATTGGAATCATATCAATCCGGCGACCGGACCGATCTATATTGAAGGGGCGGAACCGGGTGACATTTTAGCGGTAAAAATTGAACAGATTCGCCTCAAAGGACAGGGGGTCATGGCTGTCGGACCAGGGCTCGGGGTGCTTGGAGACCGGATTCCGCAGTTTGAAGCAAAAATGATTCCAGTAGAAGAAAACCGGGCTATATTTGACGAGCATCTTTCTATTCCATTAAATCCAATGATTGGCGTCATCGGGGTAGCGCCGAGCGGTGAGGATGTGTCGTGCGGGACGCCCGGGCCGCATGGAGGCAATATGGATACAAAGCTCATTACAACAGGAGCAACCGTTTATTTTCCTGTATTTGTAAAAGGTGCATTGTTTGCATTGGGTGACTTGCATGCGGCGATGGGGGACGGCGAAATCGGTGTGTCTGGAATTGAAATTCCAGGGGAAGTGACGGTTACCGTCCGGGTGATGAAAGGATATTCGCTCAACCATCCACTGTTGCAAAACGATGATGGCATTGCGACGATCGTCTCGGCCAAAACATTGGATGAAGCGGTCAAACAGTCGGTTGCGGAAATGGTTGATTTGCTGTTGCCGCATACTCCGTTGACGCTGAACCATTTGACGATGGTGCTCAGCGCTGCCGGTCAGACACAAATCAGCCAAGTCGTTGACCCGCTCGTCACGGCGCGTTTCTTTGTACCGCGATTTGTGCTTGAAGCGTATGGCATCCGCCTGTTTGAGGATTGAGGAGGGAACGGCGATGGCGCAACTTGAAACGAACACATCGGTTGAGTCGCTCGGTTATAAACAGGAATTAAAACGGTCGCTCACATTTGTTGATTTGTTGATTTACGGGATGGTGTTTATGGTGCCGATCGCCCCTTTTGGCATTTACGGGTATGTAGCGCAAGGGTCAAAAGGGATGGTCGCCTTAGCATACTTAATCGGAATGGTGGGGATGATTTTCACTGCCCTGAGCTACGCTAGAATGGCCGAAGCGTTTCCAATCGCTGGTTCCGTGTATTCCTACGCCCAGAGGGGAATGAATGAATATGTCGGTTTTATGGCAGGGTGGGTCATTTTGCTTGATTACATTTTCGTTCCGGCTCTTCTCTATTTGGTCAGCGCTGCTGCCTTAGCCGATATTGTGCCGCAAGTGCCGATTTCCGTGTGGCTCGTTCTGTTTATTGCCATGAATACGGTCATTAATATTCTCGGGATCGAGATGACGGCCAAAGCGAACAAAGTGATTGTTGTTTTAGAGCTCATCGTCCTTGCAGTGTTTGTGATCACAGGAATGATTGCGATTATAAAAGGTGTCAATGGAGCGCAGTTTACGTTCAAACCGCTGTACGATCCTAATCATTTCAGCGCGGAGACGGTGATGGGGGCGGTGTCGGTGGCCGTCTTGAGCTTCCTTGGTTTTGATGCGGTGTCGACGCTGGCTGAGGAAACAAGGGACGGGAAATCATCGATCGGCAAAGCGATCATTTTCGCTTTGCTCGTTGTCGGTGCGCTTTTCATCGTGCAAACATGGGTCGCCGCTCTCATTTGGCCTGATTATACGACGTTTAAAAATGCGGACGTGGCGTTTTATCAGATTGCGGAGCTGGCAGGCGGACCATGGTTAAAATGGACAACGATCATCGCTACCGCGCTTTCGTGGGGGATCGCAAACGCGCTCGTCGCCCAGGCAGCCATCTCTCGCATTTTGTACAGCATGGGTCGCGACCGTAAACTGCCCAGTGTGCTAGCCAAAGTGCATCCGAAATTTCAAACGCCATACGTCAGCACATTGCTTGTCGCTGTGATTTCGCTCATTGTCACGACGGTGTTCGCCTCGCAAATTGATAAGCTCGCTTCGCTTGTCAACTTTGGCGCCTTGACGGCTTTCCTCTTTTTGCATGTGTCAGTGATAAATTATTTTTTGCACAAACAAAAGAGCAACGATTACATCAATCATTTCTTGTTCCCGCTCATCGGCTTTATCATCATCGGTTATGTGTGGGTCAATCTTGACCCGCTCAGCAAAAAGCTCGGATTGATTTGGATCGCGATTGGACTCGTTTATCTGATCTTTTTGCGACTCACGAACAAAGACTCCCGTCTAAGCGGGGAACTGTAGTTGCTTGTAAGGCCTGACGCCGTCATAAAAGGCGTTGGGTCTTTCGTTTTTTGCCGACGATGAAACATTTTTTCGATCGCGACGTATTACGAATGAGAGTACGGCGCCTTGTTAAGGCAAAACACCGTTCATCCGCAATAGGCGGGCGCCGATAAAACATGGAAGGAGCCGGGGGAACATGAGCATGTTTGGAAAAGTCGCCGCCGATGTGCTTGGGCTAAGCGACATCGGTGCGGTCATTCAGCCGAAAGACTATGACAAAGTCGATGCCGATGATTATGTGATGCACGAGGATGGAGAAAAAATCTATTTTCTTATCAAATCGAAATCGGATGAGTATTGCTTCACCAACCGCGCGCTCATTCATCTGGACGGCACGAGCGCCGCAAGCAAAAAGCGGACGCTGCACCGCTACGATTACTATAAGCATCCGATTTCCGACGTGTCGCTCGAAACGGCCGGGACGGTCGACTTGGACGCGGAAATCAAATTCAAAATCGGGTCGCACTCCTATTCGATTGATGTGCATAAAAAGCATATTGAGGAATTGAAAGATTTGTATAAATCGCTGCTGGCGATCGCGGAGATTTGCCATGAAAACGAAACGAAGTTCAACTATGCGGAGCGGAGTTTGGAACTGGCGGCCAAGGTGTTTGCCAACATGCGCGGCGACGGGGCCAATGTGTCGGCGGATTTTCAGGCCGTGAATGAATACGCGTTTCGTTGGCTGACGGAAGCGAAAAAGAACTATACGGTGAAGGATTTCGGCTTTGTGTTTGACAAATATATTCAACAGTGACGAGATGAAGGTTGTGTCGGGGAAAGACGCCGTGCCAGAGGTGGGGCGTCTTTCCTAATTTTTTTAGCGACATATGGAAAAGGAACGTTTCTCCGCAGCCGGAAGAAACTCAAAAGATGAGGTTTGTGGGAATCGATGAATAGGCAACATGGCGGCATTTGACATCGCGGAGCTCGATGCAACGGCGCATGCGGCGTTCCGTACAAAACACGGACACTGGAGCCGAGCTGCCTGACCGCAAAAGTGATCGATGACCGCCTGCCGCCAGCCCACTGTAAATTCACAGTTGTCAAATGCCAGGCCTTGCTTTAATATAAAAATGTCCATATCCGATAACTAAATCAATTCGCAGCAAGGCGCCGAAACGGCTTAATAGGGAATCCGGTGGGAATCCGGAGCTGTCCCCGCAACTGTCAATGCGGACGAAATGAAATCGCCACTGTACGGACGGATGGCTTGCGCTGTTTTCCGTACGGGAAGGCTTCAGAGTAGGATGAAGCATGAGCCAGTAGACCTGCCTTGCTTGCCACAGTTTCCGAATCTTCGGGGGGTGAGACGCGGAAACAGTCGCATAGGGCATTGTTGTGCCCATTGGCGGTCTGTTTCGCGCTCATTCCCAGATTTAGGCGGAATGGGCGTTTTTTATTGTACATACATCACTGAAGGGGGAATGACGGATGAAACGTTGGACATGGCCGGCGGTGGTGGCGGTGTTCTTCCTTCTGGCCGCCGTGCTGGTCGGCTGCAGCGGTGGAGCCAATAGCAACGCCCAGCCAGCGAAAAAAGAAGAACCGAAAACGGAACAAGCGGCGTTTCCAGTGACAGTGAAAGACGGGCTTGGCGAGGATGTCACGATCAAAGCGGAACCGAAAAAAATCGTCTCGCTCATCCCGAGCAATACGGAAATCGCCTATGCGTTGGGGTTGGGCGATAAGATCGTCGGCGTCAGCGATTTTGACAATTATCCGGAAGACGTCAAAACGAAAACGAAAATCGGCGGCATGGAATTCAACGTCGAGAAAATCATTTCGCTCAAACCGGATCTCGTCTTGGCCCACGCGTCAAGCGCCCATAACTCGCGCGATGGCCTCAAGCAATTGAAAGACGCCGGCATCACCGTGCTTGTCGTCAATGACGCGAAGTCGTTCGACGATGTATATGCGTCCATCGACTTGATCGGCAAAGCGACCGGGACGACAGACAAAGCGAAGCAAGTGATTGATGAGATGAAAGAGAAGCTTGCGCAAATTCAAGAAAAAGCGAAACAAATCCCGGCGGACAAACAGGCCAATGTCTGGATTGAAGTGTCGCCGCCGCCGCAAATTTATACGGCCGGCAAAGGGACGTTTATGGATGAGATGCTTCAAGTGATTTCGGCGAAAAACGTCGCCGGCAGCTTGGAAGGCTGGCCGATGGTGACGGAAGAAAAAGCAGTGGCCTATAAGCCGGATGTCATCATCACGACATACGGCGGAGCGAAGCAAGTGTTGGCGCGCGCCGCTTGGAAAGACGTGCCGGCGGTGAAAAACAAGCGGGTGTATGACGTCAACACCGACTTAGTAAGCCGACCGGGTCCGCGCCTTGTCGAAGGGGTCGAGGAACTTGCCAAAGCCATTTACCCGGATGTGTTCAAGTAAAATGTGGATGTATATATTGGCCGTCACCGCGGCCGTGTTATCGCTTCTCGTAGGGATATCGACAGGATCGCTGTCGATTCCCTTTTCTTCTATTGTCCGCATTTTGGCGGCTGAATGGTTCGGAGCGGCGCTGCCTCGCCACATTCCGGCTGATTGGGTGCCGATCGTGATGGCGATCCGCTTGCCGCGCGTCGTGCTTGCGTTTTTGGTCGGGGCGTCATTGGCGCTGGCCGGGGCCGCGTTTCAAGGGCTGTTAAAAAATGCGCTCGCCGATCCGTACACGCTCGGCGTCTCGTCCGGCGCGTCGGTCGGGGCGGTGCTCGTCATCTTTCTCGGCTGGCAATGGCCGCTCTTTGGCACGTTTACGCTGCCGGTCGTGAGCATCTTGTTTGGCATGGCGACGCTTGCCGCCGTGTTGGCGTTCACTCGCGCTGTGGAGCGGCGCATGTCGGTTGAGACGATCATTTTAGCCGGCATTATCTTCGGCGCGTTTTTCAGCGCGTTCATTTCGCTTATGATCGCGTTGACCGGGGAAGAATTGCGGCAAATCATCTCATGGCTGATGGGGAGCGTGGCGATGCGCGGCTGGAAATACAGCGGGCTGTTGCTGCCGTTTTTTCTCGTTGGGGCCGCAGTGCTCATCGCCAACAGCCGCGAGTTGAACGCGTTTGCCTTTGGCGAGGAGGCGGCGCTTCATGTCGGCGTTGATGTTACGCGCCGAAAAGTCATCATTTTGACGGCAGCGGCGCTGCTCACCGGCGCGGCGGTGTCGGTGTCAGGGACGATCGGCTTTGTCGGGCTTGTCGTTCCGCATATGGTTCGGCTTGTGTGCGGGCCGAACTACCGGGTGCTGTTGCCGCTGTCGCTCTTGTACGGCGGTGCGTTTCTTGTGCTTGCCGATGTGGCAGCGCGGACGATCATTGAACCGCGCGAACTGCCGATCGGCGTCATTACGTCGCTGATCGGCGCTCCGCTATTTGCCGTCTTGTTTTTCCGAAAAACGAAACGAAAGATGGGATGACGATGCTCGAGGTGCGGACCGTATCGCATCGATACGGGCAGCAACAAGTGCTTGATGGTGTGACGTTTGCCGTGGAAAAAGGCGAAATATTCGGCATCTTAGGGCCGAATGGCAGCGGGAAAACGACTTTGATCAAACTCATCAGCAAAGAGCTGCCGCTGGCAAGCGGGGAGATCGTCATCGATGGCCGAAAGCTCTCGGCGCTGTCTGCGAAGCAATGGGCGCGGATGGCCGCCGTCTTGCCGCAGACAGCGGAGGCGGCGCCCGGCTATACGGTGAGGGAAACGGTGGCGCTCGGCCGCTATCCTCATCAGCGCGGCTTCTTTCCGACGTGGACGGAGGACGATGAAGCCGCCCTCCGAGACGCGCTTGCGGCCGTCGGCCTGACGGGGAAAATCGATGAACCGCTCGAACGATTGAGCGGCGGCGAGCGGCAGCGCGCCTATTTGGCCCGCGCACTCGCCCAAGAGCCCAAGCTGCTCTTGCTCGATGAGCCGACGAACCATATGGATGTGAGCGGCCAAGTCCGGCTTTTGGACCGGCTCGCCGAAGCGGCGCACGCCCGCGGCTTGACGGTCGTCGCCGTTTTCCACGATATGAATGCGGCGAGCTTGTATTGCGATCGGGTGCTCGTGCTGAACAAAGGGAAAATAGCCGCGCTCGGCGCCCCTGCGGATGTCATGACGCCGGCGTTGCTTGAGGAAGTGTTTGCCGCGCCGATTGTGCGTCTGGCCCATCCGGCGTCGGCAACGCCGATGTTTTCGTTCATGCCGAACAAGAAGCAAGGGGAATCGCCGGTCGGCGGGCTGCGGCTTTCCTTTCTTGATGACGCCGCTGTGCTTACTGCGGCCGCGCCGCTTCGCGTCCTGTCCTCGGCATTGATCGGCGCCGGATTTCAATGGGCGACCCATTTTGTCAACCGCCAAGTCGGGTTGGGTTACGATTGCAGTGATGCGGAAGGAGACATGCGCCGCTATTTGGAGCAGCACGGGTTTCCGCCGGAACGAACGGTCGGCATGATGACGGCGGTTGATGTCCGGGATGCTGTTTGGCTTCAGAAAGAAGGGGAAGCGTTTTCGGTTGCGGTCATGGCGACCGCTGGCGTCGGCAATGCCGTCGATGCCGCTCGGGCGTGGCAGCATCAGCCGCTAGCGGCAAGACCGGGGACGATCAACATGGTGGTGGTCATTGACGGAGTGCTGACGGAAGCAGCGTTTGTCCAGGCGGTGATGACAGCGACAGAAGCGAAGGCAAAAGCGCTCGCCGACCGTTCGGTTTGCGACCCGGAAACCGGGACGCTTGCCACCGGTACGTCGACCGATTCGCTCGCTGTGGCGGCGACGCAAACCGGGCAGGTCTTTGCCTATGCCGGAACGGCGACGGAGCTTGGCCGGGCGCTCGGCCGGCTTGTGTATGAGGCAACAGTTGAGGCGCTTGGCCGCTGGGAGAAGCGGAGGAAACGGCGATGACCCATTTGGCCGCATTGACGTTGGCGCTGTTTCTCGATGCCCTCGTGGGCGATCCGCGCTGGCTGCCGCATCCGGTGCGCGGGATGGGAATGATGATTGCGTGGCTTGATCGCCGCTGGAATCAAGGAACAAAGCGGCGGACGAAAGGGGCGGCGGCCGTGGCGGTCGTGTTGGCCGCTGTTTACGGGATATCGGCGTTCATCGTTTATGTGGGCTACGCGCTGTCCGTATACGTAGGGGTGGCGATCGAGGCGGCCCTCATTTTCACCGCCATTGCGACGAAAAGCCTCGCTGAGGCGGCTGAGGACGTGCGCCGGCCGCTGGAAGCAGGCGATCTTCCTGCGGCGCGCCGCGCGCTGTCCATGATCGTCGGCCGCGACACCGAGCGGCTCGATGAAGCCGGCATCACCCGCGCCTGCGTGGAGACGGTGGCGGAAAACACGAGCGACGGCATCACCGCTCCGCTCTTTTATGCGGCCTTGGGCGGTGCGCCGCTCGCGTTATTGTACCGGGCGGTGAACACGTGTGATTCCATGATTGGCTACAAAAATGAGAAGTATCGCGAATTTGGCTGGGCGGCCGCGCGGCTGGACGATGCGCTCAACTACATTCCAGCGCGGCTGACGGCGCTTGTGATGGTGTTGGTCTTTGGCGGCCGCCGCTTTCGTTTGGCGCTGTCGATCTTATTTCGCGATGCCCGCCGCCACCCAAGCCCGAACAGCGGCTGGCTTGAGGCGGCGATGGCCGGGCTGCTTGGGGTGCAGCTCGGCGGAACGAATACATACGGCGGCGTGGTCTCGAGGAGGCCGACGCTCGGTGACCCGGCCGCCCCGCTTCGCGCCGCCCACATTCGCCAAGCGGTCCGCATCATGATTGGAACGGTGCTAGTGTTTACATTATTGCTATGGATTGGGGGGATAATCGTTGCGTTGGCCGGCGCATGGGGCGAATCCGCGCGCGTTGTATGAGCAATGCGGATTGGCCCCTCCAGACGAATACATTGATTTCAGCGTCAATACGAATCCGTACCGGCTGCCGCTGTCAGCTTGGCCGAGCGGTGAGGAGTGGATTCGCTGGGCCGGGGAGTATCCGGATTCGGAAGCGAAGGCGCTCAGGGAGCTCGTTGCCAAGCAGGAGCAGATTCGACCCGGACAAGTGCTGATGACGAACGGGGCGGCGGAGGCGATTTATTTGTTGGCCGCGCTATTTGCCGGTCGGCGCGTCGGCATCTTGGAGCCGACGTTTTCCGAGTATCGGCGCGCCTGTCTCGCTTATGGATGCGATGTGGAGGGATTCGCGGCCGATGAAGCGCGGGGCTTTTCTTATGACTTGGATGAAGCGACTGCCTGGGCAGGCAAGCAAGACATTATCTTTTTATGCCATCCGAACAATCCGACGGGGACGGTGATGGAGGAAGGTGAATTGAGATCACTGGTGGACGCGGCGCACACGGCTGGCACCTATGTAATCATCGATGAAGCATTTTATCCGTTTTGGCGCGGCGGGTTTACGGCGATGCGCTGGTTGGGACGCTATCCGCGCCTCATTGTGCTTCGATCGTTGACGAAAATCCATCACCTGGCCGGCGCGCGCCTTGGTTATGTCGCTGCTGACGAGGCGGTGATCGCTTCGCTGAAAACGCATCAGCCGCCATGGAGCACAAACGGCATCGCCCAACAATTGGCGCTTCGTTTCATGGCGATGGAATCGTTTGTCAAGTGGACGAAAGAACGGATCGCCGCCGAGCGGGAGCGGGTGTTTCGGTCGCTGCCTGCCGGGCGGTATGACGTCTCGCCATCGGTCGTGAACTTTTATTTGTTGCGTCCGTGTTCAGGACGGACAGAGGAGCTGTTTTTTCATTTGTTGAAGGAAGGGGTTGTGCCGCGCCATACGATGAATTTCCCGGGGCTTGACGGCCGCTACATCCGGCTCGCCGTCAAAACGCAGGTGGAGAATGACCGGCTGCTTGAGGCGCTTGAGAGGTGGGATGGATGATCGTGTTTGTGAGCGGCGCGGTGCGCAGCGGCAAAAGTGAAGCGGCAGAGGTGTGCGCCATCCGGCTGGCCGCTGGCGAGACGCTTCATTATGTTGCCACCGCCCGGGCTGCCGATGCGGAAATGGAAGAGCGCATTCGCCGCCATCAAGAGCGGCGCATGGGGATGACGGCGCCTTGGGTGGTGTGGGAAGCGCCGGAAGGGCCTGATCAGTTGTTGGCTGCACTTCGTCCGCCTGATGTTGTCCTTCTCGACTGCTTGACTATGTGGTGGGCGAATGTGTTATTTGCCGGAGATGAATGGAAAACAGAGGAAGGAGCGTTCGCCGCTGCCCGTTGCCTGCTCGACCAAGTGCGGGCGTGGGCGGCGGCATGCCGCGCTGTTGTCATTGTGTCCAATGAGTTGTTTTCTGGCGGCGTGCCGAATGACCTCGGCACATTTCGCTACATGAAAATGCTCGGTTGGCTTCATCAACAGTTGGTCGCGGAAGCAGAAGCCGCCGCCGTGGTGGAATGCGGTCTTCTTCGCGTGAAGAAAGGACGGTGGCCGCAATGAAGCGGGCATGGAATGGCTGGCTGCTGGCGCTGCAGCTGTTTACGATCATTCCCATTCAGCGTTCGATTGAATGGAATGCCCCGCATGTCCGCTGGCTTGTGCGCACAATGCCGCTGGCTGGAGCGCTGCTCGGGACGCTGGCTGCCTTGGTGTACGGCGCCTGTACGGCGCTTTCGCTCGGCCCGCCTTCTTTTTTGGCTCTCCTTCTTCTTTGGCTTGGCATTTGGCTTGCCGGCGGGCTGCACGCCGACGGCTTTATGGACGTGAGCGATGCCTTTTTTTCGTACCGGGACGCCAAGCGGCGGCAAGAGATCATGGCCGATTCGCGCGTCGGCGCGTTCGCTGTGTTGTCGCTCATTTGTTTGTTATCGTTCCGCTGGCTGTTTTTGCATGAAGCGATCAAAGCGGGCATTTCCCCTGCCCTGTTTATTGCCATTCCACTGCTGTCGAGAGCCGGGGCTGTCTGGCTTCTTTCCGCCGGCAAGCTGGCCAAATCGACAGGAATGGCGGCCTCGCTTCGCGAATATAGTTCATGGCGCGATGCAGCATGGGCGCTGGGATTGGCATGCCTTGTGCTTTTGCTTCTTCCGGCGGCGGGCGTTCCGCCGGCGGCGGTTGTGGTGTTGGCTGCGGCGATGGCGCTTTGTTCCCTCGCGGCAAAGCCGTGGGCGGAAAAGCAGTTTGGCGGCGTGAGCGGCGATGTGCTCGGCGCGCTCATCGAAGGGGGAGAGACGGTGCTATGGGGCGTCCTTTGGCTGTTACGCTCATCCGTCATGGGATGACGGAACTGAATCGGCGCGATGCATATATCGGCTGGACGGACGCGCCGCTTTCGGCCGCGGAACATAGCAGGCTGCGCCGTTTGCGGGTCGAGTGGCCATATCCGGTCGACTGCATCGTGACAAGCGATCTTCGCCGTTGCTGGGAGACGGCGGCGCTGCTGTTTGGCAGCCGCGAGCCGGACTGGTGTACGAGCGGATGGCGCGAGCTTTTTTTTGGCGTCTGGGAAGGGAAAACGTTCGCCGAACTCGAAACGGATCTCGCGTACAACCGATGGCTCGAGTCGCCATTTTCGACGGCGCCGCCCGCCGGAGAAAGCTATGTTTCGTTTCAAGCGCGCATCAAACGGGCGCTCGCCGAGACGGTTGCGTTGGCTGAGCGGATGGGCGCCCGCCATGTGGCGATCGTCACCCACAGCGGTCCGATCCGTTTCGTGCTTGAACAATATGCGCCGGACGTTCGCCCGTTTTGGGAATGGAAGGTGCCGTTTTCCGGCGGGTATACGCTCGAATCAACGATCGAGCGCTGGAAAGGGGGAGAACGGTGCATTTCGTTGTCGGCGGTGCGTTCCAAGGAAAGCGAAAATGGGTGCGGGAACGGTACGGAATAAGCGACGGTGTTCATATCGTATGGCATGACGGCTATCAGGGACCATACGGGTGGCCGGATGGCGCCAAGACGGCGAAAACAGTTGTCTTGGATGGGCTCGAAGCCGCCATCCGCCGCCTTCCGGACCCAGAGGAATGGGAGCGGTTTTTCTGCGCTTGGAAGCAGTGGGAGGAAGGAGCGGCCGGCCGCACGGTTGTCTGGATCGGGACAGACGTAACGCAAGGCGTCGTTCCGACTGACCGGCAAGAACGGCGCTGGCGCGACGCCGTCGGCCTGTGCTATCAACGGCTTGCCGCCGTATGCCATCGCGTCGACCGGCTTTGGTGCGGGTTGGCGGAACGATTAAAATAAAGGGGAGAGGAATTATGAAATTGTATACGCGGACTGGAGACAAAGGAAAAACAAGCTTAATCGGCGGGCGCGTCGATAAAGATCATTTGCGCGTCGAGGCGTATGGGACGATCGATGAGGCGAACTCGTTCATCGGCTGGGCGCTGGCTCTGCTCGCTGACGATGAACGGTTTCACGATCTTTGCGCCGAATTGCAAAAAATTCAGCATGAACTGTTTGACTGCGGCGGCGACTTGGCCATCGTCAACGGCAAGCTGCCGTATAAAGCGACCGAGGAGATGGTCGCCTTTTTGGAGCAGCGCATTGACGCCTATGTCCAAGAGGCGCCGCCGCTTGAAAAGTTTATTTTGCCGGGAGGGTCGAAGGCGGCTGCCGCGCTTCATCTGGCGCGCACGGTGACGAGAAGGGCGGAGCGGTGCATCGTTTCGTTGCAAAAAGCGGAGCCGATCAACGACGTTGTTCTGAAATATATGAACCGCCTGTCCGACTATTTATTCGCTGCCGCCCGGGTTGTGAACGCCCGCTTAGGGGTGAAGGATGTCGAATATGAGCGGAGCGCCATTGTGTTCCGCGACAAGGAGGAGAAACAATGAACCGCCGCTTGGCTTGGACGGCCGTTTGTTTGGCGCTTTCGGCGATCGGATCGTTCATCAAGCTGCCGACGTTTGTCGGCAGCATCGCGTTAGACAGCGCTCCGGCGCTTGTCGCCGCCGGGGTTCTTGGCCCGCGCGCCGGAGCGGCGGTTGCAGGGCTGGGGCACCTTATTTCGGCGGTGGTCGGCGGGTGGCGGCTCGGCCCGTTCCATTGGCTTGTCGCATTGGAAATGGCCGGGCTTGGCGCCCTGTTCGCCGTGCTGCATCGGCGGGGATGGAAAATCGGCAGCGCTGTCGTCTTTTTCATCGGCAATGCGTTTTTGGCGCCGTTGCCGCTTGCCGTTTCGTTCGGCTGGCCGTTTGTGCTTGCCGTCATTCCGCCGCTTTCCGCCGCCGCTTTGGTCAACGTGTTGATCGCGCTGGCCGTTGCCCCGGCGGTTGCCCGTTTGATGGCGAAGGCGGGGGCGCCGCATGCGTGATGTGCTCTTCCTTCCATTGACCGAAGGCAGAGAGCTCGCCATTGCCGTCGACGGCTCGGCGGCGGTCGGGGACAAGCCGGGTGATACGGTGCATGCTCCGGCGGAGACGGTCGCATATTTTGCCGCCCGCGTCGCCTTGATGGAATTGCTGAGCGTCGGGGCGGAAGCAAACGCCGTCGTCTTGCAAAACTTTATGGGGGATGACCGATGGGAAGCGCTTTGCCGCGGCATTGAACGAGTCTGCCATGAACTTTCTCTTCGCCTTCCGGTCACCGGCAGCACGGAATCGAATTTTTCCACCGTCCAGTCGGCGCTTGGCGTGATGGCGGTCGGAACGGTGGCGGCCGAACGGAAGCGGATCGGCGTCACGCCGGAGGGAGCGAAGTTTGCCGTCATCGGCCGCCCGCTCGTCGGCCCGGCCGTGCTGGCGCATCCTCAATGGGTCGCGCCGCTTTCGCTGTTTGTTGAGCTTCTCGCCTCTCCGTCTGTTTATGAGCTCGTCCCGATCGGTTCCAAAGGCATTTACTACGAATGGATGCAACTGTCGGCCGCCAACGGCCGCCAAGGGCGGGCCTGCGCCTGCCCGCTGCCGCTCTTTGCCTCTGGTGGTCCGGCGACGTCGTTTTTGATCAGCTATGACCGGGCGGCAGAGGGCGCATTGCGGAAGCGAGCCGGCCGCCTCTTTTTTCCGCTCTTTGCCGAGCGATAGCCGGTTCGCTCGGCCTTCTTCCTTTTTCGTCCAAAAAAATGGTTCCCTTTTTGCATGAGACCCGTTATCATGAAGATAATGGAATGGTTCGGCTTTGGTCCATGGAAACGAATAGGGGGAGAGACACGATGGACCCCGTTTTTGAACAGTTGTACGAAAAATATCACGATGATTTGTTTAATTTTTTATATTACATGGTGCGAAATCGAGAGCATGCCGAAGATTTAGTGCAAGAAGTGTATGTGAAAGTGCTGCGTTCGTACAAACGGTTTAAAGGGCAATGTAGTGAAAAGACGTGGCTGCTGTCCATTGCGCGCCATGTGGCGATCGATTTTTTTCGCAAGCAAAAACGACGCCAGTGGGTGAAGACATCGGAGTGGAGCGAGGAGCAGCTCGGCGCTGACGAGCCGATGCCGGAGGAAATCGCGATTCAAAACGAGGAAATTCAACTCATGTACCGCTGCTTGGCGCGCTGCACGGTCGACCAACAGCTTGTGCTCGTCCTCCGATTCATCCAGTCGCTGTCGATTGCTGAAACGGCAGCCGCGCTCGGCTGGACGGAAAGCAAAGTGAAAACGACGCAGCACCGCGCGCTGAAGGCGCTGAAACAACATATGGAGGAAGAGGCCGAACGGGAGGAGTGGCGGCATGAAAAAATTTCCCTGGAATGAGCGATGCATCGAACATAGCTTTGAGCAGCTGCCCATGGTGAAAGACCGGCGCACAAAAGAAGATGTTTACGAACGGCTTCAGCGCACCCAGCGCAAGATGCGCTGGAGACGGCGTTGGCTTTCGGCGGCATCGATGGCCCTCTTTCTTGCGGTTGTTGCTGTCGGAATGAATGCGGCCGCTCCGGAGCGCGCGGAACAGCAGCAGCGATCCTCTACCGTCAAAACGCTAGGAGCCGAGAGCGCTCCCCCCCAAGTTGAGACGATAATGGCCGCTGATGCGACGCCGGCGCAGGAAGATGCCGGCGTCATGGTGGTCGGCTTGCCTGATGCGGCAAACGGCCGGGTGGTGCCAGTGGCGGTTCCGCTCAGCGGCCGATTGGCCCCCGAAGAGCGGTTCACGGCAGCGCTGCGCGTGCTTGGGCGCTCTCCGCTGCGGGCAGCGTCCGCTTGGTTTGATGGAGTGGTCATTCAGCCGGCCGCCGGGGGGAAGGGGGAATGGACGGTGCACGTCCCGGCTCAGCACCGCGTGTTTTCGGCCAGCCGCAAAGAGCAGAAGCTGTTTGTCGACGCCCTCGTCGAAACAGCGCGGCAAATGGGGGAGCGGCGCCTCTGCTTTTTCACCGGAGAGAAGGAAGGGCTTGAGTTGCCGGCGCTCGGAATGGTAAAAGCGACAAAAATCAAGGAGCGGCAGCGAATGTATTATAAAAACAGCGCTTCGTTCGGCTATACAGTGCTCGTCCCGGCGCCGGGCAGCGCCCGCACGTTTTCGGAGGCGCTGAAGCAGATGAAAACATCGACGATCCGCGGGCTCGAGCCGGCCATTCCGCCGGGAGTAAACGTGGAGCTGGCTGATATGGATGCGCGGCATGCGACGGTCCGGATTCAGCTGACCGCTCAGCCACATGAAGAGGACGCGGCGCGCATGGCGGAGGCTGTGCTGCTGACAGCGAAAGAGTTTGGCTTCCGTGAGGTGACGTTTGCGGCTGACGGGTTGTCGAACTTGGGCCCGTATCCGGTTGGAATGCGAATCCGCGTGCCGGCCGGGCCGAACGCTCTGTTGATGGCGGCCGGCTGGTAGCCGCCGCCGTTTGCGTCGTTTTGTTACGATCTTCACTTTGTTGTTCTATCGGAGATGATATTGGCATAAGACATATATGGCGCAAAGAAGGCAAGGAGGGGTGGCAGATGGATGATCTCATGACACGGCTCTTGGCGGTCGCCGGCGTCGCGGTATGCGTCGGGCTGTTGTTTCTCGTCGGCGCGAACGGATGATTGGGTGATGATTCGCCAAACGGTTGTCCTTTCTTGCGGTGATGCGTTATAATGAAAAAAACAGCAGGAGGGGAGAAACACTGTGCTGACTGATTATCACAACCATTTGGAGCGGGGGACGCTGACGCTCGATTATTTGCGCCAGTTCACCGATGAAGCCGCGAAAAAAGGCATTCAGCATTTTGGCATTTCCGAGCATGCGTATCATTTTTACCAAACGAAAAACATTTTGTCCAACCCGTGGGTGGAGGCGCGCCGGTGCTACGATATGGCCGACTATGTCCGCTTGTTCCACGAAGCGTGGGATGCCGGAATCGACGTGAAAATGTCGATTGAAATGGATTACACTCCCGGCAAACATGAGGAAATGGCTGCGTTTATCCGCTCGTACGAGTTTGACTATGTCATCGGTTCGATCCATTGGGTCGACGATTTCGGCATCGACTTAGTCGAGTTCCGCCGTGAATGGGAACGGCGCGATTTGTATGATACATATCGCAAATACTTTGACCAAGTCGTAACGCTCGCCGAGTCGAACTTATTTGATATTATCGGCCATTTGGATTTGGTGAAAATTTTTAAATACGTTCCGGAAGATGAAGAGTTTTTGCTTGAGCAATACGACCGGGCAACGACAGCGCTCGCCAATTCGAAGACGTGCGTCGAGATCAGCACGGCCGGGCTGCGCAAGCCGGTCGGCGAGCTGTATCCCGATCCGCGGCTGCTGCAAATGTGCTATGACAAAGGCATTCCGATCGTGTTGTCCTCGGACGCGCACGTGCCGGGCGATGTCGGCGCCGACTTTGACAAGGCGGTTGAACTCGCCCGCAGCGTCGGCTATACCGAACTCATGACGTTCTCGAAAGGCGAGCGGAAAGCGGTGCCGCTCGGTTAAGCAGCTCACATTTCGCACCTTGAATAAAAATTCGAAATAAGCCCGATTTGACCGAATAAAAATTAGTTATTTTACAATTTTTGTATAAAAATTATTTTGATGCGAATATCCGGGGTGTTTTTTTTGTATATTATGCAAAGGTTGCGAAATATGAGAAGCAGAATGGACGGCGGAAACAGGCCGCCATGCACAGAAGGCAGCCATGGGCGCCTGTTGCAAGGCGCTGCGCCGCCAACGATGAAAAAAAGCAGGCTTCCCGTTTGGGAACCCTGCTTTTTTTGTTTTCGTTACGCTTCGAGCCGTTTGACGGTTTCAATATCGTCAATTTGCGCCAGCGCTTTTAATACCGCGTCATCGACTGGTTTGTCGAGCGATAGGATCATCATGGCTTTTCCGCCCGCTTCTTGGCGGCCGACTTGCATTGTGGCGATGTTGACGTTATGCGCCCCGAGCACGTTCCCGACTTTCCCGATCATCCCCGGGCGGTCGTGGTGCTGAATGTAAAGGAGATGGCCTTCCGGCGCGAAATCGATCGTGACGCCGTCAAAATGGACGATGCGGTCGCCGTAGTTCGGCACATGCGTTCCTTTGATCGTAAACGTTTTGTTCTCGCCATGGACAGTGAGCGAAATGCAGTTTGCATAGCCGTGCGTCTCATCAGAGAATTTTTCGCCGTATGTGATGCCGCGCTCTTTGGCGACCATGGCGGCGTTTACCTCATTGACGGTGGAAGCGACGCGCGGCCGCAGGAAGCCGGCAAGCAAGCTGCGAGTGATGTACGTCGTTTCCAAATCGGCGACCGTGCCGGCGTAGGTGACCGACAGCTCTTGAACCGGAATGTTCATAAACTGCGAAGCAATTAAACCGAGCTTTCGGCCTAAATGATAGAATGCTTGAATTTTCTCATAGACGTCTTTCGACAGCGCCGGCAGGTTGATCGATGATGTGACCGGCTGCCCTTCAAAAAAGTGGAGCAGCTCTTCAGCGACTTGGGTGGCGACGTTCAGTTGCGCTTCAACCGTCGACGCCCCTAAATGCGGCGTAACGATGACATTATCAAACGCCAGCAGCGGGTGGTCGCCCGGGGGCTCCTGTTCAAAGACGTCGAGAGCGACACCGGCGACATGGCCGCTTTCCAAAAACGGAATGAGCGCCTGCTCATCAATAATGCCGCCGCGAGCACAGTTGATTAAGTATACCCCTTTTTTCGTCTTCGCCAAATTTTCCGTGCCAAGCAAGCCTCTTGTTTCTTTCGTCAGCGGTGTATGAACGGTGATGATGTCGGCGACTGCCAGCACCTCATCAAGTGAATGGATGGAGACGCCGAGCTTCTCCGCCCGCTCTTTCGTCAAAAACGGGTCGTAGACGTGCACGGTCATGCCGAACGCCCGTGCCCGCTTTGCTACTTCTGATCCGATGCGGCCGAAGCCGATGATGCCCAATTTCTTGCCGAACAGCTCGTTGCCGACAAACGCCGAGCGGTTCCATTCCCGCGATTTGACAGAAATGTGCGCTTGCGGGATGCGGCGGACGAGCGCAGCCATCATGGCAAACGTATGCTCTGCGGCGGAAATCGTATTGCCGTTCGGCGCGTTAATGACGACAATGCCGCGTTTCGTCGCGGCGTCGACGTCAATGTTGTCGACGCCGACCCCGGCGCGGCCGACAATTTTCAGCTTCGGCATTTTCGCCAACAATTCTTCCGTCACTTTCGTTGCGCTGCGCACAAGCAAGGCGTCAAACGTGTGCAATTCGTCCTCCGCTTCGCTCACGTTTTTTTGAACGATGTCGATGTGCGCCGATGTGCGGAGCGGCGCCAAGCCTTCTTCGCTAATGGCGTCGGAAACGAGTACGCGAACCACAGCAGGTGCCCCTTTCTGTTTCGAAGATGTTAAATTTCTGATAATTTAACATAGCAAAGCGCTTTCTGTCAATGGAAAGCGAAGAAGTCATACCAATGACAGCGCTTTCTGTTTTGGGGAATGTTCGTGTTTCCAAAAGAAAACCGCCCATATCCAAAGATATAGGCGGGATTGTTCGGAAATAGCTGAGGTTCGCATTGGATGTACAACGTTTTAGGCGATTATTTTTTGTTTTGTTCGTTGTAGCGGGCGATGCACTCATCGATCAGTTTTGCCGCAGCTTCCGGCCCTTCCCATGTGCCGATTTCCGTCCGCTTGCCTTGCAAGTCTTTGTACCGTTCAAAGAAGTGGGCGATTTCTTTCAGCTTGTGCTGCGGCAGGTCTTCAATCGAGCGGACTTCATCAAAGCGCGGGTCTTCGACTGGCACGCCGATGAGCTTCGCGTCCTCCTCACCGCTGTCGACCATGTTCAAAAAGCCGATGACGCGCGTATCGATGACGCAGCCCGGGAATGTCGGATTCGTTGTGATGACCAAAATGTCAAGCGGGTCGCCATCGAGCGCCAGCGTATTTTGCAAGTAGCCGTACTCAGCCGGGTAAAACATCGGGGAGTACAAGACGCGGTCGAGTTTGAAAACGCCCCGCTCTTTGTCGAACTCGTATTTGTTTTGGCTGCCGGTTGGAATTTCGATAAACGCTTCGACAATTTTATTTTCGAATGCCACAACCCGTTCCTCCTTTTTTGGTTGTTATGTACGCATGAAAACTCGCCCGCCGGCGCCCAGGGCGGGCAAGACAATCTTATTGTAGCATGTTCCCTTGCGGCGCGCCACTTGTCAAATGGCATTTTTTCACGCTTTCGTCAAAAAACCCTCTTGCCGATTCGGCAAGAGGGGAGATTTCAGTCGAATTTATTTGGATCGCCGTCAAACGGCTCGTCAGCGACTTTGATCGACTCGGTCGGGCAGCCTTCAAACGCATCCATCATATCGTCGATTAAAATGTCCGGCACTTCGACAATCCCTTGGTTGTCGTCAAGCGTGACGTAGGCAATGCCGTCCTCGTCATAATCGTAAATGTCCGGAGCTGCCGCGCCGCATGCTCCGCAGGCAATACATGTTTCTTTATCGACAATCGTATACTTTGGCATAAAAATCGAACCTCCCCAATTTTTTGGAAACGGACGGGTCATCTCCGTGTTGCCTGCTCGGAAATGAACTTTTCACTTTTATAATAAGACCGTTCGCCCCGCTTTTCAACTAAAAAATTGCTCTCCTGTATTTTTACACATATGCCTCTTGTTTATTTTTGTTCCAAAATCGTTTTTTCATTGCAAACGGCTTGTGCGATTTTTGTTACAATAGAGGCGGGGAGGAATCAAAGATGCGGCACGGTTACGCCTCGTTTTTGCTTGCCCACTGCTTGCGCCGCCTAAACGGTGAACGGACGCTGGCAGCGGTGTACCATTTGTTGTCTGGAAAAAAATCAGCCCAGACGCTGCAAGACTGCAAATGGTTTCAACTTGCGCCGTTTTTCGGCACATGGAAAGACGTGACGATGGACCGATTGGAGGAGGCGGCCCTCGTGCTCGTTCGGAAGCAGCGGGCCGCGCCCGTCCATGACCGGACATATATATTGACGGAAAAAGGGCGGCATTGGCTCGATGAACAGGCGGCATCGTTCCCCCGCTATGTGAACGGCTGGCGCTACCATGAGGTCGAGCCGCTTTTTTGGCAGCGGCTGTCGCTCATTGGGCAGACGCTGTCCAACCTCTCCCATGGACAGCGTTTTATCCCCATTTGCCGCGACGAGCGGACGCTGTTATGGGTGAAGCAGTATTTGCTGGGCAAGGGATCGCGCCAAACGTTGGTGCGGGCGCTTTATGACGAGCTCATCCGGCTGCTTGCGGCTGTTTCTGAAGAAGCGGCGACGGTGTTTGCGCTCCGGCTGACAAGCGCCCGCCGCATCGGCTGGACGGCGGAGCAAATTGCCGCTTGGCTGCAAAAGGATGTGCTGTATGTGCAGTTTCAGTTTCGCAACGCGCTTCATTATATGATGGCTGAAGCCGAAGCCGGGCGCGCCTCGGTGATGGCCGAGCTGATGGCCGGGCTGGCGCCGGTGCAGCTGACGCAATCGGCGCAAAAAACGTACGAATGGCTGCAAAAAGGAAAGACGATCGACGAAATCGCCGCCCTTCGGCGCTTGAAAAAAAGCACGATCGAGGATCATGTCGTCGAGCTGGCCGCCAATGTGCCCGATTTTTCGATCGCCCCGTTTGTCGCCGCTGAAAGGGCGGCGGCGATCCAGGCCGCGGCGCGGGCGCTCGGGACGCGCAAGCTGAAGCGTATTCGCGAGGCGCTTGGCGGAATAGCGAGTTATTTTGAAATTCGGCTCGTGTTGGCAAAGGAAGTGGGACGTTGGATGAATTAACGAAAACATTGCATGAGCGGTTCGGGCACGCGTCGTTTCGGCCCGGACAGCGCGATGTGATCGAAGACGTGCTCAGCGGGCGCGATGTGCTGGCGATGCTGCCGACTGGAAGCGGCAAATCGCTTTGCTATCAGCTGCCGGCGTATTTCCTCCCGGGGAGCGTGCTCATTGTCTCGCCGCTCGTCTCCTTAATGGAAGATCAAGTCGAGCAGCTGCGCCGGCGCGGTGAAAAGCGCGTTGTCGCGTTCCATAGTTTGCTCGATGCGGAAGAAAAATGGCAAGCCCTCGCCTCGCTTCCAGATTTTCGCTTTATTTATGCCTCACCGGAAATGCTGCAATCTGAAACGTTTTTGGCGGCGCTCCGGCGCGCGCGTGTTTCGTTGTTTGTCGTCGATGAGGCGCATTGCATTTCACAGTGGGGTTATGATTTTCGCCCGGACTTTTTGAAGCTCGGAGCGGTCCGCCATGCGCTCGGTTCGCCGCCGTGTCTGGCGCTGACGGCGACGGCTACGCCGGAAGTGCAGGAGGACATCATCCGCACGCTCGGGATGGAGCGGACGCGCCGCCATATTTATTCCGTCGACCGCCCGAACATCGCCTTGGCGGTGGAACATTGCTTATCGGTTGAGGACAAAGCTGCGCGCTTGGCCGAATGCGCGAAACGGCTCCGAGGACCGGGGATCGTGTACTTTTCAAGCCGGCAGTGGGCTGAAGAAATGGCGCGCCGGCTGGCGCAAAACGGGGCGGGGCGGGTCGCCTATTACCACGCCGGCATGGATGGGGAACAACGGCTGCTTGTGCAGCAGCAGTTTTTATATGACGAGCTCGACATCGTTTGTTGCACAAGCGCGTTCGGCATGGGGGTGGACAAAGGAAACGTCCGTTTTGTGCTTCACTTTCATATGCCGGCCCAGCTTGAGGCGTATGTGCAGGAAATCGGGCGCGCCGGGCGTGACGGGGCGCCAAGCCTTGCGGTATTGTTTTACGCGGACGGCGACCGGGCGATCGCCCAGGCGGTCGCCGAAGCGGAGCTTCCCGACTCGGCTGCGCTCCGCGAGTGGTGCCGGCGGCTGCCGGAAGACGCCGTCGGCGGTGGATGGCGCGCTATGGTTGATGCCGGCGGATTTACGGACATACAAAAACGGCTGTTGGCGTACTTTTTAGAATGGGGACAAACAGCGGCGCCCGAACAGCTGACGGCCGCGGCGAAGGAGCGGCTGTATGAACGGATGGCCGCTGCCATCGAGGCGCGGCGGCGTTGGAAGCGAAAAAAATTGCGCGAAATGGAGGAATGGGTGCACGCCTCTTCATGCCGGCGCGCGGCGATTGTCCGCGCGTTCGGGGAGGAGCTATCGGACAAACCGGATGCTTGCTGCGACAACTGCGGCCTGGAGACGGACTGTTTCATGGCGGACGGCCGCCGTCCCGAGCCGGCGCCCGTCCGGCCTTGGCGCGAGGAGCTATGGCATATGTTTTTTGGCGGGAGGCGGCGCGATGAGGCGGCAAAGTGAACAAATCAAACAGATCACAGACCGCGAAGTGCTCATCCATCTTTATATCACGCAAGGGTTGCTGCTGCTTTTGGCCGGCGGCAGCTCGCTGTTTTTATTTGCTCGGGAGGAGTGGCGTCGGCTTTGGCAGTTTGAGCTGCGCGATGTGCTCGTGTACGGAGCCGGCGGGGCGGCGTTCGTGCTCGCTGCCGAGTTTTTGGCGATGCGCTATTTGCCGGACGATTGGTATGATGACGGCGGCGTCAATGAAAAAATATTCCGCGGCCGCTCGATTCCGCATCTCTTTTTTTTATGTGCGCTCATTGCGGTGACGGAAGAATGGCTGTTTCGCGGCATTGTGCAGACGCATTGGGGGCTCTGGGCGGCAAGCGCCATTTTTGCCGTGCTGCACGTCCGGTATTTGGAAAAATGGTTTTTGTTTATGGTCGTCGTGTTGCTCAGTCTCTTTCTCGGCGTCCTTTACGAGCAGACTGACAGCTTATGGGCCGCCATCACCGCTCACTTTTTGATCGATTTTGTGCTTGCCTTACATGTTCGGTTCAAACGGGGGGCAGAGGAAGAAAGGGAGTGAAGCGATGGAAGAGGCATCGGGGCGCCTGGCGCGGAAAAAACGCCCGGCGTCAAGCGCGGGGGCGCCGCCATCGCGCCTAAAACGGCGGCGGCAAAAAGAGGAGCAAAAACGAAAATACATTCCCGTCCGTTTGCTCGCGTTTTTGTTTTTAACGCTGCCGGCTGCGGTGACGGCTGTTTACTATGCCCAGTCAAAGCCTGGAACGGTCACAGTCGTCCGCCATGAAGAAAGCGGCAGCCGGGAGACGGTGCGCATTATTCAAGAAGATGGCGCGAAGGCGGAACAAACATCAGAGCCGAAGCGCGCCGCGGGTGACGGGGCAAAAAGCGAATCCGACGCGCAGACCATCACCCATGTGGTGGCGGCGAACGAAACGCTCTATAGCATTGCGATGAAATATTACGGCACGCCTGCCGCCATGGAGATCATCAAAAAAGAAAACGGCTTGTCAACGAGCCGGCTCGAGCCGGGGCAAACGCTGCGCATTCCGTTCCCCGCTCAGACGGAATAAGCGGTTGCGCCCGCCGGCCGAAAAAATGGCCGCGCGCGTTCCCCTTTGTTCTAATCTGTCTGTTGCCCGCATATGATGGACAATAGAATACGGACAAGGGGAGAGCGCCATGACCCGGTTTCCGGATGAATTTTCCCTCGATGAAGTGACAAAAGAAATGTTGCTTGCCGTCATTGAAAAAAAGAAAAAATGGGAGCGGCTTGAAAAGCGGTCGACGCTTTTGCAGGCGGCCGCGTTGGCCGGCTTGGCCGCGTTCCTTCTTTATATCATTGCCAACGCTGCAGCGATCACGGCGTGGAGCGAACGATTCGCCTGGTTTTTTGCCGCCCCGGCCCACATTTTCATCTTGCTCCTGTTATGTACGGTGTATTGGCTGGCTGTTTATTATAAAGGAAAAAGTGAAAAGGCGGAAGACGACTTTCATGCCCTCCGTTGCGAAATTATCCAGAAAAGCATCGATTTATGGAAAAATGAAGAACAATGGAATGGGCGTCACCGGCTGTTTGAATGGCTGAAGCGGGAGTACGACATCAACCTATATTATGAAAACAGCTGAATGGGGGCCCATCCAGCTGTGCTTTGTTTAGAATATTTTTTTCTGGTTGCGCTCTTCTTTCAAAATTTCCACTGCTTCGCGGAATCGCTGCGCATGAATGATTTCCCGCTCGCGCAAAAAGCGGAGCCCATCGTTTAAATCCGGATCGTCGCTCATGTTGATGATCCATTGGTAGGTGGCGCGCGCTTTCTCTTCAGCGGCGATGTCTTCGTACAAGTCGGTGATGGGGTCGCCTTTTGCTTGAATATACGTCGCCGTAAACGGGTTGCCGGCGGCGTTATGGTAAAAGAGGGCGCGCTCATGATCGACGTAATGAGGCTCAAGGCCGGCTTCTTTCAGCTGCTCCGGCGTCGCGTCTTTCGTCAGTTTGTACACCATTGTCGCGATCATTTCCAAATGAGCGAGTTCTTCGGTGCCGATGTCGTTAAGCAGCCCGATCACTTTCGGGGGCAGCGTATAACGCTGGTTTAGGTAACGGAGCGCCGCCGCCAGCTCTCCGTCCGCCCCGCCGTACTGTTCGATTAAATACTTCGCCAATCGCGGGTTGCACGTGCTGACGCGAACCGGGTATTGCAGTTTTTTTTCATAAATCCACATGATCCGTTCCTCCTTGCGTTCGTGATGAATCAGCTACACTTGCCAAGGCCAAGGCGCGTCGTCCCAGTTCCACGGGTAGTTCGAATAGCTATGGCCGAACTGCTCAAGCGGGCCATAGGCGGCTTCAAACTGTTTTTTCAGCTGCTTCCGCTTTTGCGCGAGCTGGTTAAACTGTTGAATGGCTTGATAATCGTTCGGGTGGGTGTCCAAATAAAGCGTCAGCTCGACGAGGGCAAAATCGACGGCTTGCAGCTCCTCAAGCTGCTCGTAATACTCCTTGGGCATTTGTTTCATGAACCATCACCTTTTCCCTTCGTTTCGTAAGGGCTGTAGTAAGGATCGTAAAACACTTGCCAGAGCGTTCCTTTCATCAACGCCTCGCGCAGCGGAAACTGCGGCAAATTCGGCGGTTGGAAGCCGACATACAAGTTGGGCGCGGTGACGTACGTTTTGACGCGGATCGGCGGGCACGGGTCAAACGGGCTGATGTACGGCTCATATTGTTTGCGTGTCGTAAACATAAAACCCCCCCTTTTTTTGGCAAAGTTCAGTCTATATGTATGATGGAGCCATGTCGTTCATGCCTGTTTGCCATGACGAATAATGAGGATCGGGCTAAGGAGGAAACCATGGGCCGTCTATCGATGACCGCCATGGCCGCTGTTTTGTGCACGTATTTGTTTTTTCGCTGGCTGCCGCCGCTCGAGCCGTTCTCGCTGGAGCGGTTTTTGACCGATTTGCTGTTTGCCCCGCTGCGGACATGGCTTGCGCTCGTTTGCTTTTGGTTCGGGACGGCTGCCAACGGGGCGCTCATCCGCGCGGCAGTCGGCGGGACGGTGCGCCTGTTGTTCGGCCGGCGGTTTCGTGTCGGGGAATGGGTGGCTAGTTTGGCGGCTCTCGGCCATTTTTATTGGGCGTTTCGGTTTCATTGGCCGCTGGCGGCGCTTTTTTTCGTTTTTTCCTTTTTTTATGGTATGATGACGATGAGAGACCGCCGGTTGACCAAAGATGATCGGCTTTAGCAGGAGGGAGGGCTCAAATGGCAGGGCAGCACGGCGGTGTTGACGAGTAACGGCTACGGGACGACCGGGGTGCCGCTTCGCCTCGGAGCGCCGGCAGAGACTCATCTCATCACGATTGTGCCCGGAAAACCGACACCCGAGAAAAAATGCTTGTCTAAAACCGGGAAAACGATGTAAACTCATTAATAACAATAAACGAACCAATTGCCGATTGCGTCATACAATAACGGTAAGAGATGGCTCTGTAGGTAAGGAGGGGTGCCGATGCGTCTTGAGCGCTTGACCCACAACAAAATTAAAATTTTCTTGACGTTTGACGATTTGCTGGACCGCGGGTTGACGAAAGACGATTTGTGGAAGGACACGTTTAAAGTCCATCAGCTGTTCCGCGATATGATCGAGGAAGCGAGCGAAGAGCTCGGCTTTGAGGTGAACGGATCGATCGCGGTCGAAGTCTACTCTTTACCGGCACAGGGCATGGTCGTTATCGTCACGAATGAAGGCGACTACGACGACATCGAAGAAGAATTCGCCGACGATTACATTGAGATGCAAGTAACGCTCGATGAGAGCGATGACATATTTTACGAATTCCAAGCGTTCGAAGATGTCATCCAGCTCGCTCATCGCCTGCATGCGGTCGGCTGCCTCGACGGCACGCTTTATTCGTACCAAGGCCGCTTTTACTTGCACGTTGCCGAGGAACCGCCGATTCCGCTCGACAACTTTGTCGCCTTGCTGGCCGAGTTTGGCAACCCGGCCACGATAACGATACACCGTGTGCAAGAATATGGAAAACAGTTGATCGAACGGCGCGCCATTGCGCAGCTCGTTCACTATTTTCGAGCCAACTAGGGCGCAGCCAAGACTCCTTTATATGGACAAGGAGTCTATTTTTTCGCGCGAAAGGCTTCCATAAAGCGGTTCGCGCGTTTCATCATTTTTCCTTTGCAGATGCCGACAGAAGGTGTATACTATGACATGGAAGGCGACAAACTATTATAGCGAGCTTATAGGAGGTTTACGTATGGCAGCCGATAAGCATACGGAAGAGAAGGGGCAACAATACGACGTGCTGGCGTCGACACAAATTGTTATACATAGAGCGTTGGAAAAGCTCGGCTATCCGGAAGAGGTGTATGAGCTCTTGAAAGAGCCGATCCGCGTGCTGACCGTTCGCATTCCGGTGCGCATGGATGACGGATCGGTGAAAATTTTTACCGGCTACCGGGCGCAGCATAACGATGCCGTCGGCCCGACGAAAGGCGGGGTGCGCTTCCATCCAGACGTCACCGAGCGCGAAGTGAAAGCGCTGTCGATTTGGATGAGCTTAAAGTGCGGCATCGTCGACTTGCCGTATGGCGGCGGCAAAGGCGGGATCGTCTGCGACCCGCGCACGATGTCGTTCCGCGAACTGGAGCGTTTAAGCCGCGGCTACGTGCGCGCTATCAGCCAAATCGTAGGGCCGACAAAAGACATTCCGGCGCCGGATGTGTTTACAAACTCGCAAATTATGGCGTGGATGATGGATGAGTACAGCCGCATCCGCGAGTTCGATTCGCCGGGCTTCATCACCGGGAAACCGCTTGTCCTCGGCGGTTCGCACGGCCGGGAAACGGCGACGGCCAAAGGAGTGACGATTTGCATTCGTGAAGCGGCGAAAAAACGCGGCCTGTCGCTCGAAGGCGCGCGCGTCGTCGTCCAAGGGTTCGGCAACGCCGGCAGCTATTTGGCCAAATTTTTGCACGACGCCGGAGCGAAAGTCGTCGGCATTTCTGATGTGTACGGCGCGCTGTACGATCCGAACGGCCTTGACATCGACTATCTGCTCGAACGGCGCGACAGCTTTGGCACGGTGACGAAGCTGTTTAAAAATACGATTTCGAACAAAGAGCTTCTTGAGCTCGATTGCGATATTTTAGTGCCGGCGGCCATCGAAAACCAAATTACGGCTGAAAACGCCCCGCGCATTAAGGCGAGCATCGTCGTCGAGGCGGCGAACGGGCCGACGACGCTCGAGGCGACGGAAATTTTGACGCAACGCGGCATTTTGCTCGTCCCGGACGTGCTGGCGAGCGCCGGCGGCGTGACGGTGTCGTACTTCGAATGGGTGCAAAACAACCAAGGGTACTATTGGACGGAAGAAGAAGTGGAACAGCGGCTTGAAAAAGTGATGGTCAAAGCGTTCAATAACGTGTATGAAATGGCGCAGACGCGCCGCGTCGACATGCGCCTTGCCGCTTACATGGTCGGCGTTCGCAAAATGGCGGAAGCGTGCCGATTCCGCGGCTGGGTGTGAGGCGAGCAAGCAAGTGATGTTTGCAAGCTTTCGCGAAATCCCCTATCATAAGATAGGGGATTTTTTGCTTCGTGCGAGGTGACAAAAACATGAGGAAAGAAACAATCATCATCGTCGGCGGCGGACCGTGCGGGCTGGCGGCGGCGATTGCCTTGCAAGACGCCGGGTTTTCGCCGCTTGTAATCGAAAAAGGGAACATCGTCCATTCGATTTACCGTTTTCCGACGCATCAGACGTTTTTCAGTACGAGCGACCGGCTCGAGATCGGCGGGGTGCCGTTTATTACAGAAAACCGGAAGCCGACGAGAAACCAGGCGCTTGCGTATTATCGTGAAGTCGTTGTCCGCAAACAGCTTCGCATCAATACGTTCGAAGAAGTGAAAGCTATTAAGCGCCAGGAAGACGGGACGTTTCTCGTTGAAACCTCAAAAGCGCTATATCGGGCCCGATACGTGGTCGTGGCCACCGGCTATTACGACCATCCGAACTATATGAACGTGCCGGGGGAAGAGCTGCCGAAAGTGATGCATTACTTTAAAGAAGCGCATCCGTACTTCAACACCGACTGCGTTGTCATCGGCGGCAAAAACTCGAGCGTCGATGCGGCGATGGAGCTCGTCAAAGCCGGGGCGCGCGTGACGGTTCTCTACCGGGGCGGGGAATATTCCAAAAGCATTAAGCCGTGGATTTTGCCGGAATTTGACGCCCTTGTGAAAAAAGGCGTCATTCGCATGGAATTTTATGCCCATGTGAAAGAGATCACGGAAGATGCGGTCATTTACGAAGTGAACGGGGAGACGAAAACGATCAAAAATGATTTCGTGTTCGCTATGACCGGCTACCATCCGGACCATCGCTTTTTAATGAACATCGGCGTCGGCGTCGATCCGGACAGCGGCCGGCCGCACTACGACCCGGAAACGATGGAAACGAACGTCCCAGGGGTGTTTATCGCCGGGGTGATTGCGGCCGGCAATAATGCGAACGAAATTTTTATCGAAAACGGCCGTTTCCATGGGGACGCTATCGCCGCCTGCATCGCCCGGCGCGAGCGGGAAGCGGCGGCCCGAAAGCCGCTATACTTGCATCCGCACGGCGGAAACGGGCGCTGTGATGGAAAACGGGAAAGTGAGGGTGACGAATGTGGCTGAACGGAAAGTTGTGCTGCTGACGACTGGCGGCACGATTGCCAGCAAACGAAATGAGCGCTCCGGCCGCCTAACGGCCGGAGCATTGAGCGGCGAAGAGCTCGCTTCGCTCTGCCATTTGCCAAAGGAAATTGAAGTGGTGGTTGAGAGCGTGTTTCAGCTCCCGAGCATGCATTTGACGTTTTCGCATTGGCTTGAATTGAAAAGGCGGATTGAGGCGCATTTCGCCGATCCGTCTGTGGATGGCATCGTCGTCACCCACGGGACGGACGCGCTCGAGGAAACAGCGTATTTTCTTGATTTGACCATTGACGATCCGCGGACGATCGTCGTCACCGGCTCGCAGCGGGCGCCGTTTGATTTAGGGAGCGATGTGTATATCAACATCCGCCATGCCATTTATGCCGCGTGCGCTGAAACGCTGCGCGGGGCGGGGACGGTTGTCGTATTCAACGAGCGCATTTTTGCTGCGAAATATGTGAAAAAGGAGCATGCTTCCAACATTCAAGGGTTCAACGCATTCGGGTTCGGCTATTTGGGCATTATCGACAACGATGAAGTGCACGTGTACCAAAAGCCGATCCGGCGCGAGCATTTCCGGCTCGTGCATCCGCTTCCGCCTGTCGACATTGTGAAATGTTACGTGGAGGCGGACGGCAAGTTTATTAAAGCGGCCCGGGAAAGCGGTGTCGCCGGAATCGTGCTTGAAGGAGTCGGCCGCGGGCAAGTGGCGCCGAACATGGTGGATGAAATCGTCAAGGCCGTCAACGACGGGATTAAGGTCGTGGTGACGACGAGCGCTGAGGAGGGGGCGGTGTATACAACGTACGATTACGTGGGAAGCGCCTATGATTTGCATAAAAAAGGGGTCATTCTCGGCAGCGACTATGACGCGAAAAAAGCGCGCATCAAGCTCGCCGTCGCTCTCGCCGCCGGCGCCGCCGTTGACGGCTTGTTCGCCTATTAGGTCGGCGGGCCGCTTGGCAATTTCGTCTTTTTCATCGCTCTGTTTCGTGGTACGATAGAGATAAACCGACAAAGAAACGGGGATCGGCATGTTTTCGTTGATTTCTGCCGGCGTCGCCCCCGGGGTGGCGCTGCTTAGCTATTTTTATTTAAAGGACGAGTATGAGGCCGAGCCGCTCTCCTTTGTGCTGCGTATGTTTTTTTTCGGCGCCTTGCTCGTTTTTCCGATTATGTTTATTGAGTATGTGCTCGCTGCCGAAGGGATCGTCTCCTCGCCGGCTGCCGAGGCGTTTTTCTCGGCGGCGCTGCTTGAGGAGTTCGTCAAATGGTTTGTCGTCTATTTTTTTGTCTACGACCATGACGAATTTGATGAGCCGTATGACGGCATTGTGTACAGCGCCAGCGTTTCGCTCGGATTTGCGACGCTCGAAAACATTTTGTATTTGCTCGCCAACGGAGTGGACACGGCAATCGCCCGGGCGCTCTTGCCGGTCTCAAGCCATGCCCTGTTTGCCGTCATTATGGGGTTTTATTTTGGCAAAGCCAAATTTGCCGGCCGAAAGCGCCGCTATTATTTATGGGCGTCGTTTTTGCTGCCGTTTTTCCTTCACGGCGTTTACGACTGGATTCTGCTCGCCCAAAAGCAGTGGGGGTATTACATGGGGCCGTTCATGCTCATCTTATGGTGGGTGGCGTTGCGCAAAGTGAAACAAGCGAAAGAATCCGTCCGCGTTGAGAAGATGCCATCCGTGAAAAGCCAGGCGTAACATGCTTGGCTTTTTTTGTTTTTTCTGCATAAAAAGGAGAAGTTGAAGAAAAATAGGGGTAAAAACGGCGATGGTTGACGGGAGGTTTGCATATGGAAAGGAAATTGGTCATGCTCATGTTGATCGGCCTGATGACATGGATGCATCCGGCCGGCCATGCGGCTGCTTTTTCCCCGCAGGTGATTCAGCGTGGCGCGGTTGGCGACGATGTCATTGAATTGCAGGCGCGGCTGCAGTATCTCGGCTTTTACAACGGAAAGATTGACGGCGTGTTCGGCTGGCGCACGTATTGGGCGCTGCGCAACTTTCAATACGAATACGGGCTGCCGGTCGATGGTCTGGCCGGCGCCGAGACGAAACGAAAGCTCGTGAACGCATCGAAATATTACGAGTCGTTTGTGAAAGAGCAAATCCGTCAAGGAAACGAGTTCACCCATTACGGCGGCATTCCGCTCAGCCAGCAGGTGAAAAAACGCGGCGGAGGCGGCGGGCGAACGGTGAAAACGACAGCATCCAATGTGCCGAAAGGGTTTTCGCAAAATGACATTCGACTCATGGCGAATGCTGTCTACGGCGAGGCGCGCGGTGAGCCGTACATCGGGCAAGTAGCCGTCGCGGCCGTCATTTTGAATCGGCTCGAACACCCGTCGTTTCCGGACACGGTTGCCGGGGTGATCTTTCAGCCTGGGGCGTTCACCGCAGTGGCCGACGGACAAATTTGGCTGACGCCGAACGAAACGGCGAAAAAAGCGGTGCTCGATGCCATCAACGGCTGGGACCCGACCGGCGGGGCCATTTACTACTTTAATCCGGCGACGGCGACAAGCGCTTGGATTTGGAGCCGGCCGCAAATCAAACGGATCGGCAACCATATTTTCTGCAAATAAAGGAGGGGGACGGATATGCTGCGAACGATCTTGATCACCGTGCTGGCTGTGGCGGTCATCGGCACCGGTTATTGGGGCTACCGCGAGCATCAAGAGAAAAATGCGATCTTGATTCATGCGGAGAACAACTATCAGCGCGCCTTTCACGATCTGGCCTATCAAATTGACTTGCTTCACGATAAACTGGGCGCCACGCTCGCGATGAACTCGCATGCGTCATTGTCGCCGGCGCTCGCTGAAATATGGAAAATTGCCTCGGAAGCCCATTCCGATGTCGGCCAGCTGCCGCTGTCGCTTTTGCCGTTTAACAAAACGCAAGAATTTTTGTCGCAAATCGGTGAATTCACCTACCGGACCGCAGTGCGTGATTTGCAAGAGGAGCCGTTGACAAAAGAAGAGTATAAGACGCTGCAAGGGCTGTATAAAAGTGCCGGGGCGATCCGCCAAGAGCTGCGCAATGTGCAGCATTTAGTCTTGGAAAACAATTTGCGCTGGATGGACGTCGAACTGGCGCTGGCAACGAACGATCAAAAAGAAGACAACATCATCATTGACGGCTTCAAAGCGGTCGAAAAAAATGTTGATACGTTCTCAAGTTCGTCCGAGTTTGGTCCGTCATTCATCGGCCTGGCCAACGAGGAAAAAGGGTTCGTCCGCGCGAAGGGCCGCCCGGTTTCCAAAGATGAAGCAAAGCGGATCGCACGCGATTTTCTCGGCTTGAAAGGAACGGAGAAGATCAAGGTGACGGAAAGCGGCAAAGGGGCCGACGAACGCTTTTACAGTTTGACGATTCACGATCCGAAAACAAAAGGCGATATTTACATGGATATAACGAAAAACGGCGGCTATCCGATTTGGGTGTTAAACAGCCGGCCGGTTGGCAAACCGACGATCAGCCTGCATGAGGCGGCCAACCGCGGAATGGCGTTTTTGAAGCGGCACAAATTCACCGGGTTTGAGCTGTATGACAGCACACAGTACGATAACGTCGCCGTGCTCACGTTTGTGAAAAGCGAAAACGGCGTCCGCATCTACCCGGAAGCGATCCAAATGAAAGTGGCGCTTGACAACGGCCATGTCGTCGGCTTTACGGCGCGCGACTATTTGTCGTCGTCCATCCCGCGCCCGCTGCCGAAACCGGCGATCACTGCCGAAGAAGCGAAGAAAAAGTTGAATCCGCATCTAAAGGTAATGGAACAGCGCCAGGCGGTCATTATGAACGACTTGCAAAAGCCAGTGCTTTGCTACGAGTTTTTAGGGACGCTCGGTGATGATACGTATCAGCTGTTTATGAACGCGTCAACCGGCATAGAGGAAAAAGTGGAAAAGCTTGAAAGCGTCGAACCGAATTACGAATGAAAACAGAGGGAGGCCTGAAACATGGCTTCCTTTTTGTTTCCTCCGCCTCAAGCGCCCACTCTGTGGTATAATGATCGTACAAAAACGGCATCCAGCTGAAAAGGGGAAGCGGAAACATGATGATCAAAATTGGGGATCCGATTCGGCTTGAGCCGCTTGATGGCTCGGCACGCCAATACCGAAGCAAAGTGCTTGCCGTCGACGGCGGGGCGATCCATATTGGCTACCCCGTTGACGAGCAGACGGGAAAAACAGTGTATTTGTTAAACGGGATGCAGTTTAAGGCAAGTTTTGTCAGCCAAGAAGGAACGTTATACATGTTTGACACCGAGGTAAAAGGGAAAGTGCATGATCCGTTGCCAATGGTGGTCTTGGATTACCGAGGCGACGAATATGTCATCCGCATTCAGCGCCGCCGCTATGTGCGGGTGAGAGCGAATGTTGACGCTGCCGTCCACCCGCTTGGTGGAGGCGAGTTTGCCCCGTTTGTGACGATGACAGCCGATATTAGCGCAGGCGGGGCCGCTCTTTACATTCCGATGACGCACGCGCCGCTTCTGCGCCCCGGCATGTCAGTCGAGCTTTGGCTCGTGCTGACGATGCGCTCCGGCGACTGTCATTATGTGTGCACGAAGGCGACGGTCGTCCGCATGGCTGTCGACGAGCACAGCGGGGCGAGAATGTCGGTCGAGTTTGCCGGCCTCGCCTCGCAAGATCGCGTCCGGCTCATCCGCTACAGCTTCGAACGGCAGCTTGAAGAGAAGAGAAGGGAATAAATAAGGCGACGGCGTGGAATACTGCTAGAAAAAACGGAAGGCGGGGTTGTTCGCCATGAAGCGGATCGAAGAGCTGTTATGGAAGCTTGTCGCGATTCAGGCGATTTGTCTGCTCATCGCCCAATGGCTTGTTCTGTACACGCCGGCGGCGCTTTATATCGGCAAAGTATATGAGTATGAGGGAGTCGCCAAGCCGACAAAAACAGAAACGATCGAAACGGCCGTCGACCGCTGACGGCGGATATGGTACAATGAACATGAGAATATGCAGGAGTTTCCTGCATTTTTCTTTGTGCCCTGATCAAATGATTTAGACAAAGCAGGAGGAACTATGAAACAACGGATTAACATCGCCATTGACGGACCTGCGGCAGCCGGAAAAAGCACGGTTGCCAAACTGATCGCCCGACGCCTCTCCTACGTGTATATTGATACGGGCGCGATGTACCGCGCGCTGACGTACCGGGCGCTCCAATGCGGCGTCGATGTCCATGATGAGCAAGCGCTCTTGTCGCTCCTTCGCCATACGCATATTGAACTGCAGCCTTCGCCGCAAGGGCAGCTCGTGTTTGTCAACGGCGAAGACGTCACGGACATCATTCGCGGCGAGGCGGTGACGAATGCGGTGTCGTTCGTCGCCCAGCATCCGCTGGTGCGCGAGGAGATGGTCGCCCGCCAGCGCGCCATGGCCAAAGGCGGCGGCGTCGTCATGGATGGGCGCGACATCGGAACGAACGTGCTGCCGAATGCCGAGGTGAAAATTTTCTTAAAAGCTTCGGTTGAGGAGCGGGCGCGGCGCCGGCATGAGGAAAACATCGCCCGCGGCTTTCCGTCCGACTTTGAAACGTTGAAAGAAGAGATCGCCCGCCGCGACCGCCTTGACTCGGAGCGGGAAACGGCGCCGCTGCGCAAGGCGCCGGATGCCGTGGAAATCGACACGACGTCGTTGTCGGTCGAAGAAGTGGCGGCGCGCATTATGGAAGTTGTCAATGAAAGGATTGGATGACGGTGGATTTTTATTCCTTCGCCAAAGGAATCGTCAAAGGAGTGCTCACCCCTTTGTACCGCATTCAAACGATCGGGGTTGACCGCTTTCCAAAAGAAGGCGCGGTGCTTCTTTGCGCCAACCATATCAGCAACCTAGATCCGCCGGTCGTCGGCATTACGGCGCCGCGGCCGATTCGGTTTATGGCGAAAGAAGAATTGTTTCGCGTTCCGGTGGTGAAAACGCTCGTCAAAAACTTGCACGCGTTTCCCGTAAAGCGCGGCATGAACGACCGCCAGGCGTTGCGCATAGGGCTTGAGGTGCTGAAACAAGGCGAAGTGCTCGGCATTTTTCCCGAGGGGACGCGCAGCAAAGATGGCCGGCTGAAAAAGGCGCTGCCCGGCGTCGGCTTTTTCGCTTTGCGCACCGATGCGGCTGTCGTTCCATGTGCGATCATTGGCCCGTACCGGCCGTTTGTGCCGCTCAAAGTCGTGTACGGGGCGCCGATTGATATGGCGCCGCTGCGCGCGCGGAAGGCGAGCCCGGAGGAGGCGGCCGACTACATTATGGATCATATCCGCCAACTGCTTGAACAACATCAGTAAGCATTATAGTACATGTTGATTGAGAAAATATGGTATACTAATTAGAAAAGCGTCCTTATTTTGCCGACAGCCGGCCGCGGCCTCGGCGCGAGGCGCGCTTTTGGCAGGATCGCCAGTCGATGAAGGAGGGGTTTTTACGATGACAGAAGAAATGAATGTGCAAGTGAATGTGTATGGAGTGGGCGATATCGTCCGCGGCAAAGTGGTGAAGCTTGAGGACAAGCAAGTGCTTGTCGAAGTCGAAAACAGCAAGCAAAATGGCATCATCCCAATCAGCGAGCTGTCGAATTTGCATATCGAGAAGCCGAGCGATGCCGTTGCCGTTGGGGATGAAGTGACGGCGAAAGTCAAAAAAGTGGAAGAAGGCAAAGACGGGGAAGAAGGGCTGCTCATTTTATCGAAAAAGGCAGTCGATGCCGAGCGGGCGTGGGAAGAGCTTGAGCGCAAGTTCGCAAACGGCGAGGCGTTCGAAACGGTCATCAAAGACATCGTCAAAGGCGGGCTTGTCGCCGATGTCGGCGTGCGCGGCTTCATTCCGGCGTCGCTTGTTGAACCGCACTATGTTGAAGATTTTTCCGATTACAAAGGAAAAACGCTCGCCGTCAAAGTGGTGGAGCTCGACCGCGAGAAAAACCGCGTCATTTTGTCGCACCGCGCTGTTGTTGAGGAAGAGCAAGAGCGGCAGCAGAAAGAGCTGCTTTCCCGCATTGAGCCGGGCCAAGTGCTCGAGGGCGTCGTCCGCCGCATTGCCGATTTCGGCGTCTTTGTCGATGTCGGCGGGTTTGATGGGCTCGTACATATTTCCCAGCTTTCCCATACGCGTGTCGCCCATCCGTCCGAGGCGGTGAAAGAAGGCGATGCGGTGAAAGTGAAAGTGCTGGCCGTCGACCCGGAGAATGGGCGTCTGTCATTGTCCATCAAAGAGGCGCTTCCGGGTCCGTGGGAAGGCATCAGCGAAAAAGTGAAGCCGGGCGATGTCGTCACCGGGACTGTGAAGCGGCTTGCTTCATTCGGCGCGTTCGTGGAGATTTTCCCGGGCGTCGAAGGATTGGTCCACGTATCGCAAATTTCCAACCGCCGCATCGGTTCGCCGCATGAAGTGCTGAAAGAAGGCGATGAAGTGAAAGCGAAAGTGCTCGATGTCAACGAGGCCGAGCACCGCATTTCCTTAAGCATCCGCGCGCTGCTTGAGGAAGAAACGGCCGCTCCGGCGGAAGATTACAGCCAGTATACGAAAACGGCGGAATCGCGCGGCTTCCAGCTCGGCGAAGTGATCGGCGAGCAGTTGAAAAAATTGAAATAACCTAAGTGTAAAAAAAAGGGTGTCCGAGAAAGGCCGGAACACCCTTTTCTTATTATGATCGCGTATAGCAAGGTTTTCCACAGGCGGCTGCGTTGTTACTGCCCGTTCCGTTCGCGCGCTTCTTCCGGCGTATCAAGCCGGGCTGCGCCTTTGTAGGCGAATGACTGGTCGCGGTCGGACTCGACGCGCCGCGATTGTTTCAGCTTTTTCTCCTGACGGTCTTTTCCCATACACCCCGCTCCTTTCTTGATGAATATCATTTTTACTATGACCGGGCGTTCTTTTTTCTATGCATGAATGAACGGCCATAAAAGATGACATAATGGACATAATAAGGGGTGGAAAAGATGGAAGGGACTTATTTTTATCTCTTTTTTTGGTTCATATGGATTGTCGCCACCTTTTTGATGAAAAAGACGGGCGAACGGACGAGGCTGGCGGCGTTCGCTCTTGTGATGATCAGTTCCGCGTCGTTGACGGTGGAAATCGGTGTTGTCCGCGCCACGTTGGCGTTTTTCGTTCTTTTTTTATGTTCATGTTATGCGGCCATCGAGCGGCGGCCATGCCGCCTTCCGTTTCTGGCGCTGTCGGCGTCCGGCTTGGCGTTTGCCTATGCCGCCTTCCGCCTGCTTGCCTTGTTTGATCCGGTTTGGATTTGGCTTGACGGCCAGTGGATGCTCGCTTGGTGGCTCGTTATCGTCAGCAGTTTGTTTCATCGCCGCTTTGCCGCCCGCCTTCTTTGTCTGGCGCTTGGCGGCTGCCAAGGGGAAGCGGTATACGCCATGGCCATTCACCGCATGGCGCCCGACTATGTGCTCGGTTCGTTCTCGTTTTTCGACGCGGCGGCGATCAGCGCGTCGTGTTTGCTTATTTGGGAAATGATCCGCTTCCTGTCGCTTCAGCTCGAGGAAAAACGGCCTGTAAGGGGGGCGAGACAGCCGTGAACGAATATACGTTTCCCATTTTATACGGCGTCGCTGTCGGAGTGCTGACCCGCCTTTATTTGTTGCGCACCGATTACCGGCAGTATCCGACATACTTGCACGGGCGGACGATCCATATCGCATTGGGGGCGATCGCTGCCGGTCTAGGGACGGTCGCCGTGCCGGCGATCATGGAAAAGGAGTTTGCCGCCATCACGTTTTTGGCGTTGGCCGCCTCACAGTTTCGCGATGTGCGCAACATGGAGCGCAACACGTTGAACGAGCTTGATCAGTATGAATTAGTGCCGCGCGGAAAAACATACATTGAAGGCATTGCGATTGTGTTTGAAGGGCGGAACTATTTGGTCATTTTCGTTTCGTTTTTATCGACTCTTTTTTATTTAGTGTGGAACGTTTGGGCGGCGCTCGCGGCCAGCGCCATCGGCATGATGGTGGCGCGGCGATTTATGAGCGGGAGCCGGTTGAAAGATATCGCCGATGTGAAATATGTCAAACCCCATTTTGAGGGGGCAGGGCTGTATGTGGACAACATTTACATTATGAATATCGGCTTGCCGGCGCGGAGGGAAGAAATTTTGCGCTACGGGATGGGGTTTATTTTGACGCCGAAAAACTTCAACGCCCGAACAACGATCGCCAACCTTGGGCAGCGGCAGGCGATTTTGCACGATGTGTCGACGGCGCTCGGCATTTACCGCGACTCCGGGACGCCGGCGCTCGTGCCGCTCGCCAAACGTGATTTAAACGACGGGCGCGTCGGCATTTTCATTTTGCCGCAAGTGGAGGATATCGAGAAGGCGAAAGCGGTCATTGAGAATGTTCCGGTGTTGGAGAGCGCGATCCGCATGCCGGGCGAGCGGCGTTGGAAACGGAGAGGGGGCAGCGGTGATGACGCATGAAAAAATGATTTTGGCGGTCATTACGATCAACGGTGAAGCCGTCGCTGGGGGTGCGCCGATCTTTGTTTGCCGCACGAAGGAGGAGATGGAGCGAATCGCCGCCAATTTGGAGGCGATTTTGGACGGCATCGCCCATGAGCTCAGCGACGGGCTGCTTGTGATCGTCAAGCATTAGGCGGTTGTTGGGTGTTTCACTTTTTGATAAAATAAAGCAGTTGCAGCACGTTTTGGTTCATCGCCCAGCGCCTTCCCCGCTTTTTAAGCCGGGTGGGCGGCAAAGGCGCGGATCGCCCAAGCGTGCTTGGCGGGGATGGATGTCTGGTCTGGAAAAAGGCGCCTCTTCAAGAGCAAACGAAACAAAAATGAGGATCAAAAGGGTGGTAGCATGGCAAATCCAGTTGTAGCGATTGTCGGCCGTCCGAATGTGGGGAAATCAACGATTTTCAACCGCATTGTCGGAGAGCGCATTTCCATTGTGGAAGACGTGCCTGGGGTGACGCGCGACCGCATTTACAGCAGCGCCGAATGGCTGAACCATACATTTTACTTAATCGACACCGGCGGCATCGACATCGGCGATGAGCCGCTGCTTGTGCAAATTCGCCAACAGGCGGAAATCGCCATCGATGAGGCGGATGTCATCATCTTTATGACGAACGGCCGCGACGGTGTGACTGCGGCTGATGAAGAGGTGGCCAAGCTGCTCCGCCGGTCGAACAAGCCGGTCGTGCTCGCCGTGAACAAAATCGACAATCCGGAAATGCGTGATTTGATTTACGACTTTTACGCGCTTGGATTCGGGGAGCCGTATCCGATTTCCGGGGCGCACGGGACGGGGCTTGGCGATTTGCTTGACGCCGTCGTCCGCCATTTTCCAAAAGGGGCCGCCGAAGAGTATGAAGAGGACGTGATTAAGTTTTGCCTCATCGGCCGTCCGAATGTCGGCAAATCGTCGCTTGTCAACGCCATCTTAGGGGAAGAGCGGGTCATTGTCAGCGACATTGCCGGGACGACAAGGGATGCGGTGGACACGTCGTTTGTGCGTGAAGGGCAGGAATATGTTATTATTGATACGGCAGGAATGCGCAAACGCGGAAAAATTTACGAAAGCACGGAAAAATACAGCGTGCTGCGCGCGTTGCGGGCCATTGAACGGTCGGATGTCGTTCTTGTCGTGCTAAACGCCGAAGAAGGCATTCTCGAGCAAGATAAAAAAATCGCTGGCTATGCGCATGAAGCCGGGCGCGGGGTGATTCTCGTCGTCAACAAATGGGACGCCATCGAAAAGGATGACAAAACGATGGCTGAATTTGAGCGGAAGATTCGCGATCACTTCCCATTTTTGGACTATGCCCCGATTTTATTTGTGTCGGCGAAGACGAAACAGCGGCTCCATAAGCTGCTGCCGCTCGTGCAGCTTGTCAGCGACAACCATGCGATGCGCGTTCAGACGAACGTGCTCAATGAAGTCATTATGGATGCGGTGGCGATGAACCCGACGCCGACGCATAACGGCAAGCGCTTGAAAATTTATTATATGACGCAAGTCGCCGTCAAGCCGCCGACGTTCGTCGCCTTTGTCAACGATCCGGAATTGATGCACTTTTCGTACGAACGATTTTTGGAAAACCGCATCCGCGATGCGTTTGGCTTCGAGGGTACACCGATCAAAATCATCGCCCGCCCGCGGAAATAAGAAAAGCGGAAGGCTGCGACAATCGGATAAAGGAAGTGGGAAACGATGGAGAACATCGCTGTATTGGGCGCCGGAAGCTGGGGGACGGCGCTGGCGCTCGTTCTGGCTGACAACGGGCACCGCGTTCGGCTTTGGGGGCAGCGGGCTGAACAGATCGAGGAAATCAACAAACGGCGGACGAATGAAAAATATTTGCCGGGCGTCCGCCTGCCGGAAGCGATCATCGGTTATCATGATCTTTGCGCTGCGCTCGACGGCGTGTCCGTAACGGTGCTCGCTGTGCCGACAAAGGCGATCCGCGGCGTGCTGCAAAAAGCGCGCGCGTGCCTGGCGGCGCCGGTCACCGTGGTCGCCGTCAGCAAAGGCATCGAGCCGGGGACGCACAAGCGCGTATCGGAAATTGTCGCTGAGGAAATGGGCGAATGGCTGGAAGACGTTGTCGTTCTTTCGGGGCCGAGCCATGCGGAAGAAGTGGTGCTCCGCCATCCGACGACGGTGGCGGTGTCATCGCCGAATATGGAAGCGGCGCAGCGCATTCAAGATCTATTTATGAACCATCACTATTTCCGCGTGTATACGAACCCGGATTTAGTCGGTGTCGAAGTCGGCGGGGCGCTGAAAAACATCATCGCCTTGGCCGCCGGCATCAGCGACGGGCTCGGCTACGGGGATAATGCGAAAGCAGCCCTCATCACAAGAGGGTTGGCCGAGATTGCCCGGCTCGGCTGCGCGCTTGGCGCCAACCCGCTCACCTTTTCCGGGCTGGCCGGAGTCGGCGACTTGATTGTCACGTGCACAAGCACCCATTCCCGCAACTGGCGGGCCGGTTATATGCTTGGCCAAGGAAAAAAACTTGACGAGGTGCTCGAAAGCATGGGGATGGTTGTCGAAGGGGTGCGGACGACAAAAGCGGCGTACGAGCTGGCGGGAGAACTCGGCGTCAAAATGCCGATTACCGAGGCGCTCTATGAAGTCTTGTTCGAAGGGAAAGAGCCGAAAGAAGCAGTCGATTCGCTCATGGCGCGCGGAAAAAAGCAGGAAATGGACGATGTCATGAACATTTTTGCCGAGCCGTAACGCTGAAAATAGGCGGATGGCGGTACAAGTCGTCCCTGTTTTGCATACAATATGACGAACCATCATCGGCTTGAGCTTCCGGAAGGGTATAAGGCGATGCTGAAGTAAAGAAAGCCCCGCTTTACTTCAGCTTTTTTTATGGCGATGATATAATAGTTGTCGAAAAAAGGAGGAACACGTATGTCACCGGCTTTAGCGAAAATGTGGATCGCCATCGCCTCAATGGTGTTCATGTTTATTTCCGTCGGTTTCATTTATTTGAGCCGCTACAAGCTCAAGATTCGCTGGCTTCGCTTTTTGCTGGCGGTTATCGCTTACGTCCTGTTGATTCTCGCTGGTATCATCATTATTTTTGTCGTGTTCAGCGGACCGACGCAGCAATAGGCAAAGGATGGAGGAACTATGAAACGGATTGCTCGCTTTCTTTTAGCCTGTTTGTTTCTCGTGCCGCTTTCCGGCTGCTTGTATCCGCAAGAGCGGCTTAAGCAAAACCAAATTCCATACAAAGACCAAGTGGCGGCCGTCCAATCGGCGGTTGACGAATACCGGAAGGCGACCGGCGGATTGCTGCCGATCAAGACGCGCGACATGAAAACACCGATGTATTTAAAATATCCGGTTGACTTTCAAAAGCTCGTTCCCCGCTACATGCAGGAACCGCCGGGAAACGCCTATGAAAGCGGGGGTGTTTTCCAGTATATGATCATCGATGCGGAAACGAACCCGACGGTCAAGCTTCTTGACCTGCGTCTCGCTGAGCGCATCCGCGATTTGAAGCTGCGGCTTTCGATGTATACGGATCGGCACCGTTATCCGCCATTTCAAGATGTCGTCGCACCGGGCGTATTTACGCTTGATTACAAAAAACTTGGCTACAAAGAACCGCCGTATGCCGTAAGCCCGTTTTCCGGCAACAATTTGTCGTTTGTCATTGACGGCAGCGGGGAAATTTATATCGATTATCGTCCTGACTTATACGCGGCGTTGAAAAAGTATCCGCACAAGTATGAACCAGGCGATGACATCCGCCCGATTTTGACCGACCATTCGCTGTTCGTGCCGGCGTACTCCCTTCCGTACACGATCGACGCCAAGACGAACGAGCCGATTTTTTTCACGAAATGAGTCATCATCCCTTCTCTGGAAAAATACATTCTAGAGAAGGGATTTTTATTTATGGCTTTTAGTCATAACTGAGCAGGACAACATCATATGCATATAGTGTCCTATTATACTAGCTTACTAGCTGATTCAGTTGTTTCCGATAACGACCGAGGAACTGGAGGGGAGTCATTTGGAAAAGGTCGATATTTTTAAAGATATCGCCGAGCGGACCGGCGGCGACATTTACTTAGGGGTCGTCGGCGCTGTCCGCACCGGGAAATCGACGTTTATTAAGCGGTTTATGGAGCTTGTCGTCATTCCGAACATTAAAAACGAAGCCGACAAGGCGCGCGCCCAGGACGAACTGCCGCAAAGCGCCGCGGGCAAAACGATCATGACGACGGAGCCAAAGTTCGTGCCCAACCAGGCGGTGACGGTGAAAGTCGACGAGGGGCTTGAAGTGAACATCCGACTTGTCGATTGCGTCGGCTATGCTGTTCCCGGCGCGAAAGGGTACGAAGACGAAAACGGCCCGCGGATGATCCACACTCCATGGTACGAAGAGCCGATTCCGTTCCAAGAGGCGGCGGAAATCGGGACGAGAAAAGTCATTCAAGAACATTCGACGATCGGGGTCGTCATCACAACGGACGGCACGATCGGGGAAATCCCGCGCCAAGCCTATGTAGAAGCGGAGGAACGGGTGATCAGCGAGCTGAAAGAAGTCGGGAAGCCGTTTATTATGATCGTCAACACCGTCCGGCCGCATCACCCGGAAACGGAGGCGCTCCGCCGCGAGCTCGCCGAAAAGTACGACATCCCGGTGCTCGCTATGAGCGTGGAAAGCATGCGCGAAGCCGATGTGTATAACGTGCTTCGTGAAGCATTATATGAATTCCCAGTGCTTGAGGTGAACGTCAACTTGCCGAGCTGGGTGATGGTGCTGCGCGAAGACCATTGGCTGCGTGAAAGCTATCAAGAGGCGGTGCGCGACACCGTCAAAGACATCAAGCGGCTGCGCGACGTCGACCGGGTCGTCCAGCAGTTCGCCGAATACGACTTTATTGAAAAGGCGCAGCTCGCCGGCATTGAAATGGGGCAAGGGATCGCCGAAATCGACTTGTATGCGCCGGATGAACTGTACGACCAAATTTTAAAAGAGATCGTCGGCGTCGAGATCCGCGGCAAAGACCACCTGCTCCAGCTTATGCAAGACTTCGCCCATGCGAAAGCGGAATATGACCAAATCGCCGACGCGCTGAAAATGGTCAAACAAACCGGCTACGGCATCGCCGCGCCTGCTTTGTCGGATATGAGCTTGGATGAGCCGGAAATCATCCGCCAAGGATCGCGCTTTGGCGTCCGCCTCAAGGCGGTGGCTCCGTCAATCCATATGATCAAAGTCGACGTCGAATCCGAATTTGCTCCCATTATTGGAACGGAAAAACAGAGCGAAGAGCTTGTCCGCTATTTGATGCAAGATTTTGAAGACGATCCGCTGTCGATTTGGAACTCCGACATTTTCGGCCGTTCGCTCAGCTCGATCGTCCGCGAAGGCATTCAGGCGAAACTCGCGCTCATGCCGGAAAACGCCCGCTACAAGCTGAAAGAAACGCTTGAACGCATCATCAACGAAGGCTCCGGCGGCCTCATCGCGATTATTTTATAGAAAAGCGGAGGCGAGCCGGAGCTAGACAATAAGAAAAGCGGAGGCGTCGAGATTTGCTCCCCGGTCGGGGGCTTTTTTTGTTTTTTTGAATCAAGGATCTTTCGTGGGGGAAAAATCGTTGAAACCCTTGAGAAATAAGGATTGGCACTTGATTATGCGCATGGCGTTATGGTAATCTTTTATCTGAAATCGTTGTTTTGGTGAAATATGCCTAAAATTGGCCGCTTTGGCGAAAAAAATGTTGAATTATCGCGATAAATTGGTTAAGATTAGGCATGTCACCGCATCTTGGCGGAATCAAGGCAGTTCCGCCTAAAAGCGGCGGGCGGCGCTGAACGGTCAAGGGGACGCTTCCATCGGCGGCGCGGTCGCATGTTCTGTCAGTCTTTCTGAACGAAGGCAGAATCATTGGCTGCACCGGTGCGACGCCTTTCATGCGCCGGCCTTTTCGCCGCCGAAGCCGTCAACGTCTATGTATAGAAAAGCAGAAAAGTGTGCACAAATGGTAGTAAACAAGAACAGCTCCTTGGGAGGAGGTGAATGGCATGAACAAGACGGAATTGATCAACGCGGTAGCCGAAACAAGCGGTCTTTCCAAAAAAGATGCAACAAAAGCCGTTGATGCGGTATTTGACTCGATTACAGAAGCGTTGCGAAAAGGCGATAAAGTGCAATTAATCGGCTTTGGGAACTTTGAAGTGCGCGAGCGCGCCGCCCGGAAAGGACGCAACCCGCAAACGGGCGAAGAAATGGAAATTCCGGCGAGCAAAGTTCCTGCATTCAAACCGGGTAAAGCGTTAAAAGATGCCGTAAAATAAGCCTACATAGCTGAGGCAGGAGCTAGGAGGGAAGGGTTGGTGTTGCACCGCCCTTCTTTTTTGTTTTTTTTTGCTCTCTATGCTAGAATCGGATTACATGCAGTTTTTCTAATGCAGGAGGATGTTGTTTGCATGCCGGAGATCAATTTTGCGCAAATTGAATATGCAGTCCGCTTGATTTTGGAAGCGATTGGGGAAGACCCAAACCGTGAGGGGCTTGTCGACACGCCGAAACGAGTGGCGAAAATGTACGCCGAGGTGTTCGCCGGACTGCACGAAGACCCCAAGGAGCATTTTCAAACCGTATTCAGCGAGGAACATGAGGAGCTTGTGCTCGTCAAAGATATTCCGTTTTACTCGATGTGCGAGCACCATTTAGTGCCGTTTTTCGGCGTTGCCCACGTCGCCTACATCCCGCGGGAAGGAAAAGTGACCGGGCTAAGCAAGCTCGCCCGGGCGGTCGAAGCGGTGGCGCGCCGCCCGCAGCTGCAGGAGCGCATTACGGCGACAGTCGCCGATTCGATCGTCGAAGCGCTCGAACCGCACGGGGTGATGGTCGTCGTCGAGGCGGAACATATGTGCATGACGATGCGCGGCGTGAAAAAGCCGGGGGCGAAAACGGTGACAACGGCAGTGCGCGGCGTGTTTGAAACGGATGTTGCCGCCCGTTCGGAAGTGCTTTCGCTCATTAAAGCATAAGGAGGGGGCAAGGATGTATACGAACAGCGACTTTGTTGTCATTAAAGCGCTTGAAGACGGAGTGAACGTCATTGGATTGACGCGCGGGGCGGATACACGGTTCCATCACTCGGAAAAGCTCGATAAAGGCGAAGTGTTGATCGCCCAGTTTACAGAGCACACGTCGGCGATTAAAGTGAGAGGCAAGGCGTATATTCAAACGCGCCATGGCGTCATTGAGTCGGAAGGGAAAAAGTAAGTTGGCAAATGTCTAGCAAACTATATAGATGCAACAAAGAAGTTTAACATATCCTTGACAGAAAAGTGGTTTGCCCATTTTCGACTGTCGAAGGCAAGCGTGTGGCTTGCCTCCGTCACGCCTTAGCGTGACGGAAGACCGAACAACGACTCGCTTCACAGACCCATTCATGGGTCTTTAAGCGGCGTTGTTCGGTCACTCGACAGTCGGATGCAATGACCGGCAAAGACGAAAAATGTTAAAGCTTTAAATTGCATCTATATAGAGCGTTTTCGACAAAATTATGTTATAATGAGTCCGTTATGGTGGTGCGGATATTTTCGGGGACAAGGGTGGTTCATGTGGATGACATCACGGTGAAATTGGCGTCATTGAAAGAACAAATTGAGCAGCTGCTCCATCACCCATATTTGCGCGAGCATTTGCCGGCGCCGGCGATCGATGAAGATCGCCTGCTGCTCTCGCTGTCAATGCTCGATGGCGCTTCAACGGCGCCGAGTGAGGCGGAGCGGTGCATCATCGCCATGATGCTCATGCAGATCGCCCTTGATACCCACGATGAGGTGACAGATGACGGCGGCGACTTGCGGGCGCGGCAGCTTGTCGTCCTGGCCGGCGACTTGTACAGCGGGCTGTACTATGAGTTGTTGGCGCGTTCGGGCGAAACGGCGCTCATCCGCTCGTTCGCCGAGGCGGTCCGCGATATTAACGAGCAAAAAGTGCGGCTTTACGAAAAAAAAGCAGAGCGGATCGAGTCGTTGTTTGCGGCGGTCGGCACGATCGAATCGGCGTTGCTTGTCAAGCTCGCCGACCGCATGGCGGCGCCGCAGTGGGGGCAGTTTGCCTATTCGTATTTGCTGATGCGGCGCCTGCTGCTCGAGCAGGAAGCGTTCATCCGCACGGGAGCTTCGGCGCTCTTTGAGCAAATGGCGCAAATCGCGTTCCCGCGCGCGAAAACGTTGACGAAAGAGCAAAAGCGGCATTTGCTCCGCTTTTGCCGCCGCTATATCGACGGCTGCCGGGAGGCGCTGTTTGCGGCGAAACTGCCGGTCAACGGCCTGCTGCAGCTCCGCGTGGCCGAGCTTTCCGGCGGGTTTCAAGCCATCGCCAAAAAGACGGTGGAAGAAGGGTAGAACGATGCATCAATCGAAAGAAGAGCGAGTCCATCGCGTATTTGAAAACATTTCTGCGCATTATGACCGGATGAACTCCGTCATCAGCTTCCGCCGCCACTTGAAGTGGCGCAAAGACGTGATGCGGCGGATGAATGTGCAAAAAGGCAAAAAAGCGCTCGATGTGTGCTGTGGGACGGCTGACTGGACGATCGCCTTGGCGGAGGCGGTCGGTCCGGAAGGGGAAGTGTACGGCCTTGATTTCAGCGAAAACATGCTGAAAGTCGGCGAACAGAAGGTAAAAGCGCGCGGGTTGCATAATGTGAAGCTCATTCACGGCAATGCGATGCAGCTGCCGTTTCCTGACAATTCGTTCGATTATGTGACGATCGGCTTCGGTTTGCGCAACGTCCCTGACTATATGACCGTGCTTAAGGAAATGCACCGGGTGACGAAGCCGGGCGGCATAACCGTCTGCCTGGAAACGTCGCAGCCGACGCTGTTCGGGTTTCGCCAGCTTTACTATTTTTACTTCCGGTTTATTATGCCGCTGTTTGGCAAGCTGCTGGCGAAAAGCTATGAGGAGTACTCGTGGCTGCAGGAATCGGCGCGCGAGTTTCCGGGGCGGGACGAGCTGGCCGAGATGTTCCGCGCCGCCGGTTTTGTCGATGTCGAGGTCAAACCGTACACGTTTGGCGTGGCGGCGATGCACTTGGGCTATAAACGGTGAGTTAAGGTGAACAACATGAAGTTAAAGGCGATGTATTCGTTTTTAAGCGATGATTTAGCGGCGGTCGAAGAGGAGCTTGAGCGGGCGGTTCAGTCGGAATACGGGCCGCTTGGGGAAGCGGCGCTCCATCTGTTGCAGGCGGGCGGAAAGCGGATCCGTCCCGTTTTTGTCTTGCTTGCCGCCCGCTTCGGCCAATATGACCTTGAGCGGATGAAGCATGTTGCCGTTGCGCTCGAGCTCATTCATATGGCTTCGCTCGTCCACGACGATGTGATCGACGACGCCGATTTGCGCCGCGGCCGGCCGACGATCAAGGCGAAATGGAGCAACCGGTTCGCCATGTACACAGGGGATTATTTGTTTGCCCGCTCGCTCGAACGGATGGCGGAGCTCGGCAACCCGCGCGCCCATCAAGTGTTGGCGAAAACGATCGTGGAAGTGTGCCGCGGGGAAATTGAGCAAATTAAAGACAAGTACCGGTTTGATCAGCCGCTGCGCACGTATTTGCGGCGCATCCGTCGGAAAACGGCGCTGCTCATCGCCGCGAGCTGCCAGCTTGGCGCCCTCGCTGCCGGCGCGCCGGAGCCGATTGTGAAGCGGCTGTACTGGTTCGGCCATTATGTCGGCATGTCGTTTCAAATTACCGACGACATTCTCGATTTCACTGGGACGGAGGAACAGCTCGGCAAACCGGCCGGAAGCGACTTGCTGCAAGGAAACGTCACCCTTCCTGTGCTGTATGCCTTGAGCGATGAGCGGGTGAAGGCGGCCATTGCAGCTGTCGGTCCGGAAACGGACGTTGCGGAAATGGCGGCGGTCATTTCCGCCATTAAGCGGACGGACGCCATTGAGCGGTCGTATGCGTTAAGCGACCGTTACCTTGACAAGGCGCTTCACCTTCTTGACGGACTGCCGATGAATGAGGCGCGCGGCCTGTTGCGCGACCTCGCCCTTTACATCGGGAAAAGGGATTATTAACGCTTTCAAGGACGTTGTTGCCAATGGCGCGAAACAATGGTACTATGGTGGTTGGGAACCCGTTTCCTAGTACATACGACAGTAGGGGTGGAGAATGAATGGCAGAACGGACATTTTTAATGGTAAAGCCAGACGGGGTTCAGCGCAATTTGATCGGCGAAATTGTTTCGCGCTTTGAGAAAAAAGGCTTCCAGCTTGTTGGCGCGAAGCTGATGCAAGTGTCGCGCGAGCTGGCTGAGCAGCACTATGCCGAACATAAAGAGCGTCCGTTTTTCGGCGAGCTTGTCGACTTTATTACATCCGGGCCGGTGTTTGCGATGGTGTGGGAGGGCGAAAATGTAATCGCCGCCGCCCGGCAAATGATGGGGAAAACGAACCCGCAGGAAGCCGCACCGGGCACGATTCGCGGCGACTTCGGCTTGACGGTCGGCAAAAACGTCATTCACGGCTCCGATTCGCCGCAAAGCGCGGAACGCGAGATCAACCTGTTTTTCAAAGAAGAAGAGCTTCTCCACTATACAAAACTGTTGAACGAATGGCTCTATTAACAAAAAGACCGGCCACCCATCGGCCGGTTTTTGCCGTTTTTGTACATTGACAGGAGAGAGGAACAGGGGAAGATGGACGATTATGCGCAATTCATTGCCAAAGTGAAGCGAAAAACCGGCATTGACTTATCGCTATATAAGGAAGCCCAGATGAGGCGGCGTTTGGCGTCGTTGTACATGAAAAAAGGGCTAAAGAGCTTTGCCGAGCTGTTTGCAGCGATGGAAAAAGACTTGTCGCTCTGGCATGAATGTCTTGACCGGATGACGATCAACGTGTCCGAGTTTTATCGCAACGCCAAACGATGGGAGGTGCTTGAACGCGTCATTTTGCCGCGGCTGTTGACGAAACATCCGCGCCCGAACGTGTGGAGCGCCGCCTGCTCAACCGGCGAGGAGCCGTACACGCTCGCGATGGTGCTCGCAAAACGATTGCCGCTTCACCGCGTGTCGGTGTTGGCGACCGACATTGATGATAATGCGCTCGCCCGCGCGCGCCTCGGCTTGTACAGCGAACGGTCGCTTGTAGAGTTGCCCGAGGAAATGAGAAAAAAGTTTTTTACGAAAGAAGGCGAGTATTATAAAATAGACGAAAGGCTGAAACAAACGGTCAAGTTTCAAAAGCACAACTTGCTCGCGGATCCGTTTCCGCGCAACATGGATTTGATCGTTTGCCGCAACGTGCTCATTTATTTCACTGAAGAGGCGAAGCGGATGCTGTATCGGAAATTTCATGATGCGCTCCGGCCCGGGGGCGTGCTGTTTGTGGGGAGCACGGAGCAAATTTTTAACCCGTCCTTATACGGTTTCGAAGTCGAGGAGACGTTTTTTTATCGGAGAAAATAGCGGGTGCCGCGCTCTTTTTTTACAGAAACTATTTTCATTTTTCAATTTTATGATATATTTTTACATAAACGCGTTAAAGAGCTGAAGGGAGAGACAAACATGCGCTACTTGACAGCAGGGGAGTCGCACGGGCCGCAATTGACGGCGATTTTGGAAGGAGTGCCGGCTGGGCTTGAGCTGCGCGCCGAGCATATCAACAAGGAGCTGGCGCGCCGGCAAAAAGGGTATGGGCGCGGGCGGCGCATGCAAATCGAAAAGGACGTGGTGAATATCACCGCCGGCGTCCGGCACGGGAAAACGCTCGGCTCGCCGATTGCGCTGGTTGTGGAAAACCGTGATTTTAAACATTGGCAAACGATTATGGCCGTTGAACCGATCGATGATGAAACGGAGATCAAACGAAAAGTGACGCGTCCGCGCCCGGGTCATGCCGATTTAAACGGCGCCCTGAAATACGGACATCGCGATATGCGCAATGTGCTTGAACGCTCATCGGCAAGGGAAACGACGGTGCGCGTGGCGGCCGGAGCGGTGGCGAAGCGCATTTTGGAGGAAGTGGGCATCCGCGTCGCCGGGCATGTCATCGAAATCGGCGGGGTGCGCGCCGAGAAGCTTGATTACCGCTCTCTGGAGGAATTGCAAAATGTGACAGAAGAGTCGCCGGTGCGCTGTTTTGATCCGGAAGCGGGACAAAAAATGATGGAAGCGATCGATTTGGCAAAGAAAAACGGTGATTCGATCGGCGGCATCGTCGAAGTGATTGTCGAAGGCGTTCCCGCCGGGGTCGGCAGCTACGTTCATTACGACCGGAAGCTCGATGCGAAAATCGCGGCGGCGATCGTCAGCATTAACGCCTTTAAAGGCGTCGAATTCGGGATCGGGTTTGAAGCGGCGCGCCGCCCGGGAAGCGAAGTGCACGACGAAATCATTTGGAGCCCGGAACAAGGCTTTTCGCGCCGGACGAACCGGGCGGGCGGCTTTGAAGGCGGGGTGACGACGGGAATGCCGATCGTCGTGCGCGGTGTAATGAAGCCGATTCCGACGCTGTACAAACCGCTGCAAAGCGTCGACATCGACACGAAAGAACCGTTTGCGGCAAGCATCGAGCGGTCGGACAGCTGCGCTGTGCCGGCGGCGAGCGTCGTCGCCGAAGCGGTCGTCGCCTGGGAAGTGGCGGCGGCGATCGTCAGCCAGTTCGGGCAAGACCGGATCGATTTGATTAAAGAAAACATCGAGCGCGCCCGCCGCTATGCAAAGGAGTTTTAACGATGATCGAACGGACGATTGAAACGGCGACGAAGCAATACCCGCTCCTCTTAGGCGACGGAGCAGTCCGCGCGTTGCCGTGCCTGCTTCGGGCGCTCTCCTGCCCGCCGGGGACGAAGATGTTGATCATCACCGACGATGTGGTGGCGCCTCTTTATTTGGATGAAGTGCGCGCCACGCTTGCCGCTGCCGGTTATGATGTGTATGCCTACATCATTCCAAACGGCGAGGCGGCGAAGTCGTTTGACAACTATTACGCCTGCCAGACGGCGGCTCTTCAGTGCGGCCTTGACCGCCGCTCGCTCATTGTCGCGCTTGGCGGCGGCGTCGTTGGCGATTTGGCCGGATTTGTGGCCGCCACCTATATGCGCGGCATCCGCTACATTCAAATGCCGACGACGCTTTTGGCCCACGACAGCGCCGTCGGCGGCAAAGTCGCCATCAACCATCCGCTTGGCAAAAATATGATCGGCGCTTTCCACCAGCCGGAAGCGGTCGTCTATGACACCGCCTTTTTGCGCACGCTGCCTGAGCGCGAGCTCCGTTCAGGATTTGCCGAGGTGATCAAACATGCGCTCATCCGCGACCGCCGCTTTTACGACTGGCTGCGCGCAGAAATCAAGACGCTCGCCGACTTGCAGGGCGGCAAGCTCGCCTATTGCATTGAAAAGGGCATTGACATTAAGGCGTCCGTCGTGCGTGAAGATGAAAAAGAAACCGGGGTGCGCGCCCATTTGAATTTCGGCCATACGCTCGGCCATGCGCTCGAGAGCGAGCTCGGCTACGGCGTGCTGACCCATGGGGAGGCGGTGGCGGTCGGCATGCTGTTTGCCATCTTGGTCAGCGAGCGGCTTTACGGCCGGTCATTTGCCGAGCACCGCTTTGCCGAATGGTTCGCTGCGTATGGCTTTCCGGTTTCGCTCCCCGACGGGCTGGCGCCTCGCCGGTTGCTCGAGAAAATGAAAGGCGACAAAAAGGCGTACGCTGGGACGGTGCGGATGGTTCTTTTGCGTGAAATCGGCGATGTGGAAGTCGTGGAACTCGAAGATGACAAGCTGCTCGCGTGGCTGTGCGAGTTTGCTGGACAGGGGGGAGAGCGATGATCCGCGGCATTCGCGGGGCGATTACAGTGGAGCGAAACGAGGCCGGAGAAATTATAGCGGCAACGGAAACGTTGCTGCGCGAAATGGTCCGCGCCAACGATGTTGCCGCCCATGACGTTTCGTTCGTGCTCATTTCCGTCACTGACGACATCACGGCTGCGTTTCCGGCTCAAGCTTTGCGCCGCCTTGACGGCTGGACGTACGTGCCTGTCATGTGCACGCGAGAAATTCCAGTGCCCGGTTCGCTGCCGCGCTGCATCCGCGTCATGATGACGGTGGAGACAGACAAACGGCAAGATGAGATTTGCCACGTCTATTTAAAGGATGCAGCCATGCTGCGGCCGGATTTGTCGTTGACAAAAAAAACAGAAATGTAATATAGTTAAAATAACTTCTTTGCCCGCCGCCGGCGGGCTGCCAGAAGCCGAGCAAGAGCTGAGAACGAGTGCAGGGTAGATGAGAATGAGCGAGTTTAGCTGAGGTGAGCATTGGTTTCCTTTCGCTTGCATCTGCCCAAAGACGATGGTCTTTGGGCGTTTTCTTTCCCCATTTTCGCCTCATAAACTCTCATTCTCCGCCCGATGAATCAGAAAGGGAGGAGAAAGGGATGTCCATTGATCGGCTAGCCGCTTTTTTAGCGGATGCTCGCCAGTTTCGCACCATCCCGATCATGCGCAAATTTTTAGCCGATGTCATCGAACCGTTGCAAGTGTTTGCCAATTTGCGCGAGGAAGCGGTGTTTCTGCTTGAAAGCAAAGACGACGAATCGCCATGGGCGCGTTATTCGTTTATCGGCGTGGCCCCATTTTTGACGCTTGAGAGCGAGACAGGAGAAACGTTTTTGATCAAAGACGAGAACGGAAATGTCCAAATGACGGCGTCGACGTTGAAAGAAGCGTTTCAAGCGGTCGAGCGGGCGCTTTGCGTCAAGCCGCTCGCCGAAGCAGCGCCGTTTACGGGCGGCGCGGTCGGCTTTTTAGGCTATGATTTCATTTCCGCCATTGAAAAGGTGCCGCGCCATCGTGCCCCCGACCTAGCCATGAAAGCCGGGCATTTTGTGTTTTGCGAGTCGCTGTTCGCTTTTGATCACGAAAAACGCGAGCTGTCTCTCATTCATTATATCCGGTTGAAGGGTCATGAAACGATGCAGGAGAAAATCGCGATATACCGAGCCGCCGAAGAACGCATCGCCGCGCTGGCAGCGAAAGCGGCGCGCCCCCGGGCCGAACAGCCGCTGCTGCCGGCCGAAGACGAGGCCGAGCGGGCCGCCTTGTTCTCGAAAGCGTCGTCCAATTACGAAAAAGAGCAATTTTTGCGTGACGTCGAGGCGGTGAAACAGTATATTGCGGCCGGCGATGTGTTTCAGGCGGTGCTGTCGCAGCGGTTTTCTGTCCCGGTGCAAGCGGGTGGGTTCGCCATTTATCGCATCTTGCGCCACATCAACCCGTCGCCGTACATGTTTTATTTTCGGCTTGACGGCATTGAAATTGTCGGTAGTTCGCCGGAAAAGCTCATCCAAGTGCGCAACCGGCGCGCCGAGATCGACCCGATCGCCGGAACAAGGCGGCGCGGACGCTCGCCGGCGGAGGATGAAAAGCTCGCCGACGAGCTGTACCATGACCCGAAAGAGCGGGCGGAGCATTATATGCTCGTCGATTTGGCGCGCAATGACATCGGCCGGGTGGCGAAGTACGGAACGGTCGAGGTGCCGGTGTTGATGGAAATCGGCAAGTTCTCTCATGTGATGCATTTAATTTCCAAAGTCGTCGGCGTGCTTGACGACGACATCCACCCGATCGACGCGCTCTTGGCCGCTTTTCCGGCTGGAACGGTGAGCGGGGCGCCCAAAGTGCGGGCGATGCAAATCTTGCAGGAGCTCGAGCCGACCGCCCGAGGATTGTACGCTGGAGCGATCGCGTACATCGGCTTTGACGGCAGCATTGATTCGTGCATCGCCATCCGGACGGCGGTCATTAAAGACGGTTATGCGTACGTGCAGGCCGGCGCCGGCATTGTCGCCGACTCGGTTCCGGAGCTTGAATGGAAAGAGACGCGCAACAAGGCGAGCGCCCTCATTTACGCCATCGAACAAGCGGAACGATTATTTGCGAAAGGGGAACAGATCGTATGTTAAAGCGGTTGCTTTCCAAATGCGCGGAAGGGGAAACATTGACGGAAGCGGAAGCGTACGAAGCCATGAATGCCGTGATGTCCGGCGAGGCGACGGACAGCCAGATTGCGAGTTTGGTATCCATCTTGCGCGTGCGCGGCGAGACGGTCGATGAGATCGCCGGGTTTGTGCGGGCGATGCGCGATCGGATGACCACGATCGACGCCGGCGATGACGTCATCGACACGTGCGGGACGGGCGGCGACGGGGCGGCGACGTTCAACGTCTCGACAGCGGCGGCCATTGTCGTTTCGTCGCTCGGGGTCAAAGTCGCCAAGCACGGCAATCGCGCCGTTTCCTCGAAAAGCGGAAGCGCCGATGTGCTCGAGCGGCTTGGCATCGACATTCCCGCGTCGCCTGAGGCCGCCAAACAGGCGCTCGAAACAAAAGGATTGGCGTTTTTGTTCGCCCCCTTGTATCATGCGGCGATGAAATATGCTGCCGGCCCGCGGAAAGAGATCGGGTTTCGCACGATCTTCAATTTGATCGGCCCGCTGGCCAATCCGGCGCGTTGCAAGCGGCAAGTTATCGGCGTCTATTCGACCCGCTACGCCGAGAAGCTGGCGGAAACGATGCGCCGTCTCGGCTCTGAGCACGTGGTGTTTGTCACCGGCCGCGACGGGCTCGATGAGTGCAGCATCGCCGCTGAGACGGATGTTGTGGAACTGAAAGACGGTGACATTCGCCGTTTCGTCCTCACTCCGGAAAGCGTCGGCCTGCGGCGCGGCGGGCTCGCTGACGTGCAAGTGCGCAGTTCGGAGGAAAGCGCCGCACTGCTTGAAGCCGTCATGGACGGCACGGCGCCGGCGAGCGCGATCGATATCACCGCCCTCAACGCCGGCGTTGCGCTGTACGCAGCCGGCAAGGCGGAGACGATCGCCGCTGGGGTGGCGATGGCGAAAGACGCCATTTTGGCCAAAACGGCGTACGAGCAGCTGCAGCGCCTGCGCCGAAAGGAAGTGGTCCACGGTGCTTGAGCAAATTTTGGCAACCAAACGGGAAGAACTCGAAACATTGACCATGCCAGAACCGCTGCCGGAGCCGAAGCGCCGGCCGTTCGCCGCGGCGCTCCGGCGGCCGCGGCGGGCGCTCGGTTTGATCGCTGAAGTGAAAAAGGCGTCGCCGTCAAAAGGCCTCATTCGCGCCGATTTTGATCCGGCGGCCATCGCCAAAGCATACGAGCGCGCCGGAGCCGATGCGATCAGCGTGTTGACGGATGAACGTTACTTCCAGGGACACCACAGCTATTTGCGCCTTGTGAAAGAAACGGTGGATATTCCGGTGCTGCGCAAAGATTTCATCATCGACCGCCGGCAAGTGGAAGAAAGCGCCCGGCTCGGGGCTGACGCGATTTTATTGATCGGCGAGGCGCTGGCGCCGGAAACGCTCGAGGCGCTTTACCGCGAGGCGTACGACATCGGGTTGGAATGCCTCGTCGAAGTGCACGCAAAAGAGACGCTCGAGCGGCTGCTTGACCGGTTCACTCCGGAAGTGATCGGCATTAACAACCGCGACTTGCATACGTTTGTGACGGCGCTTGAGGCGACAAAAGCGCTGGCGCCGCTTATTCCGCCGTCATGCGTTATCGTCAGCGAAAGCGGGATCAGCTCTTGGCGCGACGTCGAAACGGTCCGCTCGTACGGGGCGCAGGCGATGCTCGTCGGCGAGTCGCTCATGCGCCAGGCGGACGTCGAGCGGGCTGTCTACCGGCTGTTCGGGGAGGATGGCGGCCATGATCCGGCTTAAATATTGCGGCAACCGCTCCGCCGAAGATGTGCGGGCCGCCTTGGCAAGCGGGGCGGACTACCTCGGGTTTATTTTTGCGGACAGCAAGCGGCGCGTCTCGCCTGCTGAGGTGAAGCGCTGGCTGGCGTCAGCGCCGCTTGGCGGCAAACAGCTCGTCGGGGTGTTTGTCAATGCCGCGGCGGAGCAGATTGCCGCTGTCACTGCTGAATTGCCGCTTCATATCATCCAATGCCATGGCCGCGAGACGCCAACTGAGGTGGCTGCTGTGAAAGAAGTGACACGGCGCGCTGTTTGGAAGGCGATCCATCACGACGATGGAGCGCTTGAGGCGATGAAGCAGTACGCTGGGGTGGCTGATGGCTATGTTGTCGACAGCCGCGTCGCCGGCTTGTGGGGCGGGACCGGCGTCGCGTTCGACTGGGAGGCGGTGCCTCGCTATTTGGAAGAAGCGGCGCGCCAAGGCGTGCCCTGCTTCATCGCCGGCGGCGTCACACCGGACAATATTGAGCGACTGCTCCTCTACCGCCCGGATGGCATCGATATCAGCAGCGGCATTGAAACGGACGGGCGCAAAGATCCGAAAAAGATGAAACAGATTGAAGAAAAAATAACATATTGGGCTAAAGAAACAAAGGATGTTTTCGAAACCGCAGCGAACACATGCCCAGACAACGTTGGAGCATGTTTCACGTTTGGAAACAAGAAGGTGGGGATGAGTGATGGAACGCGTTCCGAATGAACATGGGCGGTTTGGCGATTTCGGCGGCAAGTTTGTCCCGGAGACGCTCATGCTTCCGCTTGAGGAAATCGAAGCCGAGCTTGACAAAGCGCTGGCGGACGAATCGTTCAAACAAGAATATATCCGCATTTTGCAGCACTACTCCGGGCGGCCGACTCCGCTCACGTTCGCGCCGAATTTGACACGGCAGCTTGGCGGCGCGAAAATGTATTTAAAGCGCGAAGATTTAAACCATACCGGCGCCCATAAAATCAACAATGCCATCGGCCAGGCGCTTTTGGCGAAACGGATGGGCAAGAAAAAGCTGATCGCGGAAACCGGCGCCGGCCAACATGGGGTGGCGGCCGCGACCGTGGCGGCCCATTTCGGGATGGACTGCATCGTCTTTATGGGAGAGGAAGACATCAAGCGGCAAAAGTTGAACGTATTTCGCATGAAGCTGCTTGGCGCGGAAGTGGTGCCGGTCTCAAGCGGCAACCGGACGTTGAAAGACGCGACAAACGAGGCGATTCGCTATTGGGTCGCCCATTGCGACGACCATTTTTACATGATCGGCTCGGTGGTCGGCCCGCACCCGTACCCGAAAATGGTGCGCGAGTTTCAACGCATCATTGGCGATGAGGCGAAAGAGCAGTTTCTCGCCTGCGAAGGGAAGCTGCCCGATGTCATCGTCGCCTGCGTTGGCGGCGGCAGCAACGCCATCGGCATGTTTTACCCGTTTTTGCAAGATGACGTCCGCCTTGTCGGGGTGGAAGCCGCCGGCAAAGGCATTGACACCCCTTACCATGCCGCGACGATCACGAAAGGGACGAAAGGGGTCATCCACGGGGCGATGACGTACTTGCTGCAGGATGAGTACGGGCAAATTGTCGAGCCGTATTCGATCTCAGCCGGCCTCGATTACCCCGGCGTCGGTCCGGAGCATGCCTATTTAGCGAGCATCGGCCGCGTCCGCTACGAAAGCGTGACCGACGAGGAAGCGGTCGCGGCGTTTCGGCTGCTGGCGCAAACGGAAGGCATCATTCCGGCGATTGAGTCGGCCCATGCGGTGGCGAAAGCCGTGGAGCTCGCCCAAGCGATGTCGCCGGATGAAACGGTGCTCATTTGCCTGTCCGGCCGCGGCGATAAAGACGTGCAAACGATGATGCGCCATCTTGGCGCGAAAGAAGGTGAAGATGTTGCTGCTATCCGTTAATCCGCCGCTGTTTATTCCCTTTATTGTCGCCGGCGACCCGTCGCCTGAGGTGACGGTGGATTTGGCCTTGGCGCTTGAGGAGGCCGGCGCCGATCTATTGGAGCTTGGCGTGCCGTACTCCGACCCGCTCGCCGACGGACCGACGATCCAGCGCGCCGCCGCCCGGGCGCTTGCCGGGAACATGACGTTGCCGAAAGCCATTCATCTCGTCGCCGAAATGCGAAAAAAAGGGGTAACCATTCCGATTATTCTCTTTACGTATTACAATCCTGTGTTACAATTAGGAGAAGAATCCTTTTTTGCTTTAGCGCGGGAAAATGGCGCCAACGGCGTGCTCATTCCCGATTTGCCGTTTGAAGAAAGCGGCCCGCTCCGCGAACTGGGCGAGCGGTTTGGCCTTCCGCTCATTTCGCTCGTCGCGCCGACGTCAAAGCAGCGGATTGAGCGGATCGCTTCGGCAGCGCAAGGGTTTTTGTATTGCGTTTCCTCGCTTGGCGTCACCGGTGTGCGCGAAACGTTGCCGGAGTCGCTTGGCGATTTTGTCAGTGAAGTCAAGCGGCATAGCCGTGTGCCGGTCGCTGTCGGGTTCGGCATCTCCACGCCCGAACAAGTGGCGATGCTGAAAGAGGTGTGCGATGGCGTCGTCATCGGCAGCGCCCTTGTGCAAAAAGTGGAACAGTTGGGGGAACGGCTGCTGGCGCCGGAAGAAAAAGAAGCGGCCATCGCCGAGTTTGCCGCCTACGCCCGCTCGCTCGCCGCGCCGCTTCACGCGCCGTGTTCTTTGCGCTAAAAGTTCCGATGATGAAGGAGTTGGCAACGCGAATGCAAGTGAAAGAGCAGCTTCGGGGACTTCCCCCATACCAGCCGGGAAAATCGATTGAGGAAGTGAAGCGGGAATACAGCCTTTCTGATATTATTAAACTAGCTTCCAATGAAAATCCGTATGGGTCGTCGCCGGCGGCCAAAGCGGCCATCGCCGCCGAGCTTGACCGTCTTGCCGTTTATCCGGACGGCTACGCCCGCACGCTGCGCGAAAAGGTGGCAACGCATCTTGGCGTCAAGGAAACGCAGCTTTTGTTTGGCAACGGCTCGGATGAAGTTGTGCAAATTTTTTGCCGCGCCTTTTTGGAGCCGGGCACGAATACGGTGATGGCGGCGCCGACATTTCCGCAATATCGCCATAACGCGGTCATCGAGCGGGCGGAAGTGCGCGAAGTGCCGCTTGTCGACGGGCGCCATGACTTAGAGGCGATGCTGTCTGCCATCGATGAACGGACGCGTCTCGTTTGGATTTGCAACCCGAACAACCCGACCGGCACGTATGTGAACGAAACGGAATTGCGCGCCTTTTTGGACCGCGTGCCGCCGCATGTGCTTGTCGTGTTGGATGAAGCGTATTATGAATACGTCACGGCTCCCGATTATCCACAGACGGTGCCGCTTTTAAATGAATACAGCCAGCTCGTGGTGATGCGCACGTTTTCAAAGGCGTACGGGCTCGCCGCGCTCCGTATCGGCTACGGCATCGCCAGCGAAGCGCTCATCCGCGCCGTTGAACCGGCGCGCGAGCCGTTTAACACGTCAACCGTCGCTCAAGCGGCCGCGGCGGCTGCGCTCGATGACCAGGCGTTCCTCCGCGCCTGCGTCGAACGAAACCGCGCCGAACTCGAGCGGTATTACCGCTTTTGCGACGAGCACGGCCTCAAGTACTATCCGTCGCAAACAAATTTTGTATTTATCGATTTCGGCATTGATGGCAATGAGGTGTTTCAATATTTGCTCGAGCGGGGCGTGATCGTCCGCTCCGGCCGGGCCCTCGGTTTGCCGACCGGTGTGCGCGTCACGATTGGCACGAAAGAGCAAAACGACCGAGTGTTTGAAACGATTGCCAGCATGCTGCGGGAAAAACAGCTCGCCTGACCGGCTTCGCGGCCGCCCAGGCGGAACGATGAGCCCGTTGCTTTTCAGAAGCAGCGGGCGTATGTTTACATACAAAGAAGGTGAGACCATTGGAAGGAAACGTGTTTATCGTCGGCCTCGGCTTAATCGGCGGGTCGATCGCCTTAGCCATTAAAAAGGCGCATCCAGCAGCAGTCGTCATCGGCTACGATGTCAACGGCCATCAGCTTGATTTGGCGCGTTCGCTTAAGGTGATTGACGAAACGGCTCGCACGCTTGAGGATGGGTTTGCCGCCGCGGATTTGATTGTTCTTGCCGCTCCGGTCATGCAGACCGAATCGATTTTAGCCGCCATGCCGATTGAGCAGCTGAAGCGCGGTGTGATCGTCACCGATGTTGGCAGCACGAAGCAGCGCATCGTCCAAGGCGCGCGCCGTCTGTTGGAGGCGGGCGTGGCGTTTATCGGCGGCCATCCGATGGCCGGATCGCATAAAAGCGGGGTGGCGGCCGCCCGCGCCCATTTGTTTGAAAACGCCTTTTACATTTTGACGCCGACGGATGATGTGCCGCTCGAACGGGTGGAAACGCTAAAACAATGGCTTTCCGGGACGAAGGCGCAGTTTGTCGTGTTAACGCCGGAAGAGCATGACCGCATCACCGGGGTGATTAGCCATTTTCCGCACTTGATTGCCGCCAGCCTCGTCCATCAGGCGCGCGAGTACGAAAGCAAAAACGCTCTTGTCAGCCGGCTTGCGGCCGGCGGCTTCCGCGATATTACGCGCATTGCATCGAGCAATCCGGAAATGTGGCGCGATATTCTCATTCATAATAAACGCGAGATGCTCGCGCTGTTTGACCGCTGGATGGCGGAGATGGAGCGGCTGCGCTCGTTTGTCGAGGAAGAAAACAGCATCGCCATTTACCATTACTTTCTCGAAGCCAAGCAGTTTCGCGATGGGCTGCCGGCGCGGACGAAAGGAGCGATCCCGTCGTTTTACGATTTGTATGTCGATGTGCCGGACTACCCGGGCGTCATTTCCGAGGTGACCGGCTATTTGGCGCAGGAAAACGTCAGCATTACTAACATTCGCATTATTGAGACGCGCGAAGAAATTTACGGGGTGCTCCGCCTCAGCTTCCAAAGCGAAGACGACCGGGCGCGGGCGAAGGCGTGCCTCGCTAAGCATACGAACTATGCGACATATGAAGGATAGCAACGAAAAAACAATGGAGGGATGTTGCATGCAACTGCCAACGAACGTGTCATCGCTCCGGGGGACGCTTGAAGTGCCCGGCGACAAATCGATTTCCCACCGCGCCGTCATGCTTGGGGCGCTCGCTTCCGGCCGGACGGTCATCGATCACTTTTTGCCCGGCGCCGATTGTTTAAGCACGATCGATTGTTTCCGCCGCCTTGGCGTCGACATCCGCCGGGACGGGACGCATGTTGTGGTTGAAGGAGCGGGGCCGGGTGGGCTGCGTGAGCCAAGTGCTGTGCTTGATGTCGGCAACTCCGGCACCACGGCGCGCCTGCTTTTAGGCATTTTGGCCGGGCAGCCGTTTCACGCCTGTCTCATCGGCGACGAGTCGATCGCCAAGCGGCCGATGGCGCGAGTGACGAAGCCGCTTCGCGAAATGGGAGCGCACATTGACGGGCGCGATGGCGGGAATTATACGCCGCTTTCCATCCGCGGCGGTGCTCTCCGTCCGCTTCGCTACACCTCGCCGATCGCAAGTGCTCAAGTGAAATCGGCGATTTTGCTTGCCGGCTTGTTTGCCGACGGGGTGACGTCTGTGACCGAGCCGCACCGCTCGCGCGATCATACGGAGCGGATGGTTCGGCTGTTCGGCGGCGAGATGAAAGTGGATGGCTTGACCGTCTCGGTCGCCGGTCCGCAGCGTTTGCGCGGAACGCACGTTTACGTTCCCGGCGACATTTCCTCGGCCGCCTTTTTCCTTGCCGCAGGGGCCATTGTGCCGAACAGCGAAATTACGCTGAAAAACGTCGGCCTAAATCCGACGCGGACCGGCATTATTGACGTGCTCACACAAATGGGCGCTGAGATTGCAATTGAACATGTCCGCCATGAGGACACAGAGCCGGTCGGCGACATCACGGTCCGCACGTCGGCGCTTGGCGCCGTCGAAATTGGCGGCGACTTGATTCCAAGGTTGATCGATGAAATCCCCATCATCGCCTTGCTCGCGACGCAAGCCGAGGGGACGACGGTCATTAAAGACGCCAGTGAATTGAAAGTAAAAGAGACGAACCGAATCGATACAGTTGTTACGGAGCTGAAAAAGTTCGGCGCCGATATTGAAGCGACCGATGACGGCATGATCATCCGCGGCAAAACGCCGCTCGCGGCCGATGGGATCGTCGTAGACAGCCATGGCGACCACCGGATCGGCATGATGCTCGCCATCGCCGCCTGCTGCGCCAAAGGCACGGTCCGTCTTGAGCGTCCGGAGGCGGTCGCTGTCTCGTACCCGGCGTTTTTCTCTGATTTGCGCTCTTTAGTAAACGGGTGAGAACGAACGTCCAAGGATGGAGCGAAAGCGGGAGTGAACCCGCCGGCTGTTGATGCCCCCGCCCCAAGCGGGCGGGCGGTCATATTTTGCATTGTCCGTTCATATGTTGTCAATAAGAGGAATAATTGGCGCCGCTTTTTGAAAGCGAATACATTCCCCAACAGCTGGTGCGGCGCGGTTGGCGAGCGGCTCGGTTGCCGAAACGGCGATTGTCGATTATGATAAAACATGTTCCCGTTGTGCCGGTACATACCAATGCGGACAGCGAGGGCGGGAAGCGCCGCCCTGTCAGGCAACCTACTTGTCGTTGTAAGAGAGGTTTCGAAACCATGACACGTGTTGAACAAATCATTCGTCTAGTGGAAAACGGAAATGTTGACGAAGCGTTGGCGCTTGTGCCAAAAGTGAAAAAGTACGGCAGTGATGAGGAAAAATATACGCTGGCCGACTGTCTATACTCATGGGGGATGCTCGAGGAGGCAAAAGAGCTGCTCGAGGAACTGGCCAGCCGCTATCCGGACGACGGCGACGTCCGTCTGTTTTTGGCGGAAGTGTATACCGAGCTTGAAGCTGAAGACGAAGCGCTCGCCATTTTGATGGACATCAGCGAAGACGATCCGCAATTCGTCCGGGCGTGCCTGCTTGCGGCGGACCTGTATGAAATGCAAGGGCTGACCGAAGTCAGCGAACGGAAGCTAAAACAAGCGTACGAGAAAGCGCCGGATGAACCAGTCGTGCAATTCGCCTTAGCGGAGTTGTACTTTTCGCTCGGCGAGTACGCCAAAAGCGTGCCGCTTTATGAACAAGTGAGGAAAACGAACCGGGAGATCGCCGGCGTTTTGGTCGCTGAACGGCTCGCCGAGTCGCTCAGCCGCATCGGGGAGTTTGAGGCGGCGCTTCCGCACTATGAGGAGGCGCTTAACGAAAAAACGGACAGCCGGACGCTGTTCGCCTATGGGTTCACCGCCTTGCAGGCCGGCTATACGCAAACGGCCATTGACAAGCTTGGCGCCTTAAAAGAGCTTGATCCTGACTATGCTCCGCTTTACTTATATTTGGCCAAAGCGTATGAACAGGAAGGACAGCTTCAAAAAAGCTACGAAACGGTGCGGGAAGGCATCAGCATCGATGAATGGAACAAAGAGCTCCGCCTGTATGCCGGCAAGCTCGCGCTGAAACTGAACAAACCGGCCGAAGCGGAAGAGCAATTGCAAAAGGCGCTTGAAATCGACAATGGCTATGTCGAGGCGCTGACGGTGTTATCGGCGCTTTGGCTTCATGAGCAACGCTATGAGGACGTCGTGTCGCTCCTCGAGCGGGCGATGGCCGACGGCGAGTATGATCCGCAGTTTGAGTGGGATTTAGGGCGCGCCAAACACCGGTTGGAGCTGTATGATGATGCATTAAACCATTACGCCGAGGCATATAATTTCTTTAAGCATAACGTCGATTTTCTCGAAGAGTACGGATATTTTCTCATCGAAGAAGGAAATCGGGCCGCAGCGAGAGAAATATTTCAACAAATTGTTGCTCTCGACCCAAGCCATACGGAAGCGGCCGAGATGCTGCTTGAGCTCGAGGAGTAGGGGAGAAGCGGTGATCGAACCTCTTTCTTGGAAACCGATCGAGGGGGAAGCGCACAATGACGCACGTATCCGTCAATGAAAAAAAAGAATTCATCCGTTGGTTTTTAAGCCACTATCAGTTGAAACGGCGCGAATGCGTCTGGATTTTAAACTATTTGATGAGCCACGACCAATTGATGCAAAAGGTGCACTTTGTCGAGAACGCCCAATATTGCCCGCGCGGCATCGTGATGTCGACCCATTGCGTGGATGACGTGCCGTTTCGCTTCTACAAAGGGAATGTGATGACAACCGATGCGGAGAAATCATTCCATGATATCCGCCTGAACCGCGACGAAGATATTTACATTCAGCTTAATTTTCGCGCTTCTTTTCATTCGCCGCAATATGTCGCCGTGCTTGAGGAAAATCCGTACGCGCCCAAACAGGCGCAAGTGAGCGAAAACGACCAGCGCCTTGCCGAGCAATTTTTGGAGCGGTCCATTTACGAGTTTCAGCGCGGACGGCTCATGAAACTGATTGACGAGGCGCTCGACCGCCATGATGAAGAGGCGTTCCGCCGCCTTACGGATGAATTGAACAACTTGTAACACCTTGCCGCCGGCAAGGTTTTTCTTTTGCCGAAAAATATGGTATGGTGATAAGGAACGAACTTTATGGCAAAGGGGAGTAACGATGAAATGGACAAGCGGGGACGTCGCCATCTACGAAAAAGAGCGCGACTACATTGATACGGCACTCATTCCGCTTTTGCCGGTGGCCATCGGCCAAGGAGCGAGGCGGCTCGCCTCGGGCGGGGAGCTCGTCGGGCTTGTGGCCGCCGAGGCTGAGCGGCAGCTGAGAGGCCGTGTGTTTTTGCTGCCGGCGTTTGTGTATTTTGCCGATGAGCCGCGGCCATCGCTGGCAGAGCGGCTGGCGGGCTGGACAAGCCGGCTTGGACAGGAGGGGATGAAGCATGTGTTTTACGTGACGTGTGACCCGGCGTGGCAAGAGGAAGCGGCGGAGGCCGGCCGCGTTTGGCTCGTTCCGGACGTTCCGCTCGAGAGCATGGAGGAATCGTACAGGCACGAACTCGTCAAGGAGCAGGCGGCCGAGCTGATCCGCTTTTTCGTCAGCTGCTGGACAAAAAGGTAAGCTGGGCAAAGTCCGACGTTTTGCCGCCTGCGATATTGACCTTGTCCAGCAATTGAGCTATCATTAGAATGTCCTAGTTTTCCGTATGTGTTATACATACAATCGTCCGGTGTGGACTTGACTTTGCATAGAGGGGGGAAGACGATGAGCGACAACAAACATCGCGTAACGAGACGTCAATTTTTAAACTACACGCTGACTGGCGTCGGCGGCTTTATGGCAGCAGGGATGCTCATGCCGATGCTCCGCTTCGCCTTTGACCCGATCTTGAGAGAGACGGCGGGCACAGAGATGGTCGCGGTGGCGGACGTCAAAGAAATTACGACCGAACCGAAGCGTTTCGACTTTAAAGTGAAGGTGAAAGACGCTTGGTACGAGTCGGAAGAGCCGAAATCAGCTTGGGTGTACAAGGATGAAAAGGGGGACATTATCGCCCTGTCGCCGATTTGCAAACACCTTGGCTGTACGGTTGACTGGAACACGGATAAAGAGCATCCGAACCATTTTTTCTGTCCATGCCACTACGGTCTCTACACGAAAGACGGCACGAACGTTCCGGGGACGCCGCCGCAAGCTCCGCTTGACCGTTACGAGTACAAAGTGAAAGACGGAAAGCTGTATTTAGGCAAGGCGAAACCAAGAAAGGAGGCGTAATGCGTGTTAAACAAGCTGTATGACTGGGTCGATGAACGCTTAGATATTACGCCTTTATGGCGGGATATCGCCGATCACGAAGTTCCGGAGCACGTCAACCCGGCCCACCATTTTTCCGCCTTTGTCTATTGTTTCGGCGGACTGACGTTTTTTGTCACGGTCATTCAAATTTTGTCGGGCATGTTTTTGACGATGTACTACGTCCCGGATATTAAAAACGCATGGGAATCGGTGTATTATTTGCAAAACGAAGTAGCGTTCGGCCAGATCGTGCGCGGCATGCACCACTGGGGGGCAAGCCTTGTCATCGTCATGATGTTCTTACATACGCTGCGCGTCTTTTTCCAAGGGGCGTATAAAAAGCCGCGCGAGATGAACTGGATCGTCGGCGTATTGATCTTTATGGTGATGATGGGTCTTGGCTTTACCGGTTACTTGTTGCCATGGGATATGAAAGCGCTGTTCGCGACGAAAGTCGGTTTGCAAATCGCGGAGGCGACGCCGCTTATCGGTCCGGCGATCAAAACGCTGTTGGCTGGAGATCCGGAAATTGTCGGCGCGCAAACGTTGACGCGCTTCTTTGCCATTCACGTCTTCTTCTTGCCGGCCGCTTTGCTCGGCTTAATGGCAGCGCACTTTTTGATGATTCGTAGACAAGGCATTTCCGGTCCGCTATGATCGGTCGGCCCGCGTTTCGAGGTGATAGAAAAAAGGAGGGAATCACGCAATGCATCGCGGAAAAGGAATGAAATTTGTCGGCGATTCCCGTGTTCCCGCGGTAAGAAAACCGAATATTCCGAAGGACTATTCAGAGTACCCCGGGAAAACGGAAGTGTTTTGGCCGAACTTCCTGCTCAAGGAATGGCTTGTCGGTTCGGTCTTTCTCGTCGGTTTCTTATGCTTGACGGTCGCCCACCCGTCGCCGCTTGAGCGGATCGCTGACCCGACGGACACGACGTACGTGCCGCTGCCTGACTGGTATTTCTTGTTCTTATACCAATTGCTCAAATACTCGTATGCGTCCGGTCCGTATACGGTTATCGGTGCGATCGTCATGCCGGGGCTGGCGTTTGCCGCTTTGCTGCTGGCGCCGTTTTTGGATCGCGGTCCGGAGCGTCGTCCTTGGAAGCGCCCGGTGGCAACCGGCATGATGTTGTTGGCGCTCGCTTCTATTGTTTATTTGACGTGGGAGTCGGTCGTTACACACGACTGGAAAAAAGCAGCTGAGCAAGGGAAAATTCGCGCGGAAGTGGAAATTGATACGAACGCGGAAGGCTATAAAATCGCCCAAGCGAACACATGTACATCGTGTCACGGACAAAACTTGTCCGGCGGCGCCGGCCCGTCGCTCATCGGCACCGGCTTGACGCCGGAAGAGATCGCGAAGATCGCCAAAGAAGGGAAAGGCAGCATGCCAGGTGGCATTTTTAAAGGCACGGATGAAGAGCTGAAAAAAATGGCGGAATTCATCGCCGGCTTAAAAGCGGAATAATTCGTTCGGCACGGAAAAGCTGACTCGCGTTAGTCAGCTTTTTTCGTGCCTACATTGAACCGAGATGAGGTGCAGACGATGGCATGGCTTTATGCAATATTGGCCGCCCGGCCGGTTGTTTGGCTGCTGTTGTTCGTGAATGCCGCCGGCACCGTTTACGGCTATTATTGGTACCGCTATCAACTTGCGGAGACGCCGCCCGTCTTTTTGCCGTTTGTTCCCGACAGCCCGACGGCGAGCCTTTTTTTTGTGCTCGTCCTCGCCGCTTGGCTGCTGGGCCGATCCTCGCCGCTGTTTGAGGCGCTCGCGTTGGTGACGCTTGTCAAATACGGGATTTGGGCCGTCGTCATGAACGTGCTCGTTTGGCGCGTCACGGGGACGCTCGATTGGGCTGGCTGGATGCTCGTTGTGTCGCACGGGGCGATGGCGGTCGAAGGCGCACTGTACGCTTCGTTTTATCGATTTCGCTCCGTCCATCTCGCCTTGGCGGCGGTTTGGACGCTGCATAACGATGTCATCGATTACGTGTTTGGCATGATGCCTCGTTACCATATGTTGGAACGACACGCCGATCAAATTGGCTATTTTACCTTTTGGTTGAGCATGGCTTCCATTGCCGCTGCGTATTGGCTTGGCATCCGCGTGCGGCGGCAGCCGCTTTTGCCAGGCGGCCGCATCGATTTCCGTCCGAAAGCGGAATAGAAAATTCAGCCGCGTCTTGATGGCGGTTCCTTGGTCTACTCTTGTCCACTCCTTCATACATTGTAGTAATGAATGAGGGAGGGACGATGATGAAACGAATCGGGCTGGCCATGTTGTTATCGTTCATCTTTTTATGGCCAGCGCTCGTTGGCGCGGCCGGACGACCAAGCGGTTGGGAGCAGCTGGACGATATTTCCGACGAGGCGCTGCAGTTAGGGAAAAACGAGCGTTTTGCCGAAGCAAAAGAGGTGCTCCTCTATTTTTCTGAACGATTTTTTGCCCTTGAGGCGAAAAAACGGTTGAAAACGGCCGATGAGCTGCGGGCGGTGACTGTCACGCACGAACATGCCGTCAAAGCCATGACAGCGCCGATTCCAGACGAGGACAAGGTCGCTGCTCTTACACAGTTCCGCCTTGTCGTCGATGCTGTTCACTCCACCTATCAACCGCTCTGGTCCGAGATGGAACCCGCCGTCATGGAGGCGTTTGCCGTGATGGAACAGGCGGCGGAGCGCGGAGAGAGGAAGGCGTATGCGGCTGCCCTTCGCCGGTTTATGGATCGCTATGCCTTGATTGAGCCGAGCGTGAAAATCGATGTGCCTCCGGAAGAAGCGAAAAAGGTCGACCATGACCTCGAAGTGCTGCAAGGCGCTTCGTTTTGGCGGCTTGGCCAAAGCGAGCAGCGCGAGCAGCTTGCTGCCGCGCGCCGCAATATAGAAGCGTTGTTTGACGGGGTGAAAAAGGACGAAGCCGACCCGTCGCTCATTTGGGTCATGATTTCGACCGGTGGAATGATCGTCTTAACGTTGACGTATGTCGGCTGGCGGAAGTACAGAGGAGAAAAAGAGGCGAAGCGGGCGCGGCAGCCGGAAGAATAGGAGCCGGCTTGCTTTCAAGAGGGGGAATGGTTTCCCCCTCTTTTTTATTTTGACGGCTGCGCGGCACCTGGCAAGCCGGGCATGCCCCGAGATGTTGAGGACAGGGACTTAGTCCTTATTGCTCCAGCGGCCGCTTGTGCTCATCGAGCGTAAACCCTTCGCCGAGCACGTCGTGCACATCGGTGACCGCGACAAAGGCGTGCGGATCGACGGACATAATGACGCTTTTGAGGCGGGGCAATTCGTTTTTGGCCACGACGCAATACAGCACGTCACGGTCGCGTTTCGTATACGAGCCGCGCCCTTTGAGCACAGTGACGCCGCGCTCCATCTCTGTCAAGATCCGGTTGGCGATCTCTTCGCTTTTTTCTGAGATGATGGTCGCCCCTTTTGCCGCATAGCCGCCTTCCTGCAGAAAATCAATGACCCGGGCGGCGATAAAGACGGCGACCAACGTATACATCGCCTCGCGGTATGACAGGTAAAGAAGAAGCGACAACGTGATGACGGCGGCGTCAAAGGCAAACATCGTTTTGCCCATGCTGATGCCTTTGTATTTATGGACGAGGCGGGCGATAATGTCGACGCCGCCGGTTGTGCCGCCGTAGCGGAAAATAATGCCGAGGCCGACGCCGATAAACACGCCGGCAAACAGCGCTGCCAGCGTCATGTCGTGACGGAGCGGCATATGGATCATGTAGCGTTGGAAGATCGATAAAAAAATGGAAACCGCGACCGTGCCGATGACAGTATAAAGAAACGTCTGGCGGCCGAGCAACCTCCAACCGATCAAAAAGAGCGGAATATTGAGCGCCAGGTTGGTGATGGCCGGATCAAAACCAAACAAAAAATAAAGAAGAAGCGTAATGCCGGTGAAGCCGCCTTCCGCCAAGTTGTTTTGCATGTTGAAATGGACGAGCCCAAAGGCAAAAATGGCAGCGCCGAGCAAAATAAACAAACTGTTTTTGATCTTTAAGCCGAAAACCATATCGTCCCTCCGTCCGCAAAAATAGTCGGCGTCTTCATTATAGAGGAACTTGTCCGCCCAGGCAATGATGGCCGGAAGCGCGATGATTTGGCACAAGGCGAAAACATTTGTCAAATGCGCTGCTTTTCGTTAACATGGAAACAGGCGAGGTGATGGCCATGCAGGAGAAAACGATGAAACAGATGCAGCGTGAAGTAGACGAATACATCAGCCAGTTTAAGGAAGGCTATTTCAGCCCTCTCGCCATGCTGGCGCGGCTGACCGAAGAGCTCGGCGAACTGGCGCGTGAAGTGAACCACTACTACGGAGAAAAGCCGAAAAAAGCGACTGAACAAGAAAAAACGGTGGAAGAAGAGCTGGGCGATTTGCTGTTTGTGCTCATTTGTTTTGCCAATTCGCTCGGCATTGATTTGCAGGCGGCGCACGATCGGGTGATGGACAAGTTTCGCACCCGCGACCGCGACCGCTGGACGCGGAAGGAGGAAGAATCATGACGATTCGCATCGTCATCGCGGGGCCGCGCGGCCGCATGGGCCGCGAGGCGGTGGCGCTCGTGCAAAAAACAGATCATTTCGAGCTGGCTGCGGTCATTGACCGCCGCTATGATGGCCAAAATCTGGCTGACATCGAAGGGTTTGCCGGCGTCAATGCCCCCATTTACACCGATGCCGCCCGTTGCTTTGTCGAGGTGAAGCCGGATGTGCTCATCGATTTGACGACGCCGGAAGTTGGAAAGCGGCATGCGGAGCTGGCGCTGCGTTACGGCGTTCGTCCGGTTGTCGGCACGACGGGATTCACGCCGGAAGAGATCGAGCGGCTGACCGAACTCGCTGAGGCGAACAACATCGGCGCCATCATCGCGCCCAACTTTGCCATCGGCGCGGTGCTGATGATGAAATTCGCCCGCATGGCGGCCAAATATTTCACGGATGTAGAAATTATCGAGCTGCACCATGACCAAAAGCTGGATGCTCCGTCCGGAACGGCGTTGAAAACGGCGCAGCTCATCGCCGAGGTCCGTCCGTCGAAAAAGCAAGGTCATCCGGACGAAAAAGAAACGCTTGAAGGGGCGCGCGGAGCCGCGTACGACGGCATTCCGATCCACAGCGTCCGCCTGCCGGGGTTTGTCGCCCATCAAGAAGTCATTTTTGGCGGCGACGGTCAGACGTTGACGATCCGCCATGACTCGTTTCATCGGAGTTCATTTATGTCCGGGGTGAAGCTTGCCGTCGAGACGGTCATGCATTTACATACGCTTGTGTATGGGCTTGAACATATTTTAGAATAGCGCGGCTTGCGCAAACGGGGGAGAGGGAAACGTGAAAATCGCCTTGATTGCCCACGACAAGAAAAAAGCGGACATGGTCGCCTTTGCGACCGCCTATGCGCCCGTGCTGGCCAACCATGAACTGTATGCCACCGGCACGACCGGGCTGCGCATTCAGGAGGCGACCGGCCTCGCCGTCCACCGCTTCCAGTCCGGACCGTACGGGGGCGACCAAGAAATTGGGGCGATGATCGCCCGCAATGAAATGGACCTCGTCATTTTTTTCCGCGACCCGCTGACCGCCCAGCCGCACGAGCCGGACATCAGCGCGTTGATGCGCCTTTGCGACGTCTATGCCGTGCCGTTGGCGACGAACATCGGTACGGCCGAGCTGCTCATCCGTGCGTTGGAGCGCGGCGATTTGGCATGGCGCAGCATTGTGCGCGGCCGAACAAAAGGCGGGGAGGAATCGAAAACAGAAAGGTGACAGCGATGACGGAAACGTGTGATTTATTGGCGTTTGGCGCCCATCCGGATGATGTTGAAATCGGCATGGGCGGAACGATCGCCAAATACACGCGCCGCGGTTTTCGGGTGATCATTTGCGATTTGACGAAGGCGGAGCTGTCGTCCAACGGCACGGTCGACGAGCGGCAGAAAGAGGCGGCCGAGGCGGCCCGGCGGCTTGGCGTGGCGCTTCGCCTCAACCTCGGGCTGCCGGACCGCGGCCTTTTGATCGGGGAAGAGGCGATTCGCCGCATCGTGTCGGTCATCCGCCGCTACCGCCCGCGCGTTGTCTTTGCTCCGTATTGGGTCGACCGTCATCCCGACCACGGGCAATGCGCCCGCCTTGTCGAGGAGGCGGTCTTTTCTGCCGGCATCCGCCGCTACGGCGCCGGGGAGCTTGGCGACGCCCACCGCGTCCGCGCTATGTATTATTACATGATCAATGCGTTTGAACGGCCGCATTTTCTGATCGATATTAGCGAGACGGTCGGCGACAAGCTGGCGAGCCTGCGCGCGTATGAAAGCCAATTTGAAAAGCGGCCCGGTTCGGTGGACACGCCGCTGACAAACGGCTACATCGAGACGGTGGAAAGCCGCGAGCGTTGGTTTGGCCAGCAAATTGGCGCTGCCTATGCCGAAGGGTTTTTGTCCAAAACGCCGATTCATCTTTTTGATTTATTCGAGGGGGCGCGATGAAGCTGAAAATCGGGATTGTTTGTTATCCGACAGTCGGAGGCTCAGGGGTCGTTGCCACCGAGCTCGGCAAGCTGCTGGCCGAAAAAGGGCATGAGATCCATTTTATTTCCTCGAGCATGCCGTTTCGGTTGAACAAAGTATATGGAAACATTTATTACCATGAAGTGAACGTCAATCAGTATTCGGTCTTTCAGTATCCGCCGTACGATTTGGCCCTTGCCAACAAAATCGCGGCGGTGGCCAAGCGCGAACGGCTCGATGTGCTTCATGCCCATTACGCCGTCCCGCACGCCGTTTGCGCCGTGCTGGCGCGACAAATGGTCGGCGAGCTGCCGATCGTCACGACGCTGCACGGCACCGATATTACCGTCTTGGGTTATGATCCGTCGCTGTCTGACATGATCAAGTTCGGCATTGAGCAGTCCGATATCGTCACCGCGGTGTCTGACGCCCTCGTGCGGCAGACGTACGAGTTGCTCGATGTGCAAAAACCGATCTATACGGTGTACAACTTTGTCGACGAACGCGTGTACCGCCGTCGGGAGGCCGGCCATTTGCGGCGGGAATACGGCATCAGTGAACAGGAAAAGGTCGTGATCCATGTCTCCAACTTTCGGAAAGTGAAGCGCGTGCCCGATGTCGTGCGGGCGTTTGCCATCGTCCGCCGCCATATGCCGGCCAAGCTCTTGCTTGTCGGCGACGGCCCAGAAATGACCGTCGTCTGCCGGCTTGTCAAAGAGCTCGGGCTCAACGGCGATGTCCGATTTTTGGGGAAACAGGACAAACTCGAAGAGCTGTACTCGATCAGCGATGTGATGATGCTCTTGTCGGAAAAAGAAAGCTTCGGGCTCGTCCTGCTCGAAGCGATGGCGTGCGGCGTTCCGTGCATCGGCACCGCCATCGGCGGCATTCCGGAAGTGATCGAAGACGGAAAAAGCGGGTTTTTATGTCCGCTTGGCGATGTTGAAGAAGCGGCTCGGCGGACGCTTATGCTGCTGACCGACCGCCGCCTTCATCAAGAGATGGCGCGCCAGGCCGTGCAAACGGTCGAGCAAAAGTTTCGTTCGTCCGACATCGTCGGGCAATATGAACAGCTGTACATTTCGCTCGCCGCAAGGAAGGTGAAATGATGAAACCGCCGTTTCAAGAGGCGCTCGGCATCATTCAACAGCTGAAACAGCATGGCTATGACGCCTATTTCGTCGGCGGAGCGGTGCGTGATTTGCTGCTTGGACGCCCGATCGGCGATGTGGATATTGCGACAAGCGCCTTGCCGGAAGACGTTATGGCGATTTTTCCAAAGACGATCGATGTCGGCTCGAAACACGGCACGGTCGTCGTTGTCCATAAAGGAAAAGCGTATGAAGTGACAACATTTCGCACGGACGGCGACTATGAGGACTACCGCCGTCCGGAGTCGGTGACGTTTGTCCGCTCGCTTGAGGAAGACTTAAAACGGCGCGATTTTACGATGAATGCCATCGCCATGGACGAATATGGGGCTATCATTGATCCGTTTGGAGGGCGAGAGGCGATTCGCCGGCGAATCATTCGCACCGTCGGAGAGGCGGAAAAGCGGTTTCGTGAAGATGCGCTTCGCATGATGCGGGCCGTTCGCTTTGTCAGCCAGCTCGGATTTGCGCTTGCGCCGGATACGGAACAGGCGATCGTCCAAAACGCTCCGCTTTTGGCCCACATTTCAGTCGAGCGGATGACGATGGAGATGGAAAAGCTGCTCGGCGGTCCGTTTGCCGCCAGGGCGCTGCCGCTGTTGGCCGAAACCGGATTGAACGCTTACTTGCCTGGTTTGGCAGGGAAAGAGAAGCAACTGCGTCTGGCGGCGGCTTATCGTTGGCCATGGCTTGCCGCGCGCGAAGAACGGTGGGCGCTTTTGTGCCATGCGCTTGGTGTGCAGGAAAGCCGGCCGTTTTTGCGCGCGTGGAAGCTCCCGAACAAAGTGGTCGACGAAGCGGGCGCCATTTTGACGGCGTTGGCTGGCATTCCACGGCCGGAAGCATGGACGAACGAACAGCTGTTTTCCGCTGGCCTTGAGCGGGCGCTCTCGGTGGAAACAGTGCGCGCCGCCTTCACCGGCGCGCCGCCTGGGCCATGGCATGAGAAACTGCGCCGCCGCTTTGCCTCCTTGCCGATCAAAACGAAAGGGGAGCTGGCGGTCAACGGAAAAGACGTGATCGAGTGGGTCGGGAAACCGGCCGGCCCGTGGGTGAAAGAGGCGCTGGACGCCATATGGCGGGCGGTCGTCAACGGAGAAGTCGAGAACGAGAAGGAGCGGATTTACGCATGGCTCATGGAGCGCAATCGGACACGCGAAAAAAACTGTTAGAGCTGTTTGCAGAAGCGAACGGCGAGTTTTTGTCGGGACAAAAAATCAGCGAACGGCTCGGCTGTTCGCGGGCGGCCGTATGGAAACACATCGAGGAGCTGCGCAAAGAAGGCTTTGAACTCGAAGCGGTGCGCCGCCTTGGCTATCGGATCGTAAGCACGCCGGATAAGGTGACGGCGAATGAAATCCAGCTCGGCCTGAAAACGGAAACGCTCGGCCATACGATCCATTTTTTCGAGGAAGTCGATTCCACGCAGCGCATCGCCGCCAAGCTGGCGTACGAAGGGGCGCCGGAGGGGACGCTGGTCGTCGCGGAAGAGCAAAAAGCCGGCCGCGGGCGCCTCGATCGGAAATGGTTTTCTCCGAAAGGAACCGGCATTTGGATGAGCCTTATTTTGCGCCCGCCCATCCCCCCGCAGCGGGCGCCGCAATTGACGCTGCTTGTGGCGGTGGCCATTAGCCAAGCCATTCAAGAAGTGACCGGGCTTGTCCCGGATATTAAATGGCCGAACGACATTTTGCTTCACGGCAAAAAAGGCGTCGGCATTTTAACCGAGCTGCAGGCCGATCCCGACCGCGTCCACTCGGTCATCGTCGGCATCGGCATTAACGTCAATCAAACAGCGGAACAATTTCCCGAGGACATTCGCGCCATCGCCACGTCGCTTGCCATTGAAAAAGGCGAACGCATCAAGCGTGCGCCGCTCATTCAAGAAATTTTGCTCCGCATCGAGCGGCTGTATAAGCAATATTTGGCGCACGGCTTCCGCCCCATCAAGCTTCTTTGGGAAGGGTATGCGGTTTCGATCGGCAAGCCGGTGACGGCAAGAACGCTGGGCGGCACGATTCGCGGCATCGCCCGCGGCATCACCGAAGACGGGCTGCTCATTCTCGAAGATGAGGAGCAAAACACCCATTATATTCACTCAGCCGATATTCAGTTGTAAATTGCCACTAGAAAAATTGTGACAATTTTGTTAAAATACAAGGCGAGGAAAGGGCAGTATCTTTGTCAAGAAAGAGCTGCACCGAGGCTGGCAACATGAATAAATGGTTGAGACGATCTGCCTTGATCCTTACTCGAAGGACTGGGACAGAGGGGTGAACGAAACCGACGGCGGTTTATGGCGTCCTTCTTTCTCAAGGCGGGAAAGAAGGACGTTTTGTTTCGGTCGCGTCACCTCCTCTGCAACAAAAGGGGAGGGAGTCAATGTGAAGACGAAAACGGATTTTTTTCGCATGAAACAGACAGGCGAGCCCATCGTCATGGTGACCGCCTATGATTTTCCATCGGCCAAGCTCGCGGAGCAAGCCGGGGTGGACATGATTTTGGTCGGCGACTCGCTCGGCATGGTCGTGCTCGGCTATGACTCGACGATTCCGGTGACGGTTGAGGACATGATTCATCATACGAAGGCGGTGCGGCGGGGCGCGCCCAACACGTTTGTCGTCACGGACATGCCGTTTATGTCCTACCATGCGTCGAAAGAGGAAGCGTTGCAAAACGCCCGGCGCATCATGCAGCAGTCGGGGGCGAACGCCGTCAAAGTGGAAGGAGCCGATGAAGTTACCGGCGTCATCGCCGCGCTGACGAAAGCCGGCGTGCCGGTCGTCGCCCACCTCGGGCTGACACCGCAGTCGGTCGGCGTCCTCGGCGGCTACAAAGTGCAAGGCAAAGATGCGGAAAGCGCCAAAAAGCTTATGGATGATGCGAAACAGTGCGAACAAGCGGGCGCGATCGCCTTGGTGCTCGAATGCGTGCCAAGGCAGCTTGGCGCCGCCATTGCCCGGGAGCTTCATATTCCTGTCATCGGCATCGGCGCCGGGGCCGAGGTGGACGGCCAAGTGCTCGTGTATCATGATGTGCTCGGCTACGGTGTTGACCGTGTGCCGAAGTTTGTCAAACAATACGCCGTCATTCAAGATGCCGTCGTCCAGGCATTGGCCAACTATGTCGCCGATGTCAAACTGCGACAGTTTCCAGAGCCGGCGCACGCGTTTACCATGAAGGAAGAAGAATGGGTGGCGTTATACGGAGGAAAGCAATGATGATCGTTGTCGACCGCATTGCGACAATGCAGGCGTTGATGCGCCAATATCGCCGCGAAGGAAAAACGATTGGGTTCGTCCCGACGATGGGCTATTTGCACGATGGGCACGCCGCGCTCATCGACCGGGCGCGCGAAGAGAACGATATCGTTGTGCTCAGCATTTTTGTCAACCCGCTTCAGTTTGGACCGAACGAAGATTTTGCCCGCTACCCGCGCGATTTTGAGCGCGACCGGCGCATCGCCGGCCAGCATGGCGTGGACGTATTGTTTCACCCGGAGGCGGACGAAATGTATCCGGCGCCGCTCTCGGTGCAAGCGGTCGTCAAGGCGCGCACCGATGTGTTGTGTGGGCGGTCGCGGCCCGGTCATTTCGACGGCGTGGCGACCGTGCTCATTAAGCTGTTCAATATCGTCATGCCGGACCGCGCCTATTTCGGGATGAAAGACGCCCAGCAGGTGGCCGTTGTCGCCGGCTTAATCCGCGACTTTAATTTTCCGATCGAGCTCGTGCCGGTGCCGACGGTGCGCGAGACCGACGGGCTGGCGAAAAGCTCGCGCAACGTTTATTTATCGCCGCAGGAGCGAAAGGAAGCGCCGGCGCTCTACGAGGCGCTTAAGGCCGCAGCAGCGGCTGTTGACCGCGGGGAGCGGAACGCGGAAGCCATCCGCCGCCTCGTGCGGGAGCATATTGAGGCGCATACGCATGCGGAAATCGATTATGTTGAAGTATGCTCATATCCCGATTTAACGCCGCTTTCGGCGCTCGCCGGAACGGTGCTCATTGCGGTTGCCGTCCGGTTTGCGGGCGCCCGCTTGATCGATAACATCATGGTCGAGTTGCCTGCAGCGGACAGGCGAGGGGAGTAAAGGGGGGATCGTCCATGTTTCGTACGCTCATGAACGCCAAAATTCATCGCGCCCGTGTGACGGAAGCGAACCTGGATTACGTCGGCAGCATTACCATCGATGAAGATATTTTGGACGCCGTCGGCATGGTGGCTAATGAAAAAGTGCAGGTGGTCAACAATAATAATGGCGCCCGCTTTGAAACGTATATCATCCCCGGGGAGCGCGGCAGCGGCGTCTTTTGCCTAAACGGCGCGGCCGCCCGCCTCGTGCAAAAAGGGGATATCATCATCGTAATTTCGTATGCGCTCGTTCCGGAAGAAAAAGTCGCCGCGCATCGTCCGAAAATCGCCATTATGGACGAACACAACCGGATCGCGCAGCTTATCGCCGAAGAGCCGGCACATACGATTTTATAATGTGGTCAAAAAGGGGCTTTCCGCCCCTTTTCGTTTTGAGGTGATCGTTTATGGCAATGCGCTTTGTCATTATTGATTTGGAGACAACCGGAAACGGGCCGAAAAAGGGCGACCGGATCATCCAGCTCGGCATGGCGGTGGTGGAAGGCCGCTCGATCGTGGCGCGGTTTGCCAGCTTTTTCAACCCTGAACAGCCGATCCCGCCGTTCATCCAACAGCTGACCAATATTGACGAGCAGACCGTTGAAGAGGCGCCGCTGTTTGCCGATAAAGCGGGCGAGATTGCCGCCATGATGAAGGGGGCGTATTTCGTCGCCCATAACGTCGATTTTGATTTGCCGTTTTTGCAGGCGGAGCTCGAGCGGGCCGGGCGTCCGCCGTTTGCCGGTCCGACGATCGATACGGTGGAACTTGCGCGCATCGTGCTGCCGTCGGCGGAAAGCTACAAGCTTGGCGATTTGGCGAAACAGCTCGGCCTTCGCCATGATCGCCCGCACCAGGCGGACAGCGATGCGGAAGTGACCGCCAAACTGTTCATTGCCCTGCTCGGACGGCTGCACCGCCTGCCCTTGTTGACGCTTGAACAGTTGCGCCGCCTCGCCCGCCATTTGAAAAGCGACATTTATTCGCTCTTGGACGCCGTCATTGCGGAAAAACGAAAAGAAGCGCCAGTGGATGACACGGTCGCGGTATACCGCGGCATTGCGCTGAAAAAACCGGCGCCAAAGCCGGATGACGGCAGACGGCATTCCCTTTCCGCCTCGTTTGCTGCTTTTTATGAACAGGCGCCGCCCCTTCCGCTTCCTGGCTACAAACGACGTGAAGGGCAGTGGGAGATGATGCGGCTTGTCTATGAGGCGCTGTCGACGTCCCAGCATGCGCTCATTGAGGCGGGAACCGGGCTCGGCAAATCGCTCGCCTACTTGATTCCCGCCGCCTTTTTTGCCGGTGAGCGCCAGGAGCGGGTCGTGGTAAGCACGCATACGCTTCAGCTGCAAGAGCAGCTCATCCGCCGCGATTTGCCCGTGCTGCGGCAAGTCGTGCCGTTTCCGCTTCGGGTCGCCGTCTTGAAAGGGAAGCAAAACTACCTTTCCCTCGACAAGTTCGTTTCGTTTTTGTCTGAACCGTGCGATACGTACGATGCGGCGCTGTTGAAGTGCCAGCTGCTCGTCTGGCTGCTTGAGACAGACAGCGGCGATTTGGACGAATTGAATGTGTCGTCCGGCGCCCGTCTTTTGTTGTCAGAGCTGGCCATTGGCGAGGGGGAAGACGGCGGGAGGCATCATTTTTTCGCCCAAGCGAAACAACGCGCCGAGCGGGCGAATATTGTCATTACGAACCACGCGTTTTTGCTTCATGATTTGACAGCTTCTTCGCCGCTTTTGCCACCGTTTCGCCATCTTGTCATCGATGAGGCCCATCGGCTCGAGGACGCTGCCGCCCGTTCGTTTGGCGAACGGATTGACTACGTGTCTTTTCGTCTGCTGACGGCCAAAATAGCGCAAACGCTTGGAAAATGGCCGGAAGCGGAGCACGGTGAAGCGGAAGACGCGATCGCCCGCTGCCAACGGCGTTTGGAAGAGCTGCAATTTGAAGGGGACGAGCTGTTCCGTTTGCTGCGCCGCTATGCGCTTGCGAAAAAGCCGGCGCGGGCCGGCCGTTGCCGCTGCCGTTTTTCCCCGGCTGACGAGGGCGGCCGGACGTGGCAGGCAGCGACGGAGTTATGCTGGCGTCTGCGCGACTCGGCAGCGGCGCTATGCGGTGCCGCGATGCCGCTTGTGTCAGCGCCCGCCGCGGATGGTTCTCCGCTGCCTGCTTCGCTGGCAGCGGATTTGGCAGCGTTGGAGCGACAGCTGGCAACGCTTGTCCGGCTGTTGACGGAAACGGATCCCAGCGCCGTCCGCTGGATCGAAGCGGATGAGAAAGGGGCGGCGAACGCCGTCCGCCTTTATTCCCAGCCGGTCGACCTCGCCGATTTTTTTGCGGACCGGCTGTTTATGAAAAAGCGGAGCGTCATTTTGACTTCCGCAACGCTTACGGTTCGCGGGCGTTTCGCGTATATGACGAGGCGCCTCGGGTTGGACGAGTTTTATCCGCTGTGCCGCTCGTTTCCGGCGCCGTTTCGCTACGAGGAACAGGCTGCGCTCTTTGTGCCGGCGGACATGCCGCTCGCTTCCGCTGTTTCGGTCGAGACGTATGCCGAGGCGGCAGCGGCGGCCATCACAGCAGTCGCCCGGCGCGTCGGCCGGCGGCTGCTTGTGCTGTTTCCATCGTACGAATTGTTGAAAATGACCGTCGAGGCGTTAAAAAACGACGAGGCGGACGAACCATTTGTCTTGATCGCTCAAGGGGTGCAAAGCGGCAGTCCGGCCAAGCTCATCCGGACGTTTTTGCAGTTTGAGCGCGCTGTGCTGTTTGGGACGAGCGGTTTTTGGGAGGGGGTCGATTTGCCGGGGGATGCGCTTGATGCGCTCATCATCGCGCGTTTGCCGTTTGCTCCTCCGGACGATCCGGTGATGGAAGCGAAAAGCGAACGCATTCGTGCACGGGGAGGCGATCCGTTTTATGAGCTGTCGCTTCCCGAGGCCGTCCTCCGATTGAAGCAAGGCGTCGGCCGTCTCATCCGCACCGAGCGCGACAAGGGAGTGGTGTTCGTCCTTGACCGCCGGTTGACGAACGCCCCGTACCGAGCGGACTTTCTCGCGTCGCTGCCGCCGCTTCCTGTGCATGAGGGTGGACTTTTGGAGCTGCTCGATGCGGCGGACGCCTGGCTTTGGCAAGGCCGCCGGCCCAATGGCGTTTAGGGCATGTCGTCGCTTCCTTCTCATAAAGAGAGGGGAAACGGTGCAATCTAAAGATGGCAGGCAGCAAAAAAATTCCCCGCATCGAGCGGGGCGGAAGGAAGCAAATTTGCGTTGGCGGTGTAGGCGGGCAAATTTGTTATGAAATGGTCGGACAAACCTGCTATAATAGGGAAGAAGCACAACTGCGATGCTGGCAGCCTGCGGCTTTCGCTGCCTGGCTGCAGATCTGCTGTATTTGTATTGTTGCCGGAGCCGCCGGCCTGTATAAGTAACAAAATTTGCGCCGCACAGGAGGAAGCGACGAAAATGGAAAGCAAAATTGAAGTGCTCGCCACCGTCAAAGTCCAGCATTCCGACGATTTGTACAAAATTGTCGACTGCTTGAACCGGACGCTGAAGCGCAACAATTTAATGTTTGGCCTTGCTTTGGATGAGAACGACAAACGGCAGGCCGTCTTCACGATTTACCGGACGTGATCGCGATGAAAAAATGGGGGTGGTTGGCTCTCCTTTTTTTTGGTTTCCTCATTTGGCAGGCATGGTCGATTTATGGAGAGGCGATGGCGCCCAAACGGTCCATGGCGGAACACGCGCTTGCGCGGGCGAGGGAGGCAGTCGGATTGATTGACGTCAAGAAAGTCTATACATATTATGGGGATGAAGCGTACACTGTATTCATCGGCCGGACGAAGCAAGAAAAAACGGACGTCGTCGTTTGGGTGCCGGAAAAAGGAGGAAATGTCGTCGTCAAGCGGGCGGACAGCGGCATCAGCGAAGCAAAAGCGCGCGCCATTTTAGAGCGCAACCGCCGCCCGCAGCAGATCATTGACGCGACGCTCGGCATGGAAAAAGGCGTGCCTCTTTGGGAGTTGACATATATCGATTCGGAAGGAAGGTATTCGTTTTATTACCTTCATTTCACCGATGGCGCGTTCTTGAAGAGGTACAGTTTTCAACGATGAGGACATGAGGGGGAAGAAGCGATGAAACTGGCAAAACGGGTGGCGTCGCTGACGCCATCGGCGACATTGGCCATTACGGCGAAAGCGAAAGAATTGAAAGCGGCTGGATACGACGTGATCGGCCTCGGGGCCGGAGAGCCGGATTTCAATACGCCGCGGCACATTCTCGATGCAGCGGTAAGAGCGATGAACGAAGGGCATACGAAATATACGCCCTCGGGCGGGCTGCCGGCGCTGAAGGCGGAAATCATCAAAAAGTTTGCCCGCGACCAAGGGCTTGAGTATGAGCCGGCGGAAGTGATTGTATGCGTCGGGGCGAAGCACGCCCTTTACACCCTCTTTCAAGTGCTGCTCGACGAGGGCGATGAGGTCATCATCCCGACGCCGTATTGGGTCAGCTACCCGGAACAAGTGAAGCTCGCCGGCGGCGTTCCCGTTTATGTGGAAGGGCTGGAACAACACGATTTCAAAATTACGCCAGAGCAGCTGAAGCAGGCGATCACGCCGCGGACGAAGGCGGTCATCATCAACTCGCCGAGCAACCCGACCGGCATGATTTACACGGCCGAAGAACTGAAGGCGCTCGGTGACGTTTGCTTAGAATACGGCCTCTTGATCGTCTCCGACGAAATTTATGAAAAGCTGATTTACGGCGGAGCGAAGCATGTCTCGATCGCTGAGCTGGCGCCGGAGCTGAAAGCGCAGACCGTCATCATCAACGGGGTGTCGAAGTCGCATTCGATGACGGGATGGCGCATCGGGTATGCGGCAGGTCCAAAAGAAATCATCAAAGCGATGACCGACTTGGCGAGCCACAGCACATCCAACCCGACGTCAATCGCCCAATACGCGGCCATCGCCGCGTACAGCGGCCCGCAGGATCCGGTGGAAGAAATGCGCCGGGCGTTTGAAGAGCGGCTCCATATCATTTACGACAAGCTTGTGCAAATTCCAGGGTTTACATGCGTCAAGCCGCAAGGGGCGTTTTACTTGTTCCCGAACGCCCGCAAAGCGGCGGAGATGGCGGGCTGCCGCACGGTCGACGAGTTCGTCGCCGTCTTGCTCGAAGAGGCGAAAGTCGCCCTCGTGCCCGGCTCCGGGTTTGGAGCGCCGGACAATGTCCGCCTGTCGTATGCGACTTCGCTTGAGGCGCTGGAAACGGCGGTGGAACGCATTCGCCGATTCATGGAAGCGCGCGCGTAACCAAATCCGCGGGGCAGGGTGGATATGCTGTCAGGCGGCAACGGCCGGTGCAGTACAAAGCGCCGCATTTCGCCGCCCCGCCCTGGCCGTTGCTGCCGTGTTGGCGCAACGGTATAATAGCGAATGATGGACGTGTCAATCATTGGAGGGAATAAGTACGTGAGAACGACGATTGCGGAAGTAAACCAATATGTCGGCCGGCAAGTCACGATCGGCGCCTGGCTGGCCAATAAGCGCTCGAGCGGAAAAATCGTCTTTTTGCAGCTGCGCGACGGGACGGGCTTCATTCAAGGCGTCGTCGAAAAGGCGAACGTCTCAGAGGAAGTATTCCAACGCGCGAAAACGTTGACGCAAGAAACATCGCTGTATGTGACCGGAACAGTGCGCATTGACGAGCGCTCGCCGTTCGGCTACGAACTGTCGGTTACGGACTTGCAAGTCATCGATGAAGCGGTCGATTACCCGATTACGCCAAAGGAGCACGGCGTCGAATTTTTGATGGACCATCGCCATTTATGGCTTCGGTCGCGGCGTCAGCATGCCATTATGAAAATCCGCAACGAGGTCATTCGGGCAACGTACGAGTTTTTCAACGACCGCGGGTTCGTCAAAGTCGATGCGCCGATTTTGACCGGCAGCGCGCCGGAAGGAACGACCGAGCTGTTCCACACGAAATATTTCGATGAAGACGCGTATTTGTCGCAAAGCGGCCAGCTGTATATGGAGGCAGCGGCGATGGCGCTCGGCAAAGTATTTTCATTCGGCCCGACGTTTCGCGCTGAAAAGTCGAAAACGCGCCGCCATTTGATCGAATTTTGGATGGTCGAGCCGGAAATGGCGTTTTACGAGTTTGAAGACAACTTGCGGCTGCAGGAAGAGTACGTCTCCTATCTTGTGCAGTCGGTGCTCAGCCGCTGCCGGCTCGAGCTTGGGCGGCTTGAGCGCGATGTGTCCAAACTTGAGTTGGTCACGCCGCCGTTTCCGCGCCTGACGTATGACGAAGCGATCAAGCTTTTGCACGACAAAGGGTTCACCGACATCGAGTGGGGCGACGACTTCGGCGCGCCGCATGAGACGGCCATTGCGGAAAGTTTCGAGAAGCCGGTCTTTATCACTCATTACCCGACGTCATTAAAGCCGTTTTATATGCAGCCGGATCCGAAGCGGCCGGACGTTGTGTTGTGCGCCGACCTCATTGCCCCGGAAGGGTACGGGGAAATTATCGGCGGCTCGGAGCGCATCCATGATTATGACTTGTTAAAGCAACGCCTTGAGGAACACCATTTGCCGCTTGAGGCGTATGAATGGTATTTGGATTTGCGCAAATACGGATCGGTGCCGCACTCTGGGTTCGGGCTCGGCCTCGAGCGCACGGTCGCTTGGATTTGCGGCGTCGAGCATGTGCGTGAAACGATCCCATTCCCGCGCCTTCTCAACCGTTTGTATCCGTAACCCCCCTGCAAAAAGGGGGTTTTTTTGCCGCCGGCATGTTATACTATAGTTGAGGTGCATCGGCATGGAAAAGAAAAAGGTGGCCGAATGGCTGGCGCAAGGAAGCGTCGCCGTTCCAAAGCTGTTATTGAACCATTATAAACAGCTTGGCTTGAGCGAGGCGGAACTCGTGCTGCTTTTGCATATGCAGTCGTTTTTTGAGCAAGGGATCACCTTTCCGACGCCGGCGGAGCTGGCCGAGAGAATGACTGTCCCGGCGGCGGAGTGCATGGAAATGATGCGCCGCCTTTTGCGAAAGGGGATGGTGGCCATTGAGGAGCATACGGACGAACGCGGCATCCGCAGCGAAAAGTATACGCTCGAACCGCTTTGGGAGCAGCTGGTTCACCATTTGTATGCAGAAGCGGCCAAGGATGAGCGCGGCGGCCAGCAGGAGGAGGAAAGCCTATATACGGTTTTTGAGCAAGAATTTGGCCGCCCGCTCTCCCCGTTTGAGTGCGAAACACTCGCGATGTGGATCGACCAAGACGGCCATGAACCGGCCATCATTAAAGCTGCGCTGCGCGAGGCGGTGCTGTCGGGAAAACTGAACTTTCGCTACATCGACCGCATTTTGTTTGAGTGGAAAAAGAACGGCATCCGCACGATCGAGCAGGCGCACGATTACGGCAAAAAATTCCGCAAGCCGAAACCGTTCGCCCGCCCGGCGAAACAGGCGACAGGGGAATTTAAGCAGACGATTCCGTTTTTCAACTGGCTTGACTCGTAAACGAGAGCGCAGTCTCTCGTTTTTGTTTGGCCAAAATCGCGAAATGCTCGTATGGATGGCCAAACATCGCGAAAGGAGGAGAAGAGGGATGCTGACGAAGCAGCAAATCCGCTGTTGTTTGGACGTGATGGCGGACATGTTTCCCAATGCCCATTGCGAACTTGTGCACCGCAATCCGTTCGAACTGTTGATCGCGGTCGTTTTGTCAGCGCAATGCACCGATGCGCTCGTCAATAAGGTGACGAAACATTTGTTTGAAAAATACCGAACGCCGCACGATTACATCGCGGTGCCGCTTGAAGAGCTGGAGCAAGACATCCGATCGATCGGATTATACCGGAACAAAGCGAAAAATATTCAAAAGTTGTGCGCGATGCTGATTGAGGAGTACAACGGTGAGGTGCCGCGCGACCGCGATGAATTGATGAAGCTGCCGGGCGTCGGAAGGAAGACGGCCAACGTCGTCGTCTCCGTGGCATTTGGCGTGCCGGCCATCGCCGTTGATACGCATGTCGAGCGGGTCAGCAAGCGGCTCGGCTTTTGCCGTTGGGACGCGTCAGTTCTGGAAGTGGAACAAACGTTGATGAAAACCATTCCAAAGGAAGAATGGTCGATCACCCACCACCGGATGATTTTTTTCGGCCGCTACCATTGCAAGGCGCAGGCGCCGCAATGCCCGGTATGCCCGCTTCTTCATTTATGCCGCGAGGGAAAAAAGCGGATGCGAAAGAGGGAAAACAAACGTGCGCGTGCCGACTGAATAGGCTCGCCCGCTTTTTCCCGGACGGGCATATTTCTAGGCAAGTTGCCATGAAAAAGCGGATGGCCCGATAGGCCATCCGCTTTTTTGAGGCAGGTGATCTCACTGGCGGCTTCCATTTCTCATGCCAGCATTGCCGCTGTTTCCTGATTGTGGATTGGTCGGCGTCGTTGGGGTTGTTGGTGTCGTCGGCGTTGTTGCACCGCCATCCCCTTGGCCGTTGTCTTCGCCGCCGTTGTCCTCTTCGCCGCCATCATCGCGATCTTCGTTGCCATTGCCGTTGTTTCCGCTATTTCCGCCATTGTTGTTATTTTGATTGTTTCCATTGCCCCCATGATCATCGCCGTTATCCCCGTTCGTGCCGCCATTTCCGGCGCCGTGGTTGTTGCCATCATCGTTCGCTCCATTGCCCGGCGCCGTCGGCTGCTCGCCGCCAGGGATGCGGATGCTCGTGATCGCCGGCTTGCTCATCCGCTCGCCTTCCTTGGCATAGACGGCGATTGTGTACGAAGCCCCTGGCGCCACGTTCGTCACTGTCACGCCTAAATCTTTGGTCGTGACCGTTTCCGTATGCCCTTGCTCGTCTTTGATGCGCACTTCAAACAGCGTGTCGTCGGTTTTCTCATCATACGACCAAGAGACGGAAATGATGTTGGCAGCTTGATCGTACGAAGCGGCCAACCCTTTGACAGCCGGGAGCTCTTCCGGCTCATCTTTTGCGACTTCTGTCGGTTCGGTGCCGCGCACGAACAATTCATACGTAATGTCGCTTTCAGGCGTGTATTTGCCGGCAAGTTTCGGCGGATTCGTGCCTTTTTTGATCGGCAGTTTGACGACGCTGTCCGGCCGCTGAAACTCTCCGCTGCCATCGTCGAGATGGGACATCAGATCTTTCAGCAAGAGCTTCGGAATGCGCTGCTCCCGATCCCCTAATGTAGCTGTTTCGCTTTTTTTGCTGAAGCCGACCCAAATGGCCGCCGTGTAGTTTGGCGTATAGCCGACAATCCAGCTGTCCGGCACATCGTCCCGTTTGAGGCCAAACTTCGCGCCGTCTTTGCCGTAGTTTGTCGTTCCGGTCTTGCCGGCGAGCTCCAACCCTGGGACATAGGCGGACTGCCCAGTGCCAGAGCGGATGACCGATTTGAGCATGTCGGTAATCATGTATGCGGTGTAATCATGCATGACTCGCTTCGGTTTTGGCTTTAAGTCCATTTCCGTGCCGTCTGGGAAGACGATTTTCGTCACCGCATACGGCTTCGTGTAAACGCCGTTGTTGCCGAAGGCGGCGTAGGCGCCGGCCATCTGCAGCGGCGATACGTAGCGCGATACGCCGCCGATTGCGTACGGCTCATACACTTCGTCAAAGCCCATGCCGAGCCGGTTGGCAAACTCTCTCGCCCGCTCCTTGCCGACCGCTTGGAACGTTTTTAACGCCGGGATGTTGCGCGACCATGTGAGGGCATCGCGCACCGTCACCGGTCCGGCGTAGCGCCCGCCGGCGTTGCGGATCGGGGTGCCGTCGGAGTACGTATACGGCTCGTCAACAAGAATGTGCGCGGTTGACCATTTTAAATATTCGATCGCCGGCCCGTAGTCCAAAATCGGCTTAATCGTTGAACCGGGCTGGCCGACAGGCTGAATTGCGTAGTTGAAACCGAACTCGATGTTGTCGCGATGGCGTCCCCCGCCTAACGCGCGAATGGCGCCCGTTTTCGTGTCGACGAGGGCGATTCCCGACTGCAAATCTTTTTTGGCGGTAAAACGTTGATCGGAGTTTAATAGCTTTTCAACGTACGATTGCGCCTCTTGATCAAGCGTCGTGTAAATTTTCAGCCCGTCTTCAAAGACGTTGACATTGGCTTTGTCCGTCACTTCTTTGATCACTTCGTCAATGAAGGCGTCGTATGGCACGGAATTTTGCGGCTTTTTCCGCTCGGTGAGCATCGATTTGATCGGCACCTGCTTCGCTTTTTCCGCTTCTTCCGCGCTGATAAAGCCATGTTTCACCATGAGCGACAAGACAGTGTCGCGCCGTTTTTTCGCCGCCTCTGGATGAACGTACGGGTTGTACCGGTTCGGGCTTTGCGGCATGCCGGCCAAGAGCGCTGCCTCGGGGAGCGTCAGCTCTTTTAAGTTCGTTTTGCCGAAGTAATATTCCGCCGCCCGGGCGACGCCATAAATGCCGTCTGAGTAATAAATTTTGTTCAAGTACATTTCCAAAATTTCGTGCTTCGAATACTTTTGCTCGAGCTGCAAGGCGAGCCACGCTTCTTGCGCTTTCCGCTCCAACGTTTTCTTTGGTGAGAGGAACGTCATTTTCACGACTTGCTGGGTGATCGTGCTGCCGCCTTCCGCGCCGAACCCTTCGCGAATATTGGCGATGACCGCGCCGGCTAGACGGACGATGTCGATGCCGTGATGCTCGTAAAAGCGGGCGTCTTCGGTCGCCAATACCGCATTTTCCAGCACTTTCGGCACGTCCTTGTATGAGATGTACGTCCGTTTGTAACCGCCCAGCTCGGCGACTTTCTTTCCGCTCATATCGTACACGGTCGACGAGAGCGGATCTTTAATTTTCGCCTCATCGAGCGGAGGGGCGTCCTTGACAAAGTAGGCGAACGCAGCCACCCCCCCGATGGCGCCAAGGGCGATCATCAGCACTATCGCAATGGCGATCGCTTTCAACCAGGACCTTCCTCTTTTCTTTTTCGCCTTCTTTTGTTTCGTCTGTTTCGCTGCCTGCTTTCGTTCCACACGAGAACGATATTCACCAGACATAAGCAAATCCTGCCTTTCTTACAAGTTTTCACCTTAAGCGGTGAAGTACACGTTTTCTATTACACTAATATAATCAATTCTCGGCTGGTAGCCAAGCGGGATATAATGCCCGTATTGTTCGATCTCCCGTTTTGGGATCGACTTTCTTCCCCCGGCTTCTTGCTCATTCCAGCGGGCAATTAAGTGGGAGGCGTCAAGCAAATACGTTTCATTGAGCAGGGAAAAACGCAAAATCGCAAAGCAAATGCCGCCGTGGGCCATGACTTGCGCCATATGGCGGATTTGGTGAGCGTGGAAATTTTTCAGCGGAAACGACGTTTTGTTTCTCGTCTCCTTTGCCTCAAAGTCGATGTATTTGCCGCGATAGATGCCGTTGTAGTCGGTCGTCGACGCCTGCCGGAAATACGCCTCTTTGATGACGGCGGCGCTCCGTTTCGGATAATCGACGCGGACGATTTGCACCGGAGTCGGCTTTTTATGGATGACGGCGATGCCGTGCTCCCGATAATATTCATTCGTCGCGTTTAAGTCGTCTTCGAGCGTCATGCCGCGGTTGGCATAGCCGGCTGCCGCCGGCGGTCGCACCGCACTCGGTCCGTTTCCGCGGTATTCTTTTCCTCCTGGATATTTGAGTGCCATCGCGTTCATCTCCTTTGAATGGTTTTTATTATACCATACGCTCGGAAAAGATGCGCCTTTTTTTCTTCCCCACGGCTGCGCCTGCTCTTGTTGTCGAATGGCGGCCGCATCCCGCTTTCTTTGCCGAATCTGTTCTACTTTTGTCGCTGCAGCAGGGAGTGATCCCCTTGGACGCGAATGGAATATCATCACGCCAGAAATGGGGGAGAGGAAATGGAAAAACGGCTAGTGAAAAAAGAAGAGATTGAAAAGCAGCTTCAGGAAATCGTCGCGCTCATCGAGCAGGTGGACGCGAAAATGGAAAGGGTGATCGCGGATGTCATTGAGGAGCGGTACGCCCAAAACAAAGAGCAGCTCGCGCATCTTGAAGGGCGGATCGCCGGCGTCGAACGGCGGCTTGATGGGAAAAAAGCGAACGCGGAGCGGCCGTTGCCGTCAAAACTGTATTTTGTGTAAACAGCCGGCGGCAGAAACGCTGTCCCCTCGGCTGCGGGGACAGCGTTTTCCTTTTACGTATCTTTTCCTGTTGTGATCGAGACAGGGCCGCCTTCAGCCGTCGCGACTGTGTTGATTTCATATTCGACCCGCTCGGTATGCTTCGGCGGCGCCGGCTCGCCATGTTTCGGTTTTTCGTGGTCATGTCCTTTCAATTTATGGTTGAAATGGACGCCTCGGCCCATTGCCCAACACCCCCCTTGCTTATTACGATGGGGATTTCAGGCCGAAAGTATGCAAAAAAAAGAAGGGAAAAACTCCCTCGAGACCTAAAGTCCAGCGTATTCTTCCGTTTCGTCCGGCTGACAGGCGCCGGCTTGTTCCAGCTCGCGCACTAAGTCGCGATATTGGGCAAGCGAAATTTCCCCGCGCAAATAAAGGCGACGGGCGAAATCGAGCAGTTCGTTCGCCTCAGCCGGCTCGCAATGTTTGACCGCCATGAACTTATGTTTCAATTCCGTGATGCTCATTGATGCTTTTCCCCCTTCCCCTTTTTTACATCGTACCATGAAAATAGGAGGAAAGGGCGATTTCCGAAAATTAAAACTTCCGACAAGAGGTGACATGTCCGCGCGCACGCGGCCCAGTATACACACATATATTAGTGGCAGCTGATCCCCTGTTTTCGCTGGGGGAATCGATGATCAAAGATGGGGGAGGACACACATGCACCGTTATCCGCAACAAATTTCGCCGCCGCCCGCCCACGGACCATACAGCTTCGGCGGCCATTGGCCCTACTCATACGGCTGGCCCTTCCACCTTCCGTCGGCGCCCATTCATTGGCCATATGCTTCGCCATTCCACGCTGCCGCGCCTTCGCACCCGATGCCATACCCGAAACCAGGGCCGCTGCTGCCGCCGCCGCGCCCGTCTTTTCTCGCCCAGTTAAAAAACAGTGACGGGACGTATGATATTAACAAAATGATGAACACGATGGGGCAGATGATCAATGTCGTCAATCAAGTCAACGGCATGTTAAAAGGGCTGCTCAGCACGTTTAAAGAGTAACGAAGCCGCTCCCCCAGCGGAGCGGCTTTGCCCTGTCAAATGAGCAGCTCGTACACTTCATTCAGCTGGTAGACGCGCTCATAATCGCGCTCATCCATCGCGTAGCGGATTTCATGGGGCAAAATGCGATCCAAAAAGGCGCTCTCTTCTTGCGTCAAGTCGCGGACAAACTCGCCCTCGCCCCGGTACGGTTTGCTGATCAGCTTTTTGTAAATACGCTTTGGCGTCTCATCATGGCAGTCCAAATAATTGGACAAAATTTCCCGCAAATAGGCGAGCGTTTGTTCCATCACGATCCGCCCCCTTCAAAAAACGAGACAAACGTTCGACTGACGTTTGGTTTGCCTTCCGCATACGGGTTTTCTTCTGTGCCGCGGTCTGGATCGAGATTCGTTTTGATGACAAGCCGCGGTTCAGCGGACGGCTCATTGATCAGCCGGTCGTTCAACTGTTTGAAATCGGGCAGTTTGGCCATTCGTTTTGCACCTCCTAACAGTAGCGTAGCTTAGCAGTGTCGAAAGTATGTATGGCGCGGTTATGTTCCGAAAAAACGCGCAACCTAATGGCAGACGGCAAGGAGGTGACAGACAGTGACCAACCGCAACGACAACCGGGAACGGAAAAATAAGTATCCACACAATCGTGAAGAAATCGCCAAGGAATGGGACATCCAAAAAGATCCGACGCCGGAACACAACAACCGGTATGGAAGCCCTTCGCATAAACAATAGAAGCCCGATGGAAAAAAAGCCGCTCCCGACATGGGGAACGGCCTTTTTAATGGCTTGGGTGGACGGAAGGCGCTTCTTTGGATTTTAATCGATATCGATGTATTTCCGTTTTTGCGGCAGGCGAATGACGAGTGTACCGTTTTGGAATGAAGCTTTCACTTCATGTTCGGCCACCGGATACGGAAACGGAATCATCCTCGCCACGCGTCGCCGCTGCTGGCGCCGTTCGTATACATGGCCGTTGTCGTCGGACGATTCGATCGTTTCATGGTGATCGATGACAAGTTGCAGCCCGTCTTCATGCCACTGCAGGCTAATTTGATCCCGCTTGATGTCCGGCAGACGGACGATGATTTGATAGTCGCGCTTCGTTTCTTTCACCTCGATCGGGATGTACGCCGCGGCAAATGTTTGGGCGAAGTAATCGTCAAGCGTTTCAAACAGTTTTTGCAATGGTCGTTCATCGAACCATTGGTTCACGAGTTTCCGCAAATGATGGAACGGGTGATCGCCGCCTCCGTTTGCAGGCGGTTGAAACGGTCCGTTCATTGCACTCCCTCTCTTTCCATTCCGCAAAGTAGCAAGGTTCCTCCGCCCGCCGTTTCCGCCGCTTGGACGGCCGGCAGCCATAGAGGCGATCCGCTTTATTGTCAATGTATGTACGGACGGGGAAAAAAGTCACTTTCCGCTTTTTTTAGCGATTTCTCATGCGGTTTTAACCCGTTTGGAATATAATGACACCACACCATCCATGGTCATGCGCACAAATACCGCTGCCGCCCACCGGCAGCGTGAGGAGGGATGGCGTGATGCATTGGATTCATTGGCTGGTGACGTTGTTTTTTTCTGGAACGGCTGTATCGCTTCTTTCGTACCAAGCTACCTTTTTGCAATACCACATTGTCAAGCAATGGCTGCTGAACGAAGAAGAAAAAACAATGGAACAAACGGTGGCGGAAATTGAAACGTATTACGCGGAAAAACGTAATATATCATGGGAAAGATGTTCGCCGCCGCCGTTCGTTTCTGGAAAAACTGAATGAGCGCTATCAGCTCATCCGTGTCACCGACGAGAAGGGAAACGTCGTCGTCTCGGTGTCAAACGGCGCCGCCGTCTCGCTCTCGCCAAGCGATATGCCGGACCGGTTGAAAATGGATGAGCATTTCGTCAACAACGAACGGTTTTTGCTGCTGCGCAAGCCGCTTCATATCGGACATTTGCGCGGAACGATTGAAATCGCCCGCCGGTTGACGAAGTTTCAACAAGTAACGAACATGCTTTTCCTTATTATGACGGTGATCGGTTTTGGCGCGATGGCGGCGAGCGCCTTCGCCGGGCGGTTTATGGCGCAACGGTTCATCAAACCGCTAAAAACGTTGGCGGAAACGATGGCCGACATCAAAAACAACGGGCTGAAACAGCGGATTGATGTGCCTCCGGCGCGCGATGAAATGGCCGAGCTGATGATAATGTTCAACAGCATGATGGATGACATTGAGCGCACCTTTGCCATGCAGCGGCAATTCGTCGAAGATGCGTCCCATGAATTGCGCACGCCGCTTGCCATTTTGCAAGGCCATCTTTCGTTGCTGCAACGGTGGGGGAAGCACAACCCGGAGATTTTGGAAGAATCGCTTGAGGCGGCGATGAAAGAGGCGGAGCGGCTCAAGCGCCTCGTCCTTGAACTGCTTGACTTGTCGCGCGCTGAGGCGATCGTGATTCCAAAAGAGATTGCTCCTATTGACGCTGCTGAGGCCATCGGGCAAATCGTGAAAAATTTCCGCGTTTTGCATCCCGATTTTCAGTTTCTTGTTGATCAGCCGGAAACGCCGCTGCCGCGTCTGGCGATGGCCAAGCATCATTTTGAACAATTGCTGTTCATTTTGCTTGACAATGGGGTAAAATATTCTCAACGGGTGAAAAAAATCACCATTTCTCTGCGAGAGGAAGGGCCATTTGTGACGGTCGCCGTCCGCGACCATGGCATTGGCATTCCGAAAGACGAGCTGAAAAACGTTTTTTTGCGCTTTTATCGCGTCGACAAGGCGCGCAGCCGCGAACAAGGCGGCGCCGGGCTCGGGCTTTCCATCGCCAAGGAAATCATCGATAAATACGGCGGGCAAATTACAGTGGAAAGCGAGATCGATCAAGGAACGACGGTCGAACTGGCCATTCCGAAAGCGGAATAGGAGGAGAGTGAGAGACATGGGACATTCCCATGGCGAAGAGACGGCAGGCAAAAAAGCGATTCATCACGTCGTCGAGAAGTTCCGCAAGCGCGGGGTGAAAATTGCGACATGCAAGCCGCGGACGATGATGTCGCTTGAATGCTTAGACGAGGTTGACAAATTGAGAGGGTGAGCAGAAGGAAGAGGATGGGGACGAAACAACACATCATTCCCGCCATAAAGACGATGAAGCAGTTCGAAGCTTTTTTGGCAAGCGGCTACGAAATGGGAGTGCTGCTTGAGGTACATATCGCCCAGTTAAAAAGCGTTTTTCATTACGCCCGCCGGCATGGCAAGGAGTTGCTCATTCACGTCGACTTGGTGCAAGGGCTGAGCCATGATGAACATGCGGCGGAATACCTTTGCCAAGAGTTCCGCCCGCATGGCCTCATTTCCACGAAAGCGGGCGTCATTATGAAGGCGCGGCAAAAGCGCGTCTTGGCCGTGCAGCGCATCTTTTTGCTTGATTCACACGCGTTGGAGAAAAGCTATCAGATGATTGCGAAAACGAATCCGGACTGCATCGAAGTCATTCCGGGCGCCATGCCGCACATCATCCGCGAAGTGAAAGAACGGACCGGGAAGCCGATTTACGCCGGCGGCCTCATCCGCACGGTCGACGATGTCGAGCAGGCGCTTGCAGCTGGGGCGGTGGCGGTGACCACGTCCAACGAAACATTATGGCGCCACTACAATGGATAATGCGTTGAGCTGGCCAAATCGGCCGCAGTCTGCTATAATAAAAGCAACAAGTTAATCATCAGTCAGGAGACAAGGAGAGACCATGCACACATGGTAGGCGAAGGCTTATCGTGTTTGCAATGGTCTCTTCTTGTCTTTTTCCAAGGAGGAGTCAAGCATGGCATTCTCAAGCAAACAGCGGAACAACGTTCTCGAAGCGATGAGCGAAAAGCCATACGATCTGTTGGTGATCGGCGGGGGAATCACCGGGTGCGGCATCGCCTTGGATGCCATCTCGCGCGGCATGACGGTCGCGCTTGTCGAGATGCAAGATTTCGCCGCCGGCACGTCAAGCCGGTCGACGAAGCTTGTTCACGGCGGCTTGCGCTACTTAAAGCAGTTCGAGGTGAAGCTTGTCGCGGAAGTCGGGCGCGAACGGGCGATTGTGTATGAAAACGGCCCGCACGTCACCACACCGGAGTGGATGCTGCTGCCCATTTACCGCGGCGGAACGTTCGGCAAGTGGAGCACGTCGGTCGGCCTTTGGCTGTATGACCGGCTGGCTGGCGTCAAGCCAAGCGAGCGGCGCACGATGCTTAATGCCCGGCAGACGTTGGAAAAAGAGCCGCTCTTAAAGCGCGACGGCCTGATCGGCGGCGGCTATTACGTCGAGTATCGGACCGACGACGCCCGCTTGACGATCGAAGTGATCAAAAAAGCGGTCGAGCTTGGCGCCGACGCCGTCAACTATGTCAAAGCCGAACAGTTTTTGTATGACGAGCGCGGCCGCATCACCGGCGCCCGCTGCCGCGACCTGCTCGGCGGACGAGTGTATGACATCCGCGCCAAAAAAGTCGTCAATGCCGCCGGACCGTGGGTTGATGCGCTGCGCGACAAAGACGGATCGAAAACCGGCAAGCGGCTTCGGCTGACAAAAGGCGTCCATATCGTCATTGATCAAAAGCGTTTTCCGCTCAAGCAGGCCGTCTATTTTGACACCCCGGACGGCCGGATGGTGTTTGCCATTCCGCGGGATGGGAAAACGTATGTCGGCACGACCGATACATTTTATGACGATGATCCCGCTCATCCGGCCATGACCGAAGAAGACCGTGATTACTTATTGCAGGCGATTCACTACATGTTCCCGTCCGTCGGCATCACCGCTGATGATGTCGAGTCGAGCTGGGCTGGCGTCCGTCCGCTCATTTATGAAGAAGGGAAAGACCCGTCGGAAATTTCCCGCAAAGACGAGATTTGGACATCGCCATCCGGCCTCATCACGATCGCTGGCGGCAAACTGACCGGCTATCGGAAAATGGCAGAAACGGTCGTTGACCTCGTCGCCAAACAATTGGAAAAAGAAGAGGGAAAAACGTTCCGCCCGTGCCAAACGAAACAGCTGCCAATTTCCGGCGGCGATGTCGGCGGCTCGCATCGGCTGCCGGCCTTCATCGCCGAAAAGGCGAAGGAAGCGGCGCGCTATGGGCTGACAGAAGAACAAGGGGCGCGGCTGGCAAAACAGTACGGCACAAATGTCGACCGCCTCTTTGCCTTAAGCAACGAGTACGACCGCTCGTCCGGCTTAACGCGCGAAACGTTCGTCCGCCTCGTCTACGCCATCGAGGAAGAAATGGCGGTCAAACCAGTCGACTACTTCATCCGCCGCACCGGGGCGCTGCTGTTTGACATCGACGCCGTCCGGCGGGAAAAAGAAGCGGTTATCGCGTTTATGGCGCGGCATTTGGGGTGGACGGGGGAAGAGAAGGCAACGTACACGAAAGAACTGGAACAAGCGCTGCGTCAAGCGGTGTTGGCAGCAGAAGATGATGACCGGAGGATCATGAATAAATAGAGGGTTTAGAGGGGATCGGCGCTCGATTTTGAGCGCCTTTTTTGGGGGTTAATTTCAGTAAAATAGTGGTCGAATATGTATGTGTTCCAAAACTAAATTGAGGTAAATTTCGGGTAAATTTAAATATTTTATTGCCTTTTACTATTTTGTTTGTTATATTTTACTTAAATAAATAAGTTAATTTAACTAAAAGGTAGTGTGTAATGCATAATGATTACGATGAAAGATATTGCCGAAAAAGCGAATGTATCAATCGCAACGGTATCAAGAATTTTAAATAACGATGCCACTCTCTCCGTTTCCGAGGAAACGCGCCAGCGTGTCTTTGAGATTGCTAAAGAGCTTAATTATAAACCGGTGCGGAGACGCAGTACGAACCGGGCTAATCCGCCGAAAACGAAGGAGTCTGAATGTTATAACATTGCTTTGTTGCTCGCGGTATCCCAGCATGAGGAAACGACAGATCCGTATTTTAGTTCTATCCGCTACGGGATTGAAGAGCAGTGCAAACAATTGCCGTTGCACGTCTCTTCCGTCATCCGGGTAAACAGCGGAACAGATATACAAGACTTAAGCCAGTTTGACGGGCTAATTGTGATTGGCGGTATTGATCCCGACGACATTCAGCGCCATTTTCCAGAGGAACGCCCTATCATATTCATAACCCAAGTTATTGATGTAGACGGGTACGATGTGGTTTGCTCCGATTTGGAAGCGGCTACAGAGAAAATCATTGATTACTTAATCGCCCTTGGCCATACGCGAATTGGCTATATCGGCGGATCGGAAACGATCAAAAAGCTTAATGGCGGAAAAAGTTACGAAGTTGATGATATACGGAAACGGACATTTGAGAAAAAAATGAAAGCGCTTGGACTTTATGAGCCGTACCATGTATTTGTCGGCGACTGGGGGCCGGCGGGCGGATACGAATTGATGAAGACGGCGATTGACTCTGGTGATTTGCCAAGCGCGTTTGTGATCGCCAGCGACCCGATGGCGATCGGGGCTCTACACGCGATTCACCAGGCAAACCTTAAAGTTCCGGAAGACATATCTATCATTAGTTTCGATGACATTGACGCCGCAGCATTTTTGAACCCGCCCCTTTCAACAGTGAAAATATACGCGCATGAAATGGGGAGACTCGCTGCAAACGCGCTGCATGAGCGGAGGACGGGGAACCGGAACATTCCGGTTAAAATCGTCACTCCGGCGGAACTTATCATTCGGGAAAGCTGTGCAAAACGCGGTCAAAATACATAAAGGGGGGTGAGCGGCGAGAATCATAGCAGGAAGCTATGTAACAAAAAAAGTAAGCGCTGACAACTTAACAAAAAAACGGATGGCTGTTGAATGAAGCCGTACATGTTAGCAAAGGGAAACGGGGGAACATGGAAGATGAAAAAAGCACTTGCGCTCGTCATGTCCAGTGCATTAGCTCTTTCGCTGCTTACCGCATGCGGAAACAAAACGGAACAAAACGCAAGCGAATCAGGCGGAAAAGTCAAAATTGAGTTTTTCCATTACAAACCCGAAGCAAGGGGAACATTCGATAAACTGATTGAAAAATTTGAAAAAGAAAACCCAAACATTGATGTTGTCAACGCCAATCCGCCCGATGCAGGAACAGTATTAAAAACCCGCGCCGCTAAACGGGACATGCCAGATATCGTTGGGGTTGGCGCCGATACGACATTTGCGGAACTCGCCAAAGCGGGGATGTTTGAAGATGTCACGAAAGCGCCGGAACTGAACAACATTCAACCTTCGTATATTCAAATGGTAAAAGACGTCAGTGGACTGGAACAAGTGTATGCCATTCCTTATGCGGCCAATGCGGATGCCGTCATTTACAACAAAGCCATCTTCAAAGAACTTGGTTTGAGTGTTCCGAAAACATGGGATGAGTTTATAGCTGCAGCCGAAAAGATCAAAGCAGCCGGAAAAACGCCGTTTTACTTTACGTTTAAAGATGCGTGGACGACATTGCCTGCTTACAACGCTTTGGCAGCCAACACCCAAGGGGAAACATTTTTCCAAGATTTAAATCAAGGCAAAACAAGCTTTGAAAAAGGGTATAAAGAAGCAACCGAAAAATTTGTGGAGCTGTTGAAGTACGGGCATAAAGATCAATTTGGCAAAGGGTATGCGGATGGCAATGTGGCGTTTGCCAAAGGCGAGTCGGCGATGTACTTGCAAGGCATCTGGGCGATTCCGGAAATTAAAAAGGCCAATCCGAACATTGAACTTGGCGTATTCCCGTATCCTGTAACAAATAATCCGGAACAAACCAAATTAGTATCCGGTGTTGATCTTCTTTTTGCGATCTCGAAAACATCAAAACATCCGAAAGAAGCAAAGAAATTTATCGACTTCTTATTAAAAGAGGAAAATGCAAAGGCGTACATGGCTGAACAAAATGCGTTCTCGGCCATCAAGGGATTAACGCAGGAGGATCCGACGTTGGAAGGATTAAAAGAAAGCTTTGCCAAGGGGGCGCTCGTTGATTTTCCAGACCATTATATTCCGCCGAGCATCAATTTGGCCAATTTGTTGCAACAGTTGACGCATGATCAAGATGTGGAGAAGTTTTTAAAAACAATGGACGCCGAGTGGGAAAAAGTGAAAGAGCGTAAGTAATTAGGCAAGAAGGAGAAACGGGAAGAAAATAGGGGGAGTCCCTCGGTTTTTCTCCCCCTCTTATCATTAGGAGGTGATACGATGCGGAAAGAGGTTGTCGTGACAAGGGAACGAAGCGTTTCATTGCCTATTTTCAAGAAAATCAAAAAACCGAAAAACATCGCGATTTACTTGATGACCGTTCCGGCTGTCGTGTTATTTGCGGTATTTCACACCTTTCCGGCCCTCCAAGGCATTTTCTATTCCTTTACCAATTGGGACGGATTAAGCTTAACGTACGACTTTGTTGGATTGAAAAATTACTACTACTTGTTTCGGGACGAAAACGTATGGCATTCGTACTTGTTTACATTTCAGTTTGCCATTGTGTCGACCGTGCTCGTCAATGTGCTCAGTTTAGCGATCGCTATAGGGTTGAATGAAAAAATTAAGTTCAAAAATTTTTTCCGCGCCGTGTATTTTTTGCCGAATGTTTTAAGCGTGCTGATTGTAGGCTATATTTTCAACTACTTGTTTGCTAACGTGCTCCCTTTATGGGGAGAGAAACTGGGGATTGAGGCGCTTTCGACGAATATTTTAGGAAGCGAAAAATGGGCATGGGTCGGCATTGTCATTGTCGCCGTATGGCAGGCGTGCGCCTTTAATACGATTTTATATTTGGCGGGACTGCAAACGGTTCCCTCAGAGCTGTATGAGGCTTCTAGCCTAGACGGAGCGAGTAAATGGCAAAATTTCCGGCATATTACGTTTCCGATGATTGCGCCGTTTTTTACGATCAATATGGTGTTGGCGATGAAAAACTTTTTAATGGTATTTGACCAAGTTGTGGCGTTGACAGGTGGGGGGCCCGGACGGGCTACTGAATCGATTTCATTGCTCATTTACAACGGCGGATTTCAGGGCGGGGAGTTTGCTTACCAATCTGCGAACTCGGTCATTTACTTTATTGTCATTATGGCTGTATCGATTCTGCAGATTAAATTTTTACAAAAACGGGAAGTGGATATGTGATGGCCAAGAAAACAAACTGGGTTGCCACATTGTTGATTGCGGTCGGGGCGCTGTTCATTTTGTTTCCTTTGTACATGACGGTGTCCATCGCGTTAAAAACGCCGGAGGAGTTGGCAGACTCAGTGCTGTCGCTGCCGGTCGGCCTGCGTGTGGAAAATTTTGCAAAAGCGATCGAGGCCACGAACTTTTTTCAAGCGTTTAAAAACAGCGCATTTATCACAGTAACCACCGTTGTTTTGACCATTATAACGAATTCGATGGTCGCTTATGCCATTGCTCGCAATATGCACCGGAAATTTTTTAAGTTTTTATATTATTACTTTGTCAGCGCCTTGTTTATTCCGTTTCCGATTATTATGTTGCCGATTGTCAAGCAAACATCCGCATTCGGGATGAATAATCCTAGCGGACTCGTTTTTCTGTATGTCGTCTATGGTATTGCGTTTAATATCTTTATTTACGTCGGGTATATCCGTTCGATTCCAAAGGAGTTGGAAGAAGCGGCGATTATGGATGGGTGCAGTACATGGGGCGTGTTTTGGCGCGTGGTTTTCCCGCTTATGGCGCCGATTAACGCTACCGTTGCCATTCTGACTTGTCTATGGGCATGGAATGACTTTTTATTGCCGTTGATTGTGCTGAGCGACCAGTCCGATATGACGCTTCCGTTGGTTCAATATGTATTTCAGTCCAAGTTCGGCACGGACTACAACTTAGCGTTCGCTTCCTATTTAATGGCGTTGTCTCCGATGATCATCGTCTACTTGTTTGCCCAAAAATGGATTATTGGCGGTGTCACAAGAGGGGCAATCAAGTAAACGTGCATAAGAACAAGCCGGTTTGCGCGTATTTGTCCGTTTACGTTTGTGTTCACAGAGTGAAGAATCTTGTTTAGGAGGATAACGATATGGCAATTGTATTTGATCCAACCAATAAAACGTTTTATCTCAAAGCCAATGACACAACATATGTCATGCAGATCGTTCGCTCCGGCTATTTGGCGCATGTTTATTGGGGAAAAGCAGTGCGCGCTGTTCGGGGCGCGGAGGCGTTTCCGCGGCTCGATCGCGCGTTTTCCCCTAACCCCGACCCATCCGACCGCACGTTTTCGCTCGATACGCTGCCACAAGAATATCCAGCCTATGGGAATACCGATTTCCGGGCTCCGGCGTATCAAGTGCAGCTTGAGAATGGCTCGACGGTGACCGATTTGCGCTACAAAACGCACCGCATTTACAAAGGGAAGCCTAGACTGAATGGGCTGCCGGCGACATACGTGGAGCATGAACAGGAAGCGGAGACGCTCGAAATTGTCCTTTTAGATGCGCTGATTGGCCTAGAGGTCACGCTGCAGTATACGGCGTATGAAAAATGGAACGTCATCACGCGCGCGGCCCGTTTTGAAAACAAAGGCGGCGAGCGGTTAAAGCTGCTGCGCGCGCTCAGTATGAGCGTCGATTTCCCAACTGCTGACTATGATTGGATCCATCTCCCCGGAGCGTGGGGGCGCGAGCGCTGGATCGAGCGGCTCCCGCTTCTGACCGGCGTGCAAGCGGCGGAAAGCCGCCGCGGCGCGAGCAGCCACCAACAAAACCCGTTTATTGCGCTCGCTGCCAAAAACGCCGATGAACACCAAGGCGAAGTGTACGGGTTCAGCTTGGTGTACAGCGGCAATTTCCTCGCCCAAGTCGAGGTGGACCAGTTCCGCACTGCCCGCGTCTCGATGGGCATCAATCCGTTTGATTTTACGTGGCTATTGGAACCGGGCGAGTCGTTCCAAACGCCGGAAGTCGTTATGGTCTACTCCGATCAAGGGTTAAACGGAATGTCGCAAACGTACCACGAACTGTACCGCACCCGCCTAGCGCGCGGCGCGTTCCGCGACCGCGAACGTCCGATCTTGATCAATAACTGGGAAGCAACGTATTTTGACTTCAATGAGGAAAAGATGATGAATATCGCCCGAACGGCGGCGGAGCTTGGCATCGAATTGGTTGTGCTTGACGACGGCTGGTTTGGGGAGCGCGACGACGACCGCCGTTCGCTCGGCGATTGGATCGTCAACCGGCGCAAGCTTCCAAACGGCTTGGACGGGTTGGCGAAACAAGTGAACGAACTCGGGCTGCAGTTCGGCTTATGGATCGAACCGGAAATGGTGTCGCCAAACAGCGAGCTGTACCGGAAACATCCCGACTGGTGTCTCCATGTGCCGAACCGCCCGCGCTCTGAAGGACGGAACCAGCTTGTGCTCGATTATTCCCGCGAAGACGTGTGCGACTATATGATTGAAACGATCTCGAACGTGCTTGCGAGCGCCCCCATCACTTATGTGAAATGGGACATGAACCGCCATATGACGGAAATCGGTTCGGCCGCCCTGCCGCCCGAGCGCCAGCGCGAAACGTCGCACCGCTATATGCTTGGGCTCTATCGCGTGATGGACGAGATCACCGCGCGTTTTCCGCACATTTTGTTTGAAAGCTGCTCCGGAGGCGGAGGGCGGTTTGACCCGGGGATTCTCTATTATATGCCGCAAACATGGACGAGCGACAACACTGACGCTGTCTCGCGCCTGAAAATCCAGTACGGTACAAGCCTCGTTTACCCAGTGAGCGCCATGGGCGCCCACGTCTCGGCCGTGCCGAACCATCAAGTCGGGCGGGTGACGTCCCTCAAGACGCGCGGCCATGTGGCGATGTCAGGCAACTTCGGCTATGAGCTCGATATCACGAAATTGACGGAAACAGAAAAACAAATCATTAAGGAACAAGTCGCGTTTTACAAAGATGTGCGCCGCCTCGTCCAGTTCGGCACGTTTTATCGGCTGCTCAGCCCGTTTGAAGGCAACGAGGCGGCATGGATGTTCGTCTCGGAAGATCAGTCGGAAGCGCTCGTCGCCTACTTCCGCGTTCTGGCGGAAGCGAACGCCCCGCTGTCGCACTTGCGCTTAAAAGGGCTTGACCCGAATCAAGACTATGAAATCGAAGGCCTTGGCGTCTACGGCGGCGACGAGCTGATGTATGCCGGAGTGGCGGTGCCGCACCGCTTGGGCGATTTTATCAGCATGATGTGGCGATTGAAAGCTGTTCGATGATGGGGGGAATGATGCGGCCTGAGCGGATGCATCAGCGCGAAACAAACGAATCGAACCCGGCATGTTAGATGCCGGGTTCAAACTGTTTAAGCTTCTCGATAATGCGCCGCTTCCGATAAAGCATCTTCCCGGTTTCGGCGATGTCTTCCATAAACGATTTGTTAAACAGCGAACCGAAAATGACGCCGATGATCGGAACGGCTTGAAACAGCTTTTTCCATCCGTATTGGTCGCGGAACGTCATCATCACTTCCCGCCAGCCTTGCAGTTCGGAAAAGACGCGCCCGCGTTCATGGGAGAACGACGAAAGTTCGTCCAAAATCGCTTTTTTCCCGACGATGTCCGCCGCGGCAAACTGAAGGCATTTGACGACAAACACGCGCTCCTCTTTTTCCTTCGGATCGTATCCATACACGATGGCGATCTCTTGCAGCGTTTTCAGCGCTAAGCCGAGAAGCGCCGGAATGTCCACCGCCAACGTCAACGCCCCGCCGACCCCGGTCGCCGCCCCTTGCAGCTGGGCGAACGTGACGCGCGCATCGATCAACTCGTCGCAGACGCGGTCCATCGTCGCAAGCGGCAAGTGCGGCACCTCGGCCAACGACGATACGCCAAGCTTGTCCAATACCTTTCCTTCATTCACTAAGTATTGCCCGCCGCTTTGAATATAGCTGCCCAATTCATCAAGCAGCTGCCCGAGTTTTCGATGGACGACTTTTGGCGTCAGCTTATCGAGCACTTGAAACGGCAAGCGGCCGAGCTTTTCCCAAAACCATAGGTCTTTTTGGGAGTGTTCCCACTGTTCGATTTGCTTTAATTCCTTTTGTAAATGTAGTTTGGCATCCATGTTTTGGGCCTCCATATTCGTTCTATGCTTTAGGATACATCGACCTTTGTGAATTATACGAATGAGTATAATGTTTTGGTTTCGTTTTGAGCGAAATCAAACAAAAAAATAGTAAACATTCAAAAAAAGTTGTTTAAAAATAGTAGACAGATGATTTTGAATTTGTTATGATGAAAGCGTAAACATTTTTACTTAAACAGTTAAGTAAAAACGAGCTTCTTTATAAGTGAATGGATGGAGCTTGGAGATCAAGAGAGTCTATCCTCTTGGGTGTGGCTCTAATAAAAGTTGGTCACTTTGTTAGTGATCAGAATCCCATTGAAGTATATAGAGAATTTCGTTTTAATCATTCAATAAAACTTGTTTGAATTTATCAAGGTTTATAAAAGTAGGTGAATAAATAGTGATGCCAAAGTTGATGGTTGATTCGTCAAATACAGAGGTAGCGACGAGGGTATTAACTACTAATCTAGATGATTTTGTGGAGATTGCCAAAGCTTTGTCGAGTGATTTGCGGGTCGCCATCTTTAAAAAGCTGCTCGAACGTCCGATGAATGTCGTAGAAATTGCCGAAATGTTCAACATTCCCCCATCCACGGCGGCGGTGAATATTAAAAAGCTGGAGGACGCCAACTTAATTCGCACAGAAATGGTTCCAGGTACAAGGGGAACACAAAAAATATGCGCCGCAGTATTTAGCAAGATTATCGTGGAAACAGGGGGACCTGTACAAGTCCATCATCATGATTTTATAGAGATTTCTATGCCAGTTGGACATTTCTTTGATTTTCAGGTTTCGCCGACATGCGGTATTGTAAGCGATTCTAAGATTATCGGCGAGCTTGATGATCCAAGTTCATTTCTTGAGCCTGAACGAACGAACGCCCAGTTAATTTGGTTTCGGCACGGGTTTGTTGAATACCGATTCCCTAATCGCACCCCTCCTGGAGCGAAGGTAAATAATCTTGAGCTCATGATGGAAGTCTGTTCGGAAGCGCCGTTGCATAACCCAAATTGGCCATCTGACATCACGCTCTGGATTAACGGAATAGAAGTGGGAACATGGACGAGCCCAGGTGACTTTGGCGGTGAACGGGGGGTTTTGACCCCTTCATGGTGGAGTGAGGTCAATACACAATTCGGCCTTCTCAAAACATGGCGTGTCACTGATCAGGGAGCGTTTATCGATGGGCGAATCATATCCGATGTGACAGTGGATGATCTCCGGTTGGAGCAAGCCTCATTTATTACCGTCCGCATCGGTGTAAAACCGGACGCAATTAACGACGGAGGAGTCAATTTGTTTGGAAGAAAATTTGGCAACTATGAAACTGATTTGGTGATGCGTCTCCGTTTTACTAGATAGGCCTACTAGTTTTCTTTCATATAGATAACTAGATAGGGATGAATGTTGCGATTTTAAAAGTTAAAAGGGGGTAGTTTTATGAGTTGGTTAAAGAAGACAAAAGGGATTGCGGTAGCTGCTCTTCTAGGTGCATCGTTGATGGTGGCAGGGTGTAATGCAAAAACATCCGGAGATGCATCTTCCTCTCCAACTTCGGGAGGAAAACAAGAAATTACATTCTGGACGCCGTTCTCCGGACCTGATGGCCCATTTATGAAAAAAATTGTTGATGATTACAATAAGCAATCTGATAAGTACCACGTAAAGTTTCAAATCATCCCAAACGGAGAGTATTATAAGCAAGTCGACCTAGCTTTAAGCACAGGAAAAAAACGTCCGGATCTTATGATTATGCATGTTGACCAAATACCGACTTATCAAAAGAAGGGGCAATTGCAACCTGTTGATGATATAGCCGCTAAAGCGGGGATTAAAAAAGAAGATTTTGTCGAGGCGCCGGTTAAGTATGCAACAATTGATGGAAAGTGGTATGGAATTCCATTGGATATTCACCCGTTAGTTCTGTATTACAACAAAGATTTATTTAAAGCGGCTGGAATTGATCATCCGCCTACCAATCGAGAAGAATTTATCGAAGCGGCTAAAAAATTGACCGACCAATCAAAGGGGCAATGGGGATATGTCGTTCCAACTCTTTGGCCGCAACAGTTCATTTTCCCGACTATTGTAGGACAGAATGGTGCGAAACTGGCCGATGAACAAGGAAAACCCCGATTGAATTCTCCGGAAGCAGTTGAAGCACTGACGTTTTTAAAAGACTTAGTTTACAAGTATAAAGTGTCGCCGGAAAAAGTAGCCCAAGATGGCGAAGTGACGTTGTTCCTCCAAGGGAAAAACGCCATGCAGCTGAATGGGCCTTGGATGAAGGACCAGTTTGATAAGGCAAAAATTAATTACGGAGTAGCTCCGGTGCCGCAACTTGGTACGAAACAACAGGCCGTGCAAGCAGGGTCTCACACGTTTGTCATTCCGAAGGACGTGAAGGATTCAAAAGTTCTTGAAGGAATTGGTGATTTTTTGAAATATGTAGCAGGTCACTCGATCGATTGGGCGCAGTCCGGCCAAGCCGTAGCATCGAAACAAGTTCTTGCAAGTGACGAGTTTAAGAAATTGACACAACAACAAACGATTGTCGCCCAACAATTTGATTATGTGCAATTTAACCCGCCTATCATCAACTGGGGAGCCATGACGGCTGATCTTTACAAACAAATCAATCTCGTGCTTCTCGGGCAAAAGGATCCACAAAAGGCGTTGGACGAAGCGCAAGAAAAAGCGTTGCAAGTCAAATAACACAATGGATCAGGCAGGTGGCATCACCTGCCTGATTAAATAGTATAGGGTGGTGAGTTAATGAAAAACAATCCCAAGCCGCAATTGACGCCACATTTACCATCTGATCGAGCTTCAGTGAATATAAAAGTCGAACGTTCTAAACAGAAGTGGAAGTCAAAGCTAACGTCTAGTTTATTCGTTTTACCGTACCTCGTCTGCTTTATCGCCTTTTTAGTGTATCCTCTTGTCCACGGGATTATGATGAGCTTTCAAGATTACGAATTGCTGTCAGCAGAACGCCATTTTGTTGGTTGGCAAAATTATATTGATATTTTCACGGAAGGGAACTACCTCCATACAAGTTTTTTTCAAGGACTGCTTGGAACGATTAAGTTTGTCATTTATTCTGTTCCCTTTTTAATCGTCATCGGTTTAGCGTTAGCTTTGTTGGTGAATTCGCTTCCTTCTAAAATTCGCGGAGTGTATCGCACCATCTTTTTTATGCCGTATGCGGTTTCGGCATCCGTAATGGCCGTGATTTTCATTCGTGTGTTTGATACGAACGCAGGACTTCTTAATATCATATTAAGCAAACTCCATCTCGGGTCGCAAATTGGCTGGCTTACCGATCTTCCATGGGTTTGGATTGCCCTTGTCGGCGCTACGCTTTGGTGGACCATTGGGTTTAATATGCTTATTTTTATCAATGCCCTTAACGAGGTGTCGGAGGAAATGTATGAAGCCGCAAAAATCGACGGAGCTAATGCATGGCAGCGGTTCATATACATTACCTTGCCGTCGATCCGGAGAATTATGATTTTTGTAGTGATCACCTCAACGATTGCTTCGTTTAATATTTATGCTCAGCCATTCTTGATGACCCGTGGAGGACCCGGCTCGGAAACAACCGTGCTGCTGATGAACGTCTTCGACGTGGCGTTTGGCCAGCATCGAATGGGAGCGGCATCCGCCATGGCATTATTAATGGCGTTAATGATTATAGGTGTTTCTATTATCCAATTTCGTCTCGCGAATAAAAGGGAGGGGTGAATACGATGAGGTATATGAAATCTGCGCTTCTCATTACAATCGCAAGCATTTTGGCAGTAGTGTTTATCATGCCGCTATTATGGATGGTTTCGATATCTTTCAAGGACGACATCGAAGCCATATTGCCGAATTTGAATGTGATTCCGGACAACCCGACGTTTGCCAATTATAGTAATGTGTTAACGGGGGGAGAATTAAACGTTCCGATCCTTCGATGGATATTCAACTCTTTATTTGTTGGGATCGTTACTACAATATTAGTCGTAACGATTGATGCCTTAGCGGCATACGGATTAGCGCGCTTGGACATTCCGTTTAGAAAAACGATATTTTCAATCATTGTGAGCACGATGATGATCCCGAGTATTGTTTGGTTTCTGCCGCTGTATGCCGAATTCAACAGCCTTGGGTTGATTGACACCTATTGGGCGCTAATTTTGCCTTATACAGCGGGAGCGTTTGGGGTATTTTTGCTTTACCAGTTTTTCTCTTCCTTCCCCAAAGAAATTGAAGAAGCAGCCTATTTGGATGGCGCGAATAAATTCCAAATTTTTTATCGGATCTTATTGCCATCAGCGAAACCCGCACTATGGACGCTTGCCATTTTAACGTTTATGGGAGTATTCAATGATTTCGTCTGGCCGCTGTATGCGACTAACTCGGATGAAATGAGAACGTTGACAGCGGGAATTGCGATTATGACACAGGGAAGTTATGTCAATATGCCAAATAAACTAATGGCTTTATCGACAATTGCAACCATTCCCGTTATGGTGATTTTCTTAATTGGCCAAAAGTCGTTCGTGAAAGCTGTCACACAAGCCGGGATTAAATAATGATCAAGGAAAGGGAAGAGAATGTGAAAGACAAAAAACGAATCGTGTACACGTTGGCATCTCTTCTCGTTATCGGTGCTATCGGAGGAGTTTGGCTGTTGCTGAGGCCAGAACGCTATCAAAATCCTATTTTCGGTCCGACGTTTGCTGACCCATCCATTATTAAAGGAAGTGACGGATACTATTATGCTTACGGCACGGAGGACGACTGGGGAGATGGACATGGACCGCACCTGATTCCGATTATTCGCTCGAAAGATTTGATTCATTGGACATTTTATCGAGATGCGTTTGCACAAAAACCTGGTTGGAAAGAAGGAGGAGGAGGCTTATGGGCTCCCGATATTTCCTGGCATCAGGATGGAAAATATTATTTATATTACGCCTTCTCTGTTTGGGGAGATCCGAATCCTGCCATTGGGGTAGCTACTGCTGCAAAGCCGGGCGGTCCGTTTACAGACCACGGTCCGTTGTTTACAAGCGAAAGTATCGGCGTGGATAATTCGATTGACCCTCAATTTTTTCAAGACGAGGACGGAAAATCGTATTTGTTTTGGGGGAGTTTCCATGGGATTTATGGAGTTCAGCTGACTGACGACGGGCTCCATACCGTTGGCCAAAAGTTTCAAATCGCTGATACAAGTTACGAAGCGCCCTATGTAATCAAGCGAAATGGATTTTATTATCTTTTTGTTTCAGCAGGTACTTGTTGTGATGGGGAGAATAGTACGTACCATGTAAGAGTTGGACGTTCCGAGTCAGTGAAAGGACCGTATAAAGACCGGAAAGGAATTCCTCTTCTAGAAGGTGGTGGCACAACGATCCTAGCTTTCAACGAAAAGCCTGGAAAAAACGGCAAGCAATTTGTCGGTCCTGGCCATAATGCTATCGTTACAGATGATAAAGGCAATGATTGGATCGTATATCATGCCATTGATGAAGATGATCCAAGATTGTTAAACGGGGCAACAAAGCGCCCTTTGATGATTGATCCGATCATTTGGGAAGATGGATGGCCTAGCGTTAGAAACCAAGAACCAAGTACAGACCTAACGGAAGGACCTTACATCAAGTGATTGGCGACAGTATTAAACCGAAAGAACCAAAGGGAGGACAGCATGGAGAAGGGGTTTCGAACGATAAGAAAATGGAAGACAAACGATATTCATATAAGGGATCCATTTGTTTTTCCTTATGCTAAAGAGGGGAGATACTACTTGTTCGGTACGACATTTGCTGATGGATGCGGGGATCAAGATCCGGTTTTCGAAGTGTACGCGAGTGACAACTTGGATGATTGGGAGGGCCCGTACATTGCTTTTCGGCCTCCAAAAGGTTTTTGGGGAGTAAGGCAGTATTGGGCGCCTGAAGTATTTGAAATAGACGGCCGCTTTTACATGTTTGCCACATTCAAAGGAGGAATTGGGGAACACAGGGGCACTGCCATTCTCGTATCCGACCATCCGGCTGGCCCGTACCAACCTCATAGTGAAGGCCCGGTCACCCCTAGGGACTGGGAGTGTTTAGACGGAACGTTTTATGAAGACCGCCATGGTCAGCGGTGGCTCGTATTTTGCCATGAGTGGACGCAAGAGTACGATGGAAAAATTAAAGCCATTCGTTTAACGAAAGATTTAAAGAGGTCATATGGCGAAGTAATTGATATTTTACACGTCTCATCAATGAAATGGATTCGCCTTTTTGGCGACCCACGAATTGAAAAGGAAGGATTTTTAACTGATGCCCCCTTTATGTATCAAGCAAAAAACGGGGAGTTAATCATGCTCTGGTCGAGTTATTCTAAGCCTAGTTATGGGGGGGATGGGGGATACGTAGTGGCTGTTGCCCGATCGAAAAGTGGTGATATTGCTGGGCCATGGGTCCATGACGAACCATTGCTGTTGGATCGAAACGCAGGGCATGCGAGTCTGTTTAGAGACTTTCAAGGGAGATTATATATGTCGGTGCATTATCCAGATACCCCTCATGGGAGCGAAAGGCCGTTGTTTATCGAAATGGCTGAGACGGAAAACGGGTTGAAAGTTGCAGAGAAAGCTTGTTCTTTTTAAGGGTTCCCATCTGGTTTTATTAACGATATAAAACAAGGAATAGGAGAGGGCAATAATGAACATTCCACGTCCAGAATACCCACGTCCGCAATTTGTTAGAACAGATTGGATCAATTTAAATGGTGAATGGAAATTTGAATTTGATGATGAAAATCGAGGCATTCAAGAAAAATGGTATGAAAACCATGAATATAGCCAAACGATCCGCGTTCCGTTCTGCTATCAGAGCGAGTTAAGCGGGATTGGCGTGACCGACTTTCATGATATTGTTTGGTATAAGCGAACGTTTGAATTTCCAGATGAATGGAAAAACAAACGGCTTCTTTTGCATTTCGGGGCGGTCGATTATCGCGCTTCCGTATGGGTGAACGGGCAGTTTGTTTGTTCCCATGAAGGCGGGCATACCCCATTTCATGCGGAGATTACGCATGTTGTGAAAGAAGGGGAAAACGAAATTGTTGTACGGGCCGAAGACTACTCAAAAGAGTTGGATCAACCGCGCGGAAAACAATATTGGAAGGAAAAGTCAGAATCCATTTTTTACACAAGAACAACCGGCATTTGGCAAACTGTCTGGATCGAGGCAGTAGCCGCGACGTATCTAGAAAAGGTAAAAATGACACCGAATGTGGATACAGACGAAATTTTGATTGAATATGCAATAAATAACGTCCAAGAAAACCAAAAACTAGAGATTGAAATTTCTTTTGATGGACAGTTAATTGCCAAAGATGAAGTACACCTTGTTGAAGGAAAGGGAAGCCGCCGCATTTATTTGCATGATTTCAATGTTCACGGTCCTGGAAGACTGTGGAGTCCGGAACACCCAAATTTATATGATATTGTCTTTACAATTCGGGAAAATGGGCATGTAGTCGATCGTGTGGAAAGTTATTTCGGCATGAGAAAAATCTCTGTGGAAAATGGCGTCATTATGCTGAACAATCGCCCGTACTATATGAAGCTTGTTTTAGATCAAGGCTATTTTCCAAAAGGAATTTTGACTCCGCCGTCTGACGAAGACATTAGAAAAGATATTGAGTTGACGAAAGAAATGGGCTTTAACGGTGTAAGGAAGCATCAAAAAATTGAAGATCCGCGTTATTTATATTGGGCCGATAAACTTGGGCTTCTCGTTTGGGGGGAAATGGCCAACAGCTATATATATACAGACGAGGCGGTAAAGCGTATCACGAGCGAGTGGCAGGAAGCCATCGAGCGCGATTACAACCATCCGTCGATTGTTGTTTGGGTGCCGCTCAATGAAAGTTGGGGGGTGCCGCGCCTGCTTGCTGATCAACGCCAGCAAGCCCATGCCTTAAGTCTTTACTATTTAACAAAATCGTTAGATCCGACAAGACTTGTTGTTTCGAATGACGGATGGGAACATACGAAATCCGATCTTTGCACCATTCACGATTATGAGCCGAATAAAGAAATCCTTAAGGAACGTTACCGTACACTTGAAACGATTTTGCATTCCCAGCCTGGCCATCGGTTGATTTACGTGCCAGGGTATGAGTATCGTGGAGAACCAATTTTAGTCACGGAATTTGGTGGAATTGCCTACAAGAAGAGCCATTGGGACGGTTGGGGATATTCAGGCGCCGAAAATGATGAGGACTTTGCGGAACGCTATTATCAGGTTGTTTCCGCTATGCTGGAATCACCTCTTGTCCAAGGTTTCTGTTACACGCAGCTGACAGATGTAGAACAAGAAATTAACGGGTTGTTGACGTATGATCGGCAACCGAAAATCGATCTTCAGATTATTCGGGCTATTAATGAGGGCAAAGATTATAAGCGGATTCCGTATGAAGTTAAGCAATGAGGAGTTTATGTAGTAGGGAAATGCATCTTGAAAAGGAGAGAAAAAAAGGAAAACGTTGGCACTTCTATCTGGCTGTTGTTAACTGAAGGGGGAGCTTTCTTATTATTAATGAGATTAGCCCAGTCCGATAAGATTAAGATGAATAAAGGAGTGTGTAACTTTCCTCAATAATCAGATGGGGATTCCGTTTGATAGCTGAACTGTGAATATAGTTCAAGGACGTCTAAGTTCTTGATGAGTGGTCCGTAAATATTGTACGGGATCGACTGTAATCGATAAATAACAGTTAAGAGCCTTAGGGAAAAAAGGTGTCAAATTATCATTTCCCTAAGGTTTTTTTCTAAAGAAGCTATATAGAGTGTACGGCTATTGTTTGATTTACGATCAATTTTAGCATTATAAAACAAGAATGATTTTTAATTTCTTGTTGATCTTTACTAAATTTTTTACTAAAATGTTTATTAAAGAATGAAAACAAGGAGGCCCCTTTCATGATCTCCACGTTAAAACAGCAATTTATTGAACTTTTCGGCGGAATAGGTGAAGACATCCGCGTCTTTTTCGCCCCTGGCCGCGTCAATTTGATCGGTGAGCATACGGATTACAACGGCGGGCATGTGCTGCCGTGCGCGCTTGCGATCGGCACGTATGCGCTTGTTAGACAAACGGATGAGCCGTTTGTCCGCTTTTATTCGCAAAACTTCCCGGAAACGGGAGTGATCACGGTCTCTTACGGCGACTTGTCTTATCGTCGCGAACACGGTTGGGCGAACTACCCGAAAGGGATCTTGGCTGCGTTTCAAGCGCTCAGCCCGCTTGAGACCGGATTGGACATTTTGTATTACGGCACGATCCCGAACGGCGCCGGGCTGTCGTCATCCGCGTCGATTGAGCTTGTGACCGCGGTGATGCTCAACGAACTGTTCAGGCGCGGGCTTGATCAGCTAGAGCTTGTGAAAATGAGCCAAAACGTAGAAAATAAATACATCGGCGTCAATTGCGGCATTATGGATCAGTTCGCCGTCGGCATGGGAAAACAAGATTGCGCCATCCTGTTAAACTGCCAGACGCTCGAGTATCGCTATTTGCCATTGGTGCTTGACGATTGTGCGATCGTCATCGCGAACACAAACAAAAAGCGCGGCCTGGCGGACTCGGCGTACAACGAGCGGCGGGCGACGTGCGAGGCGGCTCTTGCGAAGCTGCAAAGCGTGCGGAACATCGCCTCGCTCGGCGAGCTGACGAGCGCAGAGCTGGCCCGTTATGAACATCTTCTTTCTCCGCTTGAACGAAAGCGGGCCCGCCATGCGGTGACGGAAAACGAGCGGACGCTTGAAGCCGCCCAGGCGCTTGAGCAGGGAGACCTCGTCCGCTTTGGCGAGTTGATGAAACAGTCGCATTTGTCGCTGCGCCATGACTATGAAGTAACCGGAGCCGAACTTGATACGCTCGTGGAGGCCGCATGGTCGCACGAAGGAACGGTCGGGGCGCGCATGACCGGAGCAGGATTCGGCGGCTGCACGGTGAACATTGTGAAAAAGGCATGCGTTCAAGATTTCATTGAACGGGTCGGAAACGCGTATGCCGAAAAAATCGGTTATGAAGCAAGCTTTTATGTCGTTGACGTTGGTGACGGGGCGAGAGAACTCACGGAACTGGAGGAGATGAGCCGATGATTTTGGTTTGCGGAGGGGCAGGGTATATCGGCAGCCATGCGGTGTACCGTCTGCTTGAAAAAGGGGAGCGCGTGGTCGTGGTGGATAACTTGCAGACGGGGCACAAAGAAGCGGTTCACCGTGATGCGGTGTTTTGCCAAGGCGATATTCGCGACCGCGATTTTTTGCGCACGGTGTTTCGCCAGCACGACATTGAGGCGGTCATTCATTTTGCGGCGAACTCATTGGTCGGCGAAAGCATGGAAGAGCCGCTGAAGTATTACGACAACAACGTGTACGGGACACAAGTGCTGCTTGAAGTGATGAAGGAATTTGGCGTCAAGCAAATCGTCTTTTCTTCAACCGCCGCCGTGTATGGGGAGCCGAAACAAATCCCGATCATCGAAACCGATCCGACCGAACCGACAAACGCGTACGGAGAAACAAAGCTGGCGATGGAAAAAATGATGAAATGGGCGGACCGCGCCTACGGCATCCGCTCGATTTCGCTCCGCTACTTTAATGTCGCCGGGGCGTACGGCACGACAATCGGTGAGGACCACAACCCGGAGACGCATCTGATTCCATTGATTTTAAAAGTGCCGCTTGGCCAGCGCGAGGAAATTTCCGTTTTCGGCGATGACTACGACACGCCCGACGGCACGTGCATCCGCGACTACATCCATGTGCTTGATCTCGTCGATGCCCACGTGTTGGCGCTTGAAAAACTGCGGAATGGAGCGTCCAGTGACGTGTACAATCTCGGCAACGGCAACGGCTTCAGCGTCAAAGAAGTGATCGAAGCGGCGCGGCAAGTGACCGGACACCCGATCCCTGCCCGCGTCGTGGCGCGGCGGCCGGGCGACCCGGCGCGGCTTGTCGCTTCATCGGAAAAAGCGAAGCGCGAGCTCGGCTGGGAGCCGAAATACTTGTCCATTACGGATATCGTCGCCTCGGCGTGGGAGTGGCACAAAGCGCGGCCAAACGGCTATCGGGGTGTGTGAGCGATGGAACGAATTTGGACGGCGATTGAACAACTGATCCGTTATGCCGAGCAACGCGGCCTTTTAGCGCCGGAAGATGTGGTGTACGCGCGCAACCGCCTGCTGGCAACGCTCCGACTCACGGAATGGCAGCCGGCCGAGGTCAAGGACGTTCCCTTGGCCTCGCCGGCCCCGGTATTGGACGCTATGATTGATTGGGCGTATGAACAAGGATTGTTGGAAACGAATACCACAACCGAGCGCGATATATGGGATGCGAGACTGATGGACTGCGTCATGCCGCGGCCGTCGGAAGTGATCCGCGCCTTTTACGAGCGATACCGCCGCGACCCGCAGGAGGCGACGGACTGGTTTTATTCGTTGAGCCAAGCGTCCAATTACATTCAAACGGCGCGCATCGCCAACAATCAGCACTGGAAAGTGTCAACCATCTATGGAGAATTGGATATCACCATTAACTTGGCGAAGCCGGAAAAAGACCCGAAGGAAATCGCCAAATTAAAAGAGATGCCGTCATCCTCGTATCCAAAATGTGTATTATGCAAAGAAAACGAAGGATATGAAGGAACGTGGCGTCATCCAGCCCGTTCCAATCACCGTGTCATCCCGATCACGTTATTGGATGAACAGTGGTATTTCCAATATTCTCCCTACGTGTACTATCATGAACATTGCATCGTCTTTTCCGCCGAACATGTGCCGATGAAAATGGAGCGGAAGACGCTTGAGCGCTTGCTCGATTTCGTCGAAAAGTTCCCGCACTATTTCATTGGCTCGAACGCCGACTTGCCGATTGTCGGCGGCTCGATTTTAGTGCATGACCATTTCCAAGGAGGGCGTTATCCGTTTGCGATGGAAAAGGCGGAGATCGAAGAGTGTATCCCGCTGCCATCGTTTCCGTCGGTCACAGCCGGCATTGTGCGCTGGCCGATGTCCGTCATCCGTTTGACTGGACCAAAAGAGGACGTGTTGGATGCGGCTGCCTTTTTGTATGAAACATGGCGGACGTACAGCGACTCAAGTGTCGAGATTATGGCCTACAGCGGCGATGTTCCGCATAACACGATCACCCCGATCGCCCGGCGGCGCGGCGATTTGTTTGAGTTGGACATCGTTTTGCGCAACAATCGGACATCAGCGGAACATCCGTACGGCATTTTCCATCCGCATGAAGAATTGCATCATATTAAAAAAGAAAATATCGGCTTGATCGAAGTGATGGGGCTGGCGGTGCTGCCGGCACGGCTTGCCGTGGAACTGGAGACGCTGGCCGATTATCTCGTGCATCGGACAAAAAAAGAAGACTGGGACGAGTCGATGCATAAACATTGGGATTGGTGCGAAGCCATTCACTCGGCCTATCCGGACATCACGAAGGACAACGTCCATGACATTTTGCGGCACGAAGTCGGACAACGGTTTGTGACCGTGTTGGAACATGCCGGGGTGTTTAAACGGGACCAAAACGGGAAAGAGGCGTTTCGCCGCTTTCTGCAGCACGCTGTGGAGCGCATGTCGTCTCTTGTTTAAATGCGGCGAAAAAACGCGTTTCATATGAAACATAAGGAAGGGATCGCAAACAGACTATGGCTACGTTAAAAGAAATCGCGGAAAAAGTCGGCGTTTCGGTCGCGACGGTGTCGCGCGTGCTTAATTACGATGCGACGCTGTCCGTTTCCGATGAAACGAGAAGGCGCATTTTTGAAGTCGCCCAAGAGCTGAACTACAAAACATTGCGGGAACGAAGCCAGCAAGCGCGCGAATCGTTTCGCTTCGGGCTCATTCACTGGTATTCGGAGCGCCAGGAAATCGATGACCCGTATTATATGGCGATTCGCCTCGGGGTGGAAAAAGAGTGTTTTGAGCGCGGCATAGAACTGGTCAAACTGTTTAAGCAAAATGGCGTTTATCCGACCGAACGGATGGAAGGGCTTGACGGCGTCATCGCCGTCGGAAAGTTCGGCTCCAAAGAAGTCAGCACCTTTGCTTCGAGTGCGAAGCAGATCGTATTTGTCGACTGCTCGCCTGATGAGCGGCGGTTCGACTCGGTTGTCATTGACCTGCGCCAGGCGACGATCGCCGTGCTAGACTATTTGCTTGAAATGGGGCATACGGAAATCGGATACATCGGCGGCCGCGAATATGTCGACGAAGGGACGCCAATCCGTGATGAGCGCGAGGCGGCGTTTTATGAATATTTATATTTAAAAGGAATGTACAATCCGCGCTATGTATCGATCGGCGCCTTCACCGCCGAGGACGGCTACCGGCTGATGAAAGAAGCTGTCTCAAGCGGCAACTTGCCGACGGCGTTTTTCATCGCCAGCGACTCGATGGCGATCGGCGCCCTGCGTGCGCTGCATGAAGCCGGGGTCGCCGTGCCCGAGGATGTAGCGGTTGTCGGATTCAATGATTTGCCGATGGCTGCGTTTCTCCACCCGCCTCTGTCAACTGTAAAAGTGTACACGGAGTTTATGGGCGAAACGTCTGTTGAGCTGCTTGTTGAGCGGTTGACGACGAAGCGGGTGATATGCAAGAAAGTGGTTGTGCCGACAGATCTTGTGATCCGCGCAAGCAGTGGGGCCAATCGAAAAGGGGCTGGGTCAAAAGAGCGATAATGCTTCTATCTGAGGCGCCATGGAAAAAGAGACCACCACGAAAAACCCGATAAAACCAAGGGGTTCAGAGGTGGTCTCTTTCACATACTTTAGTTCCATTTCAGTGAGCGACCCGCCACCTACGCTTCGCTTAGAGGCGGGGGCTTCAAGCGACTTGGGCGTGTTTGCCGAACGGTAAGCCACACACCTATTCGTTGGCTAACGCCAACCGACATTCATCTCCCACTTTCACTTCGTTTCGAAATGGAAGACTTCTTTCGAAAAAATGTTAAAAAGGGGCTTTTGAGTCAGCCGCTTTTTGTCATTAATGAAACTCGATGTCGACCCGTTTTTTCGTTCCGGCAGTTGTTTTCGGGATATGAATGTCCAACACACCGTTTTTGTACGTCGCGCGAATGTTGTCCGCCGCCGCATCGGCCGGCAGGGTGATCGACCGTTGGAAGCGGCCGAAGAAGCGTTCGCGCCGGTGCATTTGTTCTTCTTTGACATCGTGATGGCGTTGAATCGTGCCGCTGATCGTCAACACGTTATTGTGCACATCAATGTGCACATCTTCTTTTCGCTCGAGCCCCGGCAAATCGCACGAAACGACGTACTCGTTTTCCGTTTCATGCATGTCCATGCGCGGCATCCAGTGCTGATCGTCCATGTGGCCAAACAATGATGGAAAATCGCTTGTGAAAAAGCGGTTCATATCCCGGCGGATCGCTTCCAAATGACGGAACGGGTCATACGGAATTAACGCCATAACTGCCATCCTCCTTAACAAGAAATGTTTTTCCACTCAGTAGTGTGAACCGGATTCGTCTGTTTTATGTATGATTGGCTTGCAATTGTTCCATCACCGTCAAATACGCTTGAATCAGCGCGATTTTCACGTCATTCGGCAAGTCGGAGGCGGCCACCCGCTTAACGGCGTAATAAAACTTCACTTCAGGCGATTGCCGCACGCGCGGATGCGTCCACTCGTCGCACAGCTCCTGCCTGATCGTCTCATATAAAAGAGCTTGGCTATTCTGTTCATCGAGCGTCTCCGCGGTGATCGAACGATTCGGCCAAAGGCGGCGGTAGGCGTCAAGCAAAACGGAAAATGAATGATTCATCGCATCCATTCCTCCTTCGTTGATGCTCGTTTTTTATCTTATTACACATTTTCATTATAGTTGATGTGAGCAGCCATTACAGGAGGGGAAGTCTGCAACATTGCGGATGGAAATTCCAGTTGACATAGAAAGTCAGGCGTAATATAATCAAAATCGCCGTTTCACGACAGCGCGATGCCAAGAGGCAAACGGCAACGAAACAATCAAAAAATGTGGTTGACAAACAGCGGATGATAAGTATAATAAAATATTGCCGCAACGTAATAAATGGATAAACGCGGCAGAAACAAAGCAGAGAAAACAATGCTTGACATTTTGAAAGATTTGTTTATATAATAATAGTTGTCGTTAAGTTATAAGTTACAAAGTAACTATTCACCCCAGTGCTAGTGTATAAAAAAGCCCAGCACAAATAGGGCA